>Ga0068714_10000312_pt1 | contig 103864 bp, 72 predicted proteins | sample MTBNYHSulfiMetaG_FD_62988 | JGI IMG/M metagenome (GOLD analysis project Ga0068714, IMG submission 62988) | Enrichment culture microbial communities from rom New York Harbor, USA that are MTBE-degrading - MTBE-NYH (New York Harbor Sulfidogenic)... | ecosystem: Environmental > Aquatic > Marine >...
TTCCAGGCGATCCAGAACATGATTGCCGACATGGCCACCAAGGTGGAAGCGGCCCGTGCCATGCTCTACTCAACCGCACGGATGATCGATGGCGGTGTGAAGGGCTATTCCAAGGAATCGGCGATGTGCAAGGTCTATGCATCCGATGTGGCGATGGAAGTCACCACTGATGCGGTCCAGATCTTCGGCGGGTATGGCTACATGCGTGACTACCCGGTCGAGAAGTACATGCGTGACGCCAAGATCACCCAGATCTACGAAGGTACCAACCAGATTCAGCGGATGGTCATCGCGCGCAACCTGATCAAGGAAGCGCAAAAGGTGAGCTGACGCTCGGATTCGTTCAGGCATTTTTTTGCCCGGGCGCACTGTCGCCCGGGTTTTTTATGTCCACATGTGCCGGTGAAAGGTTCTCCACATGTGGAAGATCCATCACAGAAGAGGAGTGAGGTTGCACATTGAGTACCTGGTACCCGGCAGGACTCGATTTTTGACAGGAGCCCTTCCCACAGCGAAATAACCGCCGCAACATCCTCCCAATCTGATCGGGAAATCCCTATCTTTCGCCTGACTGTCAGCGTGAGGATCAGGATGCGGATTGCAGTAGTTGGTGCGACTGGACTGGTGGGCAAGACACTGCTCGAACTGCTCGGGCAGGAGCCCTGGCTGGAGCACGAGGTGCTGGCCTACGCGGGCGACAGCTCGCGGGGCTTAACCCTTTCGCGCGGCAAAGAGAAGGTCGAAGTGCAGCCACTTCCGGATTCCCCTCCCGATGTGAAGTACGCCCTTGTCGCTGTGCCCAATTCGGTATCGAAGGAGCTTGTCCCGCGTTGGCGGAAGGCGGGGATACGCATTGTCGACAAGAGTTCAGCCTTCCGTATGGATGACGATGTGCCCCTTGTCGTGCCGGAGGTGAATGCGGACAAGATCGCACGCGCCGATCACCTGGTGGCGACTCCGAACTGTTCAACGACCCAGCTCGCAGTAGCGGTCAACCCCCTGCGTGACGCCTTCGGCCTGATCGAAGTCTGGGTGGCGAGTTACCAGTCCGTAAGCGGCGCTGGAGCTGGTGCGATGGCCGCCTGGCAGGATGAAATCCAGGCGGTGACGACAATCGAAAGCCCCTTTCCACGTCCCATCGAGGGCAATGTGATCCCGATGATCGGCAGCGCGGACGAGGATGGGTGGTTCACCGAGGAAGTGAAATTCATCGAGGAACTGCCAAAAATCCTCGGTCAGAATATCCCGGTCAGCGCCACCGCGGTGCGTGTCCCGGTCGCAGTGGGGCATGGCGAAGCGGTGGAGGTCCGTGTGGGTCGTGAGGTGACTCTCGCGGAGGTGCACAAGGTGCTTGGTTCGTCACCGGGGTTAACACTTCTTTCCGCACCTTCCGCTGCGCCGACGCCTCGGGAGGCGGCGGGACGGCCGGATGTGCTGGTGGGGCGGGTGCGTCTTCACCCCCGCGATCACAGCCGGATTCTCATGTGGGTGGTTGCCGACAACTTGCGCAAAGGTGCTGCGACCAATGCGCTGCAGATTGTTGAGGAGTGGGAAAAACTGTAGTTGCTGTCTTTCGGGAGCCTCTGTTCAACCGGTTGGAGGTTGTAATGAAACGCGGTCTGCTTGCCATTTCTCTCCTGACGCTCGCATTCGCTGTGGTCTCACCTGTCCAGGCGCAATTGCAGCGCTCCGAGAAGAAGACTTTGTTTGTCTTCGACACCCGTTACGCCGAGTCATTCAAGGATATGACGTCGGCACGTGAACGCTGGGCGCGTTCCAAGTTCCTCGAGACCTTTGTCACCACGTTCGAAAGATTTGATTTCGTGGATGTTGCCGCTTCAGGGGACCTGGATGGTTTCCTGGCGGATGCGAACGCTTACCTCGAGCAACATGCTCAGGAGCTGGTTCAGCTTCGCAAGCAGCCCGATGGGCGGATCGGCGAAGCACGTGTCACCCTTGACGATTTGAAAGCGGCGGTCGCCAACGGGTATGCCTTTGTTCCGACCATTGACAAGGTGAAGATGGAAAAGATCAAGCAGGAAAAAGGCGGACACCGTTATGAATTTAAGATCAATGCCCACATCGACATTTACAGGACGACAGACAAGAGCCTGATCGGGACAGTCCGAGGCACCTCGGAGGGAATCGGCGGCGTGCTCGGTTCCATGAAAATGCTTGCCCAGGCCGCGCTTCTCGGGGATGCTGAGGAGGACAAGGAGGAGCGTGCGTTTGAGTCGGCGATGGATGGTGTGTATGAGCAGATGAAGACCGAAATCCGCAAGATGGACGAGTTTTCCCTGAAAGCGGTCGCGACCGATACCGAGTTGAATGCTTTCAGTTTCGACCTCGGCAAGGATTTCGGGGTCCGGATGGACCGGCGGTACAAAGCCTGGTCGCTGGACATGCAGGGTAAACCGCAGAAAATGGAAGCCTTCGCCAAGGTGCGGCGAATCGAAGAAAAAAGAAGCCGTGCGCAGGTGTTGATCGGTCGTGCCAGCGAGGGCGACCAGGTGATCGAGGATGCCAGGTTCGGTTTGAACATCACCCCGCGCATCGGTGTCATCCCCTGGAAAGCGGAGGGGTTTGACGCCATCGAGGGCCTCTCTTTCAACTTCCTGGACCCGAATGTCGTTTTCGCTTTGCCGCCGGATGAAGAGGGACGTAAGGTCGATATCGGGCTGCAATTGGAATACAACACCGCCTGGTTGGTGGGCATCAGTGAACTTTACCTGATCGCGGAAGGTGGCTGGGTGCCGATCGAGAATATGACTGTTTGGAATGGAATGGGCGGCATTCGGAAGAAATGGTATTTCCGTCGGCTCGCCGCGTATGGAACACTGAAATTCGGCGGAATCGGAGTGGATTTCATCGATACGGACTTCCTCGATGATCCCGATGTGGAGAAGGGGTCGGACGCCACGGTCTATGGCGTTGGGCTGGATGTGGGCGGTGAGCTGCTGCTCACCCCGGATGTGGCGCTGCGTGCGCAGATCGGGTTCGCAGGATATCCGAAACAGACGGTGCTGCTTGTCTACAACCAGGGCGAATGGAAGACTGCCCAGATCACCTCGGCAGGTGTGACCTTCGCTTTCGGGATGTCCTGGACCTTATAAGCGGGCGGTGCTCACGTTACCCACGTTGCGGCAGGTCTCTACTGAAGCGGAGACCTGCCGCGCGAGTGACAGTCACCAAGACCTTGAGTTTTGTAGTGACTGTCACCGAGAGCGGGGCGGAGTGGCAATCTGTAGTGTGCCGTTCCGCCAGATCCGTAGACCTGGCGGTAAGTCGGGCAGCTCTTCTGACCTGCCCGAACACCTACACGTTGCGGCGGGTCTTTAGCGTAGCGGAGGCCAGCCCGAACCTCCCTCGCACTTCTTAGAACACCCAGGCCATTTACGTCCCCCGCAATCCCAGCTCATAGAGACGCCTTCCCAGCGAGGATATCTCACGGAAGCGTTCGCTGATCTCCTGCACCTCCATCCCTGCGGCATGGGCGAATCGTTCGGCTTCCTCGCCTTCGCTGAGCAGGTCCCCCCTCCGGTGCCCGCGTGAAATCAGCTGCACAAGGTCCCATCGGCGCAGCTCGAGATAAGCCTCCGCGGCGTCGACAAACAGGGATGAGTTCTGCGCTTCCGCGAAAGCGCGAAAGCGGACTGGAATGGGCGCATACCACCACTCCCCCGGTGGCATCTGCCGTCGCCATCCCAGAAAAGAAGCCGCAAACTCGAAATCCATCATTCCGCCAAGCCCCTTTTTCAGCTTGATAACACCGGGCCGTGGACGTGAAGCCTCCGCTGCTTTTTTTCGTGCGAGATCAATCAGGGAGAGGGCATTCTCCGAGGGTGGTGGCACCGTGAAAGCCTGGAGCAAACGCAGCGCCCTCTCGCCTACCGAAACATCACCCGCGACAAACCGTGCACGGACCAGTGCGATCTTCTCCCAAGGCTGCGCACGGCTTGCCAGGTAGTCCTGCAGACGCGAGAGGGTGATCACGAGCGGCGCGACCCCACCCTCCGGGCGCAAACGGGCATCCAGCATCAGCCTGCCACCGAGAGAGGCCAGCTGCATCCACTGGGTCGCACCCTGGATCACTGCGGCGAGGGTCGAGGCATCCGTCTCGTCACAGACAAACATCAGGTCGAGATCGGCATCCGGGGCGAGTTCTCCGCCACCCCATTTACCGAGGGCGAGCAGGGCGACTGCCGGTGCGCTGCGTACGAATCCATTCTCTGCGAGGTGCCGGATGACCCTGTCAACGGCGTTCGTCCAGTCGGTCGTGAGCGCTTCCGCATCCATCTCGCCCGCGAGGAAACGATCTCCGAGTGAGAAGAGCATGTCACCGAGGTAGTCATCGAGTTTGCCGGAGGCAGGCAGCTCCATCGAAAGTTCGCTTGCCACCGATCCCACTCGTTCGTAGAGATAAGGCCTGGAATTCGCCTCATCCAGTAGCCGTGGGCTGGAGCAAAGCATTTGGGTGATGCGCGGCTTCAGACGGGGATTTGCCTCGAGAACGGCCAACCAGGCGCGCGGTCCACCATAGGCGTTGACCGCCGATTCCAACCTGGTCATCGCCTCGGCCGGATCCTGGGCTTTCGCCAGGAGTGATGTCTCAATCAGCGCGGCAGCCGGTCCCCAGGGACCGGTCAACCGTCGGACAATCGCGCTCATCCCGGTTGATTCCACAGGCAGGGAGAGTGTGTCGCCATTCGTCTTGTCCGCCTGCGGATCGACCAGCGAAGCCCCGGGAAAGCTGTCCTGGGCTTCGTTCAGCAGGAGTCGGTCAACGATTTCAGCAACACGACTCCTCGCGGCAGCAATGACATCCTCCAGTTGCTCAGGTGGCAGATGCAGGGCGTAGGCGAGCCTACGATGCAGGGGCGACTCAGGCGGTGGCAGGATAAATCGTGGCCGATCCTCCTCCACCTGCAAGGCGTGCTCAGCTTGCCTGAGTAAACGGTACCCCTCATCGAGTGCGGTGAACTCCTCCGCGGTAAGCGCAGCACGGTCACGCAGCAGGCGAAGAAGCTGCGGAACTGCGCCGTGACGGAGTGCCGGGTCGGTCGGTCCCTCCAGAAGCTGGAATGATGCAACCAGGAATTCGACATCTCGGATTCCGCCGGGTGCGCGTTTCAGGTCACGAGGGCGCGAGGTGGAGTGGACAGCACGGAGTGCGCGTGCGGTTTCTGAAACACGTCGCTTGGGGTCAAGAATCCCGCCGAAGAGGAACTGCTCAAGGACTTCGTTGAACCAGTCGGGCAGGGGGCCGGAGAGGTATCGGGCACGCAGGTAGGCGATCCGTTCCCAGGGCGCAGCGCGTTGGAAAAAGTAGCGTTCCACTTCATCGAGCTTCCAGGCGAGGGGTCCTGCCACTCCCTCGGGACGGAGACGCAGATCGACCGGGTAAACTTCCTCGCCATTTTCGGCGCCGGACACGAGGTTGGTCCAGGCGCGGACTGTCCGGTCGTTCTGCATGGGATCATTGCCGGAGGGTGCAAAAAAGACCGGATCGATGTCGCTGGCGGCATTCAGCTCACCACCGCCCCATTTGCCGAGCGCAAAGAGAACCACAGGCTGAGTTGTTGCCGAAATGGCCTGCATGGCAAGCTCGGCGACCAGGTCGGCGAGACGTGTCAGATCGTGAGTGGTCTGATCGTAGCTCGCCAGACGGCTGCGGTCACGGAGCATGATCTTCAGCCAGATATGCCGTTTGAACCGGGCCAGCTTGGGCAAAGGGGGCGGGTTCTCGGCGAAAGGATCATCAAGGTTGCGCGGGTCAAGCAGGGGACGAAGGAGATGTGGGTGACGGATCACTTCATCGAGGGGGGCGTCCCCCAGCGAGAGAAGATCGATCAGCAGAGAACCTGCCGAATCGCTCTCATCCGTCAATACACCAGCCGCTGCGGGGTTTGCACGGAGCAGCCGGTCGAACCGGAGACGCAGGGTCTGCGGATCAGGGTAGGGTTCGAGTGCTCCTTCCAATCGGGCGGAGAGCAGAGGGTGTGTGAATCTTTCCACGCGGGCAAGGTAGGGCACCGAGTCGGTTTACGGCAACGGCGGCGATGGCATTGCCTGAAGCGGCAACAGGCGGTAGCTTAAAGGGAGGGAACTGTCTGCCGAATGCCTGATGCCATCCTGTGCTTAGAGAGTTGAGGGTTGAATCGCAGACGAGTCACCCCTTGAGACGTCACTCCATTCCGCATCCCTGCGAGATTGCACAATGTGTGAGGTAAACATGAACCGCCAACGAAGATGGCTGTTGCTTCCCGTTTCAGCATTTCTCGCATTCATCGTCCTTCCATTCGCGGCCCTTGCAGTGCCTTATGTCCCGCTTGAAGAAGCGGAACGACAAGCCCAGCTCAGGGCGGACCACATGCCGATTGGACCGATGCGTGTCCCCAGCGGGCTCGATGAGCTGGAGGGATATGTCGGCACCCTTGAGTACTTCGCCACCCTGAACTGGTTGACCCTCTTCCAGGTCCTCGAACCGGGCCCGAATTTCGGCGGGCAGCGTGAGGGGGAATCGACGGCGAACTGGAACATCATCCAGACCGACAACACGCAGGAAGCGCTGCGGGATTGGGCATGGTATGCGAGAGCCACAGGTGATTATGACCGTTTCGAGACCTTCATCGAGAACGCCTGGACGTACACACTCAACTTCCCCGCCTACCTCGAAGAGGGGGGCGGAAACCCGAATTATTACCGTGTCCACAACTGCGGATGGGGACTTGTAGCGGCGATGGAATACACCCAAGCCTACGGCGTGAACGACACCTACCTTGCCTATGGCGATTCCTGCGCCCGTTACCTCGACACGTGGCGTCTCACCTGGAGCAACACCGGTGTTCAACTCAATCCCCTCGCGGCAGGGTTCGGCGCCGGGACACTCTACCTGTATGGCGTCTGGCGTGAGAACCCCCAGTGGATCGAGGCGGCGCAGGAGATTGCGACAGGCGTGAAGAATTGGATCGATGCCAACCCGAATCGTCTCAACAACAATGAAACCTGGGCGATGTCGGGCGGAACCGCCATGTGGGGAGTGGTGACCGCGCTTTACAGCGATGATCCCGAAGGTGGAGCTGAGTGGATCCCAACAGTCTCCTCCTACATGGACACTTACTCCGGACCCGGAGCCTGGAACAATTCATGGACTGTCTGGTATGGTCACGCCTGGGCGGCGATTCACCGTGTGCTGGGTGACCAGGAGAGCTACGACAACATGGTCGAGGTGACCGAATATCTGCTCGACCAGGTGCATTTGGATGACGATGCCGGACTACCCGGCACCCAGGGGCAGTGGGCTGATGATCAATCCTGGACAAGCGCCTACCTGCTCTGGTACGTGCTCGAATCGCTGTTCGAGTTTGACGATATCCAGGCGGATGCTGTGGCGCTGGATGTCGTGGATCCAGTCCCCACTTGGCCTGTGGTTGTCGGCAACCCGATACCAGTTACTGTCCGGGTAGGGAATGGCGGGATGCAGCATCTCCTGGAACCGGAGCAGGTGGTCAGCCTCTATCTCACCGCTCCGGGTGGTGCGTTTGAACCGACCACGACCGAGGTGCCGTTTGGGCACACGGTTGATGTCACCTTCACCGACCTTTGGACTCCCCAGGAACCGGGCGAGCAGGTTGTACGTCTTGTCGTCCATACCCTGTCGGACGAAGTTGCCTCGAATGACACTCTCCTCATGACCTACACCGCTGTGCAGGGACGTTCCATCACGGGGGTGGTCACTGACGAACTGAACTCGCGTGTGGTCGAGGCGGCGATTCACTGGGAACAGCTCGGCGCGACTCCGCCGCGCAGTGGAGTTGCCTACAGCGATCCGGATGATGGCAGCTACCATATCGAAGCGCTGCCCGGTGACTACCACCTGATGATGATTCCGGTTCACGCACCCTTGCTCAATCGTGAAGCGATGGTGACTGTCGCTGAAGCGGAGGAGTACCGGGTCGATTTCTTCACCCGACCGGCACTGGTGATGCTGATCAGCGAGGATGGAAATGAGGATGTGATCGAGACGATTGCCGGATCGATGATCGCATCACAGTGGAATCCCCACCCGGAACCCTATGTCTGGAGCATTCCGGAAAAGGGCCAGCCGGGGGACACCATTCAAACAGTTGACGCAGTCATCTGGAGTTCTGGTGACGCCACCGAAAGTGTCCTGGAGGCATCCCAATACTCCTCGATCCAGGCCTATCTCAATGGGAATGGAGGAGTCGCCCTGAGCGGTGACCGTTTCATGAACCTGGGCGACCCGGACATTCTGCGCGACCTCTTTCATGTCGAGGCGGGGCAGATGGATTTCTCGAGCACCATTATCGACGGGGCACGTGAAACCTATTTGGCGAACCATGACAGCCTCTTTACCCTCGGCGCCGCCCGGGGGCAGGAGGTGGATGGATTGGTCGCATTGGGAGAAGCGACGGTTGACTTCATCAGCCAGACCGGCGGGCATCCCCTGGTCGTATCTCATGGAGGTTCCGTGCCGGGGGAGTACCGGACGGTGGTCATGTCGTTCGGGATTGAAGCGATCAATTCGCTTACACGGTTCACCACACGGGAGGAGTACCTCATCCGGCTAACCCATTTCCTGCTATCCATTCCATTCTCGACTCCGGAGAGCGGGGATGGTTTCCTGCCCACCCATCTTGCCATGACGGCGCACCCGAATCCCTTCAATCCTTCCCTCGCCATTGACGTTGTCGTGCCAGGCAGTCAGGGCGTGATCTCTGTTTTCGATCTGCTCGGACGGCAGATTGTCTCCTGGGACCTCGGTCAGGGAAGTCATCACCTCGTTTGGGATGCGCATGGGCTGGCGAGCGGGAGCTATTTTGTCCGGCTGAATTCTGAGCAGGGCAGTGTAGTTCGACGGGTGACTTTACTGCGTTGATCCGGACAGGCTCCCATACGGGGGTCGGGTCTGCATGGGCTGTGGAAACGGCTTGTCCGACTGCATCGGGATGGTTACTTTACCGTTTCTTCAATAGTGGACACGAGCCAGGGGCCCCTGGCTGATCTTTCGGGACAGGAGCAGGCGATGAAGGTAAAGTCTGAGCAATTCGGAAGCATTGCGGTCATCGAACTCAAGGGCAAGATCATGGGTGGCCCGGACGCCACTCTCTTTCGTGACGAGTTGAAAAAGTCTCTCGATTCGGGGATCACGAGAGTGGTGGTTGATCTTGGCAAGGTGGACTGGATGAACTCGTCCGGATTGGGCATCCTGATCGGCGGATTGACAACCGTACGCAATGCCGGCGGTGAAATGAAGCTCGCCCGTGTCACGGACAAGATCAAATCGCTACTCATGATCACAAAACTGGTTCAGGTTTTTAACTCCTACGACTCGGTCGAATCAGCAATCGCTTCATTCAGCGAGTAACAGCCAGTCCGAGTTCCATTCGGTCGCGTTTCCTGTGCGGGAAAGATCGTGAAATTCAGTCATGACGCAGAGTTGACACTCCTCGGGACGCGACTGCACGAGTTCCGGCTCCTGCTTGAGAATGCGATCCAGTCCGGCCCCGGAGATGAGACCTGTCGTGCCCTGTTCGAACGCCTGGATGGGCTTGAGCAGACACTGGCACAAATCCTGCGAAGTGATGAAACAAGGGCGGAGTTCGAGCTTTTACGGACGACCGCCATGCTGCTGGCAAGGGCGGCCGATGAACAGGAAGTGCTGGATGCCATCCTCGATGGCCTGATGTCGGCGATCCCCTACAATGCAGCGGGGATCTTTCTCACACGTGATGATCCGGAAACCCACATCCGCGAAATTCGCGCCCAGGTGACACGTGGTTATCCTGTGCTGCGGGAGGATCGGTTCCGTCAAAAGGTCGATGAAGGCATTCTCGGCTGGGTGATCACCAATGGACGGGCCGAGATTGTGGATGATGTCCGGCTTGATCCACGTTATATCTCAGCCCGCGAGGAGACACGCAGCGAGATCAGCGTTCCGATCTTCTCCAAAGGGGAGGTGATCGGCGCGATCAACCTGGAGTCCGACCAGATTGGTGCGTTCGCCATCGCGAGCCAGCACTTGCTGGAAAACCTGGCGAGCTATGCCGCGATCAGCCTTGACCGAACAAAGATCAACCGTGAGTTGATCGAGGCTCAGGCGGCGGAGCGTGAGCTGGAGATCGCCCATGACATCCAGCGCAACCTGCTGCCGCGTGGTGCGCCGGAGTTTGAGGGCTACGACATCGCCGGGCTGAATGTGCCTTCGACATCGGTTGGTGGGGATTATTTCGATTTCCTGTCGCTCACCCAGTCCGACCTGGGAATTGTGATTGCGGATGTTGCAGGCAAGGGAGTTCCCGCAGGATTGGTCATGTCCGGACTGCGCGCCGCATTACGGGCACGGGTCGAGACAGTGTATTCCATCCGTAATGTGATGGCGGAGTTGAATAAGTTCCTGCATGCCTCCACCGGAGCGGAGCGGTTTGTTACCGCGTTTTATGGAGTGTTGAACCGTCTGACAGGCCGTTTTACCTATGTCAATGCAGGCCATAATCCGCCTCTCCTGCTGCACGCAGATGGCAGGGCGGTGAAATTGCAGACCGGCGGTCCGCTGCTGGGGGTGCTCGAGGACGCCGCCTATTTTGAAGCCAATGCCGATCTGGAACCCGGCGCAATCCTGGTCATGTATACAGATGGGATTGTCGAAGCCGGTGGCGAAGAAGGTGAGGAGTTCGGAGACCAACGGGTTGAGTTGCTGGTGAGACAACGAGCCGGAGAATCCGCCAGGGTGATTGCCGAGACCATTGAACGTGAAGCGAAGAAGTACCACCGGAATCACGGGGACCTCGACGATCGCACGGTTATTGTGGTGAAACACCTATGAGTGTCAAAGCCAGGCTGGTCATTCCCTCCGATCCAGACAAACTGGTGGAGGTGGATGAATTCGCCGAAACCCACATCGCCGGACTTCCTTTCACCCCGGATCAACGGGATGATATCGCCATCTCTCTGTCGGAAGCGGTCAATAACGCCATTGTGCATGGCAATCAGGGCGACTCAGGAAAAACGGTGACCATCCAGCTTGAAGAGCTTAACGACGGTCTGAGGATCGAAGTGAGCGACCAGGGGGATGGTTTTGTTGTCGAGGAGGTTGCCGATCCCACCGACCCTGAAAACCTGCTTTCCGAATCGGGACGCGGCCTGCTGATAATTCGTCACCTGATGGACGAAGTTAAGGTTACCCCCACCCACTCCGGCACTCGAGTTGTACTGGTTAAGAAGTACGGCTCCTCCTAAGAATTGGTGCAAGAATCCAGCTGTCAAGTCGCGCCGAGAGGCAAGCGTAGCGCGGTCTCTCGGCGCGACTTGACAGCTATGAAAAAGACATCTTGAACGAACCTTGTTTTCTTGAAAAGAAATTTGCTGCGCTTGTCGGGGCGAAGACTGCGAGCGACCACTCAACAGACTTGTTGCCTGTCGATAAACATCTTTCTTTTCAAGAAAACAAGGACTTACCACAAGGTGCTTCTGGTTGCGCTGTTAAGACACTCCTGAGACCTGCGGCCTCCAGGCGATCTTGACAGCTTCTTCAACCGAGCAATGCTGCACAAATTCTTGTGAAGACCCTCAAAACGAAGATCAGTAACGGAACTGCAGAGGCGCTAAACAGCACGGCGAAAGCCATCAGCCGAAGAAGCAGTGGGTTTCGTACACCAGAGGCGTTTGAAACCGTCCTTATGCACTGCATGGGAGGACTACAGTTGCCTTAAACCATGCACAATTTCTTGTGAGGACCCAAGTTCTCAGACCTCGATATCTGTATCATGAATGACAAACGGTTGAGCATCCAGGAATTGGGCAGATTCCGCAAGGCATTTTCCGAGTCGGACCTTCCTTCCACCGTTGACATCATTGAATGGGCCGCTGCCTCTGAGAGTATGCGCAGGCGGGTTGAACGGGAAGCAGTTGATCTGCATCCCGTTACAAACAGTTCCGTCAGGTCTTCGCTTCGCTACATACCTGACGCAACCCTTGCTGACCTCGCCGAGTGGCCGATCAGAACTCCGCGGTGAGCATCAGGCGCACGGTCCAATCGTCGCCGGGGGCTGGGTCATCACGCAGGAACTGGTCGCTGACATTCAGGTTTGTGCTGAGACCATGTGAAAGATCCAACCCAAACGCCACACTCCAGCGGATTACATCCAGCATCCAGTCCACCTTCTCGCCGAAAACCGGGTCGTCCATTTTCAGGAATTGCAATGTGTCGAACCTGCCCGCCAGGTAGATGGGGGTGAGGGTGGGCAGATCGATACGCAGGTCGGTGTAGCCGCCGAGTAGGGTTGGTTTGACCGGGGTGGGGTTTGCAGGGTCACCATCGGCGGAGAAAAAGCCAGTGCCCTGAAAACGGGGCAGGAACCAGCGGCTTCCAACCAGCTCGCCCGCCAGGGTGATCCGACCGTGCTGAATTCTCCAGTCAGCACCGAGAGCGAACTGGTAGTATTGCTCCGTATCCCGCAGGACCGGGTTGATGGTTAAATCCTGCTCCATGAAGGAACCGTACGCCCCGGAGACACCATAGCGCAGCCACTCCTCGGGTTGGTTCGAGTAATGTCCCGCCACAGCCACCGAAAGCTGATCGATCATACCATCCGGCGAAGAGGGCGCGGTATTGGTCACGGCAAATGCGAACCGTTTGCCGTAACGGTTCCACCAGTCATAACGAAGCCCGGTGGACAATGCTTCGAAGCCGAGGGGAGTGGTGCCCAGGTCGCGGGTACGGTACCCGTCACGGCTGTTTGTGATCCCGGGACGGTAACCGTGGTTCTCCGAGAGGGGGACGAAGTAGCCCCAGGCGAGGGGTTGAGCAATGAAGGTGCGGTCACGCTGGAGCTGACGCTCCGGATGAACTCCGAAGGGAGTCGGGAATCGTCCAAGGCTGAAGGAGCCGCGAAAATCGACTGGGAACCAGTTGACTGCATAGATCGGGAGGGTGGGCTGACCAGGGTAGCCATCGTTCCTCGCATCAATCCGCATACGCGCCTCCAGCGAGAACTCGTCATCGAAGGGCACGAAGAGAGAGAGATTGAACTCGTGCAACAGGATGTGAGGATCACGATAGTTGGGAGGCAGCTCGTTGGTAGTAAATCGTGAGGCATCCCCAGCGAGGCTGGAGGTGATGTCAATCGTCCCAGCGAGCTGGAAACGATTCTCCACTTCCTGCGCGGACGCTGCTGCCTGGATCAACAGCAGGGCGACAAAGGGCCAGGTGACGATTCCTCTACCCATGGATCAGCGATTCTCCTTGCGGTTTCAAGGGGATTCCCCCTCATCTTTCTCATCGGAAGAGTGGGGGAGAAGCTTGAGTTGACGGGATCCTCATCTGAGCGGGTGCAGGGTTATTCAGCAAGCAGATCGCCAAGTCAGATAGGGTATGGAGCACCCTTGTTTCGCTGCGCGACTTGGCAGCTGAAATCATACACCAATTCTCAGAAGGAGCTGTAATTTTTATCTGGCGATTATTCGAGGCGCTGATTGCAGGAAATCATTCACATCGTTATTATCACTCATTTGACAACTCTGTGATTGGGGGATGGGATGAAACGTAAGATCGGGAAAATGTATTGGCTCCTGGCGTTGCCGCCAATGCTACTGTTTTCGATTGGGCTGGTGGATGTCATCCAGGTTTATGACGGTAAGCTGGAGAGATTGGGAGCCTGGCCAGCCATTGCCTTCCTGCTGGGGTGCGCCCTGATGAGTCTGTGGGATATCTATGGCCTTCAGAACTCCCTGATCAAGTACTGGTTTGGACTAAAGCTACGCCTGATTGTAAACCTGGTTATCAGTCTCCTCGTGCTCGGTCAAGGGTTGATCTCGCTGTTTTCACGTGAGGAGAACCTGGCACTGTTTGGAATCACCCTCATCCTGGCAGGGCTGATGGCGATATCGGGTTCAATTCTCTCAAACCGTGCGGTGCTGCGGGCGGAAAGCCGGGGCTAACCGGTCAGACCGTTCTGAAGTGCAGCCGTGCCCGGATGGCCCCCCCCCGTGGGTCATGCAGGGCTAAATAAGTGTTATCTGCCAAAGCTGCCTGCCATTATCGCGTAAACGATCGAGTAGCGGCGAGTCCTGCTTACGGCCATTGCCGATCAACAGAATGTCCTTTGCCGAGGTCTGGCTCAGGATGCGCTCCACTACCTGATCATCAAGCGGTCCACGGAATACCCGGCTGGAGGCTAACCCGTCCGGCAGGGTGACCTCCTTTTCGAGTGTGACAACCACAAGCATCTCCGCTGAAGGAAACAGGGGCGGCGTCTCAAGCGCCCGGGGTCGAGGTACAACCTTTATGGGGGTTCTCGATGCCGGGTCGATCGGCGGGAGTTCTGCCTCCTGCCCGAGGGTCGGGATCTCCACTGCCCACCCCAACTCGCTCCCGAGCTTCTCGCTGAACGCTTCCAGGCTATTCGCCTCACCGTGAACGAGAAATGTTTTCGCCGGGGGAACCATCCGTCGCAGCCAGGGCATCATCTCATCCGGATCGGCGTGGGCGGATAGGGACGACATGTTGACAATTTCCGCCTTCACCGGGATCATCTGACCGTGAATCTTCACCTCCGGCGCACCCTCGAGCAGGGAACGGCCGCGTGTCCCCTCGCCCTGGTACCCCACCAGCAGGATGGTATTCTTTTCGCCCGGTAGCCGTCGTTTCAAATGGTGGAGGATTCGTCCCGCGGTCGCCATCCCCGAAGCTGAAATGATGATGCAGGGATCGGCATTGTCGTTCAACTTCATCGATTGTTCACGTGTCGCGAGCAGATGAACCTCGGGCCGTTTGAATATGCGCTCCTCTTTCACCCCGAGAAGTGTCTGCAGGTCCAGCTCCTCGTGGAACTTGGTCGTTTTTTTCGTGACATTGACGGCCATCGGGCTGTCGAGGAAAATGTCAACCGACGGGATCCGTCCCAGGTCGAGCAATTCAGCGAGGTAATAGATGAGTTGCTGGCTTCGTCCCACGGCAAAGGCGGGGATGACCACCGAACCACCCCGTTTGAGCGTGCGGTTGACCGTGTCAGCGATTTCGTCGAGCGGGTCGGCTGTGCTGTGACGGCGATCGCCGTAGGTCCCCTCGAGAAGGAAATAATCAGCACCAGTGGGGGGTTCCGGATCCTGCAGGATGGGCTGATTGTAACGGCCCACATCTCCACTGAAAACAACACGTATCGGCTTGTTCTCCTCCTCGACGGTCGCCTCCACAAACGCCGAGCCGAGAATGTGGCCGGAATGGTGGAGACGGACCGTGAGTTTTTCCAGCAGGGGGTAGGACTTGTTGTACTCGAGTTTCTGGAAGAGGGGAATGACCTTCTCCACATCGTTTTCGGTGTAAAGCGGCTGCGGATCCTTGTGCTTGGAGTAGGCCCACTTTTTCGCGTGACGGGCGTCTTCTTCCTGGATGTGTGCGCTGTCCCGCAGGATCAGTTCGGCCAGTTCGAGGGTGGCTGCAGTGCCGTAAATGGGGCCGTCGAAGCCCATTCTCGCCAGACGGGGCAGGTAGCCGCAATGATCGAGGTGGCCGTGGGTCAAAATGACGGCATCGATGATCTCCGGGTTGACCGGGAAGGGATCCCAGTTCCGCAGACGCAGTTCCTTGATGCCCTGGAACATGCCGCAATCGACCAGGAGTCGGTGCATTCGTGTGCTGCCCTGCCAGCTCAGCAGGTGTTTTGAACCGGTTGTTGTCCGTGCCGCGCCGAGGAAGGTGAGCTTTGCCATGTGGTTTCCAAATGAGGTTCGCAATAGGTGAGAAGATATCCCTTCGGGAGAGCGACTCCAAAAGCCATCTGGTTCCTCACAAGAATGCGTGTGGCTGTCTCTGGCGAAACGGGTTGTCAAGATCGCATGGAGACCGCGCTACGCTTGCCTCTCAGCGAACTTGACCGCTGGGTTCATGCACCAATCTCAGGAGGATCCATCGAGAATGGGATCGCTCCGAATCGTTTGTCCGGGCAAACCGTAAGGCACATTGCAATCAAACCACCTTCCGGCTTTGCGGAAAGCCTCTGCCATCCACTCCACATCGATGCTTCGGTACCGGGCTTCCTCACAGTATGTTGGACCGGCGGGGTGAAGACGTTCGAGATTGTGAGCGCTGTGCCCCGGGCGAGCAGGTAGCACTGCAGCCTTACCGCCAAGCTTCAACAAAGGTTCGACCGTACCCGTGAGCTCCCGGCATAACAATACTTTGCGCTGATTTTCACAAAGAGAGCACGGGGGAGCCGTGTGGGTTGCATGGCTCGACTTCGTGGGTTAGGGTTGCCTAATATTTTCACATGCGCTTTGACAAGCTGTAGTTTGCGGGCTGCGGAGAGGGGGATTCAGTACTTCTCGCAATGCCACCGGGGAACTTGTGACAGGTACGCTTGAGGGAGTGGCAGTTTTGCGCTGCTGGATGGTGTCGGCAGTGTTCCCGGAGTGAGGTAGTTGTGGGGAGGCGTACCAGTCACTATTAAGACGCCGAACGTGATTCGATACTGATTTGTCGGGCCAGCTCAATCGTGGAAAGCCATGCGAGTCATTGGACGTAAACCGGTGCTTGAGTTGTTGCAATCGGGCAAGCCGGTGCAACGGGTGCAGATCGCGCTCGGGACGCAGGGACGGATCATCGGTGAGATCATCACCGAGGCGAAGAAACGGAAGGTCCGGGTCGATCGAGTTCCGCCCGAAGTGGCGAAGAAAGCCTTTGGCGGAGGCAATCACCAGGGGGTGGTAGCCGAGGCTGCGCCGATGCCGTTGCACGAGCTGAAGGACCTCGGCAAGTCGATCCCGTTGACGCACAACCTGCTTATCGCCCTTGACGAGGTGACCGATCCGCACCATGTCGGCTCAGTGGCTCGCTCAGCCCTGGCCGCCGGGTGCGATGCACTTATGCTGCCCGCAAGGCGGAGCGCTCCCCTGACTGACACCGTAGTCAAGACTTCCGCCGGGACGATCACTCGCCTACCGGTTGTCCAGGTGGGAAACCTTGCTGACGCCCTGATTCTTCTGAAAAAAGAGGGGTGGTGGATTCACGGCGCAACAGGGGGGGAAGGCGAGAGGTTGTGGGATCACGCCTGGCACGAGCGGACCATTCTTGTCGTGGGAAGTGAGGGGCGAGGCTTGTCACAAAGAGTGCGAAAAGTTTGTGACGTAACAGTACAAATACCCCTCGCGGCAGGGGTGGAATCCCTCTCGGTATCGGCGGCTGCCGCTGTGATTTTATTTGACTTGGCAAGGAAACGTGTGACAGCCTGACTGGCTTGTCGCGGCACGATTTTATACGTCTCCAGTGTCGGAGGGAGACGTTGACTCGCCCCTGAGTCGAGGTTACATTTGCGCTTCAATGACGGGGGTTGGGAGGCGGAGTTTGCGTAGAAGGCATCACCTCCTGTGGTATCCACCGGGTGATGGACGAGCCCGGGAATACTACATCAGTCCGGCCCTTTTCGGTTTTCTGATCGGGGCGGGCATTTTCCTGCTGATCCTGATTGTGCTGGGAATTCTCTTCTATTCGAACCTCACAGAGCGGGCGTTGGATCGAGACCGTCTCTCAGAGGAGAACCAGCATCTTCGGGTGGAAGTGGGACGTGTACGGAGAATTGAAGCGCAATTGCATGAGCTGCAGCGTTTCAGTGAACAGGTGAAACGCTCTCTGACGGAGGGCGCGGACCTGGAGCGGATCCTTGAAGCTGGGGAAGCTGTTGAGAGCGAGCTGCCGGCAGGCCTGGACGAAAAACCCTGGATACCTGTCGCTTTCAGCTCCGATACTCTTGATGACGCGCTCGGCCTGATGCCGAAACTGGCGGTGGGGCAGGATGTCACCCTGCCGGACCGCTGGCCGGTGGATGGCTTCATGACTCGCCGATTTGAAAGTTCGCCGATCGATCCGGGGTTGAGTCACGCTGGGGTTGACATCGCGGTGCCACGTGGCACACCGATCCGTGCGGTTGCTGCAGGGACAGTTGTCGCTGCGGATTGGACCCCACGTTACGGCAACCGGATCATCCTCGATCATGGCGCGTCGCTGATGACCCTTTACGGTCATAACGAATTGCTGTTGGTTCGTCCCGGGGATCGTGTGCAATCCGGTACACCGATCGCGCTTTCCGGCAATTCCGGGATCAGTACCGCTCCTCATCTTCATTTCGAGGCGCGGATCAACGGCAGGGCGGTCGATCCACTCGTTCTGCTGCCCAAACGGGGAGACAACCATGTCGGCCAATAAGAAGAACCCGGAAGCGCTCTCGTCGATCATCGGCGCGGATGCCGTACTCGAGGGGTCGCTCACGCTTGATGGCTCGCTGCGTGTGGATGGCACCTTCAGCGGTGTGCTGATCTGCGGTGGTGCGGTCTCGATCGGGAAGCATGGCCGAGTGACCGGTGACATTGAGGCCGATGAGGTCATCCTCGGCGGTCGGGTTTCGGGCACTGTAATCGCGCGGCGCCGTGTGGTCCTGGAAGGTTCGAGCATGCTCGAAGGGGACCTGGCGACAGGGAGTCTGCTGGTCAGCGAAGGTGCGGTGTTCAACGGCACCAGCACGATGGGTGACGAGGCTGTGGAACGACTGAGACGGCAGCGTCGCGAGTCGCGGGGTACTCCCGAAGTCTCTTCACGCATCCAATTGGCGGAAGAAGAGAACGACAAGAAGCGATCAGGCAACGCAGGCTGACGTGTGAATTTGCCCAGCCCTCGATCAAGCCGTCAGGGCAGGGACGACCGTGCGAGTTACGGCGGCTGGCTGGATCTGGCGCTGCAAACCTCCATCACCCTGGCGTTGTCAGTCTTTGCGCTGACGATCCTGGGGAAGTGGCTGGATGAGATCCTTGGCACCTACCCGGTCTTCATGGTGATCGGCGTACTTTGGGGGGCAGGCGGCGGGACCGCCTCGATGGTGCTGAAGGTGAAGCGCTACTCGGAAAAGCGCGAGAAGGAAGAGAAGCGGGGTGACAACGGGGATCGCTCGTGAGTCTGATTCAGTTGCTTTACTTCGTTCTTGCAGCGCTGACCATGGGAGGGGTGGGGGTTGCTTTGCTGACACCACCTCTTCGTGCGAAGAAGTTCGAGCAGGTATTCACAAGGATGATGGTCGCCTTCGCGGCGAAACTGCTCATCGGTATTGGCTTCATGGTCCTGGCGCTGAAGATTCTCGGCTGGACCACGATGCTTACAGCATTCGGAATGGTGACGGCCTACGTGGCCGCATTGATCATCGTAACCGTGGCGGCGATGCTCACGGTGAAACAGGGGCAGAGATGATGCGACGGCTGTCGCTGCTGATGCTTGGCTTGTTGGTCGCAGTTGCTGTGTCGGTGGCGGATTCCCCGCATGGGGCAGGCATCGAGGCGGTGGGTGGGGAGCAGATCGAGGCATCCCACGGCGAGGATGCTGCTGCCCTCGGTGACGCTGCTCACGCGCATGACGACCATCATGCCGCGACCGGACACGATGCAGGGCATGACGAAGAGCATGGTGGCGGTGTGATGGGATACCTTTCGCACCACCTGCTGGATGGACCCGCCTACTCCCTGCTCGGCTATGAACTTCCCCTCCCCTACATCAAGGGTGATTTTTCATTCCTCGGCGAGAAGCATGCGCAAGGTTTCCAGGTCACTCGCCACATGGTCGGCCTGGTGATCGCCTCCCTTCTGGCGATTCTACTTGTCATCCCGACTACCGGCCGGATCAAGCGGGGCGAAGTGCCGCACGGATTCGCCAACTTCCTCGAAGTGCTCATCGTTTTTGTCCGGGATGAGGTGGTGTACGCCAACATGGGGCAGAAGGACGGGCGCAAATGGCTTCCCTTCTTCCTGACCCTGTTCTTCCTGATCCTCTTCAGCAACCTGCTCGGCATGATCCCCTGGGGCACCACGCCGACCGGCAATGTGAGTGTCACTGCCGGGCTGGCGATCGCGACCCTGATCGCAGTCTTCTTCGCCGGGATCAAGCATCACGGTTTTAAATATCTCGGGACATTCGTCCCGCACGGTGTTCCGATCTTTGTCGCACCGATCCTGTTTCCGATCGAGGTTTTCGGGCTTTTTGTCAAGCACTTCGCCCTGACCATCCGTCTTTTCGCCAACATGCTGGCAGGTCATACGGTGATCGGGGTGTTCATGGCGCTGATCATGTTCCCGGTGATCGCACTTGCGGCGGTACCGGGCGCGGTTGTGATCAGTATGCTGGAGCTGTTCGTGGCGTTCCTGCAGGCATACATCTTTGTCATGCTGGGTAGCTTGTTTGTCGCATCGTCGATCCACCCGCATTAAACCTGGCGGGCTCGGTCAGTCCCCGGGACCGGACGGAATGGAGATGCGGCAGGGTAGTACAGAGCGGAATTGAAGCGAGCCGACTTCGTGAAGTCGGAGCACGATACAGGCTGTTGCACTACACTAAAAGGGGTGATGGGGTCTCGAGCTGAGCCGCCATCACAGCACAGGTCGAAATGTGGAAGGCACTGAAGCCCTTCCACCAAGCGATTCGAGAGGGAGCAATGGAAGGTTTAGGCCTCGCGTACCTGGGAGCGGCGTTGGGCGCCGGTTTGGTGACATTGGGAGCGGCAATCGGTATCGGCCGTATCGCTGGAAACGCCATGGACGGCATCGCTCGTCAGCCGGAAGCCTCGGGCAAGATCTTCACCCCGATGATCGTGTCGGCGGCGCTGATCGAAGGTGTGGCGTTCTTCAACGCCGTCATCTGCATGCTGATCGCGCTCAAGTAGGGTTGACACCAACGAAGTTGGGGAATGTGATGAGGAACGCCAGGTACCTCGTCGCTGCGGTCCTTTTGTCCATACCGGGAACGGGATGGGCCGCCGAGGGTGGCGGTTTGGGAAGTTTGATCAGTCTCGAACCGGGCAGTACGCTTTACACCCTGATCACGTTCGTTCTGCTGTTGCTGATTCTCTGGAAGTTCGCCTGGGGTCCGATTGTGAAAGGGCTCGAGGCGCGTGAAGAGAAGATTCACGGCGCGATCGAACAGGCGAAACGAGATCGTGAGCAGGCGGAGCAGCTCCTTCGTGAATACGAGGAGAAGCTCAAAAGCGCCTCGCAGGAGATTTCGGAACGTTTGACCAAGGCAGACAAGGATGCGCAGGCGCGGGTCGAGCAGGCTCGTGCGGAAGCGACCGAGGAAGGAAACAGGCTGCTGGCGCGGGCGAAGGACGAGATCGAAGCGCAGAAGCAGAAAGTCTCCGCCGAACTCCGTGCGGAAGTTGCCGAGCTGGCATCGTCGATCGCATCGGCGGCTATCAGCGAGAGCTTCGGCAAGGAAGACCACCTGCGGATCATTCGCAAGCGGCTTGAACAGGTGGAGAAGCCCTCGTGAGAGACCCGAGACTGGGCCGTCGATACGCTGAAGCGCTCTACGCAGCCGCGCGTGACGCTGGGGTCGCCGAGGAGGTGGTGGATGCCTTCGAGCAAACCATCGCCCCTCTCGAACAGGACCCGCACTTCCTCGCCTTCTGGCGGGGCAGGAGGGTCCCCGAGGCGCGAAGGTTCGAACTGGTCGATGAGCTGTTCGGCAACGCGCCCGCACCCGTGACACGATTTTTAAAGCTGCTCCTTGCGAAGAAACGCGAGGAGGTGCTGTTCGATGTCATCCCGGCTTTGCGAATGCTGCATGACAGGGAACGCGGTGTGGTACGTGCCACTTTGACCACGGCGGTGGACCTCGGCGAGAACGATCTTGTGCCTTTCCGTGAGTTGCTCGCCGATCGGCTCGGTGGGCAGGTGACCCTGACGCACAAGGTGGACCCCGGTCTTGTGGCCGGATTTAAACTGCGCTATGGTGACCGAATCATCGACGGTAGCGTATCCCGTTCGATCAGCGAATTGCGGCGTCGCCTCAGCGCCTGATCGATCGTGCCGCCGGTGCACGGAGTTTCGGATGAACCGGCGCGGCATCAAACGGAAGCAGTAGGAAAACCTCAGGCGCTGTGTGCGCCGCTCTGAAGAGGATGAAGAATGCAGATCCGACCGGAAGAGATCACCTCCGTTCTGAAGCAGCAGATCGCGGAATACACCGCGGAAGTGCAGACGGACGAGGTGGGTACGGTGATCATGGTCGGCGACGGGATCGCGCGTGTCCACGGGCTGGACAGCGTGATGGCCTCCGAGCTGGTGGAGTTCCCCGGACCGACTTACGGCATGGCGATGAACCTGGAAGAGGACAATGTGGGTGTCGTTCTCTTCGGTTCCGATAAACACATCGGCGAAGGCGATATCGCGCGCCGCACAGGCCGGCTTGTGGATATCCCCGTGGGCGAGGGCATGATCGGGCGGGTGATCAACCCCCTCGGTTTCCCACTGGACGGCAAGGGTGAGATCAAGTACGACACACGTATGCCCATCGAACGCAAGGGAACCGGTGTTATTACTCGTCAGCCCGTGTCCGAACCGCTGCAGACAGGCATCAAGGCGATCGACTCGATGATTCCCATTGGCCGCGGCCAGCGTGAGTTGATCATCGGTGACCGTCAGACGGGCAAAACCACCCTCGCGGTCGATACGATCATCAACCAGAAGGGCAAGGGGGTTATCTGCATTTACGTGGCGATCGGTCAGAAGGGCTCGACAATCGCCAATGTGGTGAAGACCCTTGAGGATCACGGCGCGATGGAGCATACTGTTGTGATCAGCTCGACCGCGGTCGAACCAGCGCCGATCCAGTTCCTCGCCCCCTCTGCGGGTGCCGCCATTGGCGAGTATTTCCGCGACAAGGGGATGCACGCCCTTTGTGTGTATGACGACTTGACCAAGCACGCCTGGGCTTACCGTCAGCTCTCGTTGCTGTTGCGCCGTCCCCCTGGCCGTGAAGCATATCCCGGTGATGTTTTCTACCTGCACAGCCGTCTGCTGGAGCGTGCCGCGAAACTGCGCGACGACCTCGGCGGTGGTTCGCTTACCGCGCTGCCGATCATCGAGACCCAGGCGGGTGACGTATCCGCCTACATCCCGACCAACGTCATCTCGATTACGGACGGTCAGATTTTCCTCGAGTCGGAACTCTTCTATTCGGGTCAGCGTCCCGCCTTGAACGTCGGTATTTCTGTATCACGAGTCGGCGGCAACGCACAGACCAAGGCGATGAAGCAGGTGGCCGGCAAGATCAAGCTCGAGCTGGCACAGTACCGTGACCTGGCGGCTTTCGCCATGTTCGCCGGTGACCTGGACCGTGCAACCCAGAAGCAGTTGAACCGTGGCGCACGCCTCATGGAGATTATGAAGCAGCCGCAGTTCAGCCCGGTTTCGCTCGAGCACCAGGTGATTACCTATTTCGCGGCGGGCCAGGGGTATGTCGATGACATCCCGGTCAGCGCGGTCACCCGGTACATCGATGAGATGCTCAAGTTTGTCACCAATCAGCACGGTGACATTTTCACCGACATAAGCGCAAAGCAGAAGCTGGACGATGACCTCGAAGCGCGGATACGGAAAGCGCTCGACGAGTTCAAAAGCCTCTTCCAGGCGTAAAGTCAATCCATGTACGGCTGCGGGTGAGACCCGTCGCCGACATGTTGGACGTGGACGACTATGCCTTCTCTGAAGCAGATCAAACGGCGGATCAGCTCGGTCAGCAACACCAAGCAGATCACCCGCGCCATGAAGATGGTCTCGGCAGCCAAGCTGCGCCGTGCCCAGGACCAGATGCTCGCCGCACGTCCCTACTCGGACCATCTCAAGGCGCTCATTCGTGACCTGGCGGCACGTACCGAACCCGATGCACATCCCCTGCTCGCGGTGCGTGAACCGAAATATGTCGGGATTGTGGTCGTCACCTCCGACAGGGGGTTAGTGGGCAGCTTTAATGCGAACATCTGCCGTCAGGCCGAAAAGATCATCCGGCAGATGCAGGACGAGGCGGAAGATGTTCGGCTGATCGCGATCGGAAGGCGCGGGTACGATTATTTCCGCAGACGCGGCGGCAAGTTCATTCAGCACCACATCGGATTAAGCAGGGATTTCGAGTTCGGCAAGGTGCTCTCGATCAGCGGTGCCATCCGTGAGTTGTACATGGATGGATTCATGAGCGAAAACGGCCTGGACAGGGTATACCTGGTCTACAACGAGTTCAAGAACGTCATCACGCAGGAAGTGGTGGTGGAGCAGCTTTTCCCAATCGTACCTGAACTTGCAAGCGATGAGAAGTACCCGACCGATTACATCTACGAGCCGGATGAACGCACCGTGCTCGATTCCGTGCTGCCCCTTTACGCGAACATCACGCTCTGGCGCATTCTGCTGGAATCCTACGCGGCGGAACATGCGGCACGGATGAACGCCATGGAGAACGCGACGAACAACGCCACCGACCTGATCTCTAAGCTGACGCTCGAGTACAACAAGGCACGCCAGGCGGCGATCACGAACGAGATCCTCGAGGTGGTTTCCGGCGCAGAGGCGCTGGGGTAAAGATTTGTTCCGTCAGGTCCGAAGCGAAGTGTTGACCTGACAACGAATCGCGCCAGGGAGGCGCGAAGAGTGTGTCAGATCTGCGGATCTGACAAAGCACAGCAATATGACTTTCGAAAAAGTGATGTTCAAAGCTTCTTAAGCAGGATATTATGGCATACTTCCTTTTCATAGATGAAAGTGGAAGTGACCGACACGAAGCACCGTATGAGGTATTGGCGGGTGTCGTTCTTGGCGATGCGGATGTGTGGAATTTGATTCTGGATTTGCAGGGATTAGAGGAAGAACTGTTTGGCGTGCAGTATCGCCGTTCCGGACTTGAAATCAAGGCAAAAAAGCTGTTGAAGAGAAAGACGTTTCGACTTGCGAACCAATGTGATGGTATACCGCACGAGGAGCGTCGGCTATTGGCAAGAAACGCTTTGTTGTCTGGAAGTACAGCAAGCAAAAGGCAGCTTGCTGCCTTGGCGCAAGCAAAACTTGATTATGTATGTCGCGCCTTAGAGTTATGTATCAGGTACCGTGCGAAAGCATTTGCCGTTGCTGTGGAACCTTCATCTCCCCGACCCACGAAGGAGATGCTTCGCAAGGATTACGTATACCTGTTCGAGAGATTCTTCTATTTTCTGGAAGATGCCGGTCCCAGGGAAATGGGGATCATCATTTTCGATGAAGTAGGAAAAAATCACAGTCATTTGTTGCTGGATCAGATGGAAAAGTACTTCAAAATGACAGAGAAAGGCCGTCTTAGGTGCAATCAAGTGATTCCTGAGCCCCTTTTTGTGCAAAGCGACCTTTCTACTGGCATTCGGTTGGCAGATTTGATTGCCTATCTTGTCAGCTGGGGGTACCGGATTCCTGGGAAGATGAGGGCAACGGACAGACCAGAATAGCGTCAGTTCGCAGAGTTCGTTGGTGAAATGAGGTATCATGCGCAAAGGAAACCAGAAGCAGGCCGAAAGTTCACTTCCTGGAGCATAACTTATCTTCCGAAACTGGGGAACTAAAAAAGGCAATGCAGCGCAACAGCGCCACAAAGCCTCCAGCAGTATGATAGCACCGGTAATTTGTGAAGTCAACATTGCTGATACAGAAAAACAACTGCGGTGAGCAGACATTGTTAGGTAGAGGTTGCCAGATTTGAAACAGTTTTTCATAGCGGGCGGAGTTTGAAGATGGCGAAGGGAACGATCAAGCAGATCATGGGTGTGGTGGTGGACGCCGCCTTCCCCGAAAACGAGATGCCACCGCTTTACCAGGCATTGAAGATCGATCGTGGCGAGGAAGGCACACTCGTTCTTGAAGTTTTGCAGCACCTGGGTGGGGGGGTGGTCCGCGCCGTGGCGCTGGACAGCACCGATGGTCTTGTGCGTGGCCAGGAAGTCCTGGATTCGGGTGCGCCGATCTCTGTCCCGGTCGGTCCGGGAACACTCGGCCGTCTGATCAATGTCGTCGGCGATCCGATCGACGGGCTCGGCGAGATCGAAGCCGCCGATCGTTACCCGATCCATCGTGATCCTCCCACCTTGGAAGACCTCGAGCCGACCCCCCAGATGCTTGAAACAGGCATCAAGGTGATCGACCTGATCCAGCCGATCCAGAAGGGCGGCAAGGTCGGTCTGTTCGGCGGTGCAGGTGTCGGGAAAACCGTCATCGTGCAGGAGTTGATCAACAACATTGCGAAGGCGCATGGCGGCATTTCGGTCTTCTCGGGTGTGGGCGAACGGACCCGTGAAGGAAACGACCTGCTGCGTGAAATGATTGGTGCCGGCGTGGTCGATTACGGCAAAGAGTTCGACGAGCACACCTTCGACAGCAGCAAGGTCGATCGAGCCGCGCTGCCCAACAGCAAGATCGCCATGGCTTTCGGCCAGATGAACGAGCCCCCTGGTTGCCGTCTGCGCGTCGCCCTCACCGGGCTCACCCTGGCGGAGTACTTCCGTGACCAGGGCAAGGACACCCTGCTCTTTGTCGACAACATCTTCCGTTTCACCCAGGCGGGCTCCGAGGTTTCTGCGTTGCTGGGCCGTATGCCCTCGGCGGTAGGGTACCAGCCGACGCTTGCGACAGAAATGGGCCAGCTCCAGGAACGTATCGCGTCGACTAAAGTCGGCTCAATCACATCGGTACAGGCGGTTTACGTTCCGGCGGACGACCTGACCGACCCCGCACCGGCGACTACGTTCGCGCACCTGGACGCCACGACAGTGTTGTCCCGTGAAATCGCAGCCCGTGCCATTTACCCGGCCGTGGACCCGCTCGATTCGAGCAGCCGGATCATGGACCCGCTGGTGGTGGGCGATGAGCATTACCGCACCGCACGCCGTGTGCAGGAAGTCCTCCAGAAGTACAAGGACCTGCAGGACATCATCGCGATTCTCGGTATGGACGAGCTTTCGGACGAAGACAAACTGACGGTTTCGCGTGCACGTAAAATCCAGAACTTCCTCAGCCAGCCTTTCCATGTGGCCGAGGCGTTTACGGGCAGGTCGGGCAAGTATGTGACAATCAAGGATACCATCCGCGGCTTCAAGATGATCCTCGACGGCGAGTGCGATGACATGCCTGAGCAGGCGTTTTACATGTGCGGCGACATCGATGAAGCGATCGAGAACGCGAAGCAGATGGCGGCGGCGTAACATCTTTTCGGTCAGCTCACCCGAGTGGACCGATGATGGCGTCAGGGCTGTGGTCCCGACGCAACCAGGACGAGACAGGCACCTGAACAGGTGAAGGTGAGCCAGATGGCAGATAGTTTCAATCTCGAGATCATCTCCCCGGCGGGAAAGGTGTTCAGCGGAGCGATGAAGCATGTCCGCGCACCGGGACGTGAGGGATCCTTCGGAGTTTTGCCGGGACATACTCCCTTCATCACGCCTTTGAAGGTGGGTGTGATCGAGGGGACGACACAGTCCGGGGGAAACCTGACGGTCGCCACTTCGGGTGGGATGGCCGAGGTGCACGGTGACCGTTGTGTCATTCTCGCTGAAACCGCCGAGGAGAAGGGAGCCATCGACCAGGAACGGGCGAAGGCATCCCTGACACGTGCCGAGAAACGATTAACCGAGAAGGCGCCGGACCTTGATACCGAGCGTGCCCGTGCGGCAATCGCCCGCGCCATGAACCGGCTGAAGGTAATCGGGGGGTAACGCTTCGGCACAACAGCATTTTGCACTGACGCGTTTTTCCAACGTGGCGGCAGGTCTTCAGCGAAGCGGAGACCTGCCGCATCACGTTCCCCCAGGTCCGAAGATCTGGCTGAAAATCGGAAGGCTCTCGAAACCGCCCGAACGACACCGCCTGTTGAAAAGGCTGAGACTTTCGAGACCCACCCTAATCCGGCGAGCGCCGGGATTTTTATTCGCACCGGACCTCCACAGAACCCATCCGCGCACACATGAAGTCCTCTCCGAGGTGAGCGGCCTGAGATTGCGAAATACTCCAGGTCGGCTTGACAAGGTCCGTACATGCTGGTATTTTGAATCACTGCTTGGAGTCAATGACTCCATCGGGATGAAGTGTCGCACACAGTGTGTCGGTCTTCATCCTGATCTCTTGAGAACTTTGCACGGTTGACAATGGAATGAGAAGCGTCCCTCTCGGCTTTTCCCCCTGAAAGCGGGTCGCCTCTTCGCTGAATTCCCGCATCAGCACTCATTCCTCCTTTACGGCGTTGCTTCAACGGGTGATCTCCATCTCTAAGAGAGAGGGGAGGTCGTCACGCACCTTGTTTAGTCGTTTTGAACGCAGTGCGGTGTGAAACAAACCACAGGAGGGCCTCCTACATACGCAGAAGCCGAAACAGAGCAGCAGGAGTGTGGAGTGATCACTCGACTCCTGTTGTCAGACGTACGGTTAACTCATGAATTGCATCATGCAAACAAGGAGTAAGGCATGCGAAGAAGAACTTGGTTTACAGGCATGGTATGCCTGCTGGCACTCGCATTGATCGGAGTTGCCACGGCAGCGCCGCTTCCCGAGGCGCAGCAGAAAGCTCAGGAAGCGCAAAGTCCGATGAAAATGATGCAGGCGAATCAGCCTGTACCGATGAAGCTCTTCGGTACCCCGACAGGGAGCATCAACCTCGATGAACTGGATGACATCCTGTTCACCGATTCATTCGACTACGAAGCGATCGATGATGCCATTACTGCGGGCTGGAATCTGTCGGATGGCAGCGAGGATGGAATCACGTGGTTCATCTCTTCAGATGCCGCAGCCACGAACCACAACCTCGACGACACCGCTCCCTTCATCTGGGTTGATTCCGATGACGCCGGCAGCGGAGTCGACATGGACGAGTACCTGACTTCGCCCGTGATCGACGCATCGGGGTATGAATACCTTTACCTCATCTTCAACACCTACATCAACACCGGCTCCGCCACGTTCAACAACAACGGCTCCGTCGAGGTCAGCACGAACGGCACCGACTGGACAGCCGTGCAAACATGGTCGGCGAACAGCGGAACGTACCAGTTCTATCCAATCGCCATCGATCTTTCCGACCTCGAAGGCGACCCCTCCACTTTCCAGTTCCGTTTTCACTTCTGGGATGGTGGCAGTTGGGGGTACTACTGGGGTGTGGATGAGGTTACCGTTTTTGGCAGCGACACACCGGGCGATTTCGAACCCCCGACAGTCTCCATCACTTCCGGTCCAAATGTCTCTTTCGAGGGGCAGGATGAAACCATCCTTGCCATCGCGACCGATGATGTCGGCCTTGAAAGCGTCACCCTCAGCTACGGCCTCTTCGCAAACGGTAACATCACCGACCTTACGACAGTTGAGATGGTGCCCACTTTGAACGAGGATGAGTACAGCGCAATCATCCCGGGCACCTTCGCCTCGGTTGAGGATACTGTTGTTTACTCGGTTACCGTCACGGATGGTGCGGAGAACGAGGCGCGTGACCCCGCCACACCGACCAGCTGGTACGGTTATGTCGTCTATCCGCAGGAGTTTAACATCCAGATGGTCCAGTTGCCGGACTATGACTGGATCGACATCACCACAACCGGAACCAACTTCGGGTTTAGTGATGATGCTTCATCGTTTGTCGTTTTCGCCGACTACGGCTTCGAGACTTTTTCCTGGTACGGTGAAGAATTCACCCAGCTACGGGTGACGTCAAACGGCTGGATGAGTTTCGGGGATTACAACCTCGGCACCATTTATACATCAGCGATGCCGAACACCAGTACCCCCAACGCTATCATCGCTCCCTGCGGCGCAGATCTCAACCCGGCGCGTACTGGCAGTGGGAATGTCTGGGCAGGCATGGCGGATGGCAAGCTGGTCCTGACCTGGGACAATGTGTACTTCTACGGAGATACCGCACCCGAGGCAGGTCCCCACATGCAGCTGGTCCTCGACCCTGAAACTGGCCAGGTTCGTGTCAATTATGAGGTGATCTCCGGCTTCCTGAACGCCGATGAGACCCCCTACACTCGCACCCATGTGATCGGGTTCGAGAACGGTGACGGTACCATTGGCTACACATACTACCAGGGAAACAGTTTTGAGGGTGGTCCTCCCAATCAGTCATCCTGGCTCATCGCCCGTGTCGGTGGCTCGCTTGTCGGTCATGTCTACGAAGCCGATGGCACCACTCCGATCGAGAGTGCCGAAGTGACCGTGTACAGTCAGGCTGAACCGCCTGCGATTGTCGCGTCAACAACCACCGACGAAACAGGTGCTTATGGGTTTGACCTGCTGACCATCGGCATGTACGATGTCGAGTTTGTTGCGGCGGAGCATGTTACTCAGCTCATCGAGGATGTCGAGATCCTGAGCGGTGAAGAAACTGTAGTTGATGTCAACCTCGATCTGCAGGACGTGTTGACGGTCATCCAGGGTTATGTCTATGACGCGGATTCCGGTGTCGAGAACGACCCCATCGAGGGGATCGGCGTTCGCCTGGTACAGCTCGACCTGACGACGACAACCGATGCCAACGGCTTCTTCAGTTTCGGTGAGCAGGTAATCGGCACCTACCGTTTCGACATCTCCTTCGACCCGGTCGGGAGCAACGGCTTCCACGATGCTTCCTATCCCGGCACGGTGATCGAGGAGGAGAACGATGACCTCGCTTTCACAGTGAACCAGATCCTGCCTCCGCGCAACCTCGCTGGAGTCGGTGATGTCGCCCAGGTGGTATTGAGCTGGAATGCTCCACTGAACCATGAGACCGTCGCCAGCCTGACAGTCCTCGCGGAACGTTTGCAGAGCGAACTGGAACGCGCCGAGGCAAAGGCGGGCATTACTGCGCAGCAACTCGCAGACCTGCAGGCGAAGCTGCAGCATGTCGAGAACCTGCTCGGCCAGAACGAGCTGGATGACATCGGCGATCTCGAAGGTTACCGGATTCGTGTGGATGGCGATATTCTGCCTGCTTTGGCAGCCAACACCAGCTACACGGTGACCGGTCTCGTCAACGGGCAGGATTACCAGTTCGAGGTTGCTGCTGACTACGGGTACGGTGAAGACTATCTTGTCTTCAGCGCCCCTGTTACAGTTGCGCCCTACAGCTTCTTCAACGAAGTTGCGATGGAGTGGGTGGAGATCAGTGAAACCGGAGTCGCGTTGACGCTTTCCGATGACGGCGAGACTGAGCTCCTGCCGATGAACGGCACCTGGTTCCATTACGGTGAGTCCTACAACTCGATCCGTATCGGTGCGAACGGCGCGACCACGTTCAATGCTGACGACGAAGTGCCATATATCGTTAGCGGCATCCCGAACACAGGCGAACCGAACAACACAATCGCTCCCTACTGGATCGACCTGAATCCGGCCAGTGCATCTTCCAACGGCGTCTGGTACCTCGCTGACCAGGTAAACAACCGTTTTATTGTCACCTGGGACTGCTTCGCATTCCAGACGGAGAGCATCATCAAGATGCAGATGATCCTGGACTTCAGTGACTACACGATGACCTTCCAGTACCACAGTGCATCTTTGGGCTGGACACCTGGGAGTTGGGGTGCTGCGATCGGCATCGAAAATGTTGATGGCACCGAGGGTATCTCCTACCCGATCGAACTGGTGCATGACGGTTATGCCATCCAGGCCTCGGTGGAAACACCTGATTTCGGTACGATCATCGGCAACTTCGCGGCCTGCGACGAAGCCGGCGATCCGATCGAAGGGGTTGCTGTCCGTTACCAGGGCAACACCATCGGGACCAGCGAAGCGGACGGCTCCTTTGAAGTCAGCCTGATGGCCGGTGATGTCACCCTGAGCTTCACGCACCCCGATTTCTGGAGTGTGGAGGGTTACGAAGTGACTGTCCCGGTCAGTGATGAAGTTGACCTGGGTACGATCGTCCTCACCCAGCCGAATCCGAGTGTGAATACCACAACACTCTCGATGGATGTCTTCATCGAAGATCTCGACCCGGTGACTTCCACCTTCGAGCTCTCCAACGACGGCTGTGGCCGGATGGATTACACGGCGTCCCTGCAGCTCCTGAATGCCGCCAACCAGGTGATTAGTAGCTATCCGATCAACTCCCTGATGGCGGATTACACGGTCAGCTACGAGCCGGGATCGGATCCCACGCAGAAAGCAGCACCTGCAAACCTGCGCCGCGGTCCGGTGGCGAATCCCTCCACACAGGAACTTGACGAACTTTGGGACCTGCTGGAGAGCTTCGAAACCCGTACCATTTCGGGTTCCACGCTCGGCATGCTGACAGCCTGGATCGATGGCAATTCGATCTACACCATGGAGTGGCAGGCACCGTATACCGTGTACGAGATCGACTTCAACGGCAACCTCCTCGGATCCGTGACTCCGAGTACTGGAACAGCCCAGTGGTGGAACGAGATCGATTATGATCCGACCACCGGATCTGTTTACACGATCGCCGCGAACGGCGCGTTGTTCCAGATGGCGGCGGACGGCAGCGGTGCCTCGCAGATCGGCACAGTCGGCCAGGATGCCTGGGCGATTGCGTTTGATTTCGACAACCAGAAGCTCTACTGGGCGAATGGTTACGAGCAGACCGACTGGGGCGTGCTTGACTTCGCGACGGGCGGGAACACTATTCTGCCTTCGCCCCCGATGGGTGAACTGCCCTACGCCATGATGTATGTCCCGAACGAGCCGAACGGCTATACGATTCTCGGTGCATTCAACGATGTCGACGCCCTCGGACAGTACATCGGTCCGGTTGACATCTACGGTTATGATCCGACGACCCAGAGCTGGTCAGCGGCACCGATCCGTACCCTTTACTCGGATGCCACCAACTTCTCGGTTTCGGGTATGACCGGCGCTGTCGCATGGTCGGACAATTACGACATCCTTGTCGCCACCCAGGGTGGAGCCAACGGCAACACTCTCGATATCTACGAGGGTTCGCCGTTGCAGACCTGGTTGACCATCGATCCTTCTGCAGGCACACTGCTCCAGGGTGAATCGGCCACAATCGGTGTGACGGTTGACATCCATGCGGATGATAACTTCAATCCGGTACACGATCAGCAGGTGAGTGCGCAGGTTGTGATTTCCGGCCCGCACATGGCTGATGTGGTGGTTACGGTTGAGATGCTCTTCTCGTCGTCTGTCGGCGAGGAGGCCTTGATTCCGGTGAAGTACGCTCTGCATCAGAACTTCCCGAACCCCTTCAACCCGAGCACGGCAATCAAGTTTGACCTCGTTGCAAGTCAGCAGGTCAAGCTGACGGTCTTCAACATGCTCGGTCAGGAAGTGGCTCGCTTGGTTGACGGTCAGATGCAGGCGGGATACCACAAGGTGAGCTTCGATGCATCGACCCTCTCCAGCGGTGTCTACTTCTACCGTCTCGAGACACCAGCCTTCACGAAGATGAGGAAGATGGTCCTCGTGAAGTAAGTGGTTACTTTTGAAGTGAGTGCGAGTTGCGGCAGGTCGGGAGACCTGCCGCAACTTTTTTGGGTGGTTTTGGTGATGGTTACTCAGCGCGATGACGAGTTGTCCAAGTGCGAGAGGCTGCAACGCGCTGAGTAACCGTCGCCGTCACTCACAATGCCCCGGGCGTGAACACGAAAAACGCCAAAGTTGAGGGAGTGTCTGGAGCCACCCCCACCGAATTTGGCTCCGTTTGGAGCAAGGTCGAATTGGCCCCCTGGTTCCTCCCGTTCCGTGTTCCGAACGACTGGTTGCTGGGAGGGGTTGGTAAGGCATTGTAAAAACAATAATAAGAGGAGCCTTTTCGCATAGAATCAGCGGCGTAGTCATGCGTGAGAAACCTGCACGAATGCCGTCTCCGGGGAGAGCCTCCCACGCAGTGGAGCAGGTGCGAATATCAGTTTTGTCTTGCTCTTGCTTGACTCGAAAAATCCCCCCCCCTATTTTGTCCCTACTGAAGTCATGACTGACGATTTGCTACCCTGAGCTGCACACTTCGATTCTGCTTACCTGAACTGCTTCCTTCCAGTCTGTTCCGAACTCTGTCTTCGATAGAGGTTCGCGGATCTCATTAATACTTCACAACGGTTGGCGTGGGTCTTGGGGACAACACCGTGAGCCGCTTTCCCGCATCTCCTTTCCGCAGGGGTGATTCGCTGCGGCGAGGACGAATACGTTCGGCTTGAGATGATAACGTGATGGCTGGAGTACGCCCTGCGTGGGCGAATCCGGTCCATCACGAGTTGGAGGAGGTTGTTGCAATTGGCAGAAAGCAGAACAAACGGGCTAACCCGGGAGGTGAAACGGGAAAGGTACACAACAGTTCAACATGCAGGGCGGTTTGCCTGGCAATGGGTCGGATACAATGCCGACAGGCAACCGTCAGGGAGTACAGGTAACAGTCTTGCTAACAGGAGTAACAACATGCGTAAGAGTGCATGGCTTTTTAGTCTTGTCGTGCTGCTTCTCTTCGCCTGGTCAACCACCGGCCTCACGGCGCCGGAGGTAACAGCGGCTGAAAAAGAGTGGATGGCCAATGTTATCGCCAAGGTCGAGAACGGCCAGAAACTGACCGAGCGCGAAGCAGCATGGTGGGATTCGCAGAATCCTGGAACAAACGAGCTGGATGATACGGGCGGCCCCGATTCATTCGGGTACGTCTACATCGACAGCAACGAACCGGATGGTCCAACTTACAGCTGGGTTGATATTTCCGAAACCGGAACAGAGATTCTGCCGGGACCATCGGATGACGGTCAGGTTGGACCTTTTGAACTCGGAATCACCTTCCCGTTCTACGGGGTAGAGTATACCGAGTACTGGATTGCCGGGAATGGCATGATCTCCTTCCAGTCCGGTAGTACATCTTCCTTCAACCAGAACATCCCCAGCACGTCGGTACCAAACAACATCATCGCGTGGTTCTGGGATGATCTGAATTATTTTGATTCAGACTTCACTGAACTGGTTCACATCTACACGGAAGTGCTGAACGATGGCGATCAGGATTACTTTGTGATCTCGTTCATCAACTATCCGTTGTATCGATTCGCCACGGATCCGGATGCATACATCACCGCTCAAGCGTTGCTGTATGAAGATGGACGCATTGTGCTTCAGTACCTTGAAGCTGGCGAAACGATGCTAGTAACATCCAGCACCATCGGCATTGAAAACCAGACGGGTACTGTCGCACTGGCATGGTGCTACAACAACGCGGGACTTACGCCAGCCGATTTTACGGAGTTGGCGATCGAGTTTTACGTGGTGTCGGCAGATGCCTCCGTCGAGGGTACAGTCGTCAGCGCCTTGACCGGCGACCCGGTTGAAGGGGCAGATGTTGTGCTCGGACCTTACAATGCGGTCACCGGCGTTGACGGCTCCTTCACGTTGGAAGACATCTTCTCGGCTACCTATGATGTTTCCATAAGTGCCTCGGGCTTCTTCACCTACCTCGATGAGGTGCCGATCGTTTCGGGCGTCAACACCCTGAACTTCGAACTTGAACCACTCCCCGCGGTGACTCTGCTTGACGACATGGAGAGTGGTGACGGCAACTGGATGGTTGTTTCCTCGACGGAAACACCCCTCTGGCAGCTTGGTACACCAGCATTCGCATCGGGTCCGGCGGAAGCCTACTCGGGCGACAATGTATGGGGCACCAACCTCGAAGGCTACTACATCAACAATGCGAACGACTGGCTGGTGTGGGGTGAGACCTTTGTCCCCACCGGATCGAGTATGCTGTCCTACTACCACTGGTACAACAACGAGAGTGGTTGGGACGGCTACCAGGTGCGTATCTCCACGGATGGCGGCGAAACCTTCGAAGTCATCCATCCCTTCATTCCCGGCGGGTACAGCCATGCCAGCGTTAACGGTCTTGGAGCAACCCCGGGCTGGAGCGGCAATGGCGGGGGCAACTGGATTTATGTTGCCTACGATCTGAGTGCCTACGAAGGAATGGAGTGCGTCATTGCGTTCCGTTTCGGTTCCGATAGCTCGGTTAACAGCTATGCCGGTACCTACATCGACGACTTCGCTCTTCACGGTGTCAGCTCCATGCCGGTGTTCTCCGGCGTGGTGACGAACGCGACTACCGAAGCGCCGATCGAGGGTGCTCAGATCGAATTCTTCGAAGATATCCTCGGTCCGGTAGCAACCGTGTTTGCCGATGAAGATGGTTTCTTCAGTGTCACGGTGGCACCAGGAACGTACACCATTGATGCATCCGCGCCCGGTTTCGATATGGAAACGGATGGTCCGTTTGTGATGGATTACGGCGATGAAGAGATCGTCAACTTCGCTCTGTCCCCGGGAACGGTGACGGTTGATTTCACCGGCACGGTCTGGTCGGCGGACAGCGAAGGAGTCCCTGTAGGGAACGCCTCGGTGACCATCGTTGGTGCAGGTCAGACGGCGATTACCAACGCCTCAGGCCAGTTCAGCTTCACCGGCATTGTGGCCAGCACCTACAACTTCTACATCACCCACACTCCGGTCGGTGGTTCGGGCTATCACGATGCCACGATCCAGGTGACGGTCGCGCAGGGTATGGACCCGCTGGACCTCTACCTGCCGGAAATCCTTGCTCCCCAGAACGTAATGGCGAGCACGGGTGACGGCGAGGTGACGGTGAGCTGGGATCCACCCGCGAATCATGCCACATTGGCAGCTTTGCGTCATGGCATCGAGATTCGTCAACAGACTCTCGCCGAGATGGCCCATGTGACCAACCCGGCAGCACTGGCGAAGCTCAACGTGCTGCGCAGCGAACTGAACCTCCTGCAGCAGCGTCTTGCCCTTGCGGAGATGCGTCCCGCCAACGAGCTGGATGACCTCGGTGCCTTCACCGGGTACCGTGTTCGTGTCGACGGCGAAGCGCTTCCCAACCTCTATGCCGGAACCAGTGCGGTTGTCAGTGGGCTGGTCAATGGCCATGGCTATTCCTTCGAGGTGGCTGCGGAATACGGTTATCAAGCCATGTACCGCAACTGGTCTGACCCGGTCTTCGGCCGTCCCAACAGCACCCCAGGTTACGAGTGGGAAGACACCGAATACGACTGGGTTGAAATCCGGCCGGATATGGGCGGAGATGGGACCCTGCTCTTGGGCGCTGGCGATGACGCCAGCAACCCACTCACTCCGATGGACGGGTTCACCTTCCAGCTTTATGGTGCGACCTACGACCAGATGGCTGCCTGTTCGAACGGCTGGTTCAGCTTCCTGCACACCGGCTCATCGATCACGCTGACCTTCCCGAGCACGGTTACCCCGAATGCAACCGTCGCTCCTTTGAACGACGACCTGCACTGCGGTGTTGCCGGTGACGAGTTCGGCATCTGGGGCAAGCACGACGAAGAGAACAACCGCTATATCGTTCTCTACCGTGTCCGTGCCTATTCGCCTTCCACAAGCAACTACCTCTTCCAGGCGATCCTGAACGGAGATGACAACTCGCTGACATTCCAGTACAACACGGCAACGGGTTGGAACGACGCGGGCATCAACCTGATCGGTATCGAGAATGGTACCGGCACGGAAGCCTTCCTCGTGCCAAATGCTGTTGCACAGGAAGAATCGGCAGTCCGTATCTACCTCTCAGAAGCTGTCTACGGCAACTTTGAGGGTATGGTCACCGAGCTGAACAGCGGCACCCCGATCGAAGGCGCCATTGTTACCGCGACAGGTAACTCCGGTCGTCATTGGACGGGTGTTTCGAACGCGGACGGTTTCTACGAGGTGGTGGAAGTCGACCAGCTTGATGTACCCTACACCCTCGAGTTCCGTGCTGCTGGTTACCTCGATGAGACGATGGATGTGGATGAGTGGGGCGATGACTATGTCGTGGAAGTCGACATGGAGATGACCCCAATCGATCCCACGACCCCGCCGAACATCGTTTCGACGAACGGTACCTACGACAATGGTGTCATGGTCACCCTGACCGAGCCCGGCTCGATCCAGGAATCCTTGTACATTCAGTACGACGATGGTACGATCAACGACGCGGTCGGCTGGAACCCCGGCTTTACCACTGGGTACTGGTTTGCGGTGCGGTTCAATGTCCCGGGTGAGAATGTGATTCTCTCCTCCGCAGACATCCGCTTCCTCACCGAAGCCGACCTCGGTTTCTGGTGGCCTGCGGGCGATGAAAGCCATCAGCCGGTCGTGATCGGTGTCTTCAACGATGTCGGTGGCTGGCCGGGCGCGTTGGTCTGGTCCTCTGCCGAGATTACCCCTGAGGATCCCGACCCGACTGTGGTGGTCTCTCCCGGCGTGTCGGTTACATCGACCTTCTACGTTGGTTTCTACAACGCCACCCCGGCAGCCGGTCAGGAACCGCTCTGTCTCGATGGCAGCAACAGCTCAAGCTCTCTCGTTCTGAGCACCAACAACGGCGACACCTGGTCGGGTACGACCTACGGTGATCCGTTGGCGCGTGCCTCAGTGCTTTACACCCCGGCGATGGGTGGCTTGGCCTCCGCAACACTCACACCCTCGGGTGAAGTGTCGGTGGAGAAGGTTGCCGATGCGACGATGACAGCTTCCCGTCAGGCGCCTGTCTGGGGCATGATGGGCTCAAGCTTCCAGCCGTCGTATCCGAGCTTCCCCTCGGTCAACAACCTGGACGAGTTCCTCGGCTACAATGTCGAATACTCGCTCAACGGGACGGACTGGACACAGTCCAACACCGAACTGATCACGGGAACTTCGTTCTTTGTCACGATTGGTTCCGAGCACGAGGGTGAAGACATTCATCTGCGTGCCAACGCCCTGGTGACCGATCCAGAAGGTGGCGACGACATTACTTCGGATTACACCGAAGTGGTGATCACCACCTACGGTATGTCGCCGGCAGCGCCAACCGGATTGACCGGTGACAGCGACGACCTCACGGTTACGCTGAACTGGACCGCACCGACCACCAATGCGGACGGAACGGAGCTGGTGGACCTCGATGGTTACGGCATCTGGAATGTTGGAACCACCACGCCGACCATGTTGGGCACTTCGGAAACCACGAACTGGGAAGGCGAAGTACCCTCAACGGGTTACTACGCATTCGCAGTGACCGCGTATGACGAAGTACCGAACCATTCACCCTTCTCGACCCCGGTTGAGATGCTGGTGGGCAACCCGACCATCTTCACTTCGTTCGAGACTGGTGAATGGAACGAGATGGCTGGTGACGGTGAGTGGCAGCATGGCGCTCCCACAGGCGGTCCCGGCAGTGGCCACACGGGTGACAACGTCTGGGCAACCAACCTGACCGGTAACTACAGCAACAGCGTTCGCTACATGCTGGAGTCCACAGAGCCCTTCGTGATTAACTCTGAAGGCGCCCTGTTGAGCTACTGGCACTACCTGAACGTTGAAAACGGTTGGGATGGCTACAACATCAAGGTCTCGACCGATGAAGGCGCCAGCTGGCAGATTGTGACACCGGTTGGCGGCTACTCGAATGCCGGCATCACCGGTCTGCCCGGTGAGCCCGGCTTCTCCGGCCTGATCAACCAGTGGCAGTTGGTCCGGATTCCGCTCGGTGATTTCGTTGGCCAGGCGATCAACTTCGCCTTCGAGTTCGGCACAGACGGCAGTGTGACCTACTGGGGTGTCGCGATCGACGACCTCGGAGTTTACGGTGCGGTTCCGCCGGCTTATGGTACGATCGTAGGATCAGTCCATGAGTGCAGTGAAGATGGCCCGGCCATTGCTGGCGCGACCATCTGGCTCGACGGCCGTAGTGTTGGTGTGACCAACGCAAATGGTGAGTTCGATATCGAAGTCCTCGCAGGTACACACACTGTCAGCTTCGAGCATGACTCCTACTGGACTGTCACGCTTGATGGACAGGACGTGCCGGCAGATGGCGAACTCGACCTCGGTGCTGTTGTGATGACCAGGCCGATCGCTGGAGTCGATCCGACTACACTTCCGATGGAGATCAACATCAACGATCTCGATCCGGTGACCTCCACCTTCGAGTTGTCGAACACAGGCTGCGGTATGATGGAGTACACCGTCTCGGTGAACATCCTGAACGCCGCCAACCAGGTGATCGGCAGCTATCCGTTGGTGAACGGTGCCCCGGCCGAGGCACAGCCTGTCACACGCAACAACCGTATTGAGAATCCGCAGTATCCGCGCGGCCCGATTGCAACCGAGCTGAACGACCTGTGGACTCACATTGTGACATGGGATGTCACCACGCCAACCGGCAGTGGACAGCTTGTCGGTGCCGCGATTGTTGACGGTTTTGTCTACGTGAACAACTGGGTGACCCCGACTCAGATCTGGCAGCTTGACTTTAACGGCGACCTGATCTCCTCCGCCACTCCGGCAACCGGTGGTGTGGCCTTCTGGAACGAATTGGCGTACGATCCCACCGTTGGCAAGCTGATGACCATCGGTGACAACGGCCGCCTCTATCGCTTCAATCCGGATGGCACCAACATCGAAAACATGGGCAATGTTGGCCATGATGCCTGGGGTGTCGGCTACGATTGGGACAACGGCATGATTTACTGGGGCGACTTCTTCAGCAGCAGCTGGGGTTCGTATAACGTCGCCACAAGCCAAGCCACGACACTTCCCAACCCGTGGATGGGTTCGCCGATCGCGCTTGCCTACGCACCGAATGATGCCCAGGGCTTCACCATCTGGGGTGCCTTCCGGTTCGATGATGGCAACAACTACGTGTACGGCTACAACCCGACCACCGGAGCCTGGTCCGGCGAGGGAGTCCTTGTGTACGACTCCAGCGTTGATGGCGGTGTCTCCGGTCTCGAGTTGACCGACGGCTTCTCTGACAGGCTTGATATTGTCGGATTTGCTGAAAACACGAACGACCAGGTGGATGTCTGGGAAGGCTTCGTTCTGCAGAGCTGGCTCTATGTCGATCCTTCGGTCGGCGTGCTGCTGCCGAACGAGTCGGCCACGATCGGTGTGACGGTTGACATCCATGCGGATGACACCTTCAACCCGGTTGATGGTCAGCAGGCTTCCGCTCAGGTGATCATCTCCGGCCCGCACATGGCGGATGCTGTTGTCACCGTGGACATGCTGTTCGGTACCTCAGTCGGTGAGGAAGCGCTCATCCCGATGAAGTACGCGCTGCATCAGAACTATCCGAACCCCTTCAACCCGAGCACGGCGATCAAGTTTGACCTCGTTGCAAGCCAGCAGGTCAAGCTGACTGTCTTCAACATGCTCGGTCAGGAAGTGGCTCGTTTGGTTGACGGTCAGATGCAGGCTGGATTCCACAAGGTGAGCTTCGATGCTTCGACTCTCGCCAGTGGTGTCTACTTCTACCGGCTCGAGACACCAGCCTTCACGAAGATGAAGAAGATGGTGCTCGTGAAATAACCTCGCTTACCAGCAGCGCCGACCGGTTCGTCTGTCGGTGCTGCCTGGCTTTTGCGGCTGGGATGCTTCGGCATTCCAGCCGTTTTATGTTGTGGGTGGTGGGCGTGGCTGTCGTGCAAAGGCTGGCCTGCCGCAGATCCGGGCAGTCAGCGCAACAACGACATCATCCCGGGCGTGACCCGGGATGATGACAATTTTCAGCAGGCTGTGAGGGGAGTCGATCCCGAGTGAAGCTCAGGATGTCACGATTCTTCCGGATGCGAGAGGGGTCAGGACTCGATCCCAAGCGCGGGGGCGAGATCGGCGATTGAGGGGACAATCGCATCGGGCTTAATGCCGGTCCGTTCTACAAAGTCGAAATCGTACTTCCCGGTCTTCACCAGCACACTTCGTATTCCAAGTCGCTGTGCGCCCTTGATGTCGGCCTCGATGTCGTCACCAACCATCAGCGCCTTCTCAGGCCGAATGTGGTAACGGTTCAGCAGGCCACGGAAAAAGCCCGGTGAGGGTTTGCCAACGATGTCGGCTTTTTTGCCGGTGGCATACTCGATCGCTGCGACATACGGCCCGAGGTCGAGGCGCAAACCATTTTCGTCACGCCAGAAACGGTTCTTCTGCAGCGCGATCAGCTCGCTGCCGGTGAAGGTGAGACGAAAAATTTCGTCCAGGATATGGGGGGAGAATTTCTCGCCCAGGTCACCCATGACAATTGCGCCGACACGGTTGTTCGAGATCCGCAGCCCCTCAAAATCCTCGAGGACATCTTCGCTGACAAACAGTGCCGCGGAGGCACGTTTCATCTGGAGGATGCGTTCCCGGGCGATAATCGCCGGGCAGATGATATCATCCAGCTCGACATGGAAACCAAGCTTCAACAATTCTTCATGGATTCGGCGCCGGGGTTTGCGGGTCGTGTTGGTGACAAATGCTACCTTGATGCCGAGGGAGGTGAGTTTGTTGACAGTTGCCGTTCCGCCTGGGATGGGCAGCTCGCCGAGGACAAGAACCCCGTCGATGTCAAGAAACACCTGGTCAATTCCGCGAATGGTCGCCATGGCTATCTGGTGTAAGTGGAAGTTCTTTTCAGGAAAGAGGAATATAGCCGTTTTTCCAGAATTCACAAGAAAACAGGCTCTTCTCCCGGAGGCAGGAATCCTCCTGGCGGGCACCCTGTTTTCGCTGTCGATATTGTCCATTCACCTTGCCCGGATTGCCGGATGGGTTCTACCTTAGCCTGCATTCCATTCACTCAGCAGCGGCGGGCTTAAACAACTCCATTTGGCAAGTCATTCGCCCAGCCGGGCAACACTCGGAACAATTCATGGCCAAACGTCTGTTTCTCATCGATGCGATGGCGCAGATCTACCGTGCCCACTTCGCCCTTGCCAAGAGCCCGCTATTCACCTCGCGCAGGGAAAACGTAACCGCTGTTTACGGGTTCACCAACAACCTGCTCGCCCTTCTGGATCGTGAAAAACCGGACCTGCTGGCAGTGGTGTACGACAGCCGCGAGCCGACCTTTCGCCATCATATCTACCAGGAATACAAGGCGACACGTGAGAAAATGCCGGACGAACTGGCGCAGCAGCTGCCCCGTATGGATGAGGTGCTGCAGGTTCTTGGCATTCCGAAACTGATCCTGCCAGGCTATGAAGCGGATGACATTATCGGGACTGTTGCGGCGCGTGCGGAGACAGAAGGATACGAAGTCTATCTGGTCACCGGCGATAAGGATTACTACCAGCTTGTGCGTGAGAATGTCCGATTCTACAACAACACAAAAGGTGTCGACAACATTCGGATTCTCGGTCCGTCGGATGTGGTTGAAGTGTTTGGCGTGCCGCCGGAGCAGGTGATCGACGTGCTTGGCCTGGCGGGGGACAGCTCGGATAATGTGCCCGGTGTGCCGAAGGTTGGGCCGAAAACCGCTGTGAAGCTGGTCGAGCAGTATGGCAGCCTCGAAGCGGTGCTGAACCACGCCGAGGAGGTCGGGGGCAAGATCGGCGAAAATCTGCGCGAATTCCGTGAACAGGCGATGCTATCCAAGAACCTGGTCACCATCCGGACAGATGCCCCGGTCGATTTTAACATCGAGGAGATGACCTTCGGGCCGTGGAATAGTGATGAAGTCCGCCGTCTTTTCAGCGAACTCGAGTTTCGGACGCTGTTCCGTTATATCGATATCGAGCCGCAGCGAGTGGAGGAAGAAGCGGTTGCGGTCGACTACAAAGCGGTAACAAACGAGCGGCAATTGCAGACCCTGGTCAATGAACTCGGCCGATGCAGCCGGTTTGCGATTGACACGGAAACCACTTCCGTCGACCCGGTTCGGGCTCAGCTTGTGGGGATCAGTGTGAGCACACGACCGGGGATGGCGAGGTATATCCCGGTCAATTTCTTCCAGTTCGAAGGGGAAGTGGCACCTGCGGAAGGCGGACGATCTCTGGACGTCATCGATGATGCCGCCCGACGGATTGTTGAAAAAATGCTGCCGGTGCTTGAAGGTGGCCCTGGGAAGACCGCTCAGCACGCGAAATACGACTTCCTCGTGCTCGGGAGGTACGGGGCGAAGGTGAAGCCGCTCGTCTTCGACACGATGCTGGCCGACTATCTGCTGAACCCGGCGCAGCGTACTCACAATCTCGACCATCTGGCGCTGAATTACCTGCGAATTCAGAAGATCGAAACCTCGGAGTTGATCGGCAGCGGGAAGTCCCAGATTACGATGGACCGTGTCCCGCTGAAAACCATCACACAGTATGCTTGCGAAGATGCTGATGTCACCCTGCGTCTGACGCACGAAATCGAGCCACGGATCGAGTCGGCAGGGTTGAGCTCGCTGCTTCAGGAGGTCGAGCTGCCCCTCTCCGGAGTGCTGATGCGCATGGAGGAACGGGGAGTCAGACTGGACACCGGCTTCCTTGCACGGATGAGCAGTGAGATGCAGAAGCGGATCAGGGAGCTTGAAAAGGAGTGTCATCAGCTCGCCGGGACAGCATTTAACCTGTCGAGTCCGAAACAGCTTGCGCACATCCTGTTCGAGAAGATGAACCTGCCGACCAAACTCTCACGCAAGACAAAAACCGGATATTCCACAGATCAATCCGTGCTGGAAAAACTCGCCCCGCTGGATCCGCTGCCGAAGAAGATCCTGGAACATCGCGAGTATTCCAAGCTGCTCGGTACCTATGTGGATGCCCTGCCTCAGCTCGTCAACCCACGGACAAATCGCCTGCACACGAGCTACCATCAGACTGTCGCTTCCACAGGCAGGTTATCCTCTTCCGACCCGAATCTGCAGAATATCCCTATACGGACTGAACTCGGAGCGGAGATCCGGAAAGCCTTCATCGCCGAAGAAGGATTTGTGTTGCTGTCGGCAGACTACAGCCAGATCGAGCTGCGCATGATGGCGCATCTCTCCGGGGACGAGGCGTTGATCAATGCCTTTAAACGGGGCGAGGATATTCACAGCGCCACAGCGGCTGAAATCTTCAACATTCCAGTGGAGATGGTTTCGAAGGAACAGAGGAGCGCGTCGAAAGCCGTCAACTTCGGTGTGCTGTTCGGAATGCGTGAGTACGGCCTTTCGTCTCGGATGGGGATCAGCATCGAACAGGCGCGTGAGTTCATCAACGGCTACTTTGGCGCTTTTCCACGAGTGAAGCTCTTCATCGAGACTCTGCTGAGTCAGGCGTACTCGGATGGTTACGTGGAGACCATCCTCGGCCGCAGGCGTCCGCTGCCGGAGCTGACCTCCTCGAACATGAATGTTCGGCAGGGAGCGGAGCGGGTCGCGATTGCCACGGCTGTCCAGGGGAGTGCCGCGGACCTGATCAAACTCGCTATGCTGAAACTCGACCATGACATTGAGCAGAAATCCCTGCCGTACCGGATGCTGTTGCAAGTTCATGACGAACTTGTTTTTGAAGTACCGGAAAGTGAGTACGATGAAGCAGCAGCCTTCATTCGCGAGAGGATGGAAAAGGCGATGTCCCTGAGTGTCCCACTCGTTGCAGAAGCCGGGTGGGGCGCGAACTGGCTGGAGGCCCATTGAGATGCCCGAAACCACAAAAACAGCGAAAAACCGCTTTTCAGTTAGCCGACTAATAAGTCTTACAGGTCTGTATCTCCTGTCTACAGCCGTTTTGTATGCAGAGAATCCGGCGAATACTACGAAGGCTAATTACTGGGTTGTCTTCACGGATAAGGGCGGGTACGAGCTGCTGGACGGGGTGGAACTCTGGGAAACAGCCTTCGAGTTTGGCCTGACCGAGGATGCTCTGGAGCGGAGACGGCTGGAGGGGATCGAAGAGGCAGAGCTTGTTACTACCCAGGATCTTCCACCGGATCCCAATTACGTGCGAGCGCTGCTTGAGGCCGGTGCGGAGGTGCGTCAGGTATCGCGTTGGTTTAATCGAGCGGCTGTGACTGCGGAGCCCGCCACAGCGGCTGAATTGATCGAACTTCCCTTTGTGCTGGAAGTGCTGCCTGTGCAGAAGCTACAGTATGCCGGGTTCTGGTATGAGGAAGTGGGTCGTTTTGACGGCAACCCGCCACCCGGACCGGGAGCGGATATGCCAGGGATGTATGGCCCATCCTATCTTCAAGCGCTGCAGGTGAATGCAGCCGAGGCGCATCGGCAGGGGTATACTGGTCGCGGGGTGCTCATGGGTGTCCTCGACGGTGGATTTGAGCTATCGCATGAAGCCTTCGCGCGGTTTGATCTCTTCGCCGAATGGGATGTGGTCGAGAATGACGATTACACCGGGCAGGAGGAGACGGATGCGCCACGTCAAGCCAATCACGGCACAGGCTGCCTGTCGACCATCGCTGGGTATAGCCCGGGCAATCTGATCGGGATTGCCTACGAGGCGACCTTTTTGTTGGCGAAAACTGAGGATGTTGCCAGCGAAACCCCCCTCGAGGAGGATAACTATGTCGCAGCACTCGAGTGGATGGAACGTCTCGGGGTCCGAGTCACAAGTTCATCGTTGGGCTATACGGACTGGTACAACGAGGCAATGACAGATGGTGATATCCCGATTACCTGCCGTGCAATCAGCCGTGCGGCTGAGCTTGGGGTTGTCTGTGTCACCTCGGCGGGAAATGAGGGTCCACAGCCACGAACCATCGGCTCGCCTGGCGACAACTGGGGCGGCCTGACCATCGGAGCGGTGGACAGTCTCGGCGCGATCGGGCGATTCTCCAGCCGTGGCCCGACAGCCGATGGCCGTATCAAGCCGGACCTCGTCGCTCGCGGTGTGAGAACGGTCTGTGTGGCCCCGCAAACCAGCCAGAGCTATTCCATGTGGAATGGCACAAGTCTTTCCACTCCGGTCGTGGCGGGAGTGGCGGCACTGGTCCGTGGCGCGCATCCCGAGTGGAGCGCGGAACAGGTGATCCGCGCCATGAAAGAAACTGCAGACCGTGCAGATCGTCCGGACAACACCTTCGGCTGGGGATTGCCGGATGCTGTCGCAGCGATTGACTACTCAATCGAATGAGGAAAGAAAAACGATGCTTTTGATCGGAAAGCGGGATGCAGCAGTTTTTTACGTTCTCTTTGTTGGATTCATAGCTTCGGCGCCGTTGTCCGGATGTGCAGGCCAGAAGAAAATTGTCGACAAGCCAACTCCGGCGTACAGGCAAGTCCAGGTTATCGTAGCGAATGAAAACCTGCGTGACGCTCCTTCTGGAAACAAGATCGGCGTAGTGAAGGAGGGGGAATCTTTTAGCCTGATGATGCGACGTGGAAACTGGTGCCTTGTCGGGAACAACAGCTTCGAGGAGGTGTGGATCTGGGCACCCTCAGTCGGGCTGCCTTCGGTCAACCCACTCCATGTCAGTTCCTGGTTGGGCAGTGGGGGCGGCGTGATGGATGTTGACCAACTGATGGCAACATTTGGTCCCCAGGACAATGTCACTCCAATCGCCTCGCAAGCAGTTGTTTATCAGTGGAAGAATGCAGGCAGTTTGTTTGGTACCAGGCACCTTGTTCAGGTGGATGCCTGGGTTGATCGGACGACCCGGTCGGTGGTGAAGGTGCGGTTCGAGCTGCCTCCCTACCAGGGACAGCGTGCGGAGGTGCTGGACGCACTTGGAGTTCCTCAGAGGAAAGCAGATAAGACCGATTTCACGCAAGCTATTTATACCGATGTGCGGTCGGGGATCGGATTTCTGAGTTTGGCATTTGCGAATGGGGATTTTATGCAGGTCGGCGAGGTGATTGCCAGCCGTTACGACCCGGCACTTGTCGAAAAATGGATCGCTGCACCCGAAAAGAAATTCACCATAGAGGATCAGAAGCTGGTGCTTGAGGTGACTCTGCTGAACCGATCCGAATCCCTGGCCTTTTCCTGCCCGGTGTTTTCGACAACACTGGTGGAAAATGGCCGCCAGCTTGGTACATGGCAAATCGGGCCGGGAGATGTTCGTCTCGATCCCGGCGAGCGGAAAACTTTCCGTATCCCACTCCCGCTCAATGCGTCACAAGTGAGTGTTAAACAAGTCGCCGCTCGTGCTGACTTGATCGAAATGCTTGTGGTGCCCTCAGCGAAGGATTCAGGATGAAGGTCGGTATCTGCAGCGACAGCCATGACCATGTCCGCAACCTGCGTTACGCGCTCGAGACCTTCAAACGGCAGGGTGTCGAGGCGATTATCCATGCCGGGGATTTTGTCGCGCCCTTTGTTGTGGAGGTGCTGCGCGAGGCGGACGTGCCGGTGTATGGAGTGTTTGGTAATTGCGATGGGGAGCGGCGGGGGTTGGCGGCACAATTCGAGGGGGTGGGCGAGCTGTACCGTGAACCGCATATCTTCGAGATTGGCGGCAAGCGATTTGTGGTGATGCACCACCCGGAGTGGGTGGAAGCCTTCCGTCATGCAGAGCTGGCGGATGTGATCGTACACGGTCACACGCACGAACTCCGGATCGAGGAGGGCTCACCGGTGATCATCAATCCCGGTGAGGTGTACGGGGGCCGTTCACTGAACGGTCCGACTGTTGTGGTGTACAACACCGAAACGGGTCGAGCGGAGCTGTTCAAGCTGGGGTGAGGGAATGCCGACCTGCGATGGTTCTATTCCGGAACAGAGCGCCCAGTGTCAACTTGAAAGCCTCGACTCAGAGGGGTACGCCTCCTCTCGGCGTGACTTGACCGCCCAGGAACAGACATCTTGATTAGATCCTCGTTTTATTGAAAACAAATGTGCTGGATGGGTTGATAGCGGAACCGCCAGCAAGGCCCCGTAAGCACTTATCTTCATCGTCTCGACATATTTGTTTTCGGTAAAACAAGGGCTTCCCACAAGGTGTTTGCTGTTTGGTTGTCAAGACGCCCCTGGAGACCTTCGGCCTCCAGGCTATCCTGGCAAGCTGATGCCCGCGATAGCCGCTCAAATTCTTGGGTGGACCCAGAGTAGATTGGGTTTCAGGGACGTGAAGGTTGGGACGGGCGGCAGGTCTCCGCTTCGGTAAAGACCCGCCGCAACGATTTAACAGGCGACAGGTCAGGGAAGCTGCCGCAATACTGCGCCTGAGAGGACAACTTTGATTGAACCGGATCATTCGATGAGAGCAGCCAGGTTGACACACCTTGTGATCGTGGATGTCGATGGAACAATGATCCGTAACCAGTCCGCGGTCCGTGACGAGTTCCTTGGGGCATTCACCGATGTCACCGGTGGCATGGTGGAACCGGAGACCCTGCAATTCGCCGGGATGACCGATCGCGGCATTGTCCGTGCCATGCTGCAGTCGATCGGGCGGGAAGCTGAGTTTGATGAAACATTTACCGTCTTCGAGAAAAGGTTCGAAGAACGGTTACGGGCGGTTTACAACGACCATCCCGATCCGCGTCTCCTCCAGGGTGTGAAGCCATTGCTGGAGAGTCTGGACAGCCTGCCGAATGTTGTGCTCGCGCTGGGTACAGGGAACTGCCGCTCGACCTGCGAGATCAAACTCCGCCGTTTCGGATTATGGAATTACTTTCCCGTGGGTGGTTTCGGCGGGGAACATGAAATCCGTTCGGACGCGCTCCGTGCGGCGGTTGAGGAAGCGACAAAGGTCGCTGGCTGGAACGGTGGTGTGGTCTGGGTGATCGGCGACACGGTCCGTGATGTCTCCGCTGCACGTGCGATCGGTGCCAATGTGCTCGCTGTCGCGACCGGACCTGACAGCTGGGAAGCGCTGGAGGAGGCGCAACCGGATGTTTTGCTGCCTGACCTGGCCGATACCAATGAAGTGATGCGCAAGCTGCGGTTGGTCTGAATTGGAGGCGGATCGTCCGCACAAATTCTTGTGTGGACCGAAACCATTGCGAAAACTGCAGTCAGAGTTCGCCAACCCTTCGCTTCCGTGGCTCCTCCCAAGAATCTGTGCAGGAATCCAGCTGTCAAGTTCGCCGAGAGGCAAGCGTAGTGAGGTCTCTCGGCGCGACTTGACAGTTGCGCAAGAGACATCGTTGAACGAACCTTGTTTTCTTGAAAAGAAATTTGCTGCGCTCGTCGGGGCAAAGAATGCGAACGACCACACAACAGACGTGTTGCCTGCCGTATAAGCATCTTTCTTTTCAAGAATACAAGGATTACCACAAGGTGCTATTGGTTGCGCTGTCAAGACACTCCTGGAGACGTGCGGCCTCCAGGCGATCTTGACAGCATCAGCAGCAGAGCTATGCAGCACAAATACTTGTGAAGACCCGCTTCCGTGACACCCACCGATAGCCCTCACGGCCAGTTGATGACCTGACTTATCCCTCAGAGCCGAAACCTCCAGTATACGAAGCGTATGCGTTTTAAATGTTCTATATTTCACAAACACTGTTCCGGAAATCGCAAGGGTAAGTCAGCTCATGCACGAGATGAGTCTGCTGAGAGATGTGGTCGCACTTGCCGCCGCCGAGTTGGATCGTGCAGGGATAGCCTCCGGCAAGGTGACTCGTCTGACGCTCACGGTTGGCAAGATGTCTTGCTCAAGCCCGGAAGCGTTGCATTCGGCATGGGAACTGATCGCACCCAACACACCCTTTCCGGAGGCCACACTGCTGATTCATGAACCTGGCCCGATCTGCCGGTGCAAAGAATGCGGGACAATGCAGGAGGTGGATGAGTGCACCTTCCGCTGCCCAACTTGCAACAGCTCGAAGATTACAATTGAGGGGGGTGACACGCTGCAGCTCACCTCCATCGATTGTGAGGAAGAGGAGAAGAGACCATGGAAGTCGTGATTTCACAGGATATCCTGAAGGCGAACGACACCATCGCCGAACGAATTCAGGCAAATTTCGAGCGTACCGGGATCTTTGCTGTCAACCTGCTCGGATCACCCGGGTCGGGCAAAACGACCTTGCTTGAGCAGTTGGCAAAGCATCTCTCCGTAAGCCTGCGTGTAGCCGTAGTGGAAGGGGATCTGGCGACTTCGAAGGACGCCGAGCGGATTGAAAAGCTGGGTTGGCCGACAGTGCAGATCAACACAGGCGGGGGGTGCCATCTCGAAGCGAACATGGTTGAAAAGGCGCTCGCGAGTTTGCCGCTGAACGAGATTGATCTTCTTTTCATCGAGAATGTCGGGAACCTGGTCTGTACCGCCGGACATAAACTCGGCGAGCACCTGCGGCTTGTGATCCTCAGCTGCACCGAAGGCGATGACAAGGTGACCAAGTATCCGCCCATGTTCCAGAAAACCAATGCCATCGTCCTGAACAAAACCGATCTTCTCCCCTTCACCGATTTTAATGTGGAGCAGATGGAGCATGATGCACGGCTGTTGAACCCGGATGTGGAGATAATGCAGGCATCGAGTCGGACGGGTGAGGGTGTCGAGACGGTTGCACATTATCTTCTGAGGAAACGGGACTGTTACCTTGCGGAAACAGGGCATTGAACCTGAAGGGTGAGCGCATCTCATCCGGCTGGCAAGGGGGTTTGATGGACCAGGCAAAGGGGATCATTCGACGGAATCTGACCATCTCCGGCGCTGTGCAGGGAGTGGGGTTCCGGCCTTTTGTCTATAGATTGGCAAATGATCTGGGCCTCTCCGGCTGGGTGTGCAACACATCGCAGGGTGTGGTCATTGAGGCGGAGGGAGATGTTTCGGCGGTGGAGGAGTTTGAAGTGAGGCTCACCACCGAAGCACCGGAACATGCGATCCTTCGTTCCCTGCGCTCTCAGAACATCCCTGTCACCGGGGAGAGTGGTTTCGAGATACGTCCCAGCGAAGGCGGGTTGCCAACCACCCTGATCCTGCCCGACCTGGCGACCTGCCCTGACTGCCTGGCGGAGATACTGCAACCCTCGAACCGACGCTACCGTTATCCGTTCACCAATTGCACGCACTGTGGCCCACGTTTTTCGATTGTGGAGAAGCTGCCCTACGATCGACCCAACACCACGATGAAACACTTCGCACTCTGCCCGGAATGCCAGACGGAGTACGAGGATCCAACGGACCGCCGTTTCCACGCCCAACCCACCGCCTGTCCGGTTTGCGGACCGCATGTTGAGTTGTGGGATGGTTCAGGGGCATGTCTTGCGACTCATGATGACGCTCTCCTGATGGCGGCGGAAAGGATCGCTCAAGGTGAAATCCTTGCGTTGAAAGGGATCGGGGGCTTTCAGCTGCTTGTCGATGCGCGTAATGACCAGGCGGTACGTGAACTGCGATTGCGGAAGCGCCGCGAGGAAAAGCCACTGGCAGTGATGGTCACCAACCTTGAGATGGCGCACTCACTGGTTTGCCTGCCAGCAGAGGGTGAGCGGTTGTTGAGCAGCGCTGCCTCACCGATTCTCCTGTTGGAGAGGGAGCCAGTCGTTAAATCGGACAAGCGTATCCGAATATCGGAGTATGTGGCTCCCGGGAATCCGCGATTAGGGGTTATGCTGCCCACCACTCCACTGCACCACCTTTTGATGCGTGAGCTCGGTTTCCCGGTCGTTGCGACCAGTGGGAACCTCTCCGATGAACCGATCTGCACGGACGAAGTGGAAGCATTGCAGCGTCTCGGGGGAATCGCAAACTTTTTCCTCGTGCACAACCGCCCAATCGCGCGTCATGTCGATGATTCAGTGGTTCAGTGGGTGGCAGAGGGGCCGCAGGTTCTGCGCCGTGCGCGAGGCTATGCACCTCTCCCTGTCCCGGTTCCCGAAGTGGAACGTCCTCTTCTGGCAGTTGGCGCCCTGTTGAAGAACAGTGTCTCGTTGGCGGTAGGGCGGAATGCATTTATCAGCCAGCACATCGGCGACCTGGAGAACGAACCGGCCCTGGATGCCTTTCGCGAGGTGATCGGGCATTTTCAGCAGCTGTACGGCTCAAGCGAGTGTGACCTTATTCATGACCTGCACCCCGACTACCTCTCAACCTTGTATGCAACTGCACAGCCAGGGGAGAAACAGGGGATTCAGCATCACCTTGCGCATGTGCTGGCCTGCGCCGGGGAGAACGGCATTGCCGCGCCCTACCTGGGGATTTCCTGGGATGGCACCGGGTACGGCATCGATGGTTTGATCTGGGGCGGCGAGTGTATCCTTGTGGAATCGGGTCGCTGGAAACGTGCCGCCTCACTCCGGACTTTTCCCCTGCCCGGTGGTGACAAAGCGGTACGTGAACCACGCAGGTCCGCCCTCGGCCTGCTGTACGAAGTATTTGGCGAGGATGCCTTTGAACACGCGCAGTTGAAGGGGTGGAGCAGGAATCACGACTTGAACGAACTGCGTCTGATCAAGCGGGCGATGGCAGCCGGAGTGAATACCCCAAGATGCAGCAGCATGGGACGTCTTTTTGACGCTTTTGCATCTCTTGCAGGTTTGCGACAGGTGATCAGCTTCGAGGGGCAGGCAGCGATGGAATTGGAGTGGTGTATGGAGAAAGGCTCCAGCGACGGTGCCTGGACGACTGTCCTGCGCCGCCCGGAGAATCAGCCTCATGCGCCCGAGTGGTTGCTGGATTGGGAACCGATGCTCCATTGCCTGCTAAGTGACCTCGCTGCGGGTATGCCGCTCCCCACAATCGCTCGGATGTTTCACAACACCCTGGCTGAAGCAGTCGTTCAGGTGGCGAAAAAGGCTGATGTCGAGGATATTCTCCTGACCGGTGGTTGTTTTCAGAATCGATTTCTCACGGAACGGACGATCGCTTTGCTCACGCAGGCCGGGCATCGTCCTCATATTCATCGTCATGTTCCGCCCAATGACGGCGGCGTTTCTTTCGGGCAGATCATGGCCGCGATCGAGCAACTGGAGGGTGATTGAGATGTGCCTTGCGGTCCCCGGGAAAATCCTCTCCATTGAGAAGGCTGAGTCACTCGAACGCAGCGGCGTTGTCGATTTCGAGGGCGTGCGTCGGGGGGTAAACCTCGCGTTTGTGCCGGAAGCGGGCGTCGGCAGTTGGGTGCTTGTCCATGCCGGTATTGCGATTGGAACGATTGATGAAGAGGAGGCGCAGCTCACCCTGGAAGCCTTGCGCAGTGTGGATGCGCTGGGCGGGGGCGAGGCGGGGCAACGGCCGACAGGTGAGACCGAACAATGAAATATGTCGGTGAATACCGCGATCCTGAGGCGGTCGAGCGATTGCTTGAAAGCATCCGTACGCGGGTGACTCGACCCTGGACACTGATGGAGGTGTGCGGGGGCCAGACACACTCGATCATTCGTTTCGGCATCGATGAGCTGTTGCCATCCGAAATCACCCTGGTGCATGGCCCGGGCTGTCCGGTGTGTGTCACCGGGGTAGACCTGATCGATCACGCTATCGCCATTGCACGCCAGCCAGGTGTCATCTTCTGTTCGTTCGGTGACATGATGCGTGTCCCGGGAAGCACTGCCGACCTGCTCTCGGTGAAAGCGGAGGGGGGCGATCTCCGCATTGTCTATTCCCCATTGGATGCGCTGCGTCTCGCCGAGGAAAATTCGGACAAGGATGTCGTCTTTTTCGCCGTAGGATTCGAGACCACCGCTCCGGCAACCGCCCTTTCGGTTGCGCAGGCGGCGCAGAAAGGGATATCCAATTACTCGCTCCTGACTGCACATGTGCTCGTTCCGCCCGCGATGGAGGCGATTCTCAGCCAGCCGGACAACGAGGTGCAGGCCTTCCTCGCCGCGGGACATGTCTGCGCGGTGACAGGATATGAGGAGTACCGACCATTGGCTGAAAGGCACCGTGTCCCGATTGTCGTGACAGGGTTTGAGCCGGTTGACATTCTGAGCGGTGTGCTGAGTGCAGTCAGCCAGTTGGAGGCAGGGCAGGCGCGTGTTGAAAACCGTTACGCCAGGGTGGTTCAACCATCGGGCAATCAGCCAGCTTTACGTTTGATCGAGCAGGTTTTTGAGGTGGTCGACCGTGACTGGCGTGGTGTGGGGCGGATTCCCGCCAGCGGCTGGGGGCTTCGGGAGGGATATCGGCGGTATGACGCGGCGATTCGTTACCCGCTCAAGCACACGCCGAAGGGTGAGCATCCCGATTGCCACGCCGGTGAAGTGCTTCGTGGCGTGCTGAAACCGGATCTCTGCCCAGCTTTTGGGACACTTTGCACTCCAGAGCACCCTTTGGGTGCGACAATGGTCTCCTCGGAAGGGGCCTGCGCCGCCTACTACCGCTACCGCAGCCGTGCACAGTCAACCATGCGAGCGAACCGATGAAGAAGGACGCGCGAGTGAGCCTGGCCGTATGTCCACTTCCTCTCCAGCAATACCCACGTGTTCTGCTGGCGCACGGGGGAGGTGGCACCCTCATGCACCGATTGATACGATCCATTTTCGCTGAAACGTTCGCCTCGCCCGACCTGGAAGCGGAGCATGATGCCGCTACATTGCATCTGCCCGGAGGACGGATCGCCTACACCACCGACTCCTTTGTCGTTTCGCCGTTGTTCTTTCCAGGTGGGGATATCGGATCGCTGGCGGTTCACGGGACAGTCAACGATCTCGCCATGTCCGGCGCACGTCCACTCTACCTCAGTGCAGGATTTATCATTGAAGAGGGGCTTGAGATGGAGGTGCTGTGGCGTGTCGCAAACTCGATGCGTCAGGCAGCGGACGAGGCGGGTGTGCGTATCGTGACGGGGGATACGAAGGTTGTCGAACGTGGCAAAGGGGATGGGATTTTCATCAATACGAGTGGCATTGGGGTCATCGAACACGATCTGAGTATTGAGCCGATGAGTATCCGGGCGGGGGATGCGATCCTGGTCAATGGTGATCTCGGGCGGCATGGAATGGCGATTATGGCATCACGGAACGCGCTCGGGTTCGAGACAGAGATTCAGAGCGATTCTGCGTCCTTAAACGGGCTTGTCGAACAATTGATCCAGGCTGGGTTGACGGTTCATTGCCTGCGTGATCTGACTCGGGGCGGTCTTGGCAGTGCGCTCAATGAGATCGCTTCGACAGCCGGGGCAACACTGGAGCTGCAGGAAGCGGCGATCCCCGTGAGTCGTGAGGTCAACGCGCTTGCGGAGGTACTGGGAATCGACCCGATCCATGTCGCCAATGAAGGCAGGATGGTGGTCTTTCTTCCGGAGGATGAGGCGGAGCGGGCGCTTGACATCCTGTCGAAACAGACGCACGGCCAGGGGGCGGCACGTATCGGGCGTGTACTCGATCTGCAGGAAGGCGTGGTTACACTGAAAAGCCCTTACGGGCCAAATCGTATCCTGCCGATGATCAGCGGGGAGCAGCTGCCTCGGATCTGCTGAGTGTGCGGCAAGGTGCAACGAAGTATTCACTGCCGTGAAGCGGAAGCAGGAAAATGACCTCTCGAAAGAGTCTCTGTTTCACGCCACTGGTATACGTCCTGTGCCTTCTCGAAATTTAAAGGCACCACCTGAGACTCAGTGCGTGAATTCAGCGGCCAAGTTCGCTGAGAGGCAAGCGCAGCGAGGTCTCCCGGCGCGACTTGACTGTCACGAGACGGACATCTTGAAACGAGCCTTGTCGTATTGAAAACAAATGTGCTGGATGGATTCATATAAGTACTGCGGACAATTTCCCAAAGGCACTCACTGCATCGTCTCGGTACATCTGCTTTCAATAAAACAAGGGCTTACCACAAGGTGTTTGCATTTTGGTTGTCAAGATATCCCTGGAGACCTGCGGCCTCCAGGCGATCTTGACAACCTGATTGGCGAGAGATAGCCTCACACATTTTTGTGAGGAACCAATTCAAAATGCAGGGAATCCTGTGCTGGTTGTAATTGAAGACGCTCAGGCGTGGTCCTGTTGGTTGATGTTCTGAGTTGGAACGATCCAATTCTGCGCCTATTTTGCCTACACGAGATTTTGCCCCACAACGCCCCGCGCACAGCACGAACCAGAGCATCCGGTTGCGCACGGTTCACCTCGATGCAGGAAACTGCGATGAGCAGCAGACTCCTTGATGAATTCCGTAAATCTTGTTACGCCGGTGTGGCGCTGTTCTTGTGCTGCGCTCCCCAGCTTCAAGCCACAGGCAGCGATTTTGAGCCGACCCTGCCAGCCTGGCGGATGACCATCGACCCCGCCCACCTGCAACAGTTGGACAATTATCCGTTCGCAGATGATCGTTACCCCGCGATCCTCCAGATCAACGATGCGTTCTACGAGGCGCAAGTCAGGTACAGAGGACGGACCTCACGCAACCTGCCGAAACGATCCTGGGATGTCAACTTTGATTCGCATGGACCCGGCGGGATTGCGGCGACAAACCTGAATGCGGAGTACCGGGATCGGTCCTGTATACGAAACCGGCTGGGTTTCATCCTCGGTGAAAAGCTGGGGATGGATGTGCCTTCGGGCGAGTTTGTTTCGCTGTTTGTCAATGATAAGTATGCCGGAGTGTACCATCAGGTTGAGGACATCGATGCGGACTTTTTCGAGCGACGCGGGCGGCCGGTTCCCGACCTGCTGATCCAGGGGATCAATCATGAGGCCCGTCTGGCACCACTGCTGAACCAGTCCGACTTCGAGTATGCTTATGAGATCAAGGAAGATCAATACGAGTCGCTGTTGGAATTTCATCTCTTCTGTATGTATCTGCAGAACTCGACTCATAACTTGTTCGGACAACAGATCAACCAGATGGTTCATGTACCCAATATCCTGAGCTATTATGCTCTGCAGATTGCGATGACAAATCACGATGGCTTCAACAAAAATTACTACCTGGCAAAAGAAGGCGATGGTCGATACCGTTTGTACCCCTGGGACTGTGATGCGACTTTCGGGAATGACTGGACCGGAGAGTGGCGTCCGAATTTCGGGCATGAAACCATTAATCAGGCCCCTGCGATCAACGCCCTGATGGGAAGATTGCTGGGTGTCCCCGTCTACCACGCGAGCTTTCTTACCCTGCTTGATCAGCTCGCAACCGACTTGCTGCCCGGACTTGCTGCGGATATCGACAGTCTCTATGAATTGATCACACCGGATGCTCTGTGGGACGAGGCGAAGGTGTGCAGTGATGAAGAGTTCCTCGCGGAGCGGGACAGTTTGCATCTCTTCCTCCAAAGGAAATCGGCAGCGCTGGCAGGGATCAGCGGGTTTGAAAACCCACGGCTGAAGGATGTGCGTGTCAGCAAGAGCTATCTCACGGGCGAACCGCTGGAAGAATTGACTTTCGAGGCTCGTGCGGAGCTTGACCTCGACTACGCGCGAGGGATCCTGATCTACAGGGAGGATGACGCGATCCGGTACAGTGTTTTTTCGCTCAATGATGACGGCTACAATGGCGACACGCTTGCCGGTGACGGACTCTACACCCGAACCTTCCAGTTTCCACCTGTGCTTTTACCGGTTTACTGGCTTGTGGAAGCGAAGCGGCCCTCGGATGTGCTTTTTCCATCCGTGCCGGGGAGCTGGCTCAGTTTCAGTGACCGGCTCACATCGCTTCCATCTTTGCGTTCGCAGGACACTGCTCCCTCACCAGGTGATGTGCTGATCACCTCGCTTTTTGACGAAGGCCCGGGCGGATCAAAGGGAGTTGAGTTGCAGAATGTAACGGACCGCACGATCGACCTGAATGGGAGCGTATTAAGGCTTGGAGTGGGTCACATGCTCCAGCGGCTTGAGAGCATACCGCTCCTTGAGCCCGGAGATACGGTGTATGTCGTAGATCGTCCTGCATTTGTCCAGACCCTGCCGCAGGATCGAGTCGCGCCCAATCCATTTTTTGCACTCTCTCAAGCGGCTGATTCCCTCTACCTGATCAATGCCGCAGGGGCAGGGATCGACAGTAGAAAGTATCAGTTGGAGGTGGTTGACGAGCCAGTCGGTGAGGTGGTCATCAATGAGATCAATTATCACTCCGCAGGACATTATGACACCGGGGACTGGTTCGAACTCTATGTGCGCGAGGATGAGGTCGATCTGAGTGGCTGGCTGTTTCGCGACGATAATCCTACACATACCTGGGAGTTCCCTGCGATCCCGCCTTTACACGAGGGCAGCTATGTCGTGGTGGCTGCGGATACGGCCAGATTTCGATCCATCGTGAATGAAACGCCTGCGCACCTCTACGGTGGATTCGAGTTCGGGCTGGGCAATGCGAGCGACGTTTTGCATCTGTATGATTCCTCCGGTCGGTTGGTCGACGTAGTCTCCTATCGTGACCGTACTCCCTGGCCGAGCGAACCAGACGGCAATGGTCCCACTCTGGAACTGATCCATCCCGACATGGCGAACTACGATCACACGAACTGGCGCGCTTCACTCGCAGCAGAGCCCTTTGGCACGCCCGGGAGACGAAACTCTGTGGCACCCGACACCCTGCCTGAACCGCCACCACCTCCCCCTCCAGCCGAAGTGCCGGATCGCTGGGAAGTGCTGGAGATAATTCCCAATCCCTTTAACTCTCGACTGAAGATCACTATCGCTGCGCCGGAAGCTGGTGAGCTGATCATCGACATCTACAATGTGCTGGGCAGGAAAGTGTGCACACTGCGTGAAAGCCTTGCCAGTTCCGGGGAGGCGTCGGTTTTCTGGGATGGTCAATCTGAGGGTGGGATTGCCGGGTCGGGACTTTACTTTGTAGTTATCCGGGAACCTTTCCACAGTCAACCGCACAAAGTGATTCTCGTTCGCTGACGGGGTATTACAGTCTCTCAGGAAACGCCATGCGGCTCCGAACCAGAGTATTGCGCAGTGCGAAAACCGGTGCGATCGGGGCATCACTTATGGTGCTTCTGACCTTTGCCCGATTCGGCCAGGCGCAGACTCTGCCTGTTCTGCGCAATTACAACCTCTACTGTGATCCGCAAGAGTTGCAGCAGATCCTCGCACAGCCTCAGCAGGACATATACATCGCCTGCGAACTCGAGTACAACGGCAGGGTTTGGCGTCATGCAAGGCTGAGACTGCGTGGAGATTCCAGCCGTAACTACCCGAAGAAATCCCTCAAGATCAATTTCGACGGCGACCAGCCCTTTGAGGGAAGAGATAAGATGAATCTGAATGGTGGATGGCTTGATGCGACCTTCTCGCGTGAATATCTCGCCTATGCGGCCTTCGAGCGTGCCGGTCTGCCCGCGTCGCGTTGCTGGTTTGCGCAGGTTACAATCAATGGCGAGCCCGCCGGGCTTTACCTCGACGTGGAGCAGGTCGACCAGACAATGCTCACGAGGTTGCAACTACCGCCGGATGGGAACCTGTACAAAGCTGCAGTGGATGGCGCACAGCTGAATCCAGGAGAGGCAATTGAGCAGCTTTGGGAGAAGGAGACCCACAGTGAAACCGGATACTACGATCTCGTAGATTTAATCACGTGGGTTGATATCGAACAGGAGAGCGACTTTTATGCGAACCTGGATGTTGTCTTTGACAGGGCGAGGCTGGCGCGAGTCATGGCCATCAACGCGCTGATCTGCAACTCTTCCACATACTATCACAACTACTACCTGTTGCATGATCTTGCACCCGAAGGACGCTGGATCATGCTGCCCTGGGACATGGACCAGACACACTTCCCCTTCGGCGATGTCCGTCACATGCCCTATTACTACCGCACATCCTCGCCCATTATGGAGAGTGTAAACGCGCTCATCGTACGCTGTTGGCGCGACGAGGAGATGAGGGCGGAGGTGTTTCGCCACATCAATGGAATCAGCGACAGCCTGCTGACATTTGACTGGTATAATACACAGGTGATTCACCTTGACACCCTGCTGGCCGAGGCTGCGGAGTCCGACCCCTACAATCAATACGAAATCGAAGATTTTCACACTCGCCTCCTCTCAATCCCTGAACGGATCACCACTCGTGCCGGGTACCTTGCATCGGTCGAGCAGCAGACACCCCTCCCCTTCGAGTTGTATCCGGCGCAGATGTTCGGCGATACCGTCCGGTTAAGCTGGGAAGCCTCGCCAGCGAACGACCCTGAGGAAGTGCAGTATGTTGTCGCCCTCGATACGCTAATCGGGTTCGGTACTGTGCAGGAGTATGTGGCGGGAAACGAGACGGCGCTCGACCTGGTCGGCCTGCTTCCGCAGAGATGGTACTGGAATGTGACCGCCCATCTGCCTGGTGTGCCGGAGACACGTAGCTTTCGTGCGCACAGGAGCTTCGATGTACCTGCTCAGTCGGCGTTCCAGGCAGGGGATGTGAGCCGTGATACCGTATGGAATGCGTTGGCTGGCGCGGTTCGTATCACCGGGACGGTGCTTGTGGAACGCGGCGTGGAACTGCGAATCGCTGCGGGAACGACACTGCATTTTGATCCGGGTTCAGCGTTGCTGATTGAGGGTCACGTGGTTGTGGGGGGCAGCGAGACGGATTCTGTTCATGTTGCAATGCCAGCGGGTGGGGATGCTGCGATCAGGGTCGTTGGTGCAGATGCTTCCCTTGCGATGGAGCGAGTTCGTTTCCGTGATGGTCCGCAACTGGTCGTCCCTGGCGGCCACCTCGCCATATCGAACAGCCGGATTGCTGTTCGCGGCAGGTTCATCCGTGGGGATGGCGCAGACATTCGGATCGATTCGACTGAGGTGCGTGGACAGGATTCAACGTTGATTCAGGTCTCAGAGGGCAGCCTGCATTTAAGGGACGTCAGCTTTTTTCACCCGAGCGCGGATCCCCTCGCGATAGCAGTGGCGGTGAGTCAGACGGATACCCTCACCATTGTTGACCTCAAACTTGGTTCGAGCGCAGGTACGGGACTGCTGCTCGACGAGGCGCCGGAAGATGCGGAGCTTGACCGTCTGTTTCTCCGTGGCCTGAGGGGTGTGAGCGGGATTCGGGTGCAGGGTGATGGGGCAAGCTTGACTGTTACCAATTTCCTGGTGGAAGGGTTTCAGCGAGCGGTAGAGGTGACAGGTGTGCTCGACTCGCTGCAACTGACGAATGGCGTTCTGACAGGAAACTCGGTCGCATTGTATGCCGAGACACCCGATGTGACACGGTGGACGGTCCGCAATACCGTTTTCTGGCGGAATGATACTCCCTGGAATATCACCCCTGTCGCAATGAACGTGGGATGGTGTTTTCTGCCGGAGGAATACCTGGCTGCGGGGGTATCGTTGATCAGTGCCGATGATCCCGGTTTTATCGACTCCTACCACGGCCTATTTCGTCCCCTGCCATCCTCACCGCTTGTGGATCGGGGCTACGGTTCGGATGTGCCGCTGCACGATGGAGACGGCCACCCTCGTATCGATGCTGAGTTGGTGGAGAATCGTGGTGCGGGAAATTTGAACTATGTCGACATCGGGCTCTATGAGTTGCAGGATGGTGCGGAGGGGGAACCGAGCGTCGCGCATGACCTGCCAGGCGAAGGCATTGCCCTGTTCGCCTATCCCAATCCATTCAATGACCGGGTGAGAATCCTGGTCGAGGTGCCGAGTGCGGGCGACCTCGAGCTGCACATTTACAACATCCTCGGCAGAAGGGTGGCACTCATCCGTATCGCGAATGCTTCCGTAGGCAGGAGTCACTTCGAGTGGGATGGACTGACCGAGCATGGCCTGCCGGTTTCATCCGGACTCTATTTCATGCAGGTCAGTGGAAGTGGTTTTCAGCGGACAGGAAAGTTGCTCCTGCTTCGCTGATCAGGCTCGCTTACTTCAGGCACCTCCTGAGAATTTGTGCAAGAATTCAGCTGTCAAGACGCTCCTGGATACCTGCGGCCTCCAGGCGATCTTGACAGCATCATCAGAAGAGCTATGCTGCACAAATACTTGTGAAGACCCCTACTTCACAGTCAGCACCGGCACCGGCGACTTACGGATCAGTTTTTCCGTGGTCCCACCCAGCAGCCAACGGTCCAGCGCGTTCCATCCCTGGTCAGCAACGACCACCAGGTCGGCTTTTTCGCTGCGGATCGTGTCGATAATCTCCTGATGCACTCGTCCAGCACGCAGGAGATATTTTGCATCCGGCGGAAGCAGATCCCCGGCAAACTCACGCAGAGCGGCATCCGAACGGACCTGTAACTCACTGTCGATCAGGACTGGGGAGGGATCGCCCGCGAACATCGCCTGCGAGGTCAGGACCGGCTCGATCACATGGACAAGCACCACCTCGCTCTCGAATCGTGACGCGATATCCGCACCCCAGCGAACCGCTTGCAGACTCGCCTCAGAAAAATCGGTCGGAATCAGCACCTTTCGGTACCGGCCTTGCGCCTCCAGGAAAAGATCTTCACCCGAATGGATCGTCAGCACGGGAACCAGGGAACCATGCACCACTTTCTCAGTCGTGCTTCCAAGCAGAAAATGCCCGATCCCGCTTCGGCCGTGTGTGCCCATTACAATCAGATCGACCTTCTGTTCATCGGCAAAGGCGAGAATTTCCTGGGCGGCTGACATGCCACGAAGCACTTGATCCTTGATCTCGATATCGCCGCTCATTACCGGGAGATGAGGATCGTTCAAACGGCTGTCCGCCTGCTCACGGATGAACCGAAACAACTCATCCAGCCGGGGAAACTCCTTGCGTGGATTATTCGGATCCGCAGAGTAAGGGGTTTCCACATGTACCATCAGGACCGAGGCTTTGAAACGGTGAGCCAGCACAAGAGCATGATCCAATGCACGGTCAGCCGGCTGTGAAAAGTCCGTGGGAAAGAGTATCTTCTTGATGTCCATGTTATCACCCTGTTAGCTGGTCGGTAATTGAAAAGTAGCGGACAACGGGGGAGTAACACAAGTTGTCCGACATGAGTGGTGAATCGTGTCACCCGGGGAACCGGGGTGATGCCGCCTGGGTGCCGCAGGTCCGGCTGGAGACAACTGTTACAGGAGGAGCAGGGCAGATCGTGATTCGGTTGCTCCACAAACCTGACCCATCGCGCGGCTTGCCGGAGCATCGTCCGCCTCGGCTGCTTTTGCTGCAGATCGCCGGGATCGGCGACCTTGTCCTGGCGACTCCAGCGCTTGATGCTTTACGTGAACGCTTCCCAAACGCTACCATCGACCTGGTCACCAGCCCGCGGGCGGTTGGGTTGCTTGCGGGGCATCCCGCACTGAACTCAATCTATGGATTCGACATAGGTCGTTTCAGGAATCCACTCACCCTGTTGATCCCCGCCCATTTTCGCGGTCTGATGCGGGCCCTGAGACCCTTGCGCAGTGCCCGTTATGATGCACTGCTCTCATTGAACAACATTTCAACCAAACGGGGCGCATTTACACTTGGTGGGTTGATGTACTCAACCGGGGCTCCTTTATGGGTTGGACGCAATACCAATCGGCGTGCACCGTGGTTCGACAGGGCACTCGAGGAATCCGGTTCGGAACTGGTACCGGAAGTGATCAGCAAGCTGCGTACAGCAGCATTGCTTGGCGCATCGGATGTCGAACGTCCCCTTTCCCTGCCCCTTCAACCTTCCGCATTGATCAAAGCGGAACAGTTGTTGGAGGGGAGCGAACGCTGGGCAGCGATCCTGCCAGGTGCAAATGTCGCGGAGAAGCAGTGGCCAGCCGAACGATTCACCGAGGCAGCCCTCCATCTTGCAAACAGAGGGTATCGCATTGTGACCTTGGGCGGTCCGGAAGACCGGCACGCCGCGAAAGTGATTGACCAACTCGTTACGGATCAGATTCTCCATCTTGAGGGTGAGCTTACCCTTGCAGAGGCTGCTGCTGTGCTCGCACGTTGCAGGGTCGCACTCACGAACGACACTGGTCCAATGCATATGGCCGCAGCGGTGGGCACGCCGCTGGTTGCAATCTTCTGCTCGATCAATGTGGCGCGATACCAGCCCTGGGCCGCTCCGAATCAAGTGCGCGTGCTGACGGGTAACACAGAAAGCATCGATCCACACTCACCTGAAGGGATGCGTGCCAGTGTGGTCGGCGTATCCGTGGAACAAGTCGTGGGGGCTCTTGGGGAGTTGATTGCATGACCAACGAACTGCTTTTCATCCTGTGGACCCTGGTCGCGGTCAGTGGAGTGCTGGTTGCTTTCAGCCTCGGTGGACGGGCGGCGCTGTATGGTGTGATCGGGCTGTATATCGTGCTGGCGAATATCTTTGTCACCAAGCAGATCACCCTCTTCGGGCTTGCCGCGACAGGCGGCAACTCCCTTTACGGCGCCATCTTTCTCGCCACCGACCTGATCAGCGAGTACTGGGGGAAACGGGAAGCTCGGCGTGCGGTCTGGTTCGGCTGGATGTGCGCATTCGCCTACCTGGTGGCAAGCCAGGTGTTCCTGATGTTCCGACCATCCGGCGATGACTTTGTTGACCCGGCCATGCACACCCTGTTTGAACTGGCACCGAGGATTGTCATCGCCTCACTCATCGCCTACCTGATCAGCCAGACTCATGATGTCTACGCTTACCATTTCTGGAAGGTTCGGACAGGCGGGCGTCATCTCTGGCTGCGTAACAATGCATCCACGCTGGTCAGCCAGTTGATTGATTCCCTGCTTTTTTCCACGATCGCATTTCTCGGGATATTCCCGGTGGGAGTGGTGATCCAGATCGCCGTAACGACCTACCTGCTCAAGGTGGTTGTTGCCGCGCTCGACACCCCGTTCCTCTATTTGAGCAGACGGTTTATACCGGGGGACGCGCCGGGCGAGATGAACGCAGGTTGATGCAAGGGTGTTGCACAGGGAGCTGTTGTCGTCTCGACTCCCGGAGCCAGTTGGTAGGGCTTCAAGTCTATTCCAGTGCTGACTTTGTGAAATATAGTAACAAGGGTTAGGGCCACCTAAGTGCTTTCTTGGAACAGATTTACGTATTGAAGGCTTGACTTATTAGTATAGGCTATGTCATATTACAAACCGGAGAAGGAGCGATCGTGCGATAGATTTCACACAGTCTGCACCGATCGACTTCAGCTTAAATGCGTGCAGGGGTGCAGCAGTTTACCTCCTGTACGACTGGCAGCTGTCCCTTGATTTGGCGTTGGGACGGCAGGTTTTGTGAATTATAGTGCTTGTGGGGGGCGCCATGAGACGTGAACTTCGTCGCTGGATGGAGGATCACGCTCCCTCGAACAACGACAAGGTGCTTGAACCGGCGATGACGATTGGGGAGGCCGCGAGGATCACCCAGCTATCGGAATCTGCATTGCGTAAGTACGAAACAGCCGGACTCATCACCTATCACCGCAGTTCCGGGAACGTCAGGGTCCTTTCACCCGAAGATCTACAACGGATCACACGCATCCAGGATCTCATCAAGAAGAAGGGATTGAACCTCGAAGGGATTCGCAGGCTCTGGTCCCTCATGCCCTGTTGGGAGATCAAGGGCTGCACCAATCAGGACCGCTCGGACTGCAATTGCAGCAGCAAGGAGAATCGTCCCTGCTGGATGATCTGCCGTGATCATCACCCTGATCGGCAGAACCGTTGCCGCGCCTGCGAGGTGTACCGGATGGCACCACTCTGTACCGACGAAATCAAATTCCTTGTCCAGAATACCGCGAGACCTTCCTTCCACCTGGAAGAGGCGGGTGCGGGCGAGTAGTTCATGGTTCCGATCTGGAATCCGGGGGGATGAACAGAACGGCATCCGTCATCTTTGAGGGGCTTCTGCGGGCTCCACACGGATACGCTGTTCCAAGCTAAGGGAGAGGTCATGCTGACAGCCTGGCACGTACTCACGTACCTGGGCGCAGCGCTGTTCCTGATTGGTGGCGTGGTCAGGATTGTGCGCGTTGTGCGGATGCCGTTACATCTGAGATGGGAACTCTATCCAGTACCTCACGAGAAGGGGAAAGCGCATTACGGCGGCTCCGTCCTTGAGGAAAGTAACTGGTGGCTGACCAAACGCGAGGTCGATCACTGGGGCGAACTGAAGGTAATGCTGGAGGAGATCCTCATTCTGAAGGGGGTCTGGGAGCATAACCGTCCGCTCTGGTACGCCTCCTTTCCCCTTCATTTCGGGTTGTACCTCCTGATCGGCAACCTGGTCCTGTTGATCGCTGGTGCGATATTTGTGTTGAATGGAGTACAGGTGGGAGTGGGGAATAGTGGACTGATCCTCTCCTTCCTGCTGCTTGTCGTAACGATAGTTGGCGCAGCTGGCGGCGTGCTCGGGTTGTTCGGGGCGCTGTATCTGTTGCAGAAACGCATCTTTGATCCAGCGTTACGCATGTACGCCAACCCTGGCACCTACTTTAACCTGGCTCTGCTCGCTGCGATCTTTGCGAGTGCGCTGACACTGTTCGCCACCGACCTGAATGCGCCACAGCGTCTCGTTTCACTCCACACTGGATTGCTCACCGGCGGGAATCTGCCGTTTCTGACTGCCGCGATGCAGTGGCATCTCGGGTTTTGCCTCTTCTTCGCCGCTTACCTGCCCCTCACGCATATGAGTCACCTCTTCACCAAGTACTTCCTGTACCATGACATCCGGTGGGAGGACACTCCCAATACGCCGGGCGGGAAGCTCGAGGGACGAATCCTGGCACAGGTGAATCAGAAGGTCTCATGGTCGGCACCGCACATCAACGGCCAGGGCAGCAGGAGTTGGGTGGATGTGGCTACCTCGACCGGAGTGGAGGAGAAGGTATGAAAACCAATGGATCAGCGACGATCTCCCCTCGGAGTATCCGTGAAATGGGAAAGCCGGTCAAGCAACTCGCCCATGTAAGGCTGGAAGACCTGCCCCCATTGCCGCCGCCCTACGACAAACTCGAGGAAGCACCCGGGTTCAGGGAGCTGACCGAGACCGCACGTGCAACCTATGAGAGCAGCCTTGACGACACGATCGCCGTCAGCCTGCCGAAACCCGCCACCCCTGAAGAGGAAAAGGCGCTGGTCGAAGCCTTTTTCAACGGTCTCGAGAAGCTGTTCACGCGTGAGAACAACTGGACCTTCCTCGAGCCATTGACCTTGTCCATGGAGCACTGCGCCCGCTGCCACACCTGCTCCCAGGATTGCCCTGTCTTTGTCATGAGTGGCGAAAACGAGGTCTACCGCCCCTCGTTCCGTGCGGAAGTGCTGCGCCGACTCTACTTCAAGCATGTGAAGAAGGGGACCAGGCTATTCAGTCTGTTCGAGAATGGTGGGATCGAAAGCAATTGGACGACCATCTCGCGCCTGATGGAACTCGCGTATCGATGCACCCTCTGCAGGCGTTGCGCTCAATCCTGCCCCATCGGGGTCGACAATGGGCTGATCACGCATGAACTGCGGAAAATCTTCAGCATGGAGATGGGGATCGCGCCCAAAGAGCTGCATGAAAAGGGCACTGTCCAGCAGTTGCGTGTTGGGTCGAGCACGGGGATGAACCCGATCGCGATCAAGGACAATGTTGACTTCATCGATGAAGATATGACCGACCGCACGGGGATCAAGGTTGAATCCAAGTGGGATGTGGAAGGTGCGGAAATCCTGCTGATTCACAATGCCGGTGAATACCTCGCCTGGCCGGAGAATCCCGGAGCCTTCGCCCTGATGCTGGATGCGGCGGGCATTTCATGGACTCTTTCCAGCGACCTGGTCGCTTACGACGGTGTGAATTACGGGTTGTTCTACGATGACGCTCAGCTCGCACGAGTCGCGGCACGCCACCTCGAGGTGGCGAAGAAGCTGAAGGTCAGGAAGATTGTCATGGGCGAGTGCGGGCACGAGCACAAGGCACTCGGAGTGATCGCGGATCGAGTCTTCAACAACACGATCCCGCGCGAAAGTGCGATGACTTTGATGGAGGAGATCGTCTTCAGCGGACGCCTTGAACTCGATCCGGCGCGTAACGATTTCCCGGTCACCCTGCACGACCCCTGCAACATCACGCGTGCCATGGGGATTGTCGAGCCGCAAAGGCGGGTATTGCGTGCGATTGCCCCGCAGTTTCGCGAGATGGAACCCCACGGGACACGTAACTACTGCTGCGGTGGAGGTTCAGGTTTCGCTATCATGTCCGGGCACAATTTCCAGGATTGGCGGATGCACATTTCCGGGCGAATGAAGATGAAGCAGATCCTGGAAGCATTCGACGATACCGATCTGGAAAGCAACGAAGTCAAGAAATATGTCTGTGCACCCTGTTCGAACTGCAAGGGTCAGATCCGTGACCTGCTTGACTTCTACGGTGCCAGGGAGAAGTCGGGGATTTATTATGGCGGGTTGGTGGAGCTGATCGTCAACGCGATGACAGTCGTCAAGGAGCCCTTCCTCGATTGGGACATGATGTAAGCGGGCTGGCGGACAAGAATTAAGGTCAGGACTGGGCAGTTGAAACGATCCACTGCCTCCAGTCCTGATTTTTTTGTTGGTTCCTCACGAGAATGCGTGCTGCTGTCTCTGGCGAAACGGGTTGTCAAGATCGCCTGAAGGCCGCTCTACGCTTGCCTCCCAGCGAACTTGACCTCTGAGTTCATGCATCAATTCTCAGGAGGAGCCGTACTTCCATGTTCTTTCTTCACCGGAGTACCATGCTGTGAAAAGATGGTAATGGTGAAGAAATGTCTCATCTTTCAAGTCTGTGCCTCCCACTTTTTTCTGTGTGACCTCGATCTCCTCCCATGGGCTGTAGATTCTGTACTTTCTTAAAGCACAAGTAGCTTCATTCAGGGAAGCGGGAACAACTGCTTACGGGAAGTGAATGGTATGAGCCGACGGATAGGAGTGACACAAACGATCGCGCTGGCGATTGTGGTCGGGGTCACAATGAACATCCCGAACCAAGGTAGTGCGCGTGAAGCAGCAAACATCCAGGCGCTGGAGGCGATCAGCCGGGATGCGGAGGAACATTTCCTCGCTCGCCGCGGTCCGGCATGGCAGATGTATGCCGGAGAGCGTACCGGGCCATTCGGTATGCTGAACGCCAGCGAGGATGTCGCCCTGATCGGTGTCGAAGCGGATGGATCGCTGATCTATTACGGCACCGACAACATCAATGCCGCCCTGACCACACGCACCAACACCCTCTGGCCGGGCGGGATCAGCGGTCACAACCTGACCGGTGCGAACACATTCACCATGGCGATCTGGGATGGGGGTGTTGTCCGTGCCAGCCACCAGGAGTTCGGCGGTCGTGTTATTCTGCAGAATACCGGAACACCCGCCGGACACGCTACCCATGTGGGCGGTACCATGATGGCCTCAGGGGTGGTTGCCAGCGCAAAGGGCATGAGTCCTGAGGCTTTCCTCTTCTCCTACGATTGGGATAACGACACCTCCGAAATGGCGTCCGCCGCCTCATCGTTGCATGTATCCAACCATTCCTACGGCAGAATAACAGGTTGGCGATATGATAGCGGCGACTGGTACTGGTACGGCAATACCAACATATCGCTTGTGGAGGATTACGGTTTCGGGTTCTACGATTCCCAGGCCGCAACCTGGGACCTGATTGCCTACAATGCGCCCCATTACATGATCTGCAAATCGGCGGGGAACGATCGGAGCGACAGCGGCCCCAATGTGGGGCAAAGCTACTTCATCAATTTCGGATCAGGCTGGGTGCAGCAGAATACGGATGCCCCGCCACGTGACGGTGGCCCTGAAGGTTGGGACACGGTTTCCTGGTATTCGACATCCAAGAACATCATGACGATCGGTGCGGTGGCCGATCTGCCTTCCGGAGTCTACACCGGGCCGGGTTCGGTAGGAATGACAAGCTTTTCCGGGTGGGGGCCGGTCGATGACGGCAGGATCAAACCGGATGTGGTGGCAAATGGGCAGAGCCTCTATTCCACCTACTCCGGGAGCGACACTGATTACGCCAGTTCGTCGGGAACATCGATGTCCACACCCAATTTCTCCGGAACAGCCAATCTACTCTTCCAGCATTATTACGACACCCACGATGAAATGGCACGTGCAGCCACCATCAAGGCAGTGGTCATCCACACTGCGGATGAGTGCGGACCCGCCCCGGGACCGGACTACATGTTCGGTTGGGGACTGGTCAACGCCCATGCCGCCGCGGACCTGATCTCCCAGGATGTCGAGCAGGATTTCCATATCCAGGAACTGACGCTGGCGCAGGATGACACACTTCGTTTCCTCTTCTATACAACTGGTGAAGAGGCGGCGCGTGTCACCATTTCCTGGACCGATCCACCGGGAACACCTGTCCCCGCCTCGCTGGATCCGCCGAACCCCATGCTGGTCAACGACCTCGACTTGCGTCTCATCCAGATTTCAGATGGCAATGAACACATGCCCTGGGTGCTGGATCGTGACAACCCCGGCAGCGCTGCGACATTTAACGACAATGTTGTCGACAATAGCGAGCAGGTTTTCCTGGCCGCGCCCTCCGAGGGTGAGTATGTCGTCCAGATCAGCCACAAAGAGCTGCTCGAGAGTGGCAGCCAGGATTTCTCGCTGGTGGTGACGGGGATGTTCTGGCTGGATGATCCACGTATTCCGCCGGAAAATCTGACGGCGGATTTGTCCCTTGAGGAGGGATCGGTTTCCCTCGAGTGGACACAGGAGGGGATGGAGGAAGAAGGATTTCTGGGATTCACAGTGTACCGTGACGGTCAGCTACTGGGCAGCACAGAGTCCCCCTCCTGGCAGGATCAGCTCCCCGGGTTCGGGTTTTATCGATACACGGTGAGTTCTTCCTGGCAGATGGGGGCATCCTCGCTGAATCCATCGGCTGAGGTATTCTGGGCGGAACCCCTGGCGCCGATCCTGCCGGGGGTGACGGTTCTCGACACCCTCAGTGGGCTGGTGGAGGTCACCTGGGAGCAGATAAGGCCGTATCCTGTCCGTTACGACGACGGCGATTCGGACGTGCGCATCTATTTCTCGTCCGGCGCAACACCCGGCATGATGGTTGTCCGTTCCTTCGAGGTGACTGGCGACTGGGATCGTGTCTATTCGATCAACGCCTTCCTCCTCGAAGGAAGCGCCGGGTTCGGGGAATTGGAGTACGTCCTTTTCAGAGATCATGAGTCGGGCGAGCGTCCCGGCGAGGAAGTCTACCGTACCGAACCCTTGCTGCCCGAATCCGAAGGCTGGCATGAATTGCTGGTGGAGGCGGGCGAGGGGATACCTGTGACGGTGGGTGAGCAGGTTTGGGCGGGCGTGGCATGGCGTCAACCCGGACGAACTGAGCTGGGCCTCGATACTTCTGCGCCCCTGGAGCCGATCAGCCACTTCTCGTCGAACGGCACCTCCTGGATATCGCTGAGTGATTTTCTCAGCGGTGTGTATGAGGGCAATCCGATGATCCGCCTCGCCTTCGGTGTTCCGGAAGAGATTGGGGAAAATGGATTGCTGCAGTACAGTGTCGGCCTGCAGGGGGAAACTGCGGAGACGACAGAGGAACGTCGGTTTGAATTCACGTTGACAGCTTCCGAACCCTGCACGGTGTTGATCCATGCCCATTATCTGCAGGGTGACGCAGGGCCGACAGAGTTGATTGTGGAACCCTTCTCCTCATGGTTGCCGGATCTGGTGTCACAGCCCCAGACCTGGGAGATCGGGCAGGCTTACCCCAACCCCTTCAATCCCGTGGTGTCCCTGCCGGTCAGTCTGGCGGAGAGGGGGCGGATTCAGTTGGTGGTGTATGATGTGCTGGGCAGAGAGGTCAGTGATCTTTCGACTGAAGCGCGAGCTGCGGGGAGGCATCTGGTGAGTTGGGATGCCACCGGGCTGGCCTCAGGTGTCTACTTCCTGAAGGTCACAGCCGGGCCGGAGACAGCGCTGCTGAAGGTGGTGTTGCTGCGGTAACAGTGAAGACGGCAGGTCACGCTTGGAATGTTCGGGGGCAGGTCCGAAGACCAGCCCCGCGAGTGACTGTCACCAAGAACTTGAGTTTTGGAGTGACTGTCACTCAGGGCGGGGCAGCTCGAGGTGTGACAGTGTTCGGGCAGGTCCGAAGACCTGCCGCAACGCTGGTTATTAGAAGTAAGCGCTGACCTCAACCCGTGCGAGATGAATTGGGGCTCGGCCCTCATCGAGACGGATCGTGTAAACCGCCCGACCCGTCATGTTCGTGCCAAACCGGAGGTCAGCTCTCAGGTTCCCGCGACCGTTGCGTCCCACCGGCCTGCCATCCGCCAGGTCGTAGGCAATTACAGGTGAGTCGGACTCAATCCAGAGCGATTCGAAGTCGGCAGAAACACGTCCCTTGTCCCGCGCGATCCAGCTCAACCCGGGACGCAGACCCAATCCCTGGACTGTCACATTTGCCTCACCCTCCCGATCCAACAGTCCGCGTACCATCCAGCTCATCCTCCAGATACGTGACATTCGCCAGCTCACCTCGCATGAAGCGCGATTGAGGGTAAAGTTGTCGGTGCCGCCACGCCGGGCGAACTCCTTGCTGCGTTCCTCAAGCCGTGCCGTGTTCTCCAGGTCGACGGCAGGGTTTAAGGAGTGGCGTGTCCGTAGCTCCCAGCTTTCGCGACTGAACCGCTCCGCACCTGTGAGGTAGAGGTTGATCAGGCGTTCTTCCGCCTCGAATCGAAGTCGGGCGTTAAAGCTCGGCGAGGGGCGGAACAGGTGAACCTCCTGCCTTCCGAAGAGACGGCCGGTGACGGTTGAATCGGTGAGGAAGTGGCTCAGACGCAGGAGATAGATGTCGGAAGCACGTGAGTGGCGTGTGATTTCCTGCGCTTCGAGACGTGTGCTGAGTGAGAAATCCTCCCAGCCCAAGCCGGGAATGTCGCCCTTCCCGCCGGGGAGACGATGCGGTGACCAATCCATGTCCAGTGCGGCGGAGAGGTCTGTGGTGGGCCTCGCAGCACCTGTCGGCTCTGCGCGCAGGACAATGTCGCCGATCTCCGGATCGTAGATGTACTCGTCGCCCACGCGAATGTACTCCCCCTGCCCAACGGGGACCGGATAGGCGATCAACGCGCTGGCCTGGGTGGCTGTCCGGTTCAGGCGATAATTCAAGTCGCTGGTGAAGGCACCCGAAAGTGGTGACCAGCCGGCGCGGATAGCCGCAAGGTCGCTTACCACATTCGCACTGTCCGATGACACATACTCCTTTTCCGCGTGATTCCATTCGACTTCGCTGAAAAAGGCTGATATCATCGGCTTCCAACCCCACCTTCCCCCGGTTGACCATTCAGAGTAAAGCGGCTGATATGTCCCCTCACTCACCTCGGTATCGCGTTCGCGCTGCTGGTAATAGAGCATCCCGGAGTGTCCCAGCAAAGGTTGCAGCCCGAGCACAGCTCGATTTCTGAGGTAGAGGTGCCCGGCGAAACTCGGGTCGGTTTGAATATCGGACAAGGTTGTCCTTTGATGCCGCCTTTCCCATTCGCTGTCAATCCCCGGCTGCAGGTAACTGCCGAGGCTGTAAGAAATTGCCCCGTTCGCACGTTTCCAGTTTCCGCTATAATTCGGACCATCCCCGGAACGTTCGCTGCTGATGGATTGAAAGCGGAGTTGCGAACGGATCTTGCGGTGGGTGACCTGTGTGCCGGTTTCGAATCGGTCTGTCAGGTACTGCTGTCGTGTTGCAGATGTGTCTGGGGTTTCCCGTTCAAGCCTGCCATACTGTGCCTGGAAAGCGATACCCTGATTGGGTTGAAAACGCAAACTGGAGCCGTACTCGGTTTCCGCCAGTCCGCGTGCGAGGGTGTCCAGCCCCCAGTTCCGTTCGTACTCCGCTTCGCGGGTTCGCGCAAAGGGCTGGAATGAGGCCTGTTCATGGCGCGCTACAAGTTCAAGCTTCAGCGGTTCCAGGCCCTGAGACGTGCGAAAAGGATGAAGCGAGAGCTGATATGCCTGCGCAGCACCGGATCGCCCAGAGGTGCCATCGAAGACATTCGGGTCATGGCTGGACAGACCGAGGTCCGCAGACAATGTGACAGCATTGGTGAGGTCGGAGGCGAGGGTGAAGGCTGCATTCTGCCGCAGCTCGGGCAGGGGGAGCCTCCGTGCGGCCAACCATTCGCCATTGCCGGGTCCGACCCATTCGAACCGATAGGAGCCGAGGAGGGGGTCGTAGAGACGCTTGTAGTCACCGCGGCCCAACCCTGATTCACTGAAGGTTACCTGCCATTCGCCATTGGGGGTGCCGGAGGGGTCCGGCGTTTTGAAGAGGAACATCGAATAAGTGTTGCCGTCAGTCCAGGTGGTGTCAACCCGTGAGTAATCACCCCTTTGTGTGCCGAGGGAGTCCGCCGCCGGGATAAATGCTTCGCTCTGCCCGGCATCTGCTCCAGCGAGAAGGGAACGGATGGAGGGTGTCATTTCAAAACCGATCGGGCGATCCGGGTCATCCCCTTCGCGTGCGTAATTCGCGGCGACTCGGAGACGGTCCCCTTGCGAGAGCCAGCCGGTCTCGACAGCATAGAGGTTGCGAGGGAAGGCTTCTGGTGAGTACTCAAAATCGACTTCGATCCTGCTCTCGCTGCTGATGGGAAGCCGTGTTGTGAAGGTGATCTCGCCCCGGTTGTAGTCGATGGTGTAATCCGCCAGCTCGCCGCGCTGACGCATCACGCCATCGATCCATACTTTTTCCGATCCGCCTATGACGATCAGTTCCTGCTCACCATTTCTGCCCCGCAGAGGGTAGGGGCCCTGCACACCGTCACGTCCCGTGAACTGGTTCGAGTGAAACTGTGCCCGGGTCACCGCACCCGCCACCCGGCCATTCCACTCCGGCTGACGCATCTCGATCATCCCCCCCTCGAGCCTGCGGTCGATGCGGCCGTAGCGGCCGGCGTCGAGGACAAGGTGGTAATCGCCGAATCGTCCTCGTGTCCGTCCCGCAAGGACATCCACATAAACCTGGTCGATCTCATCCAGACGTCGGCTGGTACCCTCCGGCTGGATGGGCAGGGTTCGATCATCGAGCAACGCACGAACCTCGATGTCGCGTGCAAGCTGGCCATCCAGCGAGAGGCGCAATCCCGACTCAAGGCTTAAATCACGGCCCGACCCCACCTGCACTCCACGCAGAATATGTCCGGAACGGCGCAGGTTGGTTCCGTAGCGAGCTTTTCCGCCCTGCTGCAGAGTTGAGGATGGCGGGGAGATGTCCTCCCGTTGGAGCGAATCGGCATAGGAGGTGCGGAGTGGGGTACGCAACTGCAGTGTATCCGTGACAGTGATCGGGAGGAAACGGTACTCGGCGGCGAGAGTGTCGCGCCGAAGCGCGCGAAGTTCAAGCAGGCCCGCAGTGGGGTCGAGTGTGTAATCCCGGCCGATGATCAGCTGTGTGCCATCCGGGTAAGTGCGCAGGCTGAAGGAAGCGGGGTCGATGTAGCGGTCCCGCAGGCGAACGGAGTGGGTGCTGTCCGGTACGATCAGCACAAGCCGACTACCCTTGCCTTGCGGGGTGACGGGATCATTGGCTGAGCTGAACTCAGCCTCCCCCAACCCTGACACGGGCAGCAGCAGAAGCAGCAACAGCGAAGCTGCCAATGCCATGCGAGGCGAATTTGGCTGTCGCGGCCGCACCATCATTCAGCGTACAGGGCTTCGACTGAAAAAACGCAAGCCGGGATCCGTTGCGAGCACCAGGAGGTCACCTCCGATCGCGATATCGCGCACCGCTCCGCCCGTCGTTTCGTGGCCAAGCTGGAGGAGAATCTCGCCTGTTTCATCGCAGGCGACCAGCCCGCCTTCACCACAAACCCAGAAAGTTGAACCATCGAATGCAACTCCATAGGGTCCGCCCCCCTTCAGCGGCCAGGACCACTCACCGGCGGGCGAGCCGAAGCGATCGAAGAAGAGCAGCCGTTTGCTGCCCGGATCGCACAGCGTGATTCGGCTGTCGGGTGCGATGCGGAGCCGGTGGGGATCTCGCATGATCGGGCCTGCATCACCGAAGCCTGCTACTCGTTCGATCAGGCGTCCCTCGGGGTCAATCAACAAAAGCTCGGGACGGTCACGTTCGAGCAGCACAATGTCGCCGCTTGCGGCGCGTGCCACACTTGCCGGGCGTTCGAAGAGGATCTCGGCGGTGCCCTTCAGGGTAGAGGAGAAGGAGGGCAGGGGAGCGAGGCGACGGTTAAATCGGACAATCCGGCCTCCCGGTGGGTCGCTGACCCAGATTTCAAACCCCGCCGATGCGATGTCGTGCGCCCCACGTGTCGAACCGTCGGCGAAGCCAAACCCTCCGGCGGATTCCAGAAAATCACCGCGACGACTGAACCGCAACACTCGCTGCCCGCCACTCTCAAGTGCAAACAGCTCGCCCTGCGCTGAGAAGGTGAGTGCGGTGACTTTTCCCGGGTCATTCAACGGGAGGTTGGCGAGGTCGATGACACGTCCGGGCGTCAGTGCGGGGCCAGGTTGTGACATGGCCAGGCTGGGGAGAAGCCCGACAAGCTGGATTATCAGCAATCGGCCCCATCGGTCAGGTTGCGGCAATGGTTTCATCGTCTGCCCCGGGTGAATGGAAAACGGGGCCGCTCACTGCCCTGTGGACAGGTGCGAACCCCGGCGTGAAAATCGTGCAAAGTGTCGAATCGTACCTTGTTTGCTGCTCCGCATCCATGCGCGGCCGAGTGTCAGGCGACAGCCGTCTCGGACACTTGTGAGTAAACGTCGATCAGCATCTTTGCGGAGGCAGACCAGCTCCAATCCTCCGCCATGCCGTTCAGCATCAGTTTTCGCCACTGCTCTTTTTTTCCAAAGAGGTCCGACGCACGCTTTACCGCATCCACCAGCGCTTCAGCAGTTGGCGTATCGAAGAGGAAACCATTTCCGGTGCCCTTCTTAGCGCTGAACGCGGTAACGGTATCCACCAACCCCCCTGTGGCGTGGACGATGGGCGGAGTGCCATATCGGTGGCTGTACATCTGGTTCAGGCCGCAGGGCTCATACTTCGAAGGCATGAGGAAAGCATCCGCGCCCGCTTCAATCTTGTGCGCGAGGACATCGTCAAAATCGATCTTGACGGCAACACGCCCGGGATTTTTCGCAGCCAGTTTGAGCAGGCTGTCCTGGATTTCCTTCTGGCCGGTCCCGAGGATCACAAGGCTCACGGGCAGCTCGAGAAGTTGGTCGGCGGCTTCGAGCAGCAGGTCAAAGCCCTTCTGCTCCACCAACCGCGAAACCATTCCAACAATCATCCGTTCCGGATCATTCTCCAGTCCGGTTGCCGCGCAGAGGTCGGCGCGACATGCCGCTTTGCCTTCGGGTTCTTCCAGCGAATAATTCTGAGCGATGTGCGGGTCAGTCGCGGGATTCCAGATCACGTCGTCGATGCCGTTCAACACACCGAAAAGCTGCTTCTTGCGTGCCTTCAGCTCAACATTGAGTCCTGCGCCCAACTCGGGGGAGGAAATCATCTCCTTGGCATAGGTCGGGGAGACGGTCGTAATCAGGTCCGCCGACTCGATTCCAGCCTTGAGGAAATTGACCTTGCCATCCTTCCATGCGGGATGAGAAGCGTTGAATTCAGGACCATCCGCAAAGACATCCTTCGCCACCTCGGCGGGGAAGGCCCCCTGGTAAGCGACGTTATGAATGGTCAGCACGGAACGTGTGTTCTGGAAAAAGGCGTCATCTTTGTAAACGGTTTTCAGGAAATAGGGCGCTAATGCGCCAGGCCAGTCATTGACATGCACGAAGTCCGGCTGCCAGAACAGAACCTTCAGGGTCTCCAGCGCAGCCTTTGAGAAAAGAGCGAAGCGAAGCGCATCATCCTCCCAGCCGGTACCAGTCTTCGGGTCGATGTAGATGTCAGCACGATCGAAAAAGGGTTTGTACTCAAGGAAGTAGGCCTGAACCTTGGAATCGGGAACAAATCCGGATTTCACAGAAACGACAAAGGTCTGCTCCCCAAGCCGGACCTCAATGTCGCGCAAACGGATCACTTCACGCAGATTGTACTTGCGGTCACGTATCACCTTGTATTTCGGCAGAAAGACACGGATGTCATGCTCCTGTTCCTTGAGCACTTTCGGTAGAGTACCGGCAACATCTGCAAGTCCGCCCACCTTGGCAAAGGGATACAGCTCACTCGCAAGGTAGAGAACGTTATAGCGTGACATGGGTGGCAATGCCTCCGGGTCGCGTAGGGGCTGTTTAGCAGGAAAAAAAGCAAAATAAGGTAAGGAGATTACGACTGAGAAGCAAGGTTTGCCTGATATTTTACCGATTGATTGCGGCCTCTCTCTTTTGCGGCGTAGAGGGCAAGATCAGCTTGGGCGATCAGGTCTGTGTGGGTCTGGGCGCCCTGATCGGTGTCGGAAATGCCGAGGCTGATGCTGACAAATCCGGTCGGCTGGGTTTCCATCAGGGGGAAGTCCGTGTCTTCAACGATCACACGGATTTTTTCTGCGACCGTGTAGCCGTCGTCGATCGAAGTATGCGGCAGGATGATGGCAAATTCTTCCCCGCCGTAGCGTGCGACAAGGTCCTGGGCACGAACGGAATTCCGCAAGATTTCCGCGAACTGCTGTAGCAGGTGGTCACCCTGAAGATGGCCATTGGTGTCATTGTAATTCTTGAAGTTGTCGATATCGATCATGATGAGGGCGAAACGCTGGTTGTAACGCTGGCTGCGTCTCATTTCACGCAAAATGCTCTCGGTGAAACTGCGCCGGTTGTGGAGGCTGGTCAGGGGATCGATCGTGGCCATACGTCGCATGTTCTCATGCGCGTTGCTGTTTTCAACACTTCGGGCGATCACCTGCCCCACCTGGCTCATCCGCTCGAGTTCGCGCTGCTGAAGCCCGGTTGGATACTGATAAAAGAGCGACAGGATTCCGAGCACCTTTTTCTCGTGAACCAGCGGGATGATCAACCCCTCTTTCAGCCGAGCGATCTCCGCAAGGTGGGGGTTCATCAACCCGTCATCCTCGGTGGTACCGATCAGGCGTGGCTTACGATCACGAACCAGCTTCGCGACCAGCTTCTCATTGAGAAGCATTGTCATGCCCTTGCCGCCATAACCTGTCGTGTTGCGTCGCCAGGAGAGGAACTCCTCATGCCGTTTTCCCGGCTTGCTGAAGATCAGGATTTCGCAGAAATCGTAGCTGATGGTTTCACGGATCGTTTCGCCGATCGCAGGCAGTAGCCGCTCGATACGCAGTTCCCACGCGACATTTTCCTGCACCTGCTTCAGGAGGTTGATCCAGGTGGATTCGGTGATCTGCCGCCTTGTCCAGGGGTCCATGTGGTCGGCGAGTGTAAGCGCGGAACGGAGGATGGGATTGACAGTCTGGCGACGTTCCGGCTGGATCAGACTCGATGTTTTCTGCAGACGGTCCAGGATCTCCGCTGTCTCGGGGTGATCGGCTAAAACCTCGCCGAGAGCCTCAATCCCGTCCAGGAAACAATCGGGAGACCATGTGAGCAACATCTGCCAGGCATCGATGGGCAGGACAGCGCCTCGCTGATGCGAGGTCGGACGGCGGGCAATGAGAAGACCACACCCGCGCTTCCCGGTCCAGGCCGCCCACAGCTCCTGTCCATGCCCACTCTGGGGGCGAAAAGAAGGAGTGATTCCGTGCCACTGGCCGCCTTTCTGACGGTCCATCTGGTAGATCTGGTGATTGCCCTGGGAGCCTTCGGATGGCCACCACTCGAGGATGTGGGATAACCGACCCGGGACATGGAGCAATCCGGCGAGCAGCTCGGCGTTTTCACCTGCCTCGAAAAAGGCGCGAAGGAAACCATCGATCGTTTGCGAAAGGTATGTGCGGAAAACCCAGCTCGAGGCGGTGGCTGGTGACCAGACCGCTTCGACGGCATCAAACGGGTAGATCGATTGTTTACCCCTGGCTGCAGCCATTACAGCACCTCGAACTGTTGACGAAGGATCTCCCTGAGAATAATTGCGCTCTTGATCGCCTGACCTGCATGGCAGTTGTTGAAAAAGAGATAGGACATCTCGGCACGCCCCTGCATCGCTGCGATTCGAGGCACCCACTCCTTCAATTCGGCTTCGCTGTACTCCCAGTCATAACGATCACCCGCATCCTTGTCATACCAGGTGCGACTGTTCCTGCCATGGAACCGGACATAGCCGAGATCGCCACAGACCGCAGGCCTTATACCCATCAGGGAACGGATCGGCGGCAGATCCACCGCAACCCAATGCAACCCGAGACGGCTGAGAAGGTCCACCGCATGATTCCTGTCCCAGCTTGTGTGACGGAATTCAACGAAGAGTGGAACCCCATTGCACCGGCCTGCAAGAGACGCAAGATAACTCTCCGCAGCACTGTCTGCATGAAAGGATGCTGGAAATTGTGCAAGAAGTCCGTGAAGCTTGCCCGCCTGGCTCAGTGGGGTGAGCAGATCGAGTAGCTGGCCCAATTCTTGGCCGTCCTGCTGTCTTTTGTGGGTTGTGTCGGCATGAACCTTAACAATAAAACGAAAGGTGTCGGGGGTCTCAGCCGCCCATCTTGACATCGTCTCGACTTTGGGCAGGCCATAATAGGTGCTGTTGACCTCGAGTGCTGAGAACCTCTCGGCATAGAAGGAAAGCCAGGCCCGTTTCGGCAGGCCGGCAGGGTAGAACGATCCCTCCCAGTCGGGAAAATGGTAACCTGAGGTACCGACATGGATTACCCCATGTGGCGGCCCTCCAGGACAACCGGGCTGCCACGTTTGACCACACAACTCACCTGGTTGATCCCAAAATGGTAGGGTATCATCTCGATGGAGTCACAATTCCAGACAGCGATATCCGCTAAACCTCCCGGCGCAAGGTAGCCACGGTCTGAAAGGCCCAATCCCCGCGCTGAACCAGCAGTTGCCATCCAGAGCGCTTCCGCAGCGGATACTCTGAATCGTATTGCCGCAAGGTGAATCGCCATCTGCATGTTTTCGCACATGGCACTGCCGGGATTAAAGTCAGTTGCCAGAGCGCAGACAACACCCCGCTCAATCAATTTCCGGACAGGCGGGTCCTCTTTCATGCGCAGAAAATGTGCAGCAACAGGAAGCAATCCCGCGACAGTACCGGATTCTGCAAGCGCCTCGATGCCGTCCTCGTCCAGAAATTCGATATGGTCAGCCGAAAGAGCACCCAATTCGGCAGCGAGTTTCGCGCCACCCAGGGGCGTGAGCTGATCGGCATGGACCTTCACCGCGAGCCCATGCTCTTGTGCTGCACGCAATATCCGCCGTGACTCATCGATCGAAAAAACACCAGTTTCGCAGAAGATGTCACACGCTACCGCCAGTTTTTCCCGGGCGACTCGGGGGATCATTTCCTCGATTACGAGACGAATGTAGGCTTCGTGGTCCTGGCGATAGGGCTCTGGATAGTCGTGGGCGCCAAGAAAGGTGGGGATCAGGTCGAGGTGGTGCTCACGGTCGAGCGTCCGTATCACTTCGAGCAGTTTCAGCTCACCCTCGACCGACAACCCGTATCCTGATTTAGCCTCAAGCGTGGTGGTGCCGTGGCGCAGGGCGTTGTCCAGGAACGGGCGAGCGAAGCTGGCAAGGTCATCCGGTGACGCCGAAGCGACACGTTTCGCCGAATTGAGGATCCCACCGCCGGATGCCGCGATCTCCGCATAGCTGGCTCCCGCGGTGCGAAGCTGGAATTCGGACTCACGAGTGCCCGCAAACACCGGGTGAGCGTGAAAATCGACCAGGCCTGGAGTGATTCCCTGTCCCTTGAGGTCAAGCTGGTCGATATCGTCCTGTGGTGACAGCTCGGAGAGCTTGCCGATCCATTCGATCCGTTCACCCACGATGAGTAGGGCGTCCGCATCCGGGTGCAGTATTCGGTAAAGTCGTTGATCTTCGCCCACCGGTTCAGGGGTCGCGATCCAGCCGATGTTTGTCAAGAGGAGCTTGCGGGGCATTGATGTTCCAGTTGGGTTGCTCGAAAACTTCAATTCGACAGGTGTACGGGTCACAGCCGGTTCATCCGGTCAATTCATGCTTGGATCAAATCCGCTGTTCTCGAACAGGCTGCGTGCACGTTGATGAAGCAGGTCGTGACGTTTTAACTCGTGTAATAGAATGCGGATGCGTGCCTCCGAGGAGCGCTGCGAGAGAAGCTGCTGCTGGCCTTCCGTGTCCAAGCCAATCGTCTGCGCAATCACATAGGAAACCTCACGTTCCAGCTCCAACTCAACTACCAGCTCCTCGAGCTGCTCCCTTTGCTTCTCCTCGAGCCCGAGTCGGTCGATGAAGGATCGGAACAGGGTCACCATTCCAGCGACTTTGCTTGAATTGGAAGCAAGGCTCTCGATGTCCCTGAGGGGTTCGATCTCCGCGCTGAGATAGCTGTGGACCTGAAAAAAGGTACGAACCCGGAAGCGTTCCTCCCCGACTACGATGAGATCAAGACGGCCGTCATCATATGTCCGCAACACTCTCTGGATGCTGGCAGTTGTGCCGATTGCGCCTTCGGCTACGTCATCCGAATGCAGAATGCCAAAGTGCGAATTATTCTCGCGGCACCAACCGATCATCTCCTTGTAGCGTTCTTCGAAAATGTGCAAGGGCAGGATCATCCGTGGGAAGAGAACCTTCGGGAGGGGAAATATCGGGATGACATCTCGTTTGTTCATGGTGGACTCCGGCTGACCTGCCTGGTGGGATCGAGGCTTCATGTTAAAATAAGCCGAATCCGCAGCGATGCAAAGAAAAACCCCCCGCCTCGAAAAAGGCAGGGGGAGCGATAACCCGGTTTTCAATGAGGTTTGACCCTTTCCACTCAGTGCGACATCTCAATCCAGAAATAATGAGTGTGGGTTGTGTTGGTAATCGAAGTAGTGTGTGTGTCCTCCCCGTCATAAGCTGGGTTTAACGGGGAAACGAAGGAGCGCCACTGCTCCACGTGGTCGAGCGGTGCCGGATTCATGTTGATGTTGGGAATCGAGACTTCAAACTCCCAATCCGACGCAGATCCTTGAAGTTCCTCCCAATTTGTCCATCCGCTGAGTGTGTATTTCAATCGATAGTGTGCCTCAGCGTACAAGGGGTCACCACAATCAGTGCGGCTTTGAATTTCAAGTGGAACATTTACGTACTTCGACTGCGATTCATCCTGACCATCACCCTCGGCGGCGAATGAAGTACCACTCAGAAAGGCTAAAGTGAGAAGCGCAGCCCCGATCAGCAAGAAAAAGCTTTTTGCATGATTCCCTCCATAATCTTGAGTTATCGCATTCTTGAATATATATTGAAAAAAAAAACGCACATGTGAAAGGCCGGAAAAATGAACTCCTTCTCTCGCTCGGGTGTGGCTTTCCTGTTATTGTCAATGCTTGGGCTGTTCACTCCTCCACTCTTTGGTGATGGTCCGGTGCTGCGCCCCGGGTGGCCAGTAACGATCGAGGGGTTTACTGGTGCCACAATCTTGAATAACCTTGCGACCACCCAACTCCCGAATGGCGAATGGGTGATTGCTGCAGGAACGCTGGTTGAGGTAATTCTCACTGACTTGAACGGCAACCCTTATCCTGGTTGGCCGTTGCTGTTCTCGTACAGCGATATATGGGGCATCGCCCAAGGCCCAAGGCTCGGGGATATGGATGGTGATGGCATGCCAGAGGTTGCTGTTTTGACAGTCGACAGGGATGGCAATAAACATGTTTGAATTTACTCGTTCGAGGGGGAATATCTTGCACATCTGAGCCATGCCTGGTACAACCACCGACCCGGCGATTATATGCAATCTTCGCCCATATTCGTCGATATTGACCAGGATGGTATGGATGAGTTGCTGTACCTTACCCAGGACAGCCTCTATGTACGTTGCTCTGACGGTTCGATTTTCCCCAACCTGCCCTGGCCGACCGGTCAAGTTGAGGCAGCGATCTTTGCCGGCCTCGTGGTGGGAGTCGGCAGCGCATGGGAAAACCAGGAACCGCTGGTCCTTTGGGGGACTCGAGACTCGCTGCACGCGAGATTGATTTCCGGTGATCAAGAGCTACCGGGCTGGCCGGTAGAGGTAGGAGATGATCGTGCCTACTCCCCCCCATCACTGCTGCGTGAGGGGGAAGACTGGAAAGTATTTGTATGTGACGACACGTTGCAGTTCGGCTGGGATCAGAATGGAAATCTGCTACCCGGGTACCCCTATCACCCTCACGAGTATACAAGTCGAAGGGAAGGTCGACCACACGACATGATCCTCGGCGACCTGATGGGGGACGGACGCCCTGTGTTGCTGAAAAGATTCTTAACTCGTCATATTTACGGGAACACGTTGGAGGGGATACGGCTCGAGGATTTTCCGGTTTCTGCTTCGCTGAGCGGTATATCCCAGGCCGGGTCGGCTGAACCGGTCACAATCTTGAGAACAGTGAACGCCGACTCTGCCTACTTTTTTACAATGTCTTATCACAGCGAGACAAATCAGCTTTATGGCTTCCACTACACAAAATTGTACGGTTATCCGTTTGTTGAACTCATGGATGGCTTCCCAGTGGTTAACCCAATGCTATTCGAGCCTTTTACGAACAGCAATGCCCCATGTGCACTCATCCCAGGCGAAAATGACACTCTGCATATCGTTTATTTTCAATCAGAAGGATTTCTTGCCGTGTACGACCTCTATATGGGAGATACGGGTGGCATGATCCTCGAATGGCCAATGCCTGGAAATACAGCAGGAGGGAATCGACTTTATAATCCCGTGCGGGTGAGCAGTTACGCCGAGGAGTTCGAGAATGGTGCATTTCCACAGACAATTCGGATCGGGAATCCTTACCCAAATCCTTTCAATTCATCAACAAGCCTATCAGTCACTATTCCCTTCCCGGGGGCATGGGTAAGCGTGACAGACATGTTGGGTAGGCAGGTACACAGTGAATGGCCTACTTCAAATCGACAGTTATGGAACTGGGGAACAGTCAATCAGCAAAATCCTTCCTCCGGGACTTATTTCATTCGACTGCAGGCACAGGGAGGAGAACAGGTGGAACGAAAAGTGACACTCCTCAAATGATAGTCTGAAGTATTGCCCCTCGACTCAAATTAGAACGGATCCTCACAAGAGTTTGTGCAGTTTTCTCTGGCTAATCAAGTTGTCAAGATCGCCTGGAGGCCGCAGGTCTCCAGGGGTGTCTTGACAACCAAACTGCAAACACTTTGTGGTAAGCCCTTGTTTTATTGAGAACAAATGTACAGAGACGATGATGAGAAGCGCGTCCTAAGTAAAGTCGGCAAATCTTCCATGAGCCCTCGGCACATTTGTTTTCATAAAACGAGGGTCGATTCAAGATGTCTGCTTGTGGCGGTCAAGTCGCGCCGAGAGACTGCGCTACGCCTGCCTCTCGGCGAACTTGACTGCTCGGTCTGTCTCGTCAGCTGTATATGTGCTCGTGAGTTCTCAAAACTCAAACCCTCGTAAGTGAACAGAACTACTGTCTGACACAAGCTACACGATTGGCCATCGATCATGCCGGGAGCGACCGTCACTTTGTCGCCAGTATTATCGCTAAGCCTTTGATCCCGATACACTCCATTACATCGCACTGCTGGCAATCCCGATCGCCGGATTCCCCAAGGCAATGGACTGTTTGAGCTGGATCGAGGCTGTCCTCAAGGAAGCCTGGCCCAAACGGGATTGATTTCCACGCGGATAGTCCCCAAAAAGCGAGATACGAGCTTCTTTCGAGGCTCGTATCTCGTGATTTCACCCTTTTCCCGTTGTCACCTTCAGGCTGTATCGATCCAGGTACACAGCGTTCCCACAGTGTACCGATACCTTCACCGTAAAGGGCGGTAAATCGCCCCCAACACGCCACCGTAAAGCAGATGCCCCATCAGCGATCCCATTGCAATCAGCACAGCACCACCGAACAAAGGCGCTCCCATCATCGGCATCACAATCAATTGGGCCATCAACCACGGAATCAAACCATAGAGTGCGCCTTTCTGCCAGCCTTTAAGCTGTCCACGGGTTGCGAAAACGAAAGCGTACCCGCCTGCCAGAACGAACCCAATCATGAAGTGCGCCACCCAGCCAACAAGGGTCGGCGCATGCATGAACATGGAGAGCATTTCCGCCACATCCATCTTCGGCATCCCCATCTTCGGGGCAACCATCATTAAAAGTGTCATGGCAACTGTAGCGAGAAAACCGGAAATCAGGACGGACTTGATGTTGACGTTCTTCATCTTTACTTCCTCCGTTTTGGCCTGTTGTTCAACATCTCAGGCGAAAGGGTACGGAGGAGTCGGGGTTCGGTTCTGTGAACCAGTTTACAATTCGCGAAGCTGGCTCCATTTCAGGAGACAGGGCTCAGGAGTAGAGTTTCTTCAGACGGTTTGGGTCTGGCAGGATAAAGCGCCGCTTCTCCTGAATCAGGAGTCCTTCTTTCTCGAACTTGCCAATGACGTTAGTGATCATCTCACGGCTGGCGCCGATCAGGTAGGCGATTTCCTGGTGAGTCAGACGGAATTGGATGCGTATGCCTTTCGGCTCTCGTGTTGAGTGAGTCTGCGAAAGTTCATGAAGGAGCTTTGCTAATCTTCCAGGGACATCCAGAAAGGCCAGGTCGCGGATGGCTGTCTGAATTTTTTGGATACGAAGCCCGAGTAATTTGTTAAGCGACAGAGCAAGACCTGGACGTTCCGCGACATAAGCCTGAAAAACATCGCTTCGGATGCGGCACATATAGGAATCCTCGAGAGCAATCGCCTCGAGGGATTCTTCGGTTGTATCGTCCGATGTAAGTTCGCCGAATACCTCGCCGGGCTTGAGCAGGGCAAGAGTGATGGTTCTGCCCTCCCGGGATGTGATCGCCAGTTTCACAACCCCTTCTTTCAGGAAGTACACCCATCGGTTTGGTTCTCCCGAGAGAAAGACGGGATCACGCTGTTTGATACTGTCAGTAGTAATCATCTCCTGAAGCTGACCCATTTCCATGGGACTCAACGCTTCAATGATGTTGAAATTCTGGAGATGCCAGACAGCGTCTCTTTCCACATCAACCCCTTTGTTACAACTCCGGCGGAGTGCCTTTTTCACGCAGGAAAACAGCAAGCCAGCGGAGGCGGCGCACCACGGTCTCCTTCCCCATCTCGACGAGAATCTCGAAGAGGCTCGGCCCCGCACCCTGGGCGGTGACCGCCAGACGCACCGGGTGGATCACTTTCCCGAAGCCGATTCCGCTTCCCTCCGCATACGACCGCATGGCATCCTCAAGCGCGGTCTCTTCCCAGTTATTCAACATTTCGTACACACCAGCTAATCCTTCGAGCCAGTCAGGCGTGCCGGGGTCTTTCAGACGTTTTTTCGCCGCTTCGAGATCGATGATCGTGTCTGGGTCCCGGAAGATGTAAAACCCCTTTTCGACAAAATCGACGGGGAAGTGGGCGCGAGATTTCAGCAATCTGATCGCGGTCGGCAGCATTTTCCCGGCACCGGGTGGGAACTCACCCGATGCGACTCTCGCTGCGACCAGGGGACGCAGGAGCTGTTCGAGGTCGTGGTCAGGAGTACGGCTGATAAACTGGGCGTTGACCAATTCCAACTTCTGCTCGTCAAACACCGCGCTCTTACCACCGATCCCTTCAGGGCTGAAGGATTCGACCAACTCCTCGACGGTCAGCAGCTCACGGTCATCCCCCGGATTCCAGCCGAGCATCGCCATGTAAGAAAGAATCGCCTCTGGCAGGTAGCCCTTTTCCCGGTATTCGGTCACTGCGGCGGCGCCGTGACGCTTGGAGAGCCGTTTTTTGTCCGAACCAAGGATCAGCGGGACATGGGCAAAACCGGGCACAGCCCAGCCGAGCGCCTGATAGATCATGATCTGCTTGGGAGTATTGGTGATGTGGTCATCGCCGCGCAGCACATAAGTCACGCCCATCTCGTAATCATCCGCAACGACCGCGACCATGTAGACCGGGGTGGAGTCGGTGCGTGTCAGGATAAAATCGTCGATGGTGTTGCAGGGGGTCTCAATGTTCCCGTGGACGCCATCCTCGAACCGGATCGACCCCGTGGGCACCTTAAAGCGGATGGCGAAGGGTTCGCCGGCATCGGCACGGCTCTGTGACTGCTCAAGGGACAGGTCGCGGTCCGGACTGCGGAAAGCGTCGATCCCTCCCGCCGCGCGGGCCTCCTCTTTCAACCGGGCGGCTTCCTCGGGGGCGACAAAACAGCGGAAGGCCGCTCCGCGTTCGAGGAGCTGTTCGACCACTTCACGATGGAAGCTGAGACGTGTCGATTGACGCAACGGTGGTTCATCGGCGTCGAGGCCGAGCCAGGCGAGTGCGTCGAGGATGTCCGCCTCGTATTCAGGCCTGCTCCGTTCCCTGTCCGTATCCTCGATACGGATGAGAAACTTGCCGCCGTGATGGCGTGCCAGCAGCCAGTTGAAAATCGCGGTACGCACTCCACCGATGTGGAGAAAACCAGTGGGGCTGGGGGCGAATCGAACTCTCATCTCACTCATGACAGGCTTTCTATCGTTCTATGTATTATGCTTGGCGAACTTAACTGCTGAATTCATGCCCCGATTCTCATGAAGAACCGAGTCCTGGCCACGGCGCCCTTCTCTGGACGGGCGAAAGATCGTGACTGTACACCTGCGTTCGGTTGATCCACTAACTGTCAGTTGTCATCACAGCGGGACGTTCATTCAGTTCGAGCATTACTCCGCCGACAAAGGATGCGACAGCATTGTAGATCAGCGCGGCCAGCAGGGTGAAGCAGGTGTAGAGAACAGCAAGAAAGATGGCCAGGAAGAAACCGAAAAAGATCATGGCTCCTCCACTCATCGCGGGAAGGCCGGTCTCTTCTCCGACAAGCTGGCCCACCATATCCAACATCCCGCCGAGAAGCAAAGCATAGATCAGGAACAGGGCAAGGCTCATAGCGAAATAGAGGATAAATCCCACCTTCGCCACTGGACCGAGTGGGATACGTTTCAGTTCCCAGGTCATCTTCCCTCCTGTTGTGTGAATGGACAACTGTACCCAATGTAACCACTTGGCGTGTACCGAGGGGGACGACGGAGCAGAGTCGCGCAATACTGTCACAGAAGCGAAAACGCCCATCACGATGGACGGGCGTTTCTGCGGAGAGGGAGGGATTCGAACCCTCGGTGCGGTTTCACGCCGCACACTCGCTTAGCAGGCGAGCACCTTCAGCCACTCGGTCACCTCCCCGAGCCTGCCTGAACCGGGTCAAGCGGACAAGCCAACGGCCATATGCCGTGGGTTTCACTCTGCTGCGTGTCTCTTTTGCCAGATCACCGTCGCAGTTTTCCAGAGACGCAAGCCGGGTTACCCCGCGGCAAGGCCAAAGGTAGAGCATTTGGGCCCGGGACGCAATCCGGTTCCACGGGCTGAAGAGGTGAAGGGTTCTCCCGGAATTCGATGCTACCCAGAAGCTGCCAGCCTCTCACCTGTAGAGGATGAACACCCTTGTCAGTGAGGGTGTGACTTCTGCGGCAACCATCAGGATGGAGCCATCCTCACTGACACGGATTCCATCGCGTGCGATCGGGTGAGCGAAGGGAATGGTCTCAAGACGGGTCCGTGTGGGAAGATCCCAGATCTGGACCTCGTTGCTGCTCCCGCTCCCTACATAGACTGTCGAGTTGTCGGCACCCATCGTGATCGCGGTCGGGCTCGGACCCGAATCGAGGATGGCGTCAAGGCTGAAGTCACTCGTCCGGATGATCTGCACATGGTGGGGTGAATCACCCGCGAGCAGCAGCCGTGTCCTGTCAGGGACAAAATCCATGTCACGGAGCAGGTAGCCGAGGCTGCCGTGAACATCCTCGAGCAGCAGGTTCGGCGTTGCACCGGCGATGTCGTATTTCCAGAGACTGGCTGGGTAGTTGCCCATCTCACTGATATAGAGCAATCGATTGGCTTCATCCACCAGCAGGCTTGAGTTGTTTACAATCAGGCGTGAATCGCTGATCCGCTGCACCGGAATGTCGGGAGTCCAGGCGTCCGGGGCGGGAATATAGATCGGGAAACGATTGTTCCCGGTACCGTAGAGGACGTCACCATCCGGATCGTAGTCCAGGTAGAGCGGTTTCATACCATAGGGCCGCAGGTCGATGAGACGTGTGAAGAAGCCGCTATCCAACGGGATACGCCAGATGGCGGAGTCGCCGGAACTTGCGACATAGAGCGTTCGGTCGTTCTCGTTCAGGGCGAAACTGACCGGTGTGAACAGGATCGAGTACTCCTCGCCGGGCAATGTGTCATTGAAAGCGTAGAAGTAATCGACATTGTTCGCGGTGATATCGATCTCGTAGGCAACGTTCTGATCCGGCAGCGCGATGAAGAGGTACTCACGCGGCTCATCGTAGAACATGCCTGTCAGTTGGGATGCATAGCTTGTGAACACGCCTGTTTCAATCCCGCGCTGAACACTTTCAATGCGCATCCCGAGGCTGTACTCGGCCACCACGTGGTAGTAATACTCCTGCCCGAGGACGACTGACGTGTCAACATGGGTTCGCACCGAACCATCCACATACCTTGCGATTTCGCTGAAATCCCCCTGCTCACCCCTTCTGCGAATGCTGAAGGCCTGGAAGAGGTCCTCGTCCGCCTCGTGACGCCACTCGATGGTATTGGTCGAGTAGCCGCGGATGATCGGATAGAGCAGGAGCGGGTCGACATCATATACGGTGATTGTCGCTGTGTCCGAGGAGGTGTACTGTCGGTCGATGGTGGCATGCATGGTGATTCGATGCACACCTGCTGAAAGCTGACGGCGGAAGAGGACAAGCCCCGTCGTATCCGGTTCCGAGTCGTTGAGAAGTCCGTCAATGTCGCTGTGCCACTGCACCTGGACAGAGAAGTTTTCGAAGTTCGCGACCCCGATAATCTTGCCCGAGAAGAGGATGGTGTCGTTGGTCGTGTAGTAATCATTTGTTCGTGGGTCGAGCATGATCGCCAGGTACTGCGGACTGCTCACCTGGGTTGCGACAACGACAAAAACGCTGTCGGTGACACTTTCCGCCCCGTCCGATACCTGCACCTCGATCCCGTAACGCCCAACTGTACCCGGTGCCTGCCAGAGAACCTGCGCCTGGTTCTGTGCAGCAGGGAAATTACCGTGCTCACTCGACCACAGGATTCGCAGGGAATCATGCTCGGCGTTCGGGGTTCCGGCGTCCGGGTCCTCGGCATCGACAATCAGGGTCACCGTTCCCGAAGGTAGCACGGTATCAGGCACCGCATACGCACGGTTGATCCGTGGAGGTGAGTTGTCCTTGTCCGTCTCGTTTTCACATCCTGTGAAGCAGGCCAGGATCAGCAGGATCGATGCTGGGATCAGGAAACGTGTCCAACGGTTCATGCGAACCTCGTCCTTGTCGGATTTACGAAATTGTAAGAAATATAATCTCACTGTCTCAGTTATACGCAACCGTTTTTCGTGATTGGGGAAAATCGCACCCTCTCGAAGAGACAGGAAATAAGCGGTGGGTCGGAGCACGGGTGGGACAGACGCCACTGTCTGACGGCTGATTGTTCCCGGTACGCGCGCGGTCTGCCAAGCGCATGGTCTTGCCGGAACAACCAGAGTCAGGCTCAGGATGATGCGTTTTGTGCGAAACGAGGTGAAGCGTCAGGTCCGGAAACCTGCCGCAACGATGCGGGTGCTGAGAGAAGTGTGAAAACGATTCAATCGAGGTCTGACTGCCACCACTTGTCCTCACGTGTCATCCGCCCCTGCGGTCCTTTGAGCAGTTCCGCAACTCCAATCAGGATCAGGCCTGTGAACAGGCCTCCGAGTACCCAGAATACGATCGTCATGTGGCCCTCCTCTTCCATCCACAGAAGAGGATACACAACGGGAGAAGCAGCGTTCATGTTGGCAGTCACCGGCTCTCCGTGTTCTGGGTCACAAATCCCAAAAACCCGAAAACAGGCGGAGGGGGTTCGGACGGCGGATTGGGACGTGCAGTGCGGAGTAAGGGAGTCGTTCAATGACTACGGCGGTGCATCCACTCATTCAGGGCGAACAGACAAACACCGACAGCACCGATAATCAGGATCACGTTCATGGTCATTTCTCCAAGTCGTCATGAGGGCACAGAAATGGGGGAAGCATGAAGAAAGGTAAACCGTAATCACTCAGTTCGTGTGAGTGAGGTCACATGTCGGTCGGGTGGCGACGGTCTGCCGTCGGATTGGCTCTGGAGGCAACAGGACAACTGCAGATTGTCACGCTCGTTTTCGCTGACGTGAAAACGGCTCGCAATGACGCACGTTGTCGAGGTGCGAAGATGAGAAAAGCGGCAGGTCTCCGCTTCGCTGAAGACCTGCCCCAACATAGCTACCGCCTTGCTTTCGCTTGGTGACAGTAACTCAGCGCGGTGAAGGGTAATCCAAATACGAGAAGATAGAACGCGCTGAGTTACTGTCACGATCACTCGCGCGGCAGGTCTCCGCTATGCAGATGACCTGCCGCAACTCATCCAGCTTTTTCCATGTAAACATTGAAGGTGTGCACCGCAGTGGCGCCAAATATCCCGATCCCGCCCTTCACATTCATTGCGGGATTCTCGCCGCCATTGCCGATCAGCATACTGAAGAAGTAGTCGAAATACTCCTGTGAGCAGGCGCGTATGTCAATCTGTGTCTCCCCGGCCCAGACAAAGTAAATCCAGGCGATGGTCATGGAGTATTGATAGTGCGTGGCAATCGTGTAGCTGTATTTCCCTACGTTTTCGTAAGCTTCCACCTGATCGGGGTCGGTCGGGTCGAAGTTCGGATCGAGAGGGACCAGGTCGTCATAATCCTCAAGGGCCAGAATGCCACACTGATAGCCGCCCGTGTGTTCCGAGGGTGTCCACTCGATGAAAAGATCAGGCATGCCACGGCGCAGGGTGTCGCCATCCAGATCGACCGGCAATCCATTCTGGAATACCTGGGTGCTGAAAGTATCCGGCACAGTGGTTTCCGCGTGTAACTGGACACCGTCACCCGGTTTACTCACTTCGATCCGGTAACGCACCTTGCCTTCGGGCAGATAGAGAGCGGTCGGCAGGTAATGACCCGCCTGCGCGGGATCATCATCAAAGTAACAGACCCGTCCGGTCGTGTCGGATGCACTGCCATCGGCATCCTTGACAGGGAAGATGCGGATATCTGCACCTGTGATCCCAAGCTGGTTCGGATCATAGTACTGATCAAACCTTCCCACCCAGTGCAGGATAACCTTGTCCACCGGCTCACCATTGTGCAGGAAGGCGGCGAGTTGGGCTTCCGGTTCGTAATCATCAACTTCGGTGGGCAGCAGGTCGCAACCCGTGATCAGCAGGAGCACACTCATCGCAAGCAGAAGCAGCAGGGCAGAAGCGGACTGATTGCGCTCAACAGCAATCGTGGTTTCGTTGGTGCGAGTCACTTAAAACCTCACTTCGTAACCGATCAGCGGCAGGATGGGCAGCAGCTTGACATCTGTCGCGGACGGAGGATTGGTGGACTTGTCGAATGTCCTGGTGAAGATTGCACGTCGGTTGTAGGCGTTGTACACGCTGAAGGTCAGCTTCGCCGGCTTGCCGAACAGGTGATGCTTGTAATCGGCTGCGATGTCCAGGCGATGGTCCGCCGGCAGACGATAGTTATTCAGCCTGCCGTAACGTGGTGTGATGGCGTTATGGGGCAGATCGACCGGATCGACACCATCGAAATAGCCGGTATAGAAGCCCATCGCTTCGGTGTAGCCTTGCCCGGTGTTGTAGCGCCATTGGCCGGAAATGTCCCAACGGTGGTTCAGCTGGTAGACCATCACCGCCATGAAGTCATGCCTGCGGTCGTATTTCGGATAGTACCACTCGCCCTCGTTCACCCAGGCGCCGGGGAATCGACGCTTCGACCAACTGAGGGAGTAGCCGATCCAGCCGGTCAGGTTGCCGTGTTTCTTGCGGACCATGGTCTCAAGCCCGAAAGCGTACCCTTCTCCCTGGTGGAAAACATCCTTGATGCTGTTGCCTTCGGTGGTCCTCATGTCGTACTCGAGGACCTGCGCCATGTCGTTGTAGTAGGTCTCGATCGTCAGCTCATGGCTCGGGTTAAAATCCCACTCCCAGCCGAGGACGAACTGGTCCATGTACGTCGGATGGACACTGCCGTCGGCGGGCACCCAGATGTCGAAGAAGCTCAAGGCATCTCCTGCGGAGATCACGTTGACGAACTGATGGTACCGTCCGGCAGCGGCTTTGAAACGCATCTCGGGACTCTGATGGTAGACCACCGCAAAGCGGGGATCGAACAGGAGCAGGTTGCCATCCTCATGCCAGGTCGCCCGCAATCCGGGCAGGATTTCCCAGAAGGCGTTGATACGCCACTGGTCCTGGACGTAGGTGGCGAGGTTGGCGGTTGTTGTATCCATGCCGACATAGACAGTCTCTTCCGCCTTGTTCAGTACGTCCGTGTTGTAGCTGCTGTACATCACCCCGGCTTTGAATTTGTGGTCCTGCCAGCCGAGGTATTCATAGTCCGCACGTGCGTTCAGGTCATTAAACCGGTTGCGGAAGTTCTGGATCAGCACCTCCTCACCCGTCTCCGGATTGACACTCCAGAACTCGCCGCCGCTGCGGAAACGGCTCCAGTTTGAACCCATGGTGAGGAAGGCATTGTCGCCGATGACATGACGCAGACGTGCGGTTGCGGTCCGATTGCCCCAGTACGTGTCGAAACGTGCTCGGGCATCATCAGGTCCGAAATCGAAGTCGAGTTCATCCAGCCCGATGTAACCGCCGAGGGTGAGAGTCGTTTTTGGTGTGAGGTCGAAGTTGACTTTCCCATTGCCATCGTAGAAGTAGTAGTCCGGCAGGTCGGTGTCCATCGCTTCACGCATCACATTCAGCGCAGGTTCGAAATAGGTACGTCTCCCGGACACCGCGTAGGAGCCACGCTCATTGCCGAGGGGACCCTGGAGGGAGGCCCTTGCAGCCACCAGTCCGACCGAGACCAGTCCTTCCGTGGCACGACGATTTCCGTCATTGGTCACCACTTCGAGCACACTTCCCGCCCTGCCGCCGTACTCCGCCGGGAACCCGCCCTTCATCAGTTCGAGACGCTTGACCGCGTCACCGTTGAAGGTTGAAAAGATGCCGAACATGTGGGAGGGATTGTATACGGTGCTCTGGTCCATCAGGATCAGCGTCATGTCGGGGCTGCCGCCGCGGACCACTGGTGCACTCGACAATTCAGAAGAGGCTTTTACACCAGGGATCGACTGGATCGCACGAAGCACATCCATTTCCGCGCCAAGTGCGGGCATTTTTCGAATGGCGGTTGCATCAACCGGGACGACCGACACCCTGGGACTTTCACGCTTGGCGTCGTCATCCTCGTTATGCGCCACGTAGACTACCTCTTCAAGCTGCAGGGAAGAGGGGCGCAATTCAATCTTGATCGGGACCATCACCTTGTCGGTCACTTCGACCCGATGCTCCTTTGGATGGTAGCCGAGATAGTTTACCTGCAGGGTGTAAGAGCCAGGCGACATGGCCGGGATCAGGAAGAAACCGTCCAAATTGGTCGCCGAACCGCGCGATGTACCAAGCACGGTCACGTTTGCCACGGGCAGGGGTTCGCCGCTGGTTTCGTCAATGACAAACCCACGGATCGGTTGGCTGGCGAAAATCGGAACGGCTAATCCAAGCAGGATCACCACACCAGCCAGCAGTTTCTGTGTAAAAGACTCAAGCATTGTCCTCATCCATTCTGTCGCTAATGGTTAACCGGTCTTCATGCCCCGCTGTAGCGAACTGTGTGCCAATTCACATGATGCGACTTTTGTTATTGTGTTTTCGATGTTTAGGTCGACGGGATCGGCTGGATATACTGATCTGTCGTCCGTCCGACTGTGTCATTCCACAGTCCGGTGTTGCGATCTGAACACAGGTGGCGAACGGTGTGAATCCTGTTCAGGAAGTGGCTGCTGATTGAACGCGCTGAGTTACTGTCACCCTGCGAGGCCCACCGTGTTGGTAAGAACAGGTTTACTCACGGTGACCATTGCACGATCCTGCTCCCGGGGCTTACGGGAACCTTCGGTTTGGTGTTGAGTACTACGGCACGATAAGCCGTACGTTTAGCCGGGAGAAACCAACGACCTCTTGGGAGCTTGTGCATGAATGAGGATATCCAGGCGGTGGGGCAGGAAGTACAGGCCGCCAGCGCACCGATACGCAAACTGACGGAAGAGATCGGGAAAGTACTGATTGGCCAGGAGTACATGGTTCAACGTCTGCTTGTGGGACTGCTTGCGGATGGCCATGTGCTGCTCGAAGGTGTGCCGGGTCTTGCGAAAACCCTTGCTGTGAACAGCCTGGCACGTGCGGTCGACGCTTCCTTTCACCGTATCCAGTTCACCCCCGACCTGTTGCCCGCCGACTTGCTCGGTACCCTGATCTACAACCCCCGGGATGGCAGTTTCGAGACAAAACGCGGTCCGATTTTTGCCCATGTGATTCTCGCCGACGAGATCAACCGCGCCCCCGCCAAGGTACAGAGTGCACTGCTCGAAGCGATGCAGGAAAAACAGGTTACCCTGGGCGATACGACACACAAACTGCCCATACCATTCCTCGTCCTCGCCACCCAGAACCCGATCGAGCAGCAGGGCACATATCCCCTGCCGGAAGCGCAGGTGGATCGTTTTATGTTGAAGCTGCGTGTGGACTATCCCAGCAGGGAAGAGGAACGTCAGATTCTGCGACTGCATGGAACCAGCCACACCCCCGAGCTTCAGCCCATGCTTAAGCCCGCCGACATCCTCAAGGCGCGGGGGGTGGTCGAGCGGGTTTACCTGGATGAGAAGATCGAGAATTACATCCTGGACATCGTTTTCGCATCCCGTGAACCGGAGAAATTCGGGTTGGGTGACCTGAAGCCGCTGATCGTTTATGGCGCCAGCCCACGCGCGACGCTTTTCCTGACACGTGCCGCGAGGGCCTGGGCATTTCTCCAGGGACGTGCCTTTGTCATCCCGGAAGACATCCGTGCCATCGGAAATGACGTTTTACGTCACCGTGTCATCCCCAGCTTTGAGGCGGAGGCGGAGGAGCGCACATCGGATGATCTCGTCAAATCGATCCTGATGGGTATCGAGGTCCCATGACAACCCGTGAGCTGGTCAGGAAGGTTCGCAACATCGAGATCCGGACTCGCGGCGCGGTCAACGAGCTTTTTTCGGGGGAGTACCACAGCGCTTTCAAGGGGCGCGGCATCGAGTTCAGCGAAGTGCGTGAATATGTCCCCGGGGACGATGTCCGAGCGATCGACTGGAATGTGACCGCCCGCGAGGGCAAGCCCTTCATCAAGCTCTTCGAAGAGGAACGTGAACTCAATGTGATGCTCCTGGTCGATGTATCGGCCTCGGGCGATTTCGGGACGGTCGCCGGGTTCAAACGGGAGATGGCTGCCGAGATCGCAGCGGTCCTCGCCTTCAGCGCGCTTCGCAACCAGGACAAAGTTGGACTCATCCTCTTCAGCGACCGGATTGAGAAGGTTGTCCCGCCGAAAGGGGGGATGCACCACGCGCTGCGCCTCATCCGTGACCTGCTCGCATTTGAAGCTGTTGGGCGTGGCACATCAATCGCGGTCGGACTTGAAACGCTGTTGCGATCCCTGACCAAACGGTCCATTGTCTTCCTGATTTCGGACTTCCAGGACGAATCCGGAAACTGGTTCGATACCGCCCGGATCGCAGCAGCCAAGCATGATCTTGTCACCCTGCACATTGCGGACCCGCGAGAAGAGAGCCTGCCCGGTGCGGGCTGGTTTGCTGCGGAGGATCCGGAAACCGGCGAGACGGTTTGGATCGACAGTGGGAGCAGACGGGTACGGGAGGAATATCGGAGACAACAGGAGGCATCTCGCCAGGCTATCGTTTCCTTCTGCGCAAGGCAGAACATCGACCGCATCCAGATCGACCTGAGTGAAGCGGAGCAGCCTTACCTCCGTCCCCTGGTCCGTTTCTTCAAAGAGAGGGAACGGCGGCGATGAAACCACTCCGGACAGGATTCGGCATGAAACGATGGGGAGTGCTCAGCGCGGTGCTCGCCCTCGGGTTCGCACTGCTGAGCATGGGTGCCGGTTTCCCATCGAAAGTGGTTCTCCGTCCCGACACCCTGCATGTGGGTGACCCTGCCACTCTGCTTCTCACCCTGCCAGGCCAGGAAGGCATCTCCATCACCTGGCCGGACGTGTCAGATGGTCGCCTTGGCGATTTTACGGTTCTGCAGGTTGACACTCTGCGCGGCCGCGAAGCACGAAAGCTGGGTGGTCCGACATTACGCTTGAGCCTCGCTCTTTATGACACAGGTCGGGCGAGTACCGGTGAAATCCGCGTGATTGCAGGTTCAGACACCCAGATGATCGCGGAACAGGTGGCGAGCGTTTTTACACTACTCGGTGACGAGGAGGCGGAGTTCCGTCCGCTGAAAGCACAGGTAGATCTCCCCATCACACTGAGTGACATGATCCGTTACCTGGGGCCGTGGTTGCTGGGAATCCTGGCGATTCTCCTGCTTGTCTACCTGGTCCGCCGCTATTTGCTTCAGCACAAGAAGAGGGTGGAAGCGGAGGCCGCCCCGCCGATTCCACCCTACGAAGAAGCTGTCGCAGCGTTGCGACGTCTGAAAAAAGAGAACCCGCTCGCTCGTGGCGATCAAAAGGCGTATGTCTCAGCACTTGTCCAGATCGTGAAGCGGCTTCTCGAACGCAGCCACGGTGATCCGGTCCTCGAAATGACCACGGGGGAGGTGCGCAGGTGGGTTCATCAGAGGCAGGATCTGCGCTTCGAGTCGAACCTGCTGCTGCAGCTGCTTGACAGTGCTGATGGGGTCAAGTTCGCACGGCTGGCCCTCGCGCAACAGATGGCGGAAACGGCACTGAAGAGTGTGGAGGCAATGGTTGAGGCCTATCGTCCGCGAGAAGATGAAGCGGTGTCCGAGGGATCGGGCCGGGAAGTTGATTTCCCCGCTGCTTCTACCCCGGCTTCGGATACGGCTGGCAAACGGGCAAGCCAATCCGGAGGGATGAGCTGATGGAATGGAGCAGCCCGATCTATCTCTTTGCCCTCGTTCTCGTCCCACTCCTCATCTTGCTGTACCTGCTCCGCGGGAAACGCCCGAAGCCTGCGATTCGATTCCCGTCGGCTTCGTCGTTGAAGGCGTTGACCCCACGTCACTCGAAATGGTTCCGTCACATTCCCTTCATCCTGCGTGTCGCCGGTATGATCCTGCTGATTCTTGCTTTGGCACGTCCACGAGTCGCCCTCGATGAGCAGAAGGTGAGCAGCGAGGGGATCGACATTGTTATCGCGCTCGACATCTCCACCTCCATGCTTGCGGAGGACCTGCAGCCGAAGAACCGACTCACAGCGGCGAAACAGGTGGCGCGTGAGTTCATCGAGAGCAGAACCAGCGACCGGATCGGGCTGGTGATGTTTGCAGGAGAATCCTACACCTGGTGTCCCTTGACCCTCGATTATCGCGTACTTTCTCAGTTGATGGACAAGGTGGAGGCGGGTACAGTCACAGACGGAACCGCGATTGGGAAGGCGATTGCGACTGGCACCAACCGTCTGCGTTCCAGCACCGCCAGGAGCAAGGTGCTGATCCTGCTGACGGACGGTGTGAACAATGTGGATCAGCCGGATCCTTTGACTGCCGCCGGGGCGGCGGCTCAACTCGGCGTGAAGGTGTATACCGTTGGCCTCGGAACCCGTGGCATGGCACGTGCCCCAGTCAGCACGCCGGCAGGGATTCGGTACCAGACTGTCAAGGTTGAGATCGACGAGGAACTGCTCCAGCAAATCGCGTCGATGACCGATGCTCGTTACTACAGGGCAACGACAACCCAGGGGCTGAGGGATATCTACCAGCAGATCGATGCGCTTGAACGCACGGAAGTCGAGGTCGAGCACATTCGGCATTATCGAGAGAGGTTTTATCCCTTCGCGGCGATTGCGCTGCTGCTGTTGCTGGTGGAACGGCTGCTTGTGGTGACTCGGCTGCGAAATTTAGCGGTGTAGGGAGGTCGGTTTCTCCCGAGAATCCGTACGTTGGTCCAGCGGTCAAGTTCTCCGAAAGGCTTCGCTGGCCTGCCTTTCGGCGAATGTGACAAGTGGTCAGCTGTCGCACCCTTTGCGATGTCTCTATGGGCGAGGCGGAGATGAACAGAATCGGGAAAAGAGAATTGGCTCGTTGTGCGCTTGTCCTGTTCCTTCTCCTCGGCCTGTTCGAGGCAGTGCTGGCGCAGTACGGGAGCCGACGGCGCTACCCCTCACCCTGGACCGAAATGGAGTCACCCGTCAAGGGCACTCTGCATCGCATTCACTTCCATGACAACCAGCGCGGCTGGATCTTGGCAGATTCCTCTGGAATCCTGTTGGGCACCCGGGACGGCGGGGCGACCTGGAGCATTGAAGCCGAACTTGAACCGGGGTACTACGAAGCCCTGACCACGACGAAAGACGGTACCCTATGGATCGCCGGAGATGGCGGTCGGCTGTATGCGAGGGAGGTAAATGGCGAACGCTTCGTTCGGCGTGGTGCATTGCGAGCCGAATTCGCATTCTATGATCTGCTCCCCGTTTACACACTCGAAGACAGCGCCAGGCTGCACCGCCTTTTTATGGGCGGTATGGACCAGCGTGGTGGTACGATGAAACCCCTCCTCGGCAGGAGCGACACCCGCGGTCGGAGCTGGGAGATGATGGGCGGTGAGATTGGCGGACCTGCGGTCGCGGCGCTGGGAAGGTCACCCCAGGGCTTTCTCCTGGCGGCGAGCGGTGGTGGGATTTTTTCGAGCCTGACCGGATCGCCGGGAAGCTGGATCGCGATTCACAACGAACCGGGCAGCGGCAGTTTGATACGTGACCTCGAGATCGACCCGGAAACGAACGATGGGATGAATTTCGCCCTCGCTGTGGGGCATGACGGACTTGTGCTGGTCTCCTTCAATGGTGGCCGTAACTGGACGAGATCTAATCCCTTCACTGCGAATCGACTGCGCCGTGCCCAGATTGTCAATGGGCAATCTGCGATAGTCGTGGGCGACATTGCTGCAGGTCCTGGAGCATGTTGGAGGACGAGTGACAGGGCGGCAAGCTGGCAGATGGTCCAACTGCCCTACAACGATATTGCGTTGAGGGACGTCACCGCCACGGACACTGCGCTGTTTGCCGTTGGGACAGGGGGAACGATCCTCACGATGCCGAAGTAGAGAGGGTGAGTACCCTGAGCTTAAAGGATGGATAGGCCTTCACAGGAATTGGGACAGCCGTCTCTGGCAATTCTGGTTGTCAAGATCGCCTGGAGGCTACAAGTCACCAGGGGGTGTCTTGACAACAGGCTCCTCCTAAGAATTTTAGCAGGAATCCAGATGTCAAGTTCGCTGAGAGGCAAGCGTAGCGCGTTCTCTCGGTGCGACTTGACCGCAGAATTCCGCACTGCATTCAATGAGGAGCCGGATTGATGTTGAAGCAAGCCGGGAATCCAGCAAGGGGATGTGAGTTCGATGATTCAATGGGGTGAGCCGCTCTGGCTGATCGGGCTGGTGTTGCCGTTGTTGCTTGTGCTGGGCGAGTGGCTGAGCAAGGGATACCGTGAATCGCTGCGTAGGCGCTTCGCATCACGTGATCTCTGGCCACGCCTTGCGCCCGGCAGCTCTCCGACGCTGCGTCGAACCCACCGCTACCTTTTCGCGATCGCCCTGCTCTTCCTGATCCTCGGTCTGGCGAATCCGCGTATCGGTACCCGGTATGAAGAGGTGACCCGGCAGGGTGTGGATATTGTCCTCGTGGTCGATGTCAGCCGGTCGATGGACAGTCAGGACATTCGTCCGAGTCGTCTCACAAAAACCAAGTACGAACTGGCTCGTTTCATCGAAGGAATGAAGGGGGATCGTGTCGGGATTGTTCCTTTCTCTGGAACGGCATACCCACTTCTGCCCCTTACCCTCGACTACTCAGCCGCCCGGATGTTTCTCGACCTGCTCAGCAGCGATCTTGTGCCCAATCCGGGGACCAATATCGAATCGGCGATCGATGTGGCTTTGGCGATGTACGGTGCCGACGATGACTCTCGTGGCCGTGTGATTGTGCTGATTTCGGATGGTGAGGATCATGAGGGTGGAGCACTCCGTGCCGCGGACAGGGCGGCGCGTGCGGACGTGGCGATCCATTCGATAGGCATGGCCCTCGCGAAGGGAGATCCCGTCCCGACCTATGACCAGCAGGGGAATCGGACGGGTTGGTTGACCGATGATCGGGGTGAAATTGTCACGAGTCGATTGAATGAGGAGCTACTGCGCAACATCACATCACGCAGCGGTGGCAGCTACAGACGATCCGACCAGGGCGGGGACGCTTTCCGTCGCCTCTACGCCGAACTCTTCCAGCTCGAGAAGAAGGAGTTCGAAGCACGCCGAATCACCGGACATGAGGACAGGTTCCAACCCCTGCTGCTGATCGCCCTGCTGCTCCTGCTGACGCAGTTCGCGCTTCCGGAGGGACGATCGACGAACCAGAAACGCCACGGATGGCAGTTGCTCCTGCTATTCCCCTTCCTGCTTCTGCTGCCTGCTGTCGCTAACGCTGAAAACCCGCATGAGCTGGTGAAGAAGGGAAACAATGCGGTCATCGAGAAACAGCTCGACGAAGCACTTACACGTTACCTCGAGGCAAAAGCTGCGGTCGATTCAAGCCGACCTGAGATCGACTACAACCTGGGCGGCGTTTATGCTCGCAAGGGTGATGTCGCCCGTGCCGATTCCCTCTTTAACTCCCTGCCGGATGACGCCCACCGTTCTCTGCGCAGTCGCGCAGCCTACAACCGGGGTACAACCTTCGCTCAGGCGCAAGCCTATGATAAAGCTGTCGAATCCTTCATCGATGCTCTGAAACTGGACCCCACCGACCAGGACGCGAAACGAAACCTGGAACTCGCACTTCGGATGCTGCAACAGCAGGAGCAAAACCAGGAGAACGACGGGGATCAGGGTGACGAGAATCAGGATCAGCAGCCTCAACCTGATCAGCAACAGCAGGATGACGAGCAGCAGGATAATGAACAGCAGCAACAGCAGGAGCAGCAGCAGGAGGAGGAGCAGGAGCAGCAACAGCCTCACCCGACACAGGAAGAGATGGATCGTGAACTCGCGGAGCGTCTTCTCGATCAACTCCAGCAGGATGAGAAGGAGTTGCTGAAAGAGGTGGTGCGTCAACAGATTCCGCAGCAATCAAAGAGTACGGTAAAACCGTGGTAAAACCGGCGATGGGTGGAAGCAGGATCAGAAAGAATTCTCTGACGCGCGCGACAGTATGGGTCACTCTGCTCGCGCTTGCTGTCTTCGCTCACCCGTCCCACGCTGCAGTGGATCTGATCAAGGCTGAGGTTTCCTCAGACCGTGTCGATGTCGGCGAGAGTTTTCTCTACCAGGTGATTGTTGTTGGATCCGGTTCCCTCCCCACCCCCACCGTCAACCTTCCGAGCGCCTTCCAGATCGTTTCCGGTCCGAATTCGAATATCTCGATGGAGTTTGTGAATGGC
>Ga0068714_10000315_pt1 | contig 103365 bp, 80 predicted proteins | sample MTBNYHSulfiMetaG_FD_62988 | JGI IMG/M metagenome (GOLD analysis project Ga0068714, IMG submission 62988) | Enrichment culture microbial communities from rom New York Harbor, USA that are MTBE-degrading - MTBE-NYH (New York Harbor Sulfidogenic)... | ecosystem: Environmental > Aquatic > Marine >...
GTGGATCGAGACCAGCGTTCAAGCACTTCGCGTTCGTCAGGTTGCAGATCGATAACAGGGGCTCGTCGACTCATGGTCCCAATATACATACTAACGGCTTTCAATGCAAGTAGGTAGTAGTTTTAATGTGTCGGATGTCATGTCTGACTTTCAGCCTCCCCGCCCTGCCCCTTTACACAACAAATGCACATCCGCCAAAGTCTACAAACAAAACCACCCATCCGCAAGAATGGGTTGTGGATAGAATCAGAGAGAGTGTAAATCAGACAAGCTGCCGGGAATCACCTCACCGTCACCTTCGCGTCCTCGAGGTTGGGGGTGACTTTTTCCATCACGCATTCAAGGGGCTCACTGATTCGCTTCCATCTCATCCTCGTGCCAGCGTCCCCACTTTCATCGGCATCCAGAAGTATTTCGCACTGAGGGGAGGAGGGGGGGAGTGGACGCCAAAGATAACCGTATGCCTCTACTATCCGTTACAGATTACGCTTTATTGTGCTTCTAATATATGGTTTTACTATTAATTGAGCCCTAAGGAAGGATATTATTATCCATATCCATACAGGAGAAGTTATCCACCTCCAATACCAATCAATAATTCCAAGTAATTTCAATGATATGAAGATGATGGTTGACCAAACTGCAATAGTAAAAATAAATCTATCTATTATTCCGCTTATATTTACTAATATTTGTGTGTCGCGGACAATTTTAAAAGTCGCAGCTTCCTTATTCCAGGGAATTCCACTATTTTTTACTGTATATTTAATGAGTGCGATAAACATTGCAATAGAGACCAAACTAACACCAATGGCAAATACTCGAGACTCTTTATCGATGAGAAGTGGAATAAGGCTATAAATATGCAGCCAAAAATAGACTACAAGCAAGGTGGAGCCCCATCTTTTCCTTAGCACCATGCCGATCCAGGTTACAAACCCTATAATGGAAGCAAAAGGTATTCTTATTTCTGACTGACTAAGACTACTCAAATAGACTATCACCTCTGATAGAAAATGAGTTAAAAGATATAAACTGACAATAATAAATATTATTTTCTGCTTCATGGGTTCCCTTTGGATGCAACTGTTATGGAGTTAGCTTATCGGTTATGAGCGTTTCGCCAGTGTTCCGGGAAAATGGTGACAGGGGACAGGAAATAGGGACAGACATAGATTAATGTGTCGGATGTCATGTCAGGTGTTGATTTCCCCCTAGCCCCATTTCGCAACAAATGCACATCCGTCAAAGTCTACAAACAAAACCACCCATCCGCAAGAATGGGGGATGGATAGAATCAGATTGATCGTGAGTCGGACAGACTGCCGGGAATCATACCAACGCCACCTTCGCATCCGCCTGATCATGGATATGAGCAAAACTAACCACGACCTCGGCTGTACCGCAGCATAACCACCCCGTTGCCGAAGGTTCGGGTCTCGGTCAGTGTCAGGGGTTCGCGAGTCAGGGTTGGTTGGAAGAGGGGATTGCCCTGGCCGAGGATAATCGGGTGAAAGTAGAGATGGTACTCATCGATCAGGTCGAGTTCTCGGAAGGTTGCGGCAAGTTCAGCGCCACCGACGGCCATGTCTCCGCCTGGTTGAGCCTTCAGCTTCACGATATCCTCCGCGACGACATCCCGGACGATGGTCGTGTTCCACGCGGCATGCTGAAGTGTTTTAGAGAAAACATACTTCGCCTTGTCACGCCAGATTTGGGCAAACTCAATGATCGGCTCGGGGCTGTCGGGATCCTGGTCGGCGGTCGGCCAGAACCCGGTCATGAGTTCGTGCGTAATCCGTCCATCCAGGAAGGCACTCATTGGACGCAAAATGTCGTTGAAGTAACTGTGTACCTCTTCATCCACCAAGTGCCAATCCAGTTCGCGGTTCGGCCCCTCCATAAACCCATCGAGGGAGACGGACGCCATCAAAACGATCTTTCTCATGATACAACACTCCTTGTAACGATCGGTAACGACTGGAGTGTGCGATAGTTCCGGCAGAGAAACCCGGGTTGACATTGCTCAAGTCGATGAACAGCGAATTTCCAGACAGTATAGAATTTCCTGTTCATGCAAGGCCGGCAACTTCGAGTGAGTACATACGAGACGGGACAGTCCGGGATTGGCAGACATGAAATTCTATACTGTCTGGAATTTCACATCCTCAAGGTTTGGGACGACCTCTTTCATCACACGTTCCATCGTCTGACGGATCTCGTTCCGGGGCATGGCGCCGTAGTCGACCAGCAGTTTCAGGTGGGTGACGCCGGTGTTCAGGACACGCTGGAGCTGCTCGGTGACCTGTTCGACGGTCCCGCTGGCGATCACCCCGCGCGCCATGCACTCGTCATAGGTGGAGTGTTTGGCGTACAAGCGGCTGTAGACATACTTCTCGATGTGGGCTCGGTTGATGTCGTTCTCCCGCCACTCCCTGTCGGAGATGTGGGTGTGGATCGCGGCGAAGATATCGCCTTCGCCACTTTTACCGCTTTCCTCCCACCCCTTCCGGTAGTTGGCAAAGAGCGGTGCGGCGTCGTCGATGGTGTCCACGGTCGCATAGGGGACAGTCATAATGCCGTACCCGCGCTTGCCGACATGATAGGCGGCCAGTTCGGAGAGGATGGCGATTTTCGGCTCGAGGGTACGGCCCTCGTAGGGCTCGACATTCAGCCTCGTCTTTGGCACGGTGAAGTATTGTCCCTCATGGCTGAAACGTTTGCCACGCATCGCTTTTTCCATCAGTTCGAGGGCCTCGTCGAAGCGCTGCCGTTTGTCCGCCGGGGTCATGTTGAACCCCTCGAACTCGTGCTGCAGGTAGCCGGAACCGACCCCGGGCACGACACGTCCACGGCTGACCTGGTCGAGGACGCAGAACTGTTCGGCGACCTTCACCGGGTTGTGGAAAGGCAGCACACTGATCGCAGGGCCGAGCGCGATCCGTTTGGTTCGCATCGCGATGGCGGTCAGCATCTGGAGGGCGTCCGGCACGAGGCCGTAGGGGTGGAAGTGATGCTCGGCCATGAAGAAGCCGTCATAGCCGAGTTCCTCCGCCCATTCGGCGAGGGTGATCTGCTGTTCGTAGTAATCCGCGATGGAGGGGTGAGCATCGACATAGTAATCGCAGACGGTAAAGATCGATACTTTCATGGGATTCCCGGTGTGGTGTCAGGGAGAACGAATACGACAGATTGCCACACCCCTTCGCTTGAGCGAAGGGGTGCGCAATGACGATCTGTACATCGGTGCGGCTTACCGCTTGATCTTGCCAGCCTCGAGTCGTTCGCTGTAGTCGGCGTAATGGTCGTACAGCTCGTCGATGTTCATCATGTCGAAGCCGTCGAAGGCTTTGCCATCCGGTCCGGGGAGACGCTGGACGAACTCTACGAAGGGGCCGTAGGGAATGGTCGGCGCGACAAATGCCTGCCTGAGCATCGCCTTGTTCTTATCCTCGAAGGTCAGCACCGGGGTCATGAAATTCCAGCCGATGGACTTCAGCTTCTGGTACACCTCTTCCATGTCTGTCGTCGGGTCGACATTGTAGGCGACATGCTGAGTTCCGGAACCGTACCGTCGGACAAACTCGTTGATCGGGCTGTCGGGGTCCTGGCTGATGGAAAGCCCGGTCATCGTGGCCCAGGGGTATTCCGGGCTGGTGCCGGCCACCAGGGCGATGTGGGTTGCCGGGTGTCGATCGGTGAAGACACGGACATGCTCATGGAAACCAAGCGCCTGCCAGGTCTCGATGAAGCCTTTTTCGTTTTCCCAGGCGGCCACATAGGTCACATGGTCGATGTGACGAACCGAACCCTGGTCCTTCAATCCGTTGGGGACATTCCTGGCGTCAACTGTACTGTGCATAACGATCTCCATCGTTTCCGGGCAGCATTGGCTCTGCCGCCCCAACCTCTCTGTCGGTAGGCGGATATTAGGTAATCCGAACTTGCAGGTCAAGCGAAAAGGGAATCCGAGGCAGCTTCGGTGGAGTAGGGTGAGAGGGCTGAAACAGAGAGAACCCGGGGAAAGTTCCCCGGGCGCTTGGTACCCGCGGCGCGATTCGAACGCACGACCTTCTGCTCCGGAGGCAGACGCTCTATCCAACTGAGCTACGCGGGCCTTTGGTGGGCGGCATCCGCCGCGCGTCAAAGGTACCCCACTTCGCTCGTGATGTCAACGACTCCCGCCTGCCGGGACTCGTCCCTGGAAGATTCGTCCAATCCTTCAGTTGCGCAAGTTTATATATCCATCCTCCATGCGCAGACGTACTCGCGCCTTGCCATCACCGAGGCGGAACTGCTTGAAATGCTCCTCATCCTCGACAAGCTGGAAAGGGGAAGCTGCGCGTGCACGGCCGTCATCGAGGTAGACAGAAAATTCCCCGCCGCCTTCAATGACGTGGAACTCGATCGTGCCGTCATCCCCTGAGAGACGGTAATCGCCGTCATCGGCGAGACTTGTCGCAAGCAGCAGATCACCATCCTCAACGCTGCAGAGTACGGAGGTGAATGCGCCATTCTCTGCCCGGAAGGTGCCATCCTCCATGCGTACATCGAGCATGCCGCTGCCGCCATCCAGTTCAACGAAACCATCCTCGAACTCGAACTCAAAATTCGGTCCGCTCATGTCCCGAAGGCGAGCACGTCCATCTTCCATGCGCAGGCGAATTCCATTCCTGAACCCGCTGATCCGGTAGCTGTCATCCTCTCCGCGTATCTGCAGGGCCATGCTGGCAGGAGCTTCGATGGAAATGGTGTACTCGGTTCGCGACGAGATGAAGAATCCGACAGAGTAGAGATGGGAATCCCGTTCACGAATCCGCAGGTTTCCATTTTCTTTGCTGACTTCAACTTCGAAAGCAGCCGATTCTTCACTGATGCTGAGACCGGAGACAGTTCGGGAATAATCGACGACAACGCGGACATCGGATCGATCCGATCCGGTGATTGTCACCTCAGCGTCACTGCTGTGCAGAAACAGGATGCCGTCGGGCTCAACCGCGTATGTGGTGTCCATGTTAAATGTGGTGGTTTTTGCCTGTGCGACCGCGAAGGACAGGAGTAGTGCGGTTGCCAGGAGGCAGAGTTTCTGCATGGTTGTTCCCTCCAGGGGTGGATTCGGTACCTTTTCACTTTGACGAGGGTTCGGGAAGGATGGTTACAGCCGAACGGGAACGAATCCATGGTTCGAGCATACACAGGTTCATGGCACTATTTCGGGAGTGATGCTTGAGTAGCAGAGTACACAACCCTTCGAATGGGACGCGGTGGCGGAGCTGGCTGGTGCGGGCATGGCCCCTGCTGCTCTGGGCTGCGGTACTTTTTTTGCAATCTTCGATCCCTTCGGCCAAAATCCCCAAAACGCCGCCGATTTTCGGGCTGGACAAACTGGTCCACATGGGGCTGTATGCGATGCTGGCCTGGTTTGCGATGCGCAGTCGTGTAGATGGATGGCCGCCAGTTTGGATCATCTTTCTTTTCTGTGTAGCTTACGGGGCCCTGGATGAGTTGCACCAGCTTGCCGTCCCGGGCAGGATGGCATCTGTCTACGATTGGATCGCGGATATCCTGGGTGCGTCCATCGTAATCGGGGTAATGGCAAGGCGATCCGCGGTACAGAAGGCTTCAGCGACCGGGTGAGTGGAAGTTCAGTCAGGTTCAGGCACAACATGAGGTGAAGGGCTATGGTGAATAAAGCGATCTTGATTGGAAACCTGGGCAAAGACCCTGAATTGACGTATACGGCGAGTGGGGTTGCAGTGGCGAAGACAAGCCTTGCGACCACCGAACGCTGGACCAATCGTGACGGCGAAAAGCAGGAAAGCACCGAGTGGCATAACCTTGTTTTCTGGCGGCGGGCAGCGGAAATCGCGAATGAATATCTGCGCAAGGGATCACGGATCTATGTCGAAGGTCGAATCCGCAACCGCAGTTACGAGGACAAGGAAGGGCAGACCCGCTACATCTCCGAGATCGAAGTGCAGAACTTCCAGATGCTCTCCCCCCGGAGTGAGGGAGCAGGTGGTGGAGCGCCCTCGAGCGGCGGTCAGCGGCGGCCTCAACCTGCGAGTGGCGGGGGTGGTGGTGGGGGGAACCGCCCGGCGAACCAGCCGGCACGTCCCCAGCAGGATGGTGACACCCATTACGAACCTATCGGGAACGACCCCGGTTTCAGCGCGAACGATGACGATCTGCCGTTCTGATCCCACGAAGGAAAGTTCGCGTTCAGGATTATCCGTTGCGGAAAGGGGTTTGCTGATCGTACGTTACCGTCAGGAGCACGGCGGTCCCTGGGTGGGAGTCCGACCGTGATCCATCGCCGAAACCGTCCAGGAGCCAGGACCTTCGGCAGCCTTGGAGTGAATACGATGGACAAGATCCGTTTCGGTCGCGTGGCGACCGACAGATGGATCCTGCCCCTGTTGCTGTTTCTCTTCGCAACAGGATGCACCCCCCGTGTGGACATTATCCCTCGAGAAACTCTTTTCCGTTCCCCGGAACGTGGCGGTCTCCGCATTTCGCCCGACGGCAATACTCTGGCCTGGATTGCTGATGTACAGGGTGTGCCGAACCTGGTGACTGCGCAGGTCGGGGATACGACGCGCACCATCCTCACCCGCCATGAGAAGCCGGTCAGCGGCGTTTTTTACTGGGTGAACGATGGATCTCACCTGCTTTACTATACGGGTGATGTGAAGTCGAGCACGACCCGTTTGCACTGCATCGAACTTGCGACAGGCAGCGATATCCCGCTCCTGGACTCCCCCATCGAAAACTCCGATTACGCGCAGGTCCGACTGTATGAGATATCGCGTTCTCGGCCCGAGATGATCGCGGTCGGACTGAACTGGCGAGATCCCGCCATCTTCGATCTTTACCATGTGAACGTGTTGACCGGCGAGAAAAAGCTGGTGGAAGCAGGTCCGGAAAACCTGCTGTGGTGGCATGTTGACAAGGATCTCGCGGCCTGGGGGTACACGGTTTCGGAACCGGACGGCGGCCAGTCCTTCTGGATGCGTAGCCACGACACGGGGCGTTACAGGCAGGAGATTGTCTGGACGATCGAGGATGATTCCGGCGAACCGATCCTGCTGACCCCGGACAGGACGGGGATTTACATCTACGACAGTCGCGGCTACAATTCCACCGGGATAGCGCTTTACGACATTTCGACTCGCGAAACAACACGTCTCCTTGGTGACGATCGTTACGATGTGATGGGTGTGATGATCAATCCGGTCACGGGTGAGATGGAAGCGGGAAGGATCCTCGGCGCCAAAATGCAGTGGGAAGCGATCTCGGAGCATGTGCGCGAAGACCTCGGATTGCTGAGTGAGGCCCGGCCGGGGAACCTGAATATCCTGAGTCGCAGCAGGAACGACAGCACCTGGGTTGTCAGCTATCATTATGACACCCATCCGGTCGAATTCTACCTCTACCATCGCCAGAGCGGCGACCTGACCTTCCTTTTTAATCACCGGGATGATCTCGCCGGCTTGCCGCTTGCCCCGATGGAGATGATCGAGTACACTGCACGGGATGGTTTGAAGATCGAAGGCTATCTCACGCGGCCGATCGGTGCCTCGCGTCCCGGTCCGCTGGTTGTCCTGGTGCATGGCGGCCCCTGGAACCGCGATTTCTGGGGTTTCCATCCTGAGGCGCAGTGGCTGGCGAACCGTGGCTACACATGCCTGCAGATCAATTTCCGTGGCTCGAAGGGGTACGGCAAGGAATTCCTCAATGCCGGGAACCGTGAGTGGGGTCGCAAGATGCAGGACGACCTCACCGACGGTGTCCGCTATGCCATCGAGAAGGGCTGGGCGAACGAGGACCGTGTAGGGATTTGTGGAGGTTCCTTCGGCGGCTACGCGGCGCTGGCGGGGATCACCTTCACTCCTGAACTGTACGCCTGCGCAATTTCAGTGGTCGGGACTCCCGACATTCTCGACTACCTCGGTTCGATACCGCCTTCCTGGAAAGCCTACCAGAGCAACCTTGACAGTCGCGTGGGATACCTGCCTCGTTACAGGAGTGGTTCACGGGCGGGTCAGGTGAAGGACTCTTCAGACTGGACCGAGAAGGATCGTGAAGAGGTCAGTTTCCTGAAGAGTATTTCGCCGATCTACCACACGGATGCGATCACCACTCCGCTGCTGATGGTGCAGGGAGGGCGTGATTACCTGGTTCACACCGAAGTCGCCGACAAGTTCGTGGCACAGCTCAAAGCAAATGGGCTACCCGTGGAATACGTGGTCTACGAGAATGCTGGTCACGGGCTATCACAGATCCAAGACCGACTCGATTTTTACCGTCGGGCGGAAACATTCCTCACCACTTACCTGGGTGGGAGGTTTGAACCGTAGGAGGGCGCGTTTTACCTGACTGTTACTCGTGGATCGGTGCTGTGAAGGGAGATAGCCGGCACCGCGCCAGGTAACAGACAAGTGTCACCCGCGATTCAGCCAGTTCGCCATTCGTTCCACCCCCTCCTTGACGACTTCCGGTCCACGTGTCCAGGCGAGGCGAAATCCTTCCGGCACGCCGAAGAAATGTCCCGACACGACCATCACCCCCTGCTCATGCAGCAGGGCGTCCGCCACCTCTTCACCCGTCAGGTCCGAGTGGCGGAGTAGCGCGAAACCTCCCCCTCGCGGCATGTGGGTGCTCAGGCAAGCTGCGCTGTCGCTGGTAAGCATCCCCTCGATCAGCTTCCTGGAATGCATCAGGCTGGTCATGTTGTCGCTGAGGATGGTGTCAAGTCTTTCAGGATGGAGGAACAACTGCGCCATGATCCATTCCGTGGGGAAGGGGGTCTCCACCCCCATATGGTCGTAGGCTTCGTGCGCGTGTGTGATCAGGTCTTCCGCTCCGAACATCCAACCTGCCCGCAGTCCACCGAGTCCCCACACCTTGGTGAGGCTTGTGGTGACCACAATTCCAGGATGTTTCAGGGCCACCGTCCGAGCACGTTCCCCCTCCAACCATTCCCGATAGACCTCGTCTACGATGAGGATCGTTCCACGGGGGAGCCTCTCGGCGAGGTCGATGAGGGTATCCTCCGTGTCACACGCTCCTGTCGGGTTGTGCGGGTTGCTGAGCAGCACGGCACGTGCCTTGTGTTGCTCGGCGAGGGCAACAATGCTGTCGACATCCAGCAGCCAGCGCTGCTGCTCACGACGCACAAAGGGGACCACCTTCGCGCCGAGGGCTGCGGGTGGGTAGGAGAGGCACTGGTAGACAGGGGTTTCCACGAGGAGCGTGTCGCCCGGGTTGATCAGTGTGGCGATCAGCAGGTAATTGGCCATGCTGGTGCCCTGGGTCGTGAGGACGTTTGTGGGGTGGACGCCGTACCGCTCAGCAAGGGCTTCCTGCAAGGGAGGGAGGCCATAGGCGTTGTCACCGGATACAGGCAGGGCTTCCGGATCGATCCCCAACTGACGCAGGGTGGTGGCGGGTGCAGGCATGCCTGAATTGGCGAGGTCCACGGGGTTTGCGACACCTGCGCTGCCGTGGGTTTTTGCCCAGTGCATGTAGGGGATACGTGGGTAGGGCATAGGTTCTCCTGGAAGTTCGGCGTGGGTTTTCGTACGGTTTGGAACAATCAGATCGGCTGCTCCTGAGTCTTTGTGCAGAATCCAGCAGCCAAGATCGCCTGGAGGCTGCAGGTCTCCAGGAGTGTCTTGACAGATTCATCAGCCGAGCAATGCAGCACAAATTCTTGTGAAGACCTATCAGATATCGGCTCGCGTCAGAATCCAAGCGAGCCACGTCCCCGCTGCTGCTCGATCTTGACATCACGCAGAGTTGGGGATTTGATCCGGATCCGCAGGAAGAAACCCTGCCCGATTCCCTGCGGGCTCCAGCGCAGGCTTCCCTCCCAGCAGTGGAGATCGCGTTTGATGATCAGGTTCGACCCGACAACCTCCCGTTCCTTCAGGTCGAGGGAGGTGGAGTATTGAAACTGCCAGTTCGGGGTAAGCTGAAGTGTAAGTGAGCCCTGCAAACGGATGGTTTCCTGCGGTTGGATCGGATTGTTCATCGAGAGATTGTAGCGGACCGATCCCTGGACCCGCCAGGGTTTGCCGGAGGGAGTACGAGTCACACGGTCCATCGGGTCTTTGAAGCGGTCCTCCAGCTCGTCGCGGATCGCGGCGAGCTCCGCATCCTCACCCTCAAGGGTGTCGGACTCAGCTTCCTCGAAGCCCTGGGCGGACCGATCCGTTTTGCGTTCACGGATAAAGGGGCTTTTTCCACTCATGGTGAAACTGGAGGAGGTCTCGAAATTGGTCATGCGCAGCAGGTTCATGCCATGCCCCCCCTCCTCCCAGTAGAACTCGTCCACTTCACGGTTGGCTTCCTGGCTGAACCGGTAGAAGGAGTGGCTGGTGGTGATCTGGACATTCATCCTTTCGAGGGGACCGATCGCGTTCTTACCTGAGATCGGATCTGCGCGAAAGCTGCCGCTCAGCCTGCCGAACTTCATGCTGTCTGCCGCAAAATTGTAATTGGTCGAAAGGTTGTAGGTGAAAAGATCATTCTTCAGCTCCTCCTCCTCGCCATCCTCCTTGATCCGGATCCGTTTCATCTGGAAGAGGTTATTCAGGCTGGTGCCCAGCGAAAGCTGCTTTCCGCGCTTGGTGCCCCCGAAGATGTTCCCGCTGTACCGGTCGTAGACACCCGAATAGTGTGTCACCGTCCCGGAAGTATCTACTACACTCCGCTCCACATGCTGATAGTTGCCCCACTCCCGGTCGGAAAAGTCGGGACGATGAGAGATGCTGACTGTCGGGGTCAGTACATGACGAACGGCCTCGACCGATGCTCGCTGGATGGGGAAGTAACCGTACAGCTTCGTGTTTGCGGTCACTGAGGATTGGAAGGTTCGCCTTTGGAAGAAGCCCCGTTCCTGCACGTTGGAAATCGAACCATCCTCGCGGAAAGAGTACTGGCGCCGTTCGTTGAACCAGTCCTCTGTGTACCGCAGGCTTGGGGTGAGATTAAAATACTTGAAGAGCCGTTGCGGCGCATTGAGCGACATGTTGTGTGTAATTCCGCTCCGGTATTTTTCTTCGAGAGGGAGATCGAGGTTTGTGGAGGGACCGTCTCTTGACTCATCGCGTCTGTTTTCGAAACGGTTGCTGTAATTCCAGGTGATCGAGTTGAACCATTTCTCCTCGGTTCGAGGACGGCGTGTCCCGGTGCCTGGTTCCTCCTGCGGTACCGGGGGCTCGTACAGCAGGGTTTTATCCACCGACTTCTTTTTCTGGGCGCTGGGGAAGAGGTTTTTCGTGCCGAGACGGTAGCTCATGCTGGGCAGTGTCTGGGAGTTTTCCTGGGTGACCAGGTTCTGGGTATGCGAGAGGTTGATGGACATCGACCCGCCATTTCCCGGCCAGCTTTTTGTAAGGGTGGCATTCGAGCGGATGTCCTGCTTCAGACGTCGGGTCGGGTCATCATAATACTCGTCGCTGTGGTTCTTCCCGGACATGAAGGTACCGTCCACACGCAACTTGGTGTAATCATCGATGTCCTGGTTGTGCCGCACCCGCATATCCCAGCTTGTCGCACGGTTGCCGGAAATGGTCTGATCGGAGTAGGAACCCGAAATCCCGCCGTTCATCAGGTACCGCTTGTTGTAGACAAGGTTGCTGCGGAGCAGGACACCGGCTTTCTCATAAAAATCGAGTGTGCTTTCCAGGTCCCAATAGTCTGAAGCAGCCCAGTAATAGCCGAGGTTACGCAGATGTCGGCCGCGACGGGAATCATCCCCGTAGGTGGGGATAAGCACGCCCGAATGACGGCCCGGTTTGATGGAAAAGACACCGAACGGCAGCGCGAAGACGGGGACATCGCCGAAACGGAGGACGATCGGCTTGCCGACTACCCGTTCGCGGTAGATCATCTTCATCTGGCTGCCGGTGAATTTGTAGTGCTGATCGTGTTCGAGATCACAGGAGGTGAAGGCTCCGTCCCGCACATAGAGGACATCATCCGACACCTTCTGTATGTTCACTCCGAGATAGAAGCCGTCACCATACTTGGTCCGTCCGCCCTCCACATAGCCTTCACGTGTCTTCATGTTGACACGCATCAGTTGGCCGGTCATTGTCTGACCTCCCTGTACAAAGGTCGGAATGCCCCGGGTGAGGATGGTGTCAATTTCTGTGCGGTTGCTATCAGTGAAGACGGTGTCGATGCTGGGAGTTGCCGTCATCAGGTTCCGGTCCCAGTCGACAATGATCTGATGAGCATTCAGGGTCATGTCTTTGAACACGATCTTCGCGTTGCCCTCGATTACGCTCGAATGGGCAAGGACATCAAAACGGATGTTGTCGCCCGAGTAGACGATGCTCGTATCGAGATCACTCTCTTCACGTTTCGGCGCAGCTGTCGGCTGGGTGGACGTTAGCAGAGTGTCCGGGGAGGAGACCTCTGCAAGGTTCAGGGAATCAGTCGATGACTTGGCTGGATCCTGACGAAAGGGAGTGCTCGTGCTTTGCGGCTCAGATTCGGTCGGCCCACCCCCGGCGAAATAGGGATCTCCCGCGAGGCTGGAATCGGCGTGGAGCAGGGAATCGACCGCTGCCTGCAGTCGCTGGTCACGATTCCCGGGCGCTCGGGCTGCAAGATCGGGCGCGGTGTCATTTTTTTCAGCGCCTTCTTCGACTGGAGCCTGGAGAGTATCGGCGGGTACGCCCTGATTTGTGCTCAATTTCCCGGTCGTTCCGCAGCCACACAGGATAACAACCAGCAATGGCAGGATCGCCAGCCAGCGAGTATGGAGGTGAAAATGTGGACCTGTATTGCGGAGGCTCACGTTCGGCTGTCCCCATCCTCATGGTCCCGCTTGGCGCGGCTCTGCTCACGCAACTGTCGCAGTTCATCAAGTCGCCGGGCAATTACGGCTTCGCTGCCAATCTCTCGCGGCCGATAAAACCGAGTACCCTCCAGCTCCGGCGGCAGCCCGGGCATCTCGAGGGAGACACCGCCTTCCTGGTCATGGGAGTAACGGTATTCCTTGCCGTAATCCTCCGCTTTCATCAGGTCAGTGACAGCATTTCGCAGGTGGAGTGGCACTGCGGGCTGGGCACCCTTTCCAACCATCTCCATCGCCTCGTTGATGGCAACATAACTGGCGTTCGATTTGGGCGATGCGGCGAGGTAGGTGGTGGCCTGCGAGAGGACGATTCTCCCTTCCGGCATGCCGATCTGATGCACGGCGTCGAAGGCTGCCTGAGCGAGAAGCAGGGCGTTCGGATTGGCGTTCCCGATGTCCTCGCTGGCGAGGATGATGAGCCTGCGTGCGATAAAGAGCGGGTCCTCGCCCGCGGCAAGCATACGGGCGAGCCAGTAGACCGCGGCGTCCGGGTCGCTGTTGCGAACCGTTTTAATGAAGGCGCTGATTGTGTCGTAATGTTGCTCCCCGCCCTTGTCATACCTCAGCAACGCCTGCTGCGCTACCTCTTCGACAAGTGAGAGGGGGATGTTGTCACAAGAATCGTGCTGCGCACGCTCCACGGCGCGTTCGAGGAGGTTGAGCAGTTCACGGGCGTCGCCATTGGCCAGCCCGAACAGGGCGAGACGTGCTTCGTCGGTCAAACGCAGACCGGCCTCTTTCAGCAGAGGGTCGTCCGCAAGGGCACGCTGCAGCAATTCCTCGAGGTCGGATTCGGCGAGGGGCTTGAAACGATACACCCTGCACCGGCTGAGTAGAGGTGATATGACCTCGAAGGAGGGATTCTCAGTTGTCGCTCCTATTAGGGTGATGACGCCCTCTTCAACCGCGTGCAGCAGGGCATCCTGCTGCGCCTTGTTGAAACGGTGGATTTCATCGATGAAGAGCAGGGTTCTGCGTCCTGAACGCTGGGCGTGGCGTGCCTTCTCGATGACTTTACGGACATCGCCCACACCCGAGGTGACAGCGGAAAGCTGGCTGAAACCGGCATCGACACTTTGCGCGATCAGACGGGCGAGTGTGGTTTTGCCGACACCGGGGCCGCCCCAGAAGATCATCGAATGCAGCTTGCCGGAGTCGAGCAGGGGACGCAGTGCGCCACGCTGCCCGACAAGGTGTTCCTGACCGGAGAAGTCGTCCAGGGTTCGTGGACGCATCCTTTCGGCCAGGGGACGCTGAACCGTGTCACCCGTCTGAGGCTCCTCGAACAGGGAGCCTGAGTCGGGGTCTGGAGAGTGGAACAATCTACCGGGAGTCAGTTTGTCCATAACCCCGGAAGGTAGCCGCATTGGCCGGAGGCGGGCAAGCGCGGCAGGGAGGGAAAGAGGTGCGGTGGGAAGGTTGTCCCGATCGTCCGACCATGCTACTTTGCTTTCGAAAGTCACGAAACCTGAAACCAACCAGCGAGAAAAGAATGAACGAGCAGACTCCACCTGCCCCCCAGCAACAGCGTATTCAGATCCAGCTTGACGAAGCGGTGGCGGATGGCCATTACGCCAACCTCGTGCTGATCAACCATTCCCCGGCCGAGTTTGTCCTCGATTTTGCGCGTCTTGTCCCGGGGACTCCCAAGACACGTGTCCAGACAAGGGTCATTCTCGCACCCGTCCATGCGAAAAGCCTGCTGAAAGCCCTCGAACAGAATATCAAGAAGTATGAGGAAAGCCACGGCGAGATCAAGGTGCAGGGCAAACACGACGATGCCCGGTCATTCGGATTTCAGGGGTGAGGAGCTCGCGTCTCCGCCACCCTGCGAGAAGGATGGCCATGTTGTTTCATGGGGATGAGACGATTCTGCTGAAAAGCGAAGGGCGACCTCCTGCGTTCAGACAATCCTGACAACCTGACTGGGCAGAGACAGCAGCAAACACTTTGTGTGGTCCCAGAACCATATCGAAAGAAAACCCGGTGAATGCAGGGAGCATCACCGGGTTTATACCGAAGTTTCGAAAGAAATCAGATGCTATCGTGATGCTTCGCCGCGCCTTTCGACGGGCAGCCTCCCGCTTTGCTCTCAACTTTTGCTGCTTCCACTGACGGGCAGCAACCTGAAGCTGCTTCGACCTGAACAGGCTCAACAGAAGGGCAACATCCATCGTCAGCTTTCGCAGGTGCAGCAACAGCTTTTGTATCGCAACTGCTGCCGACGCAATCACCGGCAGCGTACTCCATCCCGGTGCGTGCACTCACCTTGTCCGCGCTGACGAATACGCCTGCCGTCAGCAGCAGGGCCAGAAAGAAAATCGCGACTGTACGTGCCATGGGGGGGCTCCTCTCTTTTCCTCAACGATATCCAAACGTCAGTTTGGAATTGAACTTATGCACTCCTAAGATATCTGGCAGCACCCAGTCACGCAAGAGATGTGAGGAGTGCGAAGGTCTTTTCTTAGGCTCTCTTCACAGGTGGCTTCTCAGTTCTGGCATTTTACATTCCCACCATTGCGAGGGAGCGTAGATGGGGCTGATCGAAAGAGTGGAAAAGGCTGTACCGGGCATGGATGCGAAGGGTACTCTCCTGATCTCCTGCCAGGAGTATGTCCTTGCCTATTTCGGGGGTGAGGGCTTTGTCAAGTGGCTCACCACTCTGCAGCCCGAAGTCGCAGAAGCCTATCGATCGAAAATACCCTCCAGCGACTGGTTCCCATTGACCCGGTTTGTGACAATACCGACCATCAAGATCTGCGAACTCTTTTTTGATGGGGATTCTCGCGGCGCCTGGGAAGTTGGCAGGTATGCCGCCGACCTGGCGTCCAACCGTTTTTTGAGGCTGTTTGTCCGAATCGCTTCCACCTACCTCCTGCTGCAACGGGCGGGCGATATCCTCTCGATGTATTACCGTCCCTCCACCCACCAGTTGATCCGTGGCGAAGCCAATCACGCACGCCTTGAAATCCACAAATTCATCGATATTCACGATGTCATTGAGCAGCGGATTGGTGGATGGATCGAACGGGCGGTTGAGATCAGCACCGGGAATGAAGTGAAAGTGGAAATCATCTCCTCTCTGACGAAAGGAGATGCTAAAACAGTCTTCGATATTTCGTGGAAATGAAATTGGTGACACAGGTCTGTTTCGCTTGGTTCTCAAGTGGAATGGCCCTCTTGATGTGTCGCAAGTCAATGTAGTTGCGTCAGGTCTCCCCACCTGACCGAACGCCAAAGGGGACCTGACCGAACACCAATACACCCGATTTGGCGAGCAAATCGGGCCATTCGACCAGCAAATCTGCCCGAACGACATTTGCGATCTGCGGCCACAAACTGTCTCTCCGTTTGTCCAGTCAACTTGGATTTATTTCCCTCATGAAGTGTAAGCCATCCCCACCCTATGTAGATTCTGCCCTCAGTGGGGGGAGACCACGGAGGAGGTAACATGTTTGACACACAGTTGCATCTCTGGGCGGTTCTGCTCGGTGTGGTGGCGCACCTGCTGATCGGTTGGATCTGGTATGGACCCCTTTTCGGCAAGAAGTGGATGGCACTTGTTGGGAAGACGATGGAGGATGTGGGCAGTCCGATGAAGGCGATGCTTCTCGGGCTGGTGACTGCCCTCTTCAAGTCCTATTTCCTGGATCGTGCCGTTACGGCGATCGGGGCGGATTCGATCGGCGCGGCGATCATGGTTGCATTCTGGCTCTGGTTCGGGTTTGTGTTAATGGTTGAGCTGCTGAAAGTCTTTTACGAAGGGCGCAACACGACACTGGTGACCCTCGACGTGGGGTACCAACTTGCCTGGTTCATCGTGACCGGGGCGATCGTGGGAGCCTTTATCTGAGTTCGGATGGTATTGACTGCGTCGAGAAGAAGACCGCCCTCGATTACGGGGGGCGGTCTTTCTGCAGCTCCACGACAATCCTTGAATCTGCTTACACCCTGAACCGTTTGAAATAGTCCTCCAGCTCCGGCAGGCCGCCCTGCATGACGAGGTAGCCGTCGATGGGTTCCCGTTCGGTGATCTCGCCATTGACGGGTGTCAGCATGATCTGTTTCACTTCCTCACGGTCCTGCGTGTGGCCGAGCGCCCAGCCCAGCTTCACATAGGCAACTTCCGGCAGCATGTTGCCAAGGGGAGTTACACCGAGTTCCATGATGTCGCGACCCGTATCGTAAACATACATCTGAACGTAACCCCATAACGTTTGCACGGTCATGTAGATGTGGACCCCGGCATCCACCGCCGCCTTGATCGCGGGATAGAGGGGCTTGTTGACATGGCCCAGGCCAGTCCCGGCAATGACAATCCCCTTGTAGCCGTTGTCGATCATGCTGTAGATCATGTCCGGTTGCATGTTGGGGTAGTACCAGAGGATGGTCACCTTCTCCTCGAAAGCGGTGTCGAGACGAGGCTTCAGGTCGGGATTACGTGGCCTGAATTGGCCGGCTCCCTTGATCATGTCGAATCCGGTGGACTGGACACGGGCGATCGGAGTGTCGGAGAGGGTACGGAAGGTGCTGCGGTAGCTCGAGTGCATCTTGCGGACCCGTGTTCCACGGTGAAGCAGGCCGTAGCTGTCCGAGGTCGGGCCGAACATGCAGACCATCACCTCGCCGAAATTACCTTCGGCGGCGGTTTTTACGGCTCGCAGCAAATTGTAGGCGGCATCGCTTGAGGGACGGTCGCTGCTGCGCTGGCTGCCAACGATCACCACAGGGCAGGGCAGGTTCTGGAGCATGAACGACAGAGCTGCGGCGGTGTAGTGCATCGTGTCGGTGCCATGCCCGATCACCACTCCCGCCACCCCGCGTTCGATTTCCTTCACCACTTCGGTTGCAGTGCCGATCCAGTGTTTCGGTCCGATGTTCTCCGAAAATTCGCCATACAGTTTGCGTGTCTCGAGATTGGCAATGTCGGCTAACTCCGGTACTGCCCCGTATAATTCGCCGGGACTGAAGGCCGGGATGACGGCCCCGGTGCGGTAATCGAGACGACTGGCGATGGTCCCCCCGGTCCCGAGAAGTGTCACATTCGGCTTGGCCTCATCGTAGGGGAATGCTTTCTCGGGAATCTGGTAGTGCGCCTTTTTGTAGCCGACAATCTCGATATGCGTGATGGTATCGACACGTACGCCGATGTTGTAACCATTGTGCGTCAGCTTGATCACGAGGTGACGGTCATCAGCCGTTTCGCTGCGTGGAAGCAGGGTGCCCGCGAATGCGCCCTGGGTGGTGTCAAGCCGGACGGTTGCCCAGACACGTGCCCCGGTCACTTCAAGCAGGGTCCGGGCTTCGCCGCGATACCCCTTGAGGTCTTCCTTCTCATCCATCGGAGGGAGTGTCACCCCCGCCATCACCGATCCTGTCGCCTGCAACACGTCGCTCATGATTTCCCTCGATACCAGGGTAACCCGGAGCTCCAGCGCCGGGTTTCGAACTCCTGAATCCCTGCATGCAAACCTGACAACCGCCTGGAGTGGAAAATCCAAATTGTCCGGATTTTTCGCCCGCCGGGCAAAGTACGGCTGGCCTGACTGGGGAGCAAGAGATGGGGAGGAACTGCGGGTGCAGGTGACGCTGGTGCAGCGTCATCGCGCCTCGGTAAGAAAAACCGCAGCTTGACACTCCGAGTCTGCCTGCGCTACTTTTCGCATCGTGCGGCGATGGCGCAATGGTAGCGCACCAGCTTCCCAAGCTGGATGTTGCGGGTTCGAGTCCCGTTCGCCGCTCCCGTGAGGAAGGCATCGAAGAGACCTCCTCGTGATTGATCTGAAGGAGATTGCCTCCATCCCTTGTAACGTCGTGCGGCTGGCCTGATCTTCCGAGGCCCCGGCACGGCGTTTTTTATCAGGGGCGGGGATTGTCTGAGAAGAAAGTCCATGAGAAAACCAGTCATCGCCATCGTTGGACGGCCCAATGTGGGGAAGTCCACCCTGTTCAATCGTCTCCTGAAGCAGCGTCTCGCCATCGAAGACGACACCCCCGGTGTGACTCGAGACCGTCTCTACCGGGACATGGAGTGGAACGGCATCCCGTTCACGCTTGTCGACACCGGCGGATTGATGACTCGCGCCCAGGAGGAGATGGACACCCTTGTCTCGAAAGCAGCGGAAGCTGCGATTGAGCAGGCGGATCGTGTCGTCTTCGTGGTGGACGGACGTGTCGAGGTCACCGACCTGGATGTGGAGATTGCCCGGCTGGTGCAACGGCACAACCGTCCGGTCATTCTGGCGGTGACCAAGATCGACTCCCCGCACCTGGAAACGAGTATCTATGATTTCTACAGTCTGGGGCTGGGTGATCCGCTGGCAGTGAGCGGCATCAGCGGCATGAACACGGGCGACCTGCTCGACCTGATGGTCGAGGGGCTTGAATCCACCGGCCAGTCTGAAACGGATACCGATACGGTCAACTTCGCAGTCCTCGGTCGCCCCAATGTGGGGAAATCCTCGCTGGTGAATCGTCTGCTCGGTGAGGATCGTCAGATTGTCAGTGACATCCCCGGTACAACCCGTGACGCGATCGACCACACCATGAAGTACATGGGGAAGCAGGTTGTGCTGGTCGACACCGCCGGGTTGCTGAGGAAGGATGTGTTGGGCCGTGGCGAGCAGCTCGATTACTACACGTCGCTGCGTACGATGAGTGCCCTGGAACGTTGCGATGTCGCAGCAGTCCTGGTCGACGCGGTTGAGGGGTTGACGCAGTACGAGCGCCGTCTCATCGACGAGGTGCGTCAGAAGGGGAAGGGCCTAATTGTTGTTTTCAACAAGTGGGACCTGGTCGAGAAGGATTCTTACACGATGAACCAGGTGGACGCTGAGTATCTGCGTGCCCTTCCCGACCTCGCCTTCGCACCCCGTCTCTTTATCTCAGCGATGACCGGGCAGCGATCACGGGCGCTGCTGGACAAAGCACTCCAGGTCCATGCTGAGCGGTTAAAAAGGATTCCAACTTCCACACTGAATGATTTTATCCACAGGGTGACCGAGAAGGTGCCCCCGCCCGCGATCAAGGGGAAGTGGCTCAAGATCAAGTATTCCAGCCAGGTCGCGGTTGCTCCCCCACTTTTTACCTTCTTCCTTGGCAGTCCCGAACTGATGCCGGAGCATTACAAACGCTATCTCGAGAACCGTCTCCGTGAGGAGTATGGGTTTGAAGGGGTGCCGATGAAGGTGGTTTTCCGAAAGAAGTGAGCCGAGATGGATCAACCCGAGACAACTCTCCTGGTCGCGGTGCCCGGCCCACGAGGGCGGCTTCTGAGCTACGCCCCGCCGGAGGGGTTCGATCCGGAGGAGCTGATCGGGTATCGTGTCCAGGTGCCGCTTCAACGGAAACAGGTTGTCGGTGTTGTTGTCGAGGTGCAACATAATCCGCCTTTTGTGGAAGGTTTGCGTCGTGTTGGTGAGGTGCTCGACGACAGCGCTTCTGTCCCCCCGCATCTCCTTGAACTGACCCGCTGGATGGCTGAGTATTACTTCTGCGACTGGGTGGAAGTGATCCGTGCCGCATTGCCCGCTGGACTGCTCCAGGCTCCGAACCTGCTTGTCCACTGGTGCGGACCGATCCTCGAAGGTGAATGGCCGACTGACGTCCAGCGGGACCGTCAGTTGCTCAGGGCAGCCCGTGCCGCCGCATCGGTGGAACGTCTCTCCATCAGACGACTTGCGAAGCTTCTCGGGCGGCCGCCAAAGCTGATCACACTGCTTCGCCGTCTCGAAAAGCATGGTCTTGTTATCCTCGAGGATCGGCAGGTGCTGGACCGTGACCGAGCCCACACCGAGGAAGTTGTCCGGTTGATCGATGGAGCTGATCTCACCACAATCCCCGACAGGGCCACGGCTCGTAAACGGCTCCTCGACCTGCTGACCGATGCGGGTGAGCCGGTGGAGTGGAAAGTCCTCCGTGAACGATCTCGTGTTGCAAGGACGGTCCTCAATTCCCTTGAAGAGGGGGGATTTGTCCAGGTCGAAAGGCGTTCACGAGAACTGTTTCAACCTGGATTCGACCCACGAACTCCGAAGGGGGAGCAGCCGCTCTCTGAAAACCAGGGAGAGGTTGTCAGGGCGATCCGTGCAGCGATCCTCAAATCGGATTTTCAGCCCCTGCTTCTGACAGGTCTGCCGGGTGCGGGGAAGACACGAGTTTACATCGAAGGTGTGCGAGAAGCCCTCGCCCAGGGCAGGGGCGTGCTCATACTCGTCCCGGAAATCGGCCTGACTCCACAGGTTGTGGCAAGGATCCGGTCGGCGTTATCCGAGCCCGTTGCAGTGCTGCATTCCGGCTTGAGCCGTGTGCAGCGTCTCGCCGCCTGGCGTGATGTCCTGTCAGGCAGAACACGGGTTGCTGTCGGACCTCGGAGCGCCCTGTTTGCACCGATTGCGAACCTGGGACTGATTGTTGTTGATGAGGAACACGAAGAGTCCTACAAGCAGCATGACCCCGCGCCGCGCTACAACGCACGCGATGTTGCACTCGTTCGTGCGCGACGGGAAGGGGCGACCATTCTGCTCGTTTCGGCAACCCCAAGCCTCGAATCGCTGCGGCTGGTGGAGGAGGGTCAGCTCACCCGGTTACGTCTGACCGAAACTTTCGGGTCCGGCTGGCCGATTGTCACCGTTGTCGACCGAAGGCGTGAGGGGCCGACCGCGCCGTATATCGGACCGTACCTTGCGCGCGAACTGGAGGAGCGTGGCAAACGCGGCGAAGGGATCGTACTGCTGATCACAAGGCGTGGTTTTGCCCCGATTCTCGCGTGTACTGATTGTGGATACCGCGAAGCCTGCCCCCATTGTGAAGTCTGCCTCACCTATCACAAGACTGAGCGCCCCTTTCTCCATTGCCACCTCTGCGGTTTCACCAAACGAGTGCCCACCCAGTGCCCGGAATGCCGTGGCGAGCAGCTTCATCCCCTCGGCGCAGGTACCCAGCGAATCGAGGAAGAGTTGCTGCGGCGATATCCCGACCTGATGCCGATCCGTATGGATGGCGATACAACCCGCCGTCCGGGCGCACATGAGCGTATCCTGCGGGATTTTGGCGAAGGTCATGCGCAACTTCTGCTGGGCACCCAGGTTGTCGCGAAAGGGCATGATTTTGCGCATGTGACGCTGGTAGGCGTGGTGAATGCCGACCCCGCCCTCTCCCAGCCGGATTTCCGCAGCGCGGAGCGCACCTTCCGGTTACTCGTGCAGGCGGCGGGACGTTCCGGAAGGGGAGACCAGCCGGGTGAGATGGTCGTGCAGACAATCAACCCGGAGGACGAGATCTTCACCTCGCTCTTCGAACCGGACATCGAGGGGTTTCTTTCGCGTCAGGCGATCCAGCGACGAGCCCTGAGTTTTGCGCCTTACGCACGGATGGCGATGATCACCCTCGCCTCGCACGACGAATCCCGTGCCAAGCGGGCGGCGGAGGAGTATGCGGATGAACTCCTGCAAGAACCGGGGACGGTGACGATTCGCGGACCGGTTCAGGCGTATGTTGCGAGGGTGAAACGTCAATGGCGGTGGCGTATTCTCCTGTCGAGCGCACGTGAAGCGGATCCTTCGGGCAGCCGTATGCGTGCCACAATGAAGCGGGCGCTGCGTGAGGTGCCCCATCACCCGGGAGTGCAGGTGATTGTGGATGTCGATCCGCTGGAGGTGGCATGACCGGACGGCTGATCCTCTTCGTCGCGTTGGTTCTGTCGATCATGCTCCATGCCGTACCGCTTCGTACCCAGGTTTTTGACGGAGCGCCCGGGGAATGGGTCGAATCCAGACGCGGGAAGGTGGTCGTCTTTCATGAGCCGCAGGATGCTCCGGCGGCGGAACTGCTGCACGATCTTCTCGAAACCAGGCTTGATGATTTCGCTTTCAAGCTTGGCGCAAAGGAGCCTGATCAGATACGAATTGTGATTGCCCCTTCCCAGGCAAGATTCCGTTACCTGACACGTGGTCTGCCCGAGTGGACCGGGGGTGTCGCTTACCCCCGGCAGAAGCTGATCATCCTGCAGACTCCCAAACAGTACCAGGGACGAGGGCAGTTTGTCGTGACGGCATTGCATGAGGTTGTGCACATTCTGACAGATCATGACAGCCCTTCCCGTCTGCCGCGCTGGCTTTCAGAGGGATTGGCGATGTACCTCTCCGGCGAAACCATGTACAAGCAGCGCACGCCGCTGGGAAGGGCCGTAGTGTTTGGCCAGACACATACGCTGGAGGGGATCGAGGGGATGCTCCGTCTCGGTCCGGAGCAGGCACGTGTCGCCTATCTGCAGTCCATCAGTTTTGTGGATTTTCTTGTCGAACGATACGGTTGGGAGACCATGTCCGGTTTGATCCAGGGGTACAGGCAGGGAAGCGACCCCGATTCCCTGTTCATCGGGATCACCGGCCATGACCTGTTCGATGTGGAAGCGGCCTGGCACAGAGAAATGCGTGATAAATACCGTTGGTTTGCCTTGCTCAGCTGGGTCAATTTTGATACCATTTTATGGGGTGGGGCAACCTTCCTGGTTGTGTTTGGCGGGGGATTGGCAATCTACAGGAGGCGCAGCTATCTAAAGGATAAGAGTGATGAAGCAATACCCCTGGATGGGGGCGAAAAGCAGGATCCAGTGACTGGAGAATGGTATGTGGATGATGACTACTGGCAGTAGAGCGATCCCCGCGCTTATTGCTTTTGCTCTGTTCCTTCAAGGCTTCCCTGCATTTGCGGGGAACACCTTCGACCTGCTGCGCCAGGACCCGACCGCTCGCGGTGCGGCGCTTGCCTCGCACCCTGTCGCGATGGCCAATGGCGATCCGGCAGCCATGCTCAGCAACCCCGCCGGACTGGCGGGGGTGTCGCGGCCAACTGTATCCATTACCTACTCGGATCACCCCCTCGATCTGAGTGGGGGGCAGGCTGTCTACGCATCGCCGCTGCATCGAGGTGTGCAGGCGGTGTCGGTGAGCTGGTTCAACTACGGTGTTTTCGACGCGCGGGAAAACCTTGACACTCCTGCCACCCATAGCTTTACTCCGACCGATCTGCTTGTTGCGGTGGCGTCCGCCCATCGCCTGCCACTGGGGATAAGCGGGGGCGTCGCGGCCAAACTGATCCACAGCCGAATCGACACTTACACCTCGAACGGCATCGCTGCGGATCTCGGATTGATGTGGTTCGAGCCGACCCACGAGATCACCCTCGCCCTGACCCTGAACAATGCGGGGTACCAGACATCAGCCTATGACGGAACACGTGAGCCGATGCCGACCTTCGCACGTGCCGCTTTTGCCAAGCAGCTCGCTCACCTGCCCCTGATGCTCCACCTCACCGGGCATTACGAACTCGATGGCAGCCTGCAGGGTAGCGGCGGCGGGGAGTTCACTCTTTCACCCATGCTGAAACTGCGGGCGGGCTACACAACCAGTGCGAGCGACTTCGCGGCAGGTAGTGTCCAGGACGGAGCCGCAGGAATATCGGCAGGGCTCGGGCTGGACCTGGAGCGTTTTCACGTCGATTACGCCTTCATCTCCCAGGGTGCTCTCGGACAGGTGCATCGGATCGGTTTCGGTTTGCTGCTTCGTTGAGAGACCGCCTCGCCTGATGCCGGGGTGAGCATTAAACAGATCCCTGCCACAAGCGTCCAACCTGTGAACAGGCGTCCGCTGGAGGTGTGGTGATTACGGTCGGGAGAAGGGGTAACGACATCCTGTTGCAACTGAATCCTGATATGGATGATCCATCCCACACGGATGCCAGCCCGGCGGGGGTCACTCCCGCCAGTGCACCGGACCGTTCGAGCGATTCCATCACCCCGGGTCAATTAATCGATCTGTCGCTCAGGGGGGACCGTAACCACGCCCTTGAGCTGCTTGTCGATGCCTATCGGGATGAAATTTTTGATCTCTGTGTGCGTGTGTGCGGCAACCGGAGTGATGCGGAGGACCTGACGCAGGAGACCTTTATCCGCGCCTACGAAAACCTTGGCAGTTACCGTGGCGAGGCTGCGCCGAGGTCTTGGCTGTACCGGATTGCTATCAATCGCTCGATCAGCTTCACAAGGCGACTGAAACGATGGCGGATGCAGCGAGGCGGCGAAGATGAATTGTTTCCCGAACTGCCCGAGTTGGCAACTGCCTCGCCGGGACTGGATGTGGAGAAACGTGATCTGATTCGCCGTGCCCACAAAGAAATCCAGCATCTGCCCAATCGGCAGAGGCTGGCTGTGGTGCTTCGGCATATACGCGACCTGCCCTATGAAGAGATCGCTCAGATCATGGGGATCACGTCTGGCGCAGCGAAAGCCAATGTTCATCACGGACTGAAAAAGTTGCGTGAGGCATTGGGGGAGGATGCAAGATGAAGCCGAGAGGTGGATATCCCGACAAACCCCTCGACCTTTACCGGGAGACGAGTTTCCGCCCGGAGCAGGATTCCGAAAGGTTTCTTCTCTCGGTAGGGGATGGTGTCGCAAGACGTCGACGGCAGCGAGAGGCCCGTCGCCAAATGGCGGTGGCGCTGACTTCGATCCTGCTGCTTGTCGTTGTGCTCCGTGGTGTCGGTCCTGCTTCAACCCCGGCTCTTGTCAGCGACCTTACCGCACGGGTGGAACGTGACGCCTTAGCCCAGGCGGACAGCGTGCTGGATGAGTTGGCATCCGAGGCCGCCGATCAGCGTTTGTATTCGTTTTTCAGCTACCTGAACAGCGAACAAAGCCTGGATCCGACCGAGGGACTGGCGATGTACGATGACGCGGTTGTGGAGCAGGCGATGCAGAAACTGGCAACATTCGATCCCTTCGGATCGGTGGACGCTGCCGAGATGTTGCGGAACCCGGACGCAGTAGATGCTTTGAAGGAGAGTTAGCGATGAAATGGATACTGGCAACCGTTATGTTGCTGATCGCGACCTCCGGCGTGGTTGCGCAGCCACGCGCTCCGATGCCGGATCCCGAAGGCAGCCGGAGGGAACGCATTCACGAACGAATAGAATCCATGCGGATCTGGAAGCTGACCGAGGCGCTTGATCTCGACCCTGAGAAGGCTGCGATTTTCTTTCCCCGTTACAGGCTGCACATCATGAAGCTTGATTCTCTCGAGAAGAAACGCCAGGCGACGCTGGAGACAATACGGGTCAGCATCGACGAGAACAGTGAGCTTGATTTCAGGGCTGAGATCGAAACACTGGAACAGCTCACGGATGAGATTCATGCAGCCCAGCGTGCGTTCCTCCGTGCCAATGGCGACCTGCTATCTGAACGGGATATGGCGGCCCTGGTGCTGTTCGAGCACCGTTTCCACCAGCGATTGCGCGATGTGGTCCGTGATCTGCGCAGGGAGCATCCCTTTCCCGGACCGCCGGATCATGAAAAACCGATGAAGATGAAGAAGCGGTGAGTGGGACTTCAGCGATCGAGCAAGAATCTTCCAGTGGTTTGAGATTCCTCGCAGGAATGTCCGGGCAGCTGTCGGCATCGGTCCGCCACCGACCTCATTCAACAGCTTGCATGTCCTGAGGAGGGGTGCTGCTCATGGTCGCGAACCGCTTCGCTGCACGCAGGTTGTCATTGCTCGAGGGGCGAGTCGGTACCCGGTTCCCGGCAAAGGTGGAAATCGCATCCAGCAGGAACTGCACACTTTTCACATGGTCCTGCGGGTCACGAGGTTGGACCATCAGGGAAGTGTAGTTGTCGCGTAACTTGTGGAATAGTCCAGTCTTGAACCTGGCCGGGGCGATGGCATATAGCACTTCTGTGAAGGGGTCATACTGCAGGTCGAGGTTGATGACAACCCCTTGAGGCATGTGGAGCAGGTGTTTTCTCAGCTCACGGGTTGGGAGGTTGTTCCGTGTGATGTCTTCGGTCGTCACGACAATGGTCTTCACCGATCGATGCAGCTTCTTTGCCGCTTCCTCGCTACCTTCCGGAACAACAGCGAGAATACCCTTCGCGTCACGTTCGGCGAGCCACTCCCGGATGGTGGGGAAGAGGGATTGAGCCACCTCCCTGTCACGCGGGAAAAGGAGGAGAATGCCGGCTGCATCGGCAGCGGCAGTACCAGCCGATGCCCGCTTCCCTTGTTTGATCGCGGATTTCAGCACCTGCCGCTGAACAAACTCCCGCCAACTGTTCATCGTTCTCCCCAGATCTACTTCGCGCTAAGGTAGAACCCTCCTCCATCTGTCCGCAAACATGGAATCGATTTCATGGGGAACTCACCTTAAGGCAGAGGGACACATTGCGCTTGAAGGGGAGGCAGGCTAACTTGAACGATCCATTGATTATCCGGAGACGAACGTGAATTCATCGAACCGCCTGACCCTGCTCATCGCAACGGCTCTCCTGTTTGCGGCTTTTCAACCTGTGAACGCATCCCCCGACTCATTCTGGCCGATGGTCTCCGAACAGGATATCACCGCTGCGGCCAACCATCCGCTTTTGACTGGAGGCACTGTTCCCTTCTCGGGGCTGGTGAACCGTGATAATGGTGCGCCAATTCGTGTCTCGGGAAGCCAGCTCGCAGGCAGGATCAGCGGTGAGGTAAACAGAACGTCCCTGCTCACCTATGTGGACAGCCATCCCGAGGTGTTCCACCTGCCCAGTGCTGAACTGGAGATACTGCACTCGGGCGATGTGTTGGAGAAACAGTACCTGACCGCGCGTCAGAAGATCGACGGTCGACCTGTGCTGGGAACGACTGTGCTGCTTCGTGTCGCGCGAAATGGCGAGATCGCGTTGTACGGCGCGGATGTGGAAGCGAGTCAGAGGAACCTCGTGTGGGGAGCCGCAATCGGTGTGGAGCAGGCAGCCGACGCCCTCTCCGCTTTCTCGGAGATGGAACACGATGGCATCCTGAGTGCGGCTGAAGTGTGGGTGCGGATGGGCGGTGAGCTGATACCCGCTTACGAACTCGGGTTGAGCTGCGAACGTCCCGACCAACGTCCCTACGGCCTGATCGCAGCCAAAACAGGTGAGATTCTCGGCTATTACAACAACGTGCAGCACGCTGACCTCGAGGGAACCGTCACCGGCCCGATGTACCCGATTCAGGTGCAGGAACCCCTTCAGCGGGTGCCTTTTTCTTTCCAGCGTGTGGTGGTCGATGGTCAGGTGCGTCACACGGATGAAGAGGGAGCGTTTACCGAGCCCGGCTTCGATGATGAAGAGTCAGTCAGTGTGACGATGTCCCTGAGGGGGCCGTGGGTTGACGTTCAGAATGACGATCAGGCCAACGCCTTTTTCGACAGCAGCCTTGTCGCGCCCTGGACAGGTGAGCTGGGATGGCGCAATTTTGATCATGGCCGGATCGACGAGTTTAACATGTTCTATCACACGGTGTTCATCAACCAGTATTATGACGTTCTCGACCCCGGATTTACCGGGATGGACTATCCTGTCCCCGCGACAGTGGGTTATGGCAACAACTACGACAATGCCTTCTGGAATGGTTTCGGCATGTTTTACGGGACGGGTTCCCAGTTCAACAACCTCGCCTTGTTCTCGGATGTGATCTACCATGAGTACACGCATGGCGTGACTGGCAATATGTACCCCTCGGGGGTGCTGCCCTATACGGGGCAGCCGGGCGCGATGAACGAAGCCTGGTCGGATTATTTCCCCTGCTCGATCCACAATCACTCCACCCTCTCACCCGGGATCATGGTGGGCGGGGGGAATGCCCCCCTCCGTGACCTGAACAACACCCGCCGTTACCCGGAGAATTGGGTGAACGAGGTGCATGGCGACGGTCTGATCATTGGCGGGGCAATGTGGCGGATGCGGAACCTGATCGGAGAAGCGGAGTTCAGCGACAGCCTTGTTCACTATGCGAAGTACGGCTTCGCCAATACATTTCTCGGCTACCTGGTCGAACTGCTGATCGCGGATGACGACAATGCCTGGCTTGAAGATGGAACACCCCATTCGCCAGCGATTTATGAAGCGTTCGGTATCCATGGAATCGGACCGGGAAGTGCGCCAAACCTGGTGCTGCATGATGTCGTGCTCCACGAAACCACGCAGGATGGTGTGCTCTCACCGGGCGAATGGGTTGACCTGCAGGTCATCCTGTACAACGATGTCTTTCTCTATCCGCCACCGGCGCGGGATGTTACCATCACAGTGGATGGGTGCGACGCGCTACTCTGGGAGCAGACACAGTTGGTTGCAGGTGATCTCGGACCCGGTGAAGTATTCGACCTTCCCGCCGCATTCACTCTGCAGGTTGCCGCTGACACAGATACCAGGTATGATTGGGTCCGGGTTACCATCACGGCGAACGAGGGGGAATACTCGATTGTCGACTCCTTCCGGGTGACCCTCGGTGTCCCCGAGATTCTCCTGGTGAACGATGATTACGGATTTGAATATGCCGAGTACTACGCCAGGGCGCTGCACAGCGTTGGCTCGGCTGCGAGGGAAGTAAAATCCCAGGATCTCGGATCTGTTGCATCCATGCTGGATTATCCTTATGTCATCTGGTTCACCGGTAATGCGATCAACCCCATCACCCAACAGGCCATGCTGGTTGACTACGTGGAGGGTGGGGGAAATCTGCTGCTCACCGGCCAGCATATCGGAGCACAACTCGCCGGGCTACCTGACCTGCGGGAACTGATCGGTGTGGAGGAGTATTTCTCGGGGCTCGATGAGTATGGAGGCAGGGGTGTTGCCGGTGAACCGATCAGCGAAGGACTGCAGTTCGCGATAGTCGGAGCATCCGGGGCTAACAACCAGATTATCATCGGTGGAGTGAACCCCCTGCCTGGCTCAAGACCCCTGCTCGAATACTTCCGATCGGAATCCATCGCCGCGGTATACAATGAACCTGCGGGGGGCGGTCGTGTGGCATTCTTCACCTTCGGCATCGAGGCGGTCACCGGCATTTCGATCACCAATTCGGCCGGGGAGATATTGGCTGCCGTGCTTAGTGCAATGGGCTATACTTCTGTGGAGCAGGAGTCGCAGTTCGCATCAGAGCTGCCAGGCGAGTTCCGTCTCGAGGCGCCGTATCCCAACCCATTCAACCCATCGACACGTATCGCTTTCAGTCTGCCGGTCGCTGGACATGTGAGGATGACGGTCTACAACATGCTTGGTCAGGAGGTGTTGCGTGCGCTGGATGGCGTTCGAGCGCCGGGTCGTCACGAGATCACTCTGAACCTCGGTGAATTTGGCAGCGGGAGCTACCTGGTTCGTGTCGAGAACGACAAGACGACTCTGACACAGCGCATGGTGCTGGTGAAGTAGGTCAGCGAAACCTGTCGCGATTTCAGACGGCGAACATTGACGACCCACACTCGAAAGTGGGTGCAGAGAAGGGCGGGCTGATCCGCCCTTCTCCTCTCTTCGCGTGAGAGTGCAAGACTGTATGGGACTTCTTGTACCTCAGCCTCAACTGATCTCGCCCGAGATGTAGTTTTTCAGCATGTGAATCTCATGTTCCTGCTGATCGGCGAGCGCCTTGACCAGGTCGCCGATGGAGACGATCCCCACCAGCAAGCCGTCCGACATGATGGGCAGGTGCCGGATCCTCCTCGCGGTCATCACAGCCATCGCGTTTTCGACGGTATCGCCGGGCAGGCCAATGACCAGATCCGTACTCATGTAGGGGCCAACAGTTCCGGAGTTCAGATCGACACTGCGATCGGCGGTCAGACGCAGGTTGTCCCTTTCGGTAAACAATCCGAGCACCTTGTTCCCTTCGGTGACCACCACCGCGCCCACCTTATTCTCCAGCATGGTTTCCACTGTTGCACGTAAACCGGTTTCGGGTGACAGAGTCACAACCGTCGTTCCCTTACGGGCCAGGATATCTCGAATCAGCATCCTCTTTCCTCCTGTGAGTGATAGTCTGACAGGAACAGCTTGCACTCACAAGAAAAGCTGAAATCGAGATAACTGCAAGAGGAACTTACCGATTATCAATCGTTTTGCTTTTCACAAACTCACTGGTTCTGGGGGATTCACGAGGTGTCTCACCAGGTTAGGTGTCCTGAAGTTTTTGCTTGCCTGCGGAGGGTGTCCGCCTCTACTTTTGGCCTTGCGTCAGGGCGCCGAGGGGCGCATTCACCTGCAGATTCGGGAGCAAGCTCAATGGGGATGGTGGGATCATGAAGGAATTAAAGGGCAAAGTGGCGCTGGTGACCGGCGGGTCACGCGGGATTGGCCGCGCAATCGCACTCCGTCTTGCGGAGCAGGGTGTCGACATCGCGATCAACTTCATGCGTAACCGCAAAGCTGCCGAGGCGACCATCGCCGATCTCGAGGCTTTCGGTGTCAGGGCGAAAGCCTACCGTGCGAACGTTGGGAACGAAGAAGAGCTGCACTCTATGTTCGAGCAGTTCGAGCAGGATTTCGGCAGGATCGACATCCTTGTCTCGAATGCGGCCTCCGGTGTCCTCAAGCCCGCTCTCGAATTGACCCGCCGTCATTGGTCCTGGACAATGGACATCAACGCGGCGACCCTGCTCCACCTGGTGCAGCACGCCGTTCCTTTGATGAAGGGGAATGGGAAGGTGGTTGCCATTTCATCGCTGGGTTCGGTTCGGGCGATCCCGGACTACACCGCGGTTGGCGCATCGAAGGCGGCACTCGAGTCGCTGGTGCGACACCTCTCGGTTGAACTCGCCCCAATGGGAATCAATGTCAACACGCTCTCAGCCGGTGTTGTGGACACAGATGCTCTCAAGCATTTCCCGGAACGGGACAAAATCCTGCAAAACAGCCGTGACCGGACACCCGCGGGCCGCCTGGTCACACCTGACGACGTTGCCGATGTGACGCTCTTCATGGTCAGCGATGCGGCCAAGATGATCCACGGCGCGACAATCGTTGTTGATGGTGGGTACTCGATCGTTGCCTGAAAGCCGGGTAGAGAGTACCTGGCGACTGACCGTATGGCTGAACACGAGACTTTGTGCAGCAGTGCCTCGCTGATCGAGTTGCCGTGATCGCCTTCGTGTCCGGGAACTACAACGCCGCCACCATCGGGTCGGCTTTTTCAAAGTATCGGACGATGTTCTGGGGCACGGCGTACTGCTTCTTCGCAGTCTGACGGATAACCCGCACGGCACCCAGTCCATCACAGAGGTATTGTCCGATCCGATGCTGGCCACGTCTGTAGGATGGATCGAAGAGGACTCGTTGCAGGGTTAGAACAAACTTCTCAACCGCCTCATCATCGCCGGTCGTGGGCATGCCGAGTGCGGCCTCACGCGCGAGCAAGTGCTCGAACATGGGATCAGCCTGAACCCCGGCGCGTGGGATGGCGACCCGAACAGTACCGAGGGCCAGCGCCTCCTGCATCACTGTTCCATCCGGAGCGAACAGCACGTCGCACTGCATCAGGCTGGCGGTGTGATTGAACCTTTCCTTCGAAACGACAACCTTCATCCCCGATCCGTTCGCCAGGTTCTTCAAGGTATCGTCATCCGCGCAGTCCGGTCCGGGCAGAATGGTCAGGACGGGTTTCCAGTCGGTTGCGTGCTCGGGGGGCACAACACGGCTGATGGCTTTCGCGAGCAGGGGCAGAACCTTCACTGTGTCGAGATTCTCCGTAGCAACACTGAGTCGTGTCGCGACAGTCGGATGCCCGGGGTGCTTGCCAACCTTCCGTGTGGTCTCCAATCGAAGCGGAGCGTAGTTCGCCCCGCGCAGGATTCGCGTGTAGCCATTCCCGCTCTGGACACCAAGATCACTGCCATAGGGTTTGCCGATCACAAACCAGTCGCTCCAGGTGTCGACACCCTCATCACAGATCACCACAACCTCGATCCCGGCCTTCCAGAGCATCTTCTGGTATCCGGTCTCATAGTGGTTGCCGATCAGGTAAAGCAGGGGGCGGGGAGAACGGGCATCCACTCGTTTTGGGATCTGCGGCTTGATGGTTTCGATCAACCTGGCGACTTCCTGTTGGGGGGAGAGCGGCTCGGACCAGGTGGTCAATGTGGCACGTTTCGGGAGATGGCTGGCGATCAGTTCGGCACCGGCTGGGTCTGTGAGAATGGTGGTATGGTCGATTTTCTCGAACTCTGCCGCCTGCGCCAATGCAATCGCACGTGTGAGGTGGAGGGTTCCGAAGCCCTTTTCACGTGTCGCTTTGATCCAGATGTGTAGCTCAGCCATCTTCACTCCTCTCGCAAGTTTGCGCCAATATAGGCCGTTATGCCAACAGGCTGCAAGCTAACCGTTTTCCGCCCTTGCCCGGAGTGAAAAACCCGTCGCGACGTGGAGGAGGTTACGCCTGCGACGGGTCAACGACCTCCATCGGGGCCGGCCGATGGAAGGGTTGCAGATACAAACTACCCAAGGCCAGATCGCCATGTTGTGACTGCACTCACTCCCCGGATGTGATGAACGCTGGTTCGATTTTCGATGTTGAGTGTCGCGAGAGCTGTCTGAGCGCGGAGACTCCCTGACGAGAAACTGCAAAAAGGACAAAATCAGGCAGGAGAAAAGCCGATCCCTCTTTCTACCTTAATCAACATGGATCCTGACAAGGATTTGTGCGGCGGTCTCCGGCAAATCAGGTTGTCGGATTCGCCTGGAGGCGGAACGAAGTGACGGTTCCTGGCGGGATTTGATCGCTGAATCTCCGCATAGAATCCTCAGGAAGAACCACTATCTCGAAGGGTCAGCATGATTCGATCGTCCGGCACTGCGGGTTGTTCGTGGTTGTGTGGTGGTCGATCTCGTTTACCTGGCCCTTGATGTGATAAGTTAACGTGCAGACAGGATTGCAAGCCTTCTACCGCCAGGAGGATCAGATATCGTGCGTGAGATCAGGCATCCTTCCCATTCATGCAGTCGAACCGGTGCCGCAAGGACTGCGCTGATTACCCTCCTGCGGATTGTATTCCCTCTCATGATAGTGTGCCTCCTACTGCCCGTTCCGGATGGTTTCGCGCGCGAAGTCCGGGTTGGTGTCTACGAGAACGCTCCGAAGTTGTTCACCGATGAGAAGGGCCAAGCGGCGGGCATCTTCATCGACATCATTCACTATGTCGGTCGCGAAGAGGGATGGGAGCTGGTATTTGTGCCGGGAAGCTGGAGTGAAGGCCTCCAACGGTTGGAAGAGGGCAGCATCGACCTGATGCCGGATGTGGCTCGCTCTCCTGAACGCGCAGAAATCTTCTCTTTCCACAATGTGCCTGTTATCTCCTCCTGGTTCCAGATTTACTCTCAGCCCGGAAGCGGCATACAGACGATCACCGATCTGGAGGGCAAGCGCATTGCCGTACTGGAGCGTTCCATCCAGGAGGATGCGTTCCTGCAATTGACCCGAAGCATGGGTATCGAAATCGACCTGGTGCCAACGAGCGGGTATGAAGAAATGTTCCAGATGACCGCCCGTGGGGATGTGGATGCAGTCATCACAAACCGTTTCTTCGGTTTGCTGAACGCTCCGAAATACAACCTCGAAGACAATTCGATCATCTTTCATCCTACCAACCTCTACTACGCTGCGTCGGCTGGGAAGAATGGTGACCTCCTGGAAGCCCTGGACCGGCACCTGATCCAGATGAAGGAGAATCCGAAATCGGTTTACTTCCAGGCGATGAATCGCTGGACGACCGACCAGGTGGATTTTCGTCTGCCCGACTGGGTAAAACTGACGGGTGTGATCGCCGGAATCGCGATCCTGATGGGTTTACTCGGCAGCCTGGTTCTGAAACGTCAGGTCAATCTCCGCAATCAGGAACTCGCACAGAGCCATGAACAGCTGCAAGCGCTGTATGCTGAGCTGAAACTTGCGATGCACTCGCTGAATGTGAGCGAGAAGAAATACAGAACTCTCTACGAGACCGCCAATGATGCGATCCTCCTGTTGCGGGACGGTGTCATCGCCGAATGCAACACAGAATCGATTGTCTTGTTCGGGGCGAACCGATCACAGTTGATCGGTGGTATCCTGACCGATTACAGCGATGAGGAGCAGCCGGAGGGACAGAAATCTGTCGACAAGTTTGCAAAGCTGATGCGTTTCGCCCTGGAAGAGGGGGCACTGACTTTTGAGTGGGAGTTTCGCAGAAAGGATCAATCGACCTTCACTGCTGAGATCAGCCTGAACCCTGTTGAGGTCGAGGGGGAGACACTCGTTCAGGCAATCGTTCGTGACATCACAGTCAGGAAGCAGGCGGAGATCGCACTCCGTGAGATGAATGTCATGCTTGAACAGCGTGTCCAGGAGCGGACAAAGGAGCTGGAACGAGAGAAGGAAAAAGCTGAATCCGCGGACCGGCTGAAGTCGGTTTTTCTCGCAACGATGAGCCATGAACTCAGGACGCCGCTCAATTCGATCATCGGCTTCACCGGCATTCTGCTCCAGGGACTTGCCGGACCACTGAATGAAGAGCAGCACAAGCAGATGCAAATGGTGCGGGACAGTGCACGCCATCTGCTTGAACTGATCAACGACGTGCTGGACATTTCGAAGATTGAAGCCGGGCAGCTTGAGGTGAGGAAGGAACCCTTCCTTTTCGAGGAGGCTGTGCGAAAGGTCACTGACATTGTCCGTCCATTGGCCGAACGTAAGGGGGTAGAGCTCGAAGTGGCTGTCGAGCCTGAGATCGGCACCCTGGTCAGCGATCAGCGCCGGGTTGAGCAAATCCTGATCAATCTATTGAACAACGCTATCAAATTCACAGATGATGGAAAGGTCCAGATTTCCGTGAGTATGACCGGGAACGGCGGCCAACGCCTCAAGATTGCCGTGACGGACAGCGGGATGGGCATCAAGCAGGAGGACATGGACAAACTGTTCCAGCCCTTCCGCCAGATCGATTCAGGGCTGACCCGTCAGCATGAGGGCACCGGGCTGGGCCTGACAATTTGCAAACGGCTTGCTGACCTGCTGGGTGGTACGATCCAGGTGGAAAGTACCTGGCAGGTGGGCAGCACATTCACCCTGCTGCTTCCCCGAAGAGGCCTGGAGGTAGAATGAAGAGGAAAGTGCTGCTGATCGAGGATAACGAGCAGAATCTCTATCTCGCCACCTTCATGCTGACCAATCGAGGGTATACGGTTTACCAGGCACGGGATGGCCGGGAGGGGATTGTGAAGGCAAGAGCGATCCATCCGGACATCATTCTGCTCGACATCCAGTTGCCGACAATGGATGGCTACGCTGTTGCCCGTCAACTGCGAAACGACCATTCCCTCTCACAGACTCCCATTGTAGCGGTCACTTCGTATGCCATGCCCGGCGACAGGGAACGCACCCTTGAAGCCGGCTGCAACGGTTACATCGAGAAGCCCATCAACCCTGATACGTTCATTCAGGAAATCGAGAAGTATATCGATCAAGGGGGAGATGATGAATGATGCGACGATCCTGATTGTGGACGATAACGCCGAAAATCTCTACATCCTGCGTGTGCTGCTCCGTGCAGAAGGCTACACGGTCCATTCCGCCAATCACGGCGCTGAAGCGTTAAAACTCGCCCGCGAACACCGCCCGAATCTTGTCGTCTCGGACATCCTCATGCCTGTAATGGATGGCTTTTCGCTTTGCCGAGAATGGATGATTGACAATTCCTTGAAACATATCCCCTTCATCTTCTACACAGCAACCTACACGGATGACCGAGACCGGGATTTCGCGCTCAGCCTGGGCGCGACACGCTTCATCGTAAAACCGGAAGAACCGGAGATCCTTGTTGGAATTATCCGTGAAACCTTGCAGGAGAGCGGCACAGAAGCATCTCCCATCACAGAACAGCAGATGGAGCAGATTGCTCATTCGGTACCTGAAGAGTCCGTCTACCTGAAGCAGTACAACGAAGCGTTGATCCGTAAGCTTGAAAACAAGATGGAACAGCTCGAGCGGACCAACCAGGCGCTGAAGGAAGACATCACCCGCCGTGAGGTGGCGGAACGACGTCTTTTTATGGCGAATGAATTCCTTGACCGTATCATCGAATACATCCCCCACATGGTGTTTCTGAAAGATGCGGGAACCCTGCAGTATGTCAGGATCAATCGTGCTGTGGAACTTTTGCTGGGTCGTGACCGCTCTGAGGTTGAGGGAAAGAGCGACTACGATTTTTTCAGCAAGGAGCTGGCGGACAGCCTCACGGCGATCGATCGTCAGGTTCTTCAGAGCGGCGAACCGGTGACCATCCCCGAAGAAAGCCTGGTGAACGGGCGAGGTGAACCCTGTTTCCTGAGCACACGTAAGGTGCCGATTCTGAACCGGGAGGGGACTCCGGAATACCTGCTCGGCATTTCGGAGGACATCACCCAGCAGAAGGCTGCGCAGAAAGAACGGCAAGAGCTGGAGATGCAGCTGATCCAGGCGCAGAAAATGGAATCGATCGGGAGGCTGGCCGGAGGGGTCGCTCACGATTTTAACAACAAGCTCTTTATCATCATGTCCCATGCTGAGTTGCTGCTGGATGACCTGCCCGCCGACAGCCCGATCCGGGAAGATCTGACAAAAATCTTTGAAGTGGCACAAAGTTCAGCCGATCTGACCCGTCAACTGCTGGCCTTTGCCAGGAGGCAGGCGGTTTCCCCGAAGGTGGTGGACCTCGACCAGACGATTGGTTCAATCGTGAGCATGTTGACACGGATTCTGAAGACTGGCATCGAAATGAAATGGCAGGCCGGAGACAATGGCGTTCGGCTGCAGATGGACCCCTCGCAGCTCGATCAACTGCTCGCGAACCTCGTGGTGAATGCACGTGACGCGATTGGTGACAAGGGGGGAGTCATCCAGATTGAAACGGGGCACAGTGTTTTCGATGCTGAGTATTGCGCGGAGCACATCGGCTACCTGCCCGGTGAATACGCGGTTGTCACAGTGTCGGATACCGGGTGCGGAATGGATCAGGAGACGCAGGCGCAGGTATTCGAACCCTTCTTCACCACCAAGGCGCCGGGCGAGGGAACGGGGCTCGGGCTCGCGACAGTGTACGGGATCGTCAAACAGAACAATGGCTTTCTTCTGCTCGAAAGCGAGTTGAACAGGGGGACGACATTTCGAGTCTTTCTGCCCGCCATGAAGGGGGGCAGACGAGGGACGACCCCTGCCTGGACAACCGAGAAACCCACATCAGAGGGGGAACGCGAAACCATCCTGGTGGTCGAAGATGATTCCGCGATACTTGCGCTTGCGAAGAAGATTCTCGAACGTTTGAACTACAAGGTGCTCGCTGCCCAGACACCCGGGGCTGCCATAGACATTGCGAAACAGCAAGCCGGTACGATCCATCTGCTGATCACCGACATCATGATGCCGGGAATGAACGGCCGCGAACTGGTGGCGGAGTTGAAGAAGCATCAGCCGGACATGCGGCACCTTTACATGTCCGGATACGCTTCCCTTGAGGTGGTACAACGGGCGGTGGTTGAGGAACGTGCGCCTTTCCTGCAGAAGCCCTTCTCTATCCCGCAACTGGCAAGCAAGGTGCGTGAGGTTCTGCAGCAGGAACTGTAGCCCCGATGGTTGTGGGATACAGACCTGACTGGATCGCCGCGAACCCTTGCCTCCGCGTTGCGGCAGACCTCTCTGCATTGCCACGAACAGAGGCTTCCAGGTTACGGCTGGTCTTCAGCAAAGCGGAGACCTGCCGCCTGTACCGTTCCGCCATATCCGCAGATCTGGCGGATAATCGGGCAGCTCTTCGGACCTGCCCGAACGCTGTCCGCACATCGATAGACTCCCCCCAGCGCCAGTCATCTCGGGTTCAAGCTGACCCGAACAGAGTAGAGAGTGAAAGGATCGAGGAGGGAACGCGAGAACGCGTTATAGTATTCCTGGTCATCAGACGTGTAGTCAATTCGTACTTCCACCGGGCTGTTGATTGCGAACCACTCGAATGGGACACGCAATCCCACCCCCAACGTGTGGTCGCGGATATCATCAAACGCGTATTTGTTTGGTGTGAGGTTTTCGACAAACCGTCCAAAACGGATCATGATGGTGTCGAGCATGCGGAATTCCGCGGCGGCACGCCACCCGCTCCGTTCGGCGGAATTCAACACCGACTGGTATTCGGAGTAGATTCCTAACTCGATCGGCATGGCCTTGTGCGCGATTGCTACTGAGGGGCCGAGGCGGAGGAGAACCGGGAACTCGCTGTGGTTGTCTTCAAGATTGTCAAAGACCAGCTTCGGCCGGTTCAAGTTGATTCCCGTGGCACCGAAGGTGAATGTGGTTGTCAGCGACCGAAATGATACTGGATAGCTTTGCAGCACGGAGATTGTGATCCCAGGCACATTGGCATCTCTCGTCTCGCCTGGCCAGGGTGAGGTTGTTGCTCCGTAATGAAAGCCGTAGAGAAGAAACGACACCCCTACCGAGGTTGCCTCATTCCACTTCGCGGCGACACTCAGCGCGGCACGATCTTCGTACTGATGGTCCGTTCCAAGTGTGATGCCGTACTCGTCCGTCCGTTCATACTCACCCATATAAAACTGGCTGTAGCTGAGACCAACCGAGATGTCCCCGTGTGGAACACCACGCAGTGGCAGCCAGGCACTCATGGTCGGCACCCGTGAATCTGACAGCCAGTTCACACCGAGTGGGTTGGAGTAGGAGTAAGCTGCGCCGGGCTGGTCAACGAAACCCAGGATGGCCGGGTTCACCGCCGCCAATAGCGGATCGTCCGGGATCGACGAGCTGATCTTTGCAAGGGAGTGCGATCGCGGACTGGTCATCCGGAGGAGGTCGAACCAGATGGCGGTAGAGGTATCCCACCCGGCAATCGTAGGTGATGCGAAGAGCAAGAGCAGAAATCCAAGCAGGATGGCAGGTGATCTTCCGAAAGTCTTCATATTCATTCTCCAGCCGATTCAGGTGAAGGAAACAGTGGCGTGGCGGGATTGGTCTTCCATAGGCCAATACTCGCTTAAGGTAGATGGAATCAACAGATCATCCAAACAAGCAGACTCCTTTCATCAGATTAAGGGCGGGTGGAAAGGGGGAGAGGATTGCGCAGGTTTGTCTGGGCTTGACTGACCCGATGCTCTCATTCAGACGCGGCATTCCTGATTATGTCGTGAGTTCCGGAAGTGGGATGCTGGGGGGGAGTACCTGGGGAAAACTCGGCTTGACAGTGAGGTGGCATTCGGGTATCTTGTGCGCCGTTTGGGCAGGGTTGATGCCTTGCCCGATGTTCTTTGTCAGGGGCATGGGAAGTGATGTTGGCTCCTCGGAGTCGGTCCCGGAGTCAGGGGCTTGACAGATGAGGGGGCTTCGGGTATCTTGTGCGCCGCGTCGGACAGGAAAGTGTCCCTGTCCGGCTGTTCTTTGAGGGCTTATTCTCTGGAGTTTCGAACGATGTGTCGCTTGACACAGTAACGGAACTCACGTAGATTGGTCTTCTGCCCGGTTGCCGGAGGTAATGGTGACCGGCGGTTCTTTCGAGAGTGTCTGCGACAGGGTTGAGGAGGCTTGGAGACGAGCCTGAGATTGACCTTGACAAGCCGAAGAAAGAGCGGTATCATTTAAGGCTTTTGCAGACAGGCGCCGCAGTGCGCCATGAAGGACGGAAGTTCTTCAGAACCTTGATCTTTGACAAGCGTACACGTAACTACGTGCGGTGCCTTTGACGGTAGTCGCAAGACGACCGTGAAAGACACACCTTTAACAAGTGTCCTATCAAGCTATGGAGAGTTTGATCCTGGCTCAGGACGAACGCTAGCGGCGGGCTTAACACATGCAAGTCGATCGAGAATCCCATTCTTCGGAAAGGGAGGAAAGAGGCGAACGGGTGAGTAACGCGTAGGCAATCTGCCCTTCAGTGGGGGACAACATTCCGAAAGGAGTGCTAATACCGCATGACATCATCGGGCCGCATGACCTGATGATCAAAGACTTCGGTCGCTGAAGGATGAACCTGCGTCCCATTAGCTTGTTGGTGAGGTAACGGCTCACCAAGGCAACGATGGGTAGCTGGTCTGAGAGGATGATCAGCCACACTGGGACTGAGATACGGCCCAGACTCCTACGGGAGGCAGCAGTGAGGAATATTGCACAATGGGCGCAAGCCTGATGCAGCCACGCCGCGTGTGGGATGAAGCTCTTGCGAGTGTAAACCACCGTTAATCGGGACGAATGCCCTGGTTTTGCCAGGGAGTGACGGTACCGATAGCGAAAGCTCCGGCTAACTCCGTGCCAGCAGCCGCGGTAATACGGGGGGAGCAAGCGTTGTCCGGAATCACTGGGCGTAAAGAGCGTGTAGGCGGATATGCAAGTCCGGGGTGAAATGTCGGGGCTCAACTCCGAACCTGCCTTGGAAACTGCATATCTTGAGTGCGGTAGAGGGAATCGGAATTCCAGGTGTAGCGGTGGAATGCGTAGATATCTGGAAGAACACCGGTGGCGAAGGCGGATTCCTGGCCCGTAACTGACGCTGAGACGCGAAAGCGTGGGTAGCAAACAGGATTAGATACCCTGGTAGTCCACGCCCTAAACGATGAACACTGGATGCTGGGAGATTCGACCCTCTCAGTGTCGTAGCTAACGCGTTAAGTGTTCCGCCTGGGGAGTACGATCGCAAGGTTGAAACTCAAAGGAATTGACGGGGGCCCGCACAAGCGGTGGAGCATGTGGTTTAATTCGATGCAACGCGAAGAACCTTACCTGGGCTTGAACTGTGCAGGAAAACACCTGAAAGGGTGTCCTCCTTCGGGACTTGTACAGAGGTGCTGCATGGCTGTCGTCAGCTCGTGTCGTGAGATGTTAGGTTAAGTCCTGCAACGAGCGCAACCCCTATCGTTAGTTGCCATCAGGTTATGCTGGGCACTCTAACGAGACTGCCCGCGTTAAGCGGGAGGAAGGTGGGGATGACGTCAAGTCCTCATGGCCCTTACGTCCAGGGCTACACACGTGCTACAATGGGTGGTACAAAGGGTTGCAAGACCGCAAGGTGGAGCTAATCCCAAAAAACCATCCTCAGTTCGGATTGCACTCTGCAACTCGAGTGCATGAAGCCGGAATCGCTAGTAAACGTGGATCAGCACGCCACGTTGAATACGTTCCCGGGCCTTGTACACACCGCCCGTCACACCATGGGAGTCGGGAGTACCCAAAGCCGTCGCATTAACAGTGATGTCTAAGGTAAGCTCGATGACTGGGGTGAAGTCGTAACAAGGTAGCCGTACGGGAACGTGCGGCTGGATCACCTCCTTTCTAAGGAGCAGGCAAATCCTTCGAGAGAAGCCTGTGGGATGGACCGGTACTTGGACCACCGGTTCACAAAGCAGGTTTCACGCCGGGCGACCGGCATCGCGAAGGTGTTTACTGCCGAGGGTCGAGGTACGTATTACGTGTACGCTTCTTTTTCTTTTGCACCGCGACCCCCGCTGCGCGCGGGGGTCCGGATTCTGGGCCTATAGCTCAGTTGGTTAGAGCGCACGCCTGATAAGCGTGAGGTCACTAGTTCGAATCTAGTTAGGCCCACGATTTAGGGGCGCCTTCGAACTAAGGCCGCTGGGCTTGTCCAGGAGACGGCGCAGCAACAACGGGGCGTTAGCTCAGTTGGGAGAGCGCCGGCTTTGCAAGCCGGAGGTCACCGGTTCGAGACCGGTACGCTCCACATTCGACGGGGAGTTGATTACGGCAGGCTTTCGGCCCATAGAAAGCGTGCCGAGGATGGCGAACCTGAGAACATTGGCACTTTGACAAGCGTTGTTTCAGAGTAAGGTCTTTCAGGCACGTGGTACGATTTCAATTTCGTATCATAGTTTCTGAGGAGTCCAAACATATCCGTTTCTTGTGAAGAAAAGGATTTCGGTCAAGTTAGTAAGGGCATGAGGTGGATGCCTAGGCTCTGGAAGGCGATGAAGGGCGTGGTAAGCTGCGTTAAGCGTCGGTGAGGTGCAAACAACCTTAGACCCGGCGATCCCCGAATGGGAAAACCCGGCACGAGTCATGTCGTGCCATCCTCTTGCTGAACACATAGGCTTGAGGAGGCCAACGGAGGGAACTGAAACATCTAAGTACCTCCAGGAAAAGAAAACAACCGTGATTCCCTTAGTAGCGGCGAGCGAACGGGGAACAGCCCAAACCGGTGGCGTGTAAGCATGCAGGCGTTGCGTCACTGGAGTTGTGGGATCTCGCAGGCTGACTGCATAAGGCCAGGGAGTTACAAAATTCAGTTATAGACGAACCGTTCTGGAAAGGCGGGCCACAGAGGGTGAAAGCCCCGTAGTCGAAATAGCTGAATCTCCCGCGAGACACCCGAGTAGCACGGGACACGTGGAACCCTGTGTGAATCTGGCGGGACCATCCGCCAAGGCTAAATACTCTCCAGAGACCGATAGTGTACCAGTACCGTGAGGGAAAGGTGAAAAGCACCCCGGGAGGGGAGTGAAATAGTACCTGAAACCTCATGCCTACAAGCAGTTGGAGCCTCGTTCGCGGGGTGACAGCGTACCTTTTGTATAATGGGCCAGCGAGTTGCTCGTACGTAGCAAGGTTAAGGGCTTCAGGTCCCGAGCCGTAGCGAAAGCGAGTCTGAACAGGGCGTTCAGTTACGTGCGGCAGACGCGAAACCGGGTGATCTATCCATGGCCAGGTTGAAGCGTAGGTAAAACTACGTGGAGGACCGAACCAGTAGACGTTGAAAAGTCTTTGGATGAGCTGTGGATAGGGGTGAAAGGCCAATCAAACCCGGAGATAGCTCGTACTCCCCGAAATGTCTTTAGGGACAGCCTCGTACAATAGTCTACCGGAGGTAGAGCACTGATAGGGTTAGGGGCCCCACAAGGTTACCGACCCCTGTCAAACTCCGAATGCCGGTAGTATGTTCTACGGGAGTGAGTGTGCGTGAGATAACTTTCGTGCACGAGAGGGAAACAACCCTGACCGACGGCTAAGGCCCCCAAGTGTGGTTTAAGTGATGAAAGGATGTGAAACCGCGCAGACAGCTAGGAGGTTGGCTTAGAAGCAGCCATTCCTTTAAAGAGTGCGTAATAGCTCACTAGTCAAGCAGTTTTGCGCCGAAAATTCTCGGGACTTAAAACCACCGCCGAAGCCACGGAATCCGCTTGCGGATTGGTAGGGGAGCATTCCATTCACCGTTGAAGGTGTGCTGTGAGGCATGCTGGAGGAGATGGAAAAGACTATGCTGGCATGAGTAATGATAAGACAGGTGAGAAACCTGTCCACCGAAAGCCTAAGGTTTCCTGAGTAAAGTTCGTCTTCTCAGGGTTAGTCGGCCCCTAAGACGAGGCAGAAATGCGTAGTCGATGGGAAACAGGTTAACATTCCTGTACTGGTAAGTGCGCGTTATACCTATGGGGTGACGCAGAAGTGAAAGGTGGGCCACGGATTGGATTGCGTGGTCTAAGGGCGTAGGCGGTCGCGGCAGGCAAATCCGTTGCGGCAACGCTGAGACCCGAATGGGAGCCGTAAGGCACAAACCCACCCTAATCTTGCTGCCAAGAAAAACCTCTATGGAAGTTCACTTGCCAACCGTACCGCAAACCGACACAGGTAGGCGGGGAGAGTATCCTCAGGTGCTCGAGAGAACCGTGGTTAAGGAACTCGGCATAATAGCTCCGTAACTTCGGGAGAAGGAGCGCCCTTGACGGTGAAGATCTTCGCGATCCGAGCTTTCGAGGGCCGCAGTGAAAAGGCCCAGGCGACTGTTTACTAAAAACACAGGACTCTGCTAAGTCGTAAGACGACGTATAGGGTCTGACACCTGCCCGGTGCTGGAAGGTTAAGGGGATTTGTCATCCCGGTTCGCCGGGAGAAGCAGTGAACCGAAGCCCCAGTAAACGGCGGCCGTAACTATAACGGTCCTAAGGTAGCGAAATTCCTTGTCGGGTAAGTTCCGACCTGCACGAATGGTGTAACGATCTGGGCACTGTCTCGACCACGGACTCGATGAAATTGAATTCTCGGTGAAGATGCCGGGTACCCGCGGCCGGACGGAAAGACCCCGTGGACCTTTACTACAGTCTGATATTGAATTTTAGCTTTACATGTGTAGGATAGGTGGGAGACGTTGAAGCGGGCACGCCAGTGTTCGTGGAGTCATCCTTGAAATACCACCCTTGTACTGTTGGAATTCTAACGTCTACCGTTAGCCGGTAGGCGGACATTGTCAGATGGGTAGTTTGACTGGGGCGGTCGCCTCCCAAAGAGTAACGGAGGCGCCCAAAGGTTCCCTCAGCATGGTCGGTAATCATGCGCAGAGTGTAAAGGCAAAAGGGAGCTTGACTGCGAGTCATACAAGACGAGCAGGTGCGAAAGCAGGGCTTAGTGATCCGGTGGTTGTGGATGGAAATGCCATCGCTCAACGGATAAAAGGTACCCCGGGGATAACAGGCTGATCTCCCCCAAGAGTTCACATCGACGGGGAGGTTTGGCACCTCGATGTCGGCTCGTCGCATCCTGGGGCTGGAGAAGGTCCCAAGGGTTTGGCTGTTCGCCAATTAAAGCGGCACGCGAGCTGGGTTTAGAACGTCGTGAGACAGTTCGGTCCCTATCCGCCGTGGGCGTACGTGACTTGAGAAGATCTGTTCCCAGTACGAGAGGACCGGAACGGACGAACCTCTGGTGTACCAGTTGTCGCGCCAGCGGCACCGCTGGGTAGCTATGTTCGGAAGGGATAAGCGCTGAAAGCATCTAAGTGCGAAACCCACTTCAAGACTAGGTCACGCTTCCGTAAGGACTAAAGACCCGTTCGAGACCAGGACGTTGATAGGTCGCAGGTGTAAGCGTGGTAACACGTTCAGCCGAGCGATACTAATAGGTCGTGAGACTTGCCGATTTTTTTCTTCCAGGAAACGGATATGATTGGACAGGAAACTGCCAGCATTTGCTGGTAGTGCTTGAGATTCACAACTCTGAAGCAACGCTGTCACTGATTTTCTTCGGTGGCCATAGCGCAGGGGAGACACCTCTTCCCATTCCGAACAGAGCCGTTAAGCCCTGCTGCGCCGATGGTACTGCTTGAGTGATCTTGTGGGAGAGTAGGTCGCCACCGAGGGATTCGTAACCGCCCAGCGCTTTTGCGCTGGGCGGTCTCTTTTTGGGGTCACCCGATTGCATCACATCGATGGAAGGCTCGCGGAGCAATTATTGTATAGGACGAGAGTCATATACAACTTGACTTTTCGACTCGGAAATCCTAACGTGTATATCACAGAGGTAACATACAGCGGATGGTCTGATGAAATCGGATCTGGTTCCCGAGCTGGTTGCACTGGGGATGACTGAACGTGAAGCCAAGCTTTATGTTGCAATGATGGAGAAACCAGAATGGAAATCTGGAGAGCTGCATCGGTTGACAGGAGTGCCACGCCCGCAAACTCACCAGACGCTCGAGCTGATGGTATCACGTCAGTACTGTGCAAAGCGGTCTGAAGGTCGATACAACTACTACCGTGCAACTTCTCCCGATGATTTGAAAGAGATGCTCAGCAGGAAGTGGGACGATGAAGTTACCCTGCGGAGACAGCGTGCTGATTTCGCATTCGACATTCTTGGGGGTGTCTTCCGCGAAGCGATCAAGGGTGACAGGTCGCTTGATTTCATTGAGATCGTGCAGACGCCTCACCGGATCCACAAGCGGTTCATCGAGTTAATGGGGGAAGCAAAAAGCGGTATTGTCGGTTTCAGTCGAAGCCCCTACAGTTTCCTGGGAGAGGGCCAATCTCGGAAACAACGTGATGAACAGACGGTGGCGAACGAATCCGGGCAGCAAAAAGGGCTGAAAAACCGCATGGTGTTCATGTATGAAGCAGATATCTGGTCGTTTATGGTCGTCAGCCTTGAACGTAATGTCAGGAATGGCGTCGAAGACATCCGAATCGCGCATTTTCTTCCGGTAAAAATGTTTGTGTTTGACGAGAACATCACCATGCTTGCAATCAACAGCATTAACCAGGAACAAACGAGCAATATGAGCCAGATAATAATTTACGACAAAGGTATAGCCACTATATGCAGAGATGTCTTCGAGCTTTACTGGAGGAAAGCCATGCCCCTGATGGAATGGATGGAAAAATCAAAGGAATAAAAGACCTGTCGTTCGTACAGATTTGAGGCAAAAGGGTCTTCACAAGAATTTATGAAGCATAGCTCGGCTGATGAAGCTGTCAAGTCGCGCCGAGAGACCCCTCTACGCTTGCCTCTAAGCGAACTTGACAGCTGGATTCATGCACAAATTCTTAGGAGGAGCCAGAGAAAAGGGCTGCGAAGCTTCAAGAGGAGTTTTATTCATTAAGGTAGAAGGGGATATACCATGAAGATCAAGCACGATTTGATGGCCATTAGCCTGCAATGCGGGAAAAGTTGGATTCTTGCTGCCTTGTTCTTCCTGCCGTTCCACTCATTCGCCGATCCTGGCGATATTCATTGGACCCGTATTGTGGGCGACTTCGAGCAAAACCACTATTCTGGCAACGATATCATCCAGAACGTCGACGGTGGCTACACTTGGGTCAGTGTGTCCCGTAAACCGATTTCACCGACGACGACACTCGACACGCTCTGGATTCACAACACAGATTCTGCAGGTCAAACTCTTTGGGTACGGGGAATTCATCTTGAAGGACACATGTTGCGAACGTTCGATCCGATGGTTCACCAATTGGATGATGGTGGCTTTATTGTGACGGGATCGACCGTTGGAGAAACATACTACCTTGGTGATAGAATGTTTCAAATGAGATTGGATGATGTCGGTAATGAGATATGGATAAAATATTATGGACCTGATGTTAACCACGGCTATCACTGTCTTGGTTCGAAACAAACGCCTGAAGGTGGCTTCCTGTTGGCGGGTTATACGGCGAATGTATTCAATCCACCACCAGCGGGTCAGTTTCCACCCCTTGACCCCTTTGTGGTGATGACCGATGCAAATGGTGACACCCTCTGGACCCGTCACTACTTTGAAGAACAGCAACACAACTACTATTACATCTATTCTGTAGATTTCTGCGAAGATGGCAACTATATCCTGTCTGGCGTTCGTAGCTTTATCATTCCCGATGAAGGCCCAGGGTACTCACAACTCCTACTCATGAAGATTGATCCTGATGGGGATGTTCTATGGACGCGATTCTATGGTGAACAGACTGAATTTAGCTTCCATGCCGGGTACACTGTTCGGACTACGCCAGATGGAGGCTTTGCCGTGGTGGGAGAGTATTTTAACGAGAACCGAGTGCCGGGCATACGGTTATTGAAGACGGACTCGGCAGGTGACGAGGAATGGAATCTGTTCTTCAGCAATGATGAGGCGCCTTATACAACCTACAGCATGATCCTTACGAACGATTCAGGATATGCGGTATCCGGAATGGATTACCGTGAAGTACAAGTCGATCCAGGTGGGCCTCCGAGTTTATTCCATTCTGCATTCATCCTGAAGTGTGACTCATCGGGTGAAATCGAGTGGACGCGAACCTACGAAGAAGAGCTGGGTCTGTATAGCTATGCTCGTCGGATCATCCAAGCTGCTGACAACGCCTTTGTGCTGGCCGGTAACACACAGGAAGAGGGCAGCCACCAGCAGGCGTTCATCATGAAGGTGAGTAGTGATTCAACGATGTCTGACGTTTATGAATCGGTCGTTACGCCTCAAGCGATATCCCTCGTGAGCTGCTATCCCAATCCCTTCAACGGCACAACATTCATCGATTATACGGTTGGCAGACAGGGCACGATTGAGGTGGCGATCTACGATATCCTCGGAAAAAAAGTGGCGACACTCGCTGAGGGCAGAAAGCTGGCAGGAAGGTATACAACGCAATGGGATGCCAGTGGAGTTGCATCGGGAGTTTTTCTGGTGCGGGTCTCCGACGGTCAGCACAACAACGTCCAGCAGAAAATTACGCTGATCAAGTAAGGTAATTCCTCCCTGCCGGCGTTGCGTACGCTTGACAGGGCATCACTTTGCTGCGCCGTTGGTACTGCTTGAGTGATCTTGTGGGAGAGTAGGTCGCCACCGAGGGAATACTGACCGCCCAGCGCTTGGCACTGGGCGGTCTTTTTTCTCCCCCCTCCTCAGCAACATGTGAACCTTTCGCAATCACTGTTTGTTAGTTGCTTTTTTTTTATAACTTATCTTCAGCATGATCTGAATCGCACATGTGATGTCTCCGAAACGGTTTCTGGTATTGCTGGGAGGAGAGTATGAAAGTCCTGACCCTCTATTCTGTTCTGTTGCTTACCTGCCTGATTGCAGCACACCCAGTCAAAGCCCAGGAATTCCCCTGGGGAACCGAAACAGGTGTATCGCTTCAGACCAACACCCAGCTCTACCTCGACCCTACCGCGTTCGCGGTAGACCAGGCGGGGAACAGCTGCATGGCCTGGAAGGTGACCACTGACTCCACACTCGAACTGCGTGCCCAGGCGTTCAGCCCCGAGAACCAACCCCTGTGGGGTGACCAGGGCTTGTTGCTGAGATCGCAGGCGCACTGGAATGAGGTCGGCCTGCATTCCCTCCGGGATGGGAGTTGGATCATCGTGGTCGAGAGGGATCGCAACTTGAGCATTGATGAGCCCCCTTCCGGCATTGCCGGGATCATTCGCATCTCTGCTGCTGGAACGATCGAATGGGAAAGAGAAGTTGGAATACCCGAGGGACACGGAGAGGTGAGCCTCGTACAGAGCTGGACGACAGCTGCGAACGACCTCTGCACCCTCTTCCTGATCGAAGAGTACCCGATTCCCTTCTATTCCGCCTACGTGGTCCAGATGATTGATGAGGATGGGAATCTCCCCTGGGGACATGAGGGGTTCAACACTGGATCCATTCAACCAGGGCCGGATGACCAGGGACGTGTCGTCCTGTTTGAGAGTTTCACGCATCCTGAACCCTACCAGCTTCTGCAGATCTATGATCGTGACCGGCAACCGATCCTCGGGGAAGGGGTGATCCCCGAGGGGATTCGTTTCGAGGGCAGGAAGCTGGGCTCCCTGTTCAGGGACGGGTTTAACGGCTTCTATTCCTACAGTCGACTGGGGGATCGGGTCGACCTGCACCATTTCCAACTCCATGATAACGGGAACATCTCTACCACCTCCATCGAGTCGATTCCATTTGACTTCAATTCTATCGGCATGCAGGTCGGAGATGGTCGGGCAATCCTGAGAGGGATACCCACTAATTTCAATTCAGGAGATACAGTCTGGGCTGTCCATGTCTGGCCGTTCGAAAGGAGGGGCGAAGCGCTGGTTCCCTCCTGGCCAGAGGCGACCGAGATCGTCTATGCCCGGCCCGCTCCCGGTGGGTCGTACGGCTCCTCCTTCGGCGGGAATGGCGGGGTGCACTTCTTCACGGCTGAATCGTATGACAGGACACGCAATCTGCGCCGGATCGGACCGGACGGCCTTCTGGTGGACGAACACGTTGACATGCCCGCCACCTTCCACACAACAGCCCGGATGATCACTCGCGGCGACACTCTCCATCTCGCCTGGCAGGGAGAAACGATTCACGAGCGGGGGATCTGGAAGGGGTCAATCGATCTCAGTCAGATGGCCTGGATCGGATATCCCGTCCGGGTGACATCTGCTGGAAGCGGGAAGGTGATCAAAGGGAGTTCAAGAATCCTTGGCGACACACTCTACACCGCGCTTCTTGAGGTGCTCACAGATTCAGTGTTGACCGTCCAGCCGTTCGTCACCGCAACCGACGTGGAGAGCGGCACCTCCTGCTGGGAAGCGCCTCGGGCGGTTGGGGGACGCACCAGGGTTGAGAGTAGATCCAACATCAATCCTACCCTTGAGTGGATAGACGATCCGCGCGAGCTGTACCTGACCTGGTCAGTCTCCAATGAATTCTCCCGTGGCGTGCGCTATCGCCGCCATGCCGTCCAGAGGTTGGATCGCGAGGGACGTCCTCTCTGGAACGAAGGGGGAGTAGAGGTGCTGGGCATCCGGAATTTTCATAGTCTCTCGCAAACCAGGGAAGTTGTAACCGCCTCCATCGAACCGGGTACGGGTAACCTTGTCATGGTGTTCTTGCAGGATGGGAGTGAAGAGTACTGGGATGAGACGTTCACGTCGATCGGCATCAATCCTGATGGTGAACGACTTGGAGGAGTCGAGACCCTCCCCGGGATCGACAGGGGGGATACGATCCTGGGGCTGGAACCTCTGTCGGATGGGTCGCTGTTGATGGTCGCAGAGGTCGAGACCTACGCTCCCATGCTTCATCTCTACCGATTCGCCAATGACGGCGAGTTGATCTGGGAGCAGCCGAGAACGCTGGACTATTACTACCACGGTGAGCAGGAGGGGTTGGATTTCAGGAGGTTGCAGGGGGAGCTGACTGTCTTCCGCCAGTTAGCCGGAAGCGAACCCGGTGAGAAGCTCCTGCAGCAGTGCGTGATCGACGAGGAGACTATCGACACGTTCCACGCGGACGACAATTGGGTCACACTCTTTGGAAATGGGGTTGATTACCAGAACCTGAGTGTTGCCGAGACCAGCGAGGGCGGTTTCTGGCTGAGCGTCACTCCTTCGTTCACTTCGCTTTTAACTCAGCGATATGACAGCGAGGGGGAACTTGTTGTCGAATGGATCGAGGAGACTGGCCCTCAATGGTTCCTGAACCAGGAATTCGGACGGCGGTTGGTGGGTGCCGGTCCATCAGGCAGTTACCAGGCCTGGAGCGGTCAGATGGATTTCGGCATTCTCATGTGGCGGTACAACCAGGTTGAGGAGCAGGGTTATCGGAACGGCATGCCGTTCCTTCCGCTTCAGGTCGGTACCTGGATAAAACTCGAAGATTTTCTTTCAGACGGCGAGGAAGGAGTCATCCTGACCTGGCTCAATGATCCGGGCAACTACTACCCGGCCGGTCGAAACGGTGGCTATTATGCGCTCAGGTTTCAGCGGGAAGGGCTGCTGAACGCAAACGATTCACGAGAGAATTCTCCAGAAAGCTATTCCCTCGCTTCTCCCTTCCCGAACCCCTTCAACCCGAGCACGACCGTAACCGTCCAGGTGCCGGTCGCGGGAGAGATACGGCTGGCGGTGTACGACCTGCTTGGCCGTGAGGTCGCCTGTCTCGTGGATGGGGTTGCCCATCCGGGGCAGCACACGTTCAGCTGGAACGGGGTCACCAGTTCAGGTTCTCCTGTTGCCACCGGGGTCTACTTTGTCCGCTTCTCCCACCCTGACGGCCAGACAATGCGGAAAATTGTCCTGATGAAATAGCTCACACGCGCTCGAGGTAGGCTGAGACGGTCCGGATTTCCATGCCGCTGGAAAGGGCGTTGCGGTTTGAGCTCGAGTTCAGGGACGATTGGTGCAGGACTTCGGTGGCGCCTTGACGGGCGGCTTCGGCGATACGGATCAGCACCATCCCGGTCTGAATCCCACGTTTCCGAAACTTCGGCAGGGTTGAGGCGGTTGCCATGTAGCCGATGCCATTTTTGATCGCAACAGCTGACGCACCAGCTGGTTCGCCTTCGATTTCGGCGAGGAATGGCACTGTCCAGGGGTGGGTGAAGGCGGCGCGTCCGATGTCGAGGGTGTTCTCGTCAATTTCTCCCTTGTCCAGGTCTGCGAAGCCCAACGCAATCAGCTTGCTCCAGACCTCCAGTTCGCTTTCCTCCGCTTTCCGGAATGTGATACCCTCTGGCAGTACCGGGTGGAGGTCACCTTCTCTCACTGGACGGGCGGAGGCGGCGATCCAGCCAATGAGACGGAAACCGCGATCTTCCAGCCGTTTCATAAGTGTCTCGTCGGCGTACGGGGAAAGCTCAACCTTCGGGCTGAAACCGACCGTGTCATAGAGCGCGAGGGCGTGGTCCAGCTCGGTATCGGTTACCGGTTCCTCGCCCAGCCCCCAGCCGATGATCTCGGTGATATAGGTGCCGGCACTGTCCGCCCCGGCGTAGCCGGTCGAAAGCGGCTCGATGAAAGCCTTTGATCCCGGCCGCAGCTTTTTGATCGTTCGGATGTGATGCGCCAGTACTTCGGAGAGAAAACGGTAATATCGCCGGGTGTCAGCGAGGTCAGCGTACATCTGTGCTCCAGGCTTTGCTTGGCAGGGATTTCCCTGCAAATCCTGTCAGAAACAAGGCAGATGATACCGACAGGATCAAACCGTGGTTCATGATGGTCTCAGCGATCAGCGAACTGAAATGAGGCCCGTATCTTCCCCATCCGCAATCGCGGGAGCACGATCCTCCTCATCACTGGAGCGCTTCTCCAAGATACGCTAACTTAGCGCACCTCACCCGGACTTGCCCGGGGAGGACTCAAGGGGAAAGTTACCATGCTCGCCTATTTCAACGGCTCCTTCCTGCCCGAAGAAGAGATCCGTATCTCACCGAATGACCGTGGATTCACCTTCGCGGACAGCCTGTACGAGGTGATTCGCAGCTATGATGGCAAGCTGTTTCGTCCCGAGGCGCACATCGCTCGTCTCAACATGGGTGCGACGGAGTTGCGTTTTAACCGGCATGAGTTCAGCGACCTTCTCCCGGTCGCCGAACATTTGATCCGTGAGAACCAACTGACCACGGGCGATGCGCTGGTTTACATCCAGGTAACACGCGGGGACTACCCCCGCAGCCATCGTTTTCCCCCACCGGAAACGCCCCTGACCATCTATGTCAACACTCACCCGTTCGCTCCGAAACGAGAGGAGCATGATGCTGGAGTCAGCGCGATAACCGTCACCGATGAACGCTGGGCGCGTTGCCATATCAAGTCGACCGGTTTGCTGCCCCATGTCCTGGCGCACCAGGCGGCGGTCGACGCAGGGGCTTATGAGGCGCTGTTCATTCGGGATGGTTTTGTGCTTGAGGGGACACGATCTAATTTTGTCATGATCGTGGACGGTCGAGTCGTCACCCAGCCGCGGACCCGTTCCATCCTACCCGGCACAACCCTCGATGCGATCCTTGATATCTGCAGCGAGCTGGGAATCTCCACAGAGGATCGTCCGATTCGTGCCGAGGAGCTGCTTGCGGCGGAGGAGATGTTCGTGCTGGGGACTGCTACCGAAGTGATGCCGATTGTCCGGATCGATGGGCGGCCGGTCGGCGGGGGCCAGCCCGGTCCGCTGACACGCAAGATTCAGGTTGCATTCGACAGGTATGTCAGGATGTAGGATGTGAACCCGCCGATCAGATTTGCTGGAGACAACCGCACAGCTTCTTGTGAGGATCAACAATTCACGACCATCCCATACGCCGATTATTCAATCAGCGGTGGTGGGGCAGGCGAATCAGGCAGGGACCGCTGCGAGTCCGGACGAACGCTACGCTCGCCCGCCCGGGAAGTGGCGAGCAGGAAATTGATTGTGGCACTGGCAGTTACCACCATGAACTTCGCCTCTGCCATCCCGGGCGGCCTCCCGGCGGTACGGAAGATGTGACGGTTCTCGATTCGATCCCCGACGGCGAAGATGCCCTTGAGTGCCGACGCCAGTTCCTCCGGCAGCGCGGGAGGTGTTTCAGTCGTGCCTGGGTTTGTTGCGGAATCATCGGCAGGGATCGCGGTTTCCAGATCACTCATCAAAGCACGGACGGCGCGGGCGGCTTCGAGGATCGCGAGATCATAATCGGGAGTGCCTGTGCGACGGGACAGCTCTGTCAAGGCGATAGCAAGATGTGAGCGGCACCCCTCCAGACCGTACTCCTCAAGCAACTCATCCGCTTCAAGTACCGAATGAAATTCGACCAGGTCATTGACGGGGAGGACCGTCCCCCGCACCAGCCGAAAGGCGGAGCGTTCCCGCTCAAGCACCTTGTTGCATGCGGATTCAAAGGCACGGAGACGGCTTGGCTGAATGGAACCGGTGACAAACTCGAGCAGGTCGTAGAGGCGGTACCAATCGGTATTCATGACCCAATGCTTGAGCTGAACCAACGCATGTTTTGCCTGGGGACGCTCATCCACCTGGAGTTTGTAGAAGAACTCCCACAGGTCATCAAGCAGGGCATCATTGAACCTCGGACCGCCGGGTGCGAAAGAATCCTCGAGGACCGTGCGATAGAGGACGTTCCAGATAGCGCTTCTCAGGGTGGGATCGGCGGATTCGACCTGGAGGGGCGAATCGACCGGGGTTTTCCCGATTTTCTGCGAAAAACGCATGCGGTGTTCCGTGTAGACTGACTCTCGAATGAATTGTCCCACGAATGACTAATGATGAATCACAAGCATTGTCGTGGAGGTCTGGCTGTCAAGTTCGCCGAGAGACCGCGCTACGCCTGCCTCTCAGCGAACTTGACCGCTGAGTTCATGCACCAATTGCCAGGAGGAGCCAACTTGTTCTTGCGAAACAAATGTTCATTAGTGATGAAGTGAGTCCCTCAAGAAAGTGAACTCAATCAACCAGCCTTCTCTTTCAAGCACTGCTGTAGACTCAGCTCACTGCTCGGCCTGCAATATACACAGCAGGTCGATCCTTGCCCTAACCCGCAGCAGGGATGGATGAATTGCGCAAGGCAGGCGCTTCCAGGGCATTCACTTTACGTATCCAGATCCAGGCGACGATTCCTGTCACAATCGATCCCAACGCAGAACCTGCAAAGAAGCCATTCAGGCCGATCCACTTGCCACCGAAGTAAGCCAGGGGGATGACCAGCAGCGCAAAACGCATGGTGATCAGCAAGGTTGCATTCAAAGGACGTTTGAGTCCGTTGAATGTTTGCGCCGTCACTGCAACAATCCCCGTAAAGCCCATTTCGATCATGTTGATCCGGATCATCACGGCGAGAATGGCCACCACCGCGGTGTCCGGAGTGAAGATCCGTGCGACAGGTACTGCCGCGATTGCAAGCAGCAGATAGCATCCAAGGCCGTAGAGCAGGGCGAAACGAGTGCTGATTCGGATTCCCTGCACGACACGCGCCCCCTGTCCTGCACCCCAGTTCTGCCCGGTGAATGGTGTCATCGCCGTCGCGAGCGCCATCGGAACCAGCATGGCGAACATCATCAAACGCCCGCCTGCGCCATAGGCCGCCACGGCTTCGACACCGAAGCCGGCCATGATCCGCGTGAGAAAGGCGAAGCCAACCGGTACGATAATCTGGGTCAATGCCGCGGGCAGGCCAATAGACAGCACGGATGCGAAATTGCTGATCAGTTCCCGAACTCGCGGTAGCCTTAAATCGATCATCTTTTCGCGATGGGTGAGGACATAGAGCGACAGGACCAGCGTGAGGGCTCGCGAAATTACAGTAGTCAACGCCGCACCCTGCAGCTCGAGGCGGGGGAAGAACCAGGGGCCGAAGATGAGCAGCGGATCGATTGCAATGTTGACCACGGCTGAAATAACCATGATCATTGCAGGGGTGCGTGTGTCACCCGTTGCACGAATCGCGGCGTTACCTACCATCGGGATCACCAGGAAGGGCATGCCCTTGTACCAGATGGTCATGTAGCCGCGCACGAGAGGCAGGACCTTTTCATCGACACCCATCAAACGGAACAGCGGGTCGATGGTAAGAATGCCGACCACACTGCTGATGATGACAAGTGTGACAGAGAGGAGAAGGGCATCCCGTGTCAGCTTGCGAACCCGATTCTCATCCCCGGCTCCGATAATCTGGCTGAGCACCGCGGTCACACCGACCCCCAGCCCCATCACGAGGCCACCGATCATGTTGACAACGGGAAAGGTGAAACTCATCGCGGCGAGTTCAAGGGTACCGAGACGTGCCACGTAGAGGGTGTCGACCAAGTTGAACACCATCACGGCCACAATCCCGACCACCATCGGGCCGGCGAGGTTGGAGAGCTGGCGTGGGATGCTGCCTTCGGTGAGAATTGCCCGGCGTTTCGGAAGGATATGCTTATCTGGCATAACGTATTCAGCTTTCCTGTCGGGGATTCAAGGTGGCCAGCGCTGCTTCCGGCGAGGAGGGCATGTGATCCCGAGCAGAGAGATTGCGGTGTACCTTTTCCAGTGCCAATCGCAACTGGTCCAGCTCATCCTCGCCTATCCCCTCTGCCGCCTGGAGATGTACCGCATCGAACATCTCGCGAATGCGGGGCAGCAGCCGAGTGCCCTCGGGGGTGAGGGAAACAACTTTGACCCGTCTGTCAACCGGATGAGGGGCACGAAACGCAAGACCGCGCGTCTCGAGGGTGTCGACCTGGCGGACAATCGACGGATGCGGTGTGGCCAGCTCACGCGCCAACTCCACCAGCGAACTGGGTCCGAGCCGGTGGAGCGTGGCGATCATGTGAACATCCTGTGCGCCAAGGTCCAGCTCACGGGAATGTTTCTCGAGTGCCTGGCGGTAGTCGGCAGCCACTCGAAACGTCCAGAATCCAATACGTGTCTGACGGATTTTTTCACTCAATCGATCACCCTCCAGCGGTCCGGAACAAATGTGTCCGCTCTGTTTATGTTCGGACGAACATACTTCGAGCGAATAGGTTAACGCAACGGGGAGGAGCGACACGCAGAGACATGACTTGTGTCGGCGAGGGGAGCTTGTGATCTCCAGGTCGCCGCCTGGAGTGTTCGGGCAGGTCCGAAGACCTGCCCGATTTTCCGCCACTCTGCAGATCTGGCGGAAGGGTGCTGGCGGCAGGTCTCCGCTTCGCTAAAGACCTGCCGCTACAACTGCTGCAACAACTGCTGCAGCAACTAAGGAAGTATTTCTGGCGGCATGCTGAAAGCGTGATGCTGTCCCAACTCCCGCGCCTGTCCACAGCAGTGGCCTCAGGTCACTTCATCGGTCCTTTTGCAGGCTTCCCGGGCAGTACCCGCGGTTCTTCAGCGATCTTTTTCAACAGCGATTTGATCGCATAATCGAGCTGTGGGTCGATTCCCTGCATTTCGCTGGCGGGATCGTTGATCACCTCGACCTCCGGGTATACTCCCGGCCCTTCAATAATCCAATCGCCATCCAACCCCCATCCGCCGAACTCGGGCACAGAGACGCCTCCACCATCGACATTCGGACGCCTCGGCCAGATCCAGATCCAGCCGCCCCAGGTTCTTTCGCCGATCAACTCTGCAAAACGGAGAGTGCGTGCGGCATAGGCCATCGACTCGCCGTCGGAAGCGGTGGCTTCGTTGATGAGGATTGCCATGTGGCCGAAATAGGAGCTGGGTGGTTTGGTTCCGGCCGCGCTGTAACGTGTCGATTGCAAGGCAAAAATCGGGCTGGTCATTTCCTTCATCAGCAACTCGGAAATGTTCCCGCCACCGTTGTAACGGTCATCAACAATCATGCCGGGCTTCAGCCGCTGCGGGTAGTAGTTACGTCCGAAGTCGCTCATTCCATTCCCACCCATGTTGCGCAGGTGGAAATAACCGACACGGTTGTCCGATTTATCGGAGACATACTGCTGCATGCTCCTGGACCAGTCGTTGTAACGCAACTCCTGTTCGCTCTCGAGGGTGGTGAGGATGACTTCACGCGAACCTTTTGGTGCGGGTGTGTCATTGAGTGTCAGCGCGATCGTCTGGCCAGCCCGGTTTTGCAGATAGCGGTACAAGTTCTCGCCTGCTTCCACCGGAATGCCGTCGATGGCGATAATCCAGGTGCCCGGGCCTGCCTTCGGATCGGCGTAATGGAGTGGCGATGTCCCGTTTTCCGTGCCCGGTTCGGGTGCCAGCACTCGTGTGATGCGGTAGTATCCTGCGGCGGGATCGGGCTCGACATCGATCCCCAGATAGCCGATCGGATAGGAATCCGGGTCCGGCATGTCACCGCCCCATACATAGGCATGGCCGGCATTCAGTTCGGCCTGCATTTCACGCAGGACATCGAGCAAGTCATCGCGTGTGGTCATACGTGCGATACGTGCAGACCAGCGATCATAGACCTGTTCCCAATCCACACCGTGCAGCTGATATTCGTAAAAGAACTCGCGCTGCTGCCGCCAGGTTTCGCGCAGAATCTGCTGCCACTCCTGCCCGGGCTGAACTTCCATCGACCAACCATCGGTCGGTATACGGTGATCGTTGTCGAGGTTCACAGTGTTACTTCCGGAATCACCGTAGTACCAGTTTTGTCCCTTACGGATCACAATCACTGATTGGTCGCCCGAAAGTTCATAACTGCCGGTCCCGACAGCGACTTCCTTGCTTTCACGTTTGGCGAGGTCATAGAGTCGGATGGTGGTTTCTGCCGTCTGGTGACCATCCCGGCCAGCCATCCCCTGAACCGGATAGTCCACATAGTAAAACTTGTCGCCGACAGCCTCGAGATTGCCATAATTGCCAGCAGGCTCAGGGATGGGCCGCGAACGGTCAACGATTCCCTCCCACTCGATGACAATCGGCTTCACACCCTCATCCTCCGCCTCTTTTTTCTTCTCCTTTTGGGGCGGCACAGATGTTGGGGTCATCCACGGTGCCTCAGGCAGACCGGAGCTATGCTGGTCACCATGTGCAAGGAAGGGGTCGGGGACCTCTGCACGCAGACGAATGAGCATCATGGTCGAGGTGTGTCCGAAGTAGAAAAGTCCGCGACCCTGGTTGTGAAAGGCGTTGAAGTTTCGTTCGCTTACGCAGTAGAGGAACCTGCCCTCGGGGTCCCAGGCGGGCGAATGGGTGGCGTACTGAGGATCGCTGACAAGGTGCTTCTGCATTGTTTGTGTATCATAAACATAGAGGTAGCTGCGGTCATCGTAGGTGCTGGAGTAGGCCAGGTAACGGCTGTCCGGCGACCAGCGGAAATCGGTGAACTCCCAGCCGCCCTGATCGATCTCACTGCGTCTGCCGGATTTCAAATCGACAAGGTGGAGCTTCATCGTGCCGCTGGCATACGCCAGCTTGCTGCCGTCCGGGGAAGCTGCCAGGCCGTTCTTCCAGTCATCGAGGGGATCGGACTCGATCGAGGCCAGCTCGCCTCTTTGACGATCCAGACGCATCAGGCGTTCTTCACCATTTTCATCACTGATCAAGACCACACCCCCCTGGTCGCCGGGCAGAAACTGGGGCGCTTTCTCACGGCTGGCGCTGCTGAAGGTCCATTGACGGATCAGCCCGGCTCCCTTGACGGGTAGTGTGAACACCTCACCTCGGGCGGCGACAATGATCCGGCTGCCGTCCTGGTTCAGACTCCAGTGTGTGACATGATGGTTGGGGTCGACAAACCGGGTCAACCTCATGTGGAAATCGCCGGGCACTTCGATGGCCAGATCGCTCACCTTGCGCGAGTCCAACTCGAATATGGCGAGTCCCATCCCCCGCTGGAAAATGATTCGGTCGCCGTGGAGGCTGGGCCAACGGACGTCATCCGTGGTAAGATTTGTCTCCTGGAGTAGATCGGAACCATCGGGGAGCATGGACCAGAGGTTTTCTCGGCCGGTGCTGTCCATCACGAAGTACACCCGGCCATTATCCGCCCACATGGGGAAGCTCTCGTTGCCGGTGTAGTGGCTGATCCGCTCGAAATGGGGCAGGGATGGGTCGCCGATCCAGATTTTCTCCGCCTGGCCGCCCTTGTAACGGTTCCAGATGTGGAAAGCCATGTTGTTATGGATCAATGCGACACGTGGACCTGCGGGTTCCTCCGCGAGCCAGGCTCCACGGAAGTAGGGCAATTTCTCCGGGAATCCGCCCTCGATGGAAACAGCGTAGAGTTCCGGGGCACGATACGGGGGCAGGCGGTCGCTGCTGAAAAGGATTCGACCCTGTTTGTCCCAGCCGAGGAGACGATCCCCTGAGGTGTGGAAAGTGAGTTGACGCGGCTCGCCGCCAGCGGTCGGCATCACATAGATATCATCATTTCCATAATACTGGCCGGTGAAGGCGATCCATTCGCCGTCCGGGCTGAACTTCGCGAACCGCTCGTCACCTGAGTGGGAGGTGAGCCGTGTGACGGTCTGCCCGGAGATATCCGACACAAAAAGATCGCCGGAAGTAGTGAAGACAATTTTGGATCCATGCAGGTCCGGGTAACGCAGATATCCGGGTTTGGGAGGGGAGGATTCCGCGATAACGCCACTTGTGGCAACGGTGACAAGCAGCAACAGGACAGGGAAAATCATCCCTCTGCCCGCGAATAGACCACTCCGTGCGCTGTAAAAAGGAAGCATGCTGTTCTCCTGATCCGTCGGCTCTAAGCAGGGAGGAAAAGTAATGGATTAGACAGCGGCAGGGGGGATCCGGTTTCTGCGAAGCAGATTTGGGAACAGCCAGGGGCTCTGGAGCAGGGCGAGGGGCTCAGCGTGCAGGCCGAACCTGTTCGACACGGGCGGAGGCTTCGCCCTTCGCGAGCAGCAGATCGATCTTCTGGCCCTCGACCAGGTCGGCGGCATCGCGGATGACCCATTCGCCGCTTCGTACAACAGCGTAGCCACGGCTGAGCACCGCGGTCGGAGACAGCGCAACAAGCCGGTCGGCGAATCTGTCGAAACGATCCCCTCGGCTTTGCATGCCCATCAGCAGAGATCTCTCAGCGCGTGCCTCCAGGTCGTCGAGTTGCTGGTCGAGTTGCTGGAGTCGGTCGGGGAGTTTGCGCAGGCCATACCCGCCTGCAGCCCGCTCAATCCGCTGGGTGAGGGTGTCCAGGGTGCTACGTGCGCTTCGGCCAAGCCGATGGGCAAGTTGCTGCGAGTGACGCTGGATTTCGAGGCGGTCGGGAGTGGCACGTTCGGCGGCTCCGGTGGGAGTGGGGGCGCGCAGGTCGGCGACAAAGTCGATCAGCGTGGTATCGGTCTCATGTCCGACACCGGAGATGATGGGGATCGGGCACTCCGCAACCGCACGGACCGCAGGCTCTTCATTGAAGGCCCAGAGATCCTCGAGGGAACCACCTCCGCGCGCCACGATGATCACATCGGGTGCCGGGTCAAGAGCCGCGAGCCGCCTGACAGCTGCAGCGACATCTTCAGACGCCCCTTCACCCTGCACGCGAGCGGGCACGAGGGTAACACCGATGTCGAACCCCCGCCTCTTTAACGTGACCAGCACATCCCGAACCGCCGCGCCGCTCTCGGAAGTAACCACACCGATGTGGGTGGGCTTGCTGGGAATGGGCCGCTTCCGACCGGGATCAAAGAGCCCTTCGGCCGCGAGACGGGCTTTCAACTTCTCGAATTCGATCGCAAGGGCTCCCTGACCCGCAGGCTGGATAGCCTCGCAATCGAGCTGGTAGACCCCTGTCTTCTCATACAGGGAAATCCTGCCGAACACCAGGGCTTCGGTGCCGTTCTCCGGCCGGAAATCGAGACGCTGGACCCGTGCACGCCACATGACGGCACGAATCCGTGCATCCGTGTCTTTCAGGCTGAAATAGAGATGACCGCTGCGGTGTAGCACCACATCGGTCAACTCACCCTTCAGCCAGAGTGGACCAAACGCTCCTTCCAGGGTTCGCTTGATCTCACGGGTCAGCTCACCGACCCCGTACACTCTGTCCGCGACATTCATTTGCGCAGAATCCGGAAGAGAACGGTCAGAAGAATTGAGAGCAGGATGCTGGACGCGATGGGGATGTACAGCCTGAATGAGCCGCGCCGGATGAAAATGTCACCCGGCAGGTGACCAAGCCCCAACTTCCCTGCCAGCAGCAGGAGGACGCCGACAAGGACAAGCAGCAGACCCATTATGAGCATGAATCTTCCCAAGTCCTGCATGGCGGCTGTTCCTACCGCTTCTTCTTCTTGTGCCGATCCCTCTTCCTGCGCTTCTTCCGCTTGTGAGTGCGGATTTTCTGCAGCTTCCGCTTCCTACCGCAAGGCACGATTGGCCTCCTGGCGTAATGACTTCACCGGATAAACGTCCGGTTTTCGAAACACGGCGAAAAATAACGAGGCCGAGGGCCTCGAATAGGGTTTTTACGGTCCAGGCTCCACGAGCGATCCCGTTTCTACACGGGATCGGTGCGCTTACCTGCCGTTGACCCGAGCCTTCAGTTTGTCAGACGGACGGAATACCGGAGCTTTTTTCGCTTCGACTCGGATCCGCTTGCCGGTCTGGGGATTGATCGCGTCACGTGCGGCACGCTGCTCAACCTTGAATGTACCAAACCCGCGAATTTCCACATGGTCGTTCTTTACCAGCGCGTCGCTGATTCCCTCAAGAACCCCTTCCACAACCGCTGCCACTTCGACCTGGGTCAGACCTGTGCCGGCAGCAACTACAGATACCAAATCAGCCTTGTTCATCGTACCGTCTCCGGTTTCCAGCGATACTGGAAGGCCCCACGGCTTTCCAATCGGTTTGACAATCGCTCCACCGCTCCATCGAGCAGCAGATCCATCCACTCGTATGTACGACGCCGAGGTGGGGTCACCACCGTCGGTTTGCCGTCAATCCCCGCCATTCCCGCGAGCAGCTGAATGGCCTGATACTGATCTCCCAGCAGGTCGACTAACCCGTATTCGTGCGCTTGACGGCCTGTGAAGACACGACCATCGGCATAACGCAGGACTTGTTCGTCGCTGAGGGATCGTTCGCGGGCGACAGTCTGAACAAACTGGGAAAAAGCGTCGTCAATATACCCCTGAAAATAGGCTCGTTCATCAGGGGTCATCTCCCGAGCAGGGTTGCCCGAGTCCTTGTACTTCCCGCTTTTCACCACTTCAGAGGCGATTCCGATTTTATGCATCAGATCGCTAATTTCTGTAAACTCAATGATCACACCGATCGATCCAGTCGTGGTCGACGGGTTCGCGATGATCGTATCTGCACCGAGCGCGGCATAGTATGCGCCGCTGGTGGCTATGTTGCCCATGGAGGCGACAACCGGCTTCTCATCTCCAGCCCGTCGCACGGCCTCGTACAACTCCTGCGAGGCTGCGGTCACACCTCCCGGACTGTCAAACCGGACGAGAATCCCCTTGATCCGCCGGTCGCGCCGAAAGCGGTCCAGATCCCGAACCCAGTTTCGCGAATCATAGATCGGACCGATCACTTCCACCAGTCCGATCCGCTCACCATCGCCCTCGATGCGTTCCACCCATTCCGAAGTTCGCTTCAGCCCGGGACGGGAGAGGACCAGCAGCAGCAGGATCAACCCGCCAAAGATAAACAGGACAGCCAGTAAGTCAAAACGTCTCTTGTTCATCCCTGGCCCTGGCCGTTCTGTACATGAACAATCAACCTGTCACCGGCACGAAGCGCTTTTGCGTCACGGATGTTGTTCCAGTTTTTCAGGTCGGTTACAGTGACATCGAAGCGTGTAGCGATTTCCCACAGGGTGTCGCCACGCTGGACCTGGTAGATGATTGCGCCTTCCGGCGTGGCTCGCAGGGGGACCCGCAATTCATTCCCGGGATGCAGTGTCGTGCGTGCTGTCAGGTTGTTCGCGGAGAGCAGCGACGAGGTCGAGATGCCGTGCGCCTGCGCGATGGACCAGGCCGAATCGCCTTTTCGGACCACGTACTTCCCGGTGTAAGCGACAGGCGGCGGTGAGACGGCTGATTCACTGGAAACGGCCCGTGTGGGTTTGGCCGGTGTGGAAGCCACCTTCAGATCGGCAGGCTGGTAAAGCACCAGTTTCTGTCCGGGATAGATGGTGCTGTTGCGGTGCAGGTTGTTCCAACGCAACAGCTTGGATAGCCCGATATGATTCCGTTCGGCGATTTGCGAAAGGGTTTCTCCTCGGCGCACAGTGTGGATTCGGCGCTGCATACCATCCGGCAATTCCGGATCGCTCATGGCATAGAGCGCGGAATAATCACCTGTGTGCCCACCGGGAAGAGCCGGCACCAGCAGGAAATCACCTTCACTGATTCTATTGGCATTACGGATGTTGTTCGCGGGGACATCCATAATTGCCTGCATGGAACTGCCATATTTCGCAGCGATGATGGAAAGGGTTTCGCCACGCTGGACACGGTGACGCACCCAGGAAGTCCGTTTCTCTTCGGGAATGGCCGCCAGCGCCTCCTCGAACTTCTCACCAAATCCGAGGGGAAGGTGCAGATACGCTGCTTCACGATTTGGTGGCGTACACCAGCGCAGCAGCGCAGGATTCAACTCACGCAGGAGTGCGGCGTCGATCTCGAGGGCTTCTGCGATCGCGGAGAGTTCGATCGGTTCGGATACATGGACCACGTCCCGGATAAGTCGCTCTCCGTATTCGACAGGTGCAAAGCCGTAGGCTTCCGGGTCCCGGGCGATCTTCCTCGCCGCCAGGTAGGTGGGGACATAGTTGCGAGTCTGCGAGGGGAGGCGAGTCAACTTCCAGAAATCACGGCTGTTGGATCGGCGAATCTCACGGCGAACACGTCCCTCGCCGCAGTTGTAGGCTGCCAACGCGAGGTACCAATCGCCGAGATGGTCATGCAGCTGACGCAGGAAACGGCTCGCGGCATGTGTCGCCAGTTCCGGGTCGCGTCGTTCGTCGTACCACCAGTCGGCTTGCAGGTCGAAGGTCTTGCCCGTGGAGTAAATGAACTGCCAGGGCCCCACCGCTCGGGCGTAGGATCGGGCGTCCGTGCGGAATCCCGATTCGATCATGGAGAGATAGACAAGGTCGACCGGCATGCCATGCTCGCGGAGGATCGGGGTCATCCGCGGAATCATCGCCCCGGCACGTTCGAGCCAGAGTTCCATGGCTGCACGGCCACGGGGATTCTCCGTAAAGTAGGCGATCATCCGCTCGACTTTGCTGTTGAGAGTATCCGGGATGTCCGGCAGTGCCAGCAGTTCGTCGATGGAGGGATCGAGCACCACTTCAAAGCTGTCAATACCAAGTTCTTCGAGTAGACTGTCGGGGCTGAGGGTGTCTGCAAGGTCAACAATGAAGGCACTGACACCTTCGTCAGTTGCGATCATTTCTTCGACCACAGGTCCGAACCTGGATTCGTAGAGGGCGGTCCAGCTGGTGAGAGTGTCGAGAATGGTTGCCTGGGCTGAGACGGGTACATCCAGCAGGACCGACTGCAGGGTAAGAATCGCACGCAGCATGGTGGCGTCTGCGCTGGCACTGTCGCCCGTCTCAAGGGCGTGCAGTGATTCCCTCATCCAGCGCGGTGTGACTTCGAGGATGGTTTCCACGCGCATGCCGTCCCCCAATCTCGCCTCTTCCTGCTGGAAAAGGGATGGATCGGGCGACTCATCGGGTGAGCGCAGCGAGTTGCTGACGCTACATCCGATCATGAGGAGAAAGATGGCGGCCGGTCCAACCACAACCGGTAGCCATCCGAATCGTCTGCTGCCTTGCATAGGTATCCAGGTTCCCGTTCTGGCATTGCGTTTCGGTAACTTACGAGTATTCCGGGAGAGACCGCAAGTACCTGCACCATCCTTTTACCTCTGCTTTACTCCTTCGCTTGTTGACGGGGGGGATCGGTTGTACCTTCCTGCATGAACACTTCACGATTGCCGCTTCTTTTTGCTTTCGCTCTGCAGCTCATGCTGTCCGGTTGTGTCACACATACCCTCCTTGTGAACGTAACTACTGACCCAGACGTACATTACGAGGTTGACGGCGACAGCCTGGATGTCCATGATGGCAGGTTGCGTCTTCCCGACTGGGCCCCCTGGGAGCTCGTGGATCGAACAAGCGGCATGAATGCTGACAGCAGCCTTTCTGTGCGCCTCACTTACCGGGCTCCGCTCGCTGAACCAGTCATCCATCCGATCTCTTCCCGCGAAGTCGAAGGCGACATTCGTGTTGAGCATCGCTCTAATCTTCTGTTCAAGGTTAGTGAGCTGACGATCACTTTCCCCTCCTGGGAGGTGAGTGATCGGTTCGGCAACCCCGAGGATTTTGTCCCCGAAGAGGTGCGGCAGCTCGAATCGGTCGGGGCGGACACGTTGATCGCCCCGGAACGGCAGGAACAGCTGAAGCGGCTGCGTGCGGTGGCAATGCAGAAAGCGGCTGCCCAACGTTTCCTGAAACATGAGCAGGCGCTGGTCGAATCGTGGTACCAGTCGAAGGGCGAAATGGTGCCGGAAGAGGTACTGAGTGATGCGATGAACCGTTTCTCCTTCGTGCTGCAGGCGCATATGCTCACCCTCTCGCATCGAGACCCGCTGGATGTCTCGCTGGACTGGTATGTGGAGCTTCGATCCGCGCTCGTCGGTGCAGCCTCCGACGCCACCGGCGGTGACCTCGAATGGTTTGAGGCGAGGATGGATTCCATCGAGCTCTCCTACAAGAGCTGGCTGGACCTGGAGGATGATGCGATCCAGGTGATTGCCTACCTGCCGGCCTGGCGGGTAGTTACCTCCGCCGACACGATGTCCGGCGACACCCTGTTCTGGGAACTCTCCGTCGACCTGTTGAGCGACAGTACGCTTGTGCTGAATGCGGTGGGCTACACGCCCCATCTTGCGACCACTCTGCTGACGCTTACCCTGCTCCTGGCGGTTATCGTCCTCCTGTTGCTGCGTTTCTCAAAACGGCGTTCGCTTCCCACCGAAAAAACCGACTAAACCAAGCCTGCAGAGGTCAGGGGATGGATCTTGAATTGTTGACAGCCTCGGTCTGCGCCATCGCAGAGGAGGTCGGCAAATTCCTTACAAGTGAACAGGCATCACTGAGTGAGCTGGAGATCGAGGAAAAGGGGCAGGGTGACTTTGTCTCTCGGGTTGACCGGCATGCGGAGGTGATGCTGACTCAACGGCTGAGCGCACTCTTGCCCGGTAGCGTGGTGATGGGCGAGGAGCATTCGCCCCACGCAACGGGCGACAGCTTCCGTTGGATTGTCGATCCCCTCGACGGCACCACCAACTACCTTGCAGGGTTGCCGGTCTATGCGATCTCAATCGGTTTGGAGGACCGCAGGGGTGTCGCATCCGGGTTTGGTCCAATTCTGCTCGGCGTGGTACATCTGCCCGCACTCGGTCAGATGTATTCCGCCGCGCGGGATAACGGCGCATCACGGAATGGAAAGGGCATCCGTGTCAACACCACACGCAACCTTTTGCGGGCGATCCTGGCGACCGGGATGCCATTCCGTGAAAGGCATCTCTTCGACGACTACCTCACCCTTCTCAGGGAACTCTTTCCGCGCATCTCGGATATCAGGCGGATTGGTTCGGCCGCAGCTGACCTCTGCTGGGTGGCGGACGGGACATTCGACGGCTATTTTGAGATGGATCTGAAGCCATGGGACCTCGCCGCCGGTGCGCTGATTGTGCAAGAGGCCGGCGGAATTGTGACCGACTGGTGGGGTGATGATTGCCTGCAAACCGGCTGGGTGCTCGCTGGCAGCCAGGCGGCTTACGATGCAGCAAGAAGTGTGATCGACAAGCTCTCTTTCAAACCGCCAGCTCCGTGAGGATTGTGTCCAGGGGCCGTATTCAGGCGTCTGTTTTTGTGAGGAACCGTTATTGTGAAGTGATAAGAACCTCTCACCTGCTTTCCAGAGTTTTCCGATGTGCGCAAGACTGTTGAGACACACCCCTCTCAAACGCCGTGTGCTGGTGCTCTCCCTTGATGGCACACCGCACTCATTGCTCCGCGAACGGATGAGCATGCGTCCCGGATCACCCTGGCATGAGCTTACCTCCGTATCCACTTTGCACCGGATTCGATCCAGTCGCCCGGAAGTGTCGTCGGTTGCCTGGGCGAGTTATCTGACAGGCAGCGCACCCGAACAGCATGGGATCTTCGGCTTTGTTGACCGTACGTTGAATCCCTTCCAACTCTACTATCCCAATGGTTTGCATCTGCGTATGCCCACAGTCTTTGAGAGGGTGCATGATGCGGGGGGGAGTGTCGTGTCGCTGAACGTTCCGGCCACTTCGCCCGCCAAGGCTTTGCGTGGAGTCGTTGTCGGGGGGTTCCTCGTGCCACGCCTGGAGGGGAATGTTCACCCCCCCCACCTGGTCCGTGAACTTCAGGACGCCGGGTATGTGGTCGATGTGGACCCGGCCCTCGCTTACAGTGACCGTAAGGCTTTTTACGATTCTCTACTCCATGCGCATCGGGCACGTGTCGCCGCCGGGTTGCGTTTTGTCGAGGAAGTGGAGTGGGACCTTTTCCATCTCCACCTCATGGAAACAGACCGTCTCTTCCACTTCTTCTGGGGTGAGGCCGATTGGGCGGAGCGATTCCACCAGTTCCTCGACTTCGTGGATGAGGCAGTGACGCAATTCGCACAGATCGCCAGGCGAAAAGGTGCATCGCTTGTGCTGCTCTCCGATCACGGTTTCACCCGGTCACGCCGTGTATTATTTGTCAACGCATTCCTCAAACTCGCGGGTTTGTTGAGCTTCGAGAAGGGTCGCGCCCCTTCTCTCGCAACGCTGCATCCCTCAAGCCGCGCTTACGCCCTTGCGCCGGGGCGAATCTTTCTCAATCTGCGAGGGCGAGAGCCGCTCGGGAGCGTTTCACCCGGACATGAGGCTGAACGTGAACTTGAGAAAATCAGCCAGTTGCTGCGTGATCTGAAGGACCCGCAGACCGGAGAAGCTTTGATCGAGGAGTTGGTGCGACCAGGCCTGACCGACACCGGACACCTGCGCGGGATGCAGGCGGATCTGCTCGCCTTCGGGAGGGAGGGGGTGGATCTGAAGGCCGATTTTGATGCCGAACGGATGCTCTCCACTCCAAAAGTCCTTGTCGGGACTCACACCTACCGGGATGCCTTTTTCCTTGTCGCAGACGGCGATTCGCCCGAATGGGCGCAGGATGAGGGCGACATTTCCGCTGCCGGGAGGCATGTCGCCCGGCTGCTTGGTCTGCCGCCGATGGATTTTTCCGGAATCTGACCGATTGCATGGACCTGCACCGATCCGTACCGTACCTTTCTGACAGGTGTCGCGGAAAACAACCTGCCAGGGGGAGGCATGTACGTACGCGAACCAGTGGTCGCTGGGGCGTTTTATCCAGCCGATCCTACCCTGCTGCGAAACACGGTCAAAGGATTCCTCAAGCCGTCCGCGGATGTAAACCGGGGCGAGGTGGTCGCCATCCTGTCACCCCATGCCGGATATCAGTACAGTGGTGGGGTCGCCGGCCATGCCTACTCAACCCTTGCCGGTCGTAACTTCGATACGGTCGTCATCCTCAGCCCATCCCACCGTGAAGTCTTCCGTATCGTTTGTGTGTTCGACGGTGACGCCTACCAGACACCGTTGGGTGACCTGCAGGTGGACAAGGAATTTGCCCAAACCCTTGTGGAACAGGAGCCCTGGATCAAATTCGGGCCGTTGGGCCATACTGCCGGGCGGACGGGCGAACACAGCATCGAGGTGCAACTGCCCTTCCTGCAGGTGGCGATTGACGGCCCATTCCAGATCGTGCCTGTGGTGATGGGTGACCAGGATGTGGAAACCTCCCGCCGTCTTGGCGAGTCACTCGCCCTCGCCGCGCGCGCAACAACCCGCCGTACTCTCTTTGTCGCCTCCAGCGATCTGAGTCATTTTCACGCTGACGATCAAGCCCGGACCCTCGACGCGGGGATTGTTGAGGCGGTGAAAGCGTTGGACGTCGATCGACTCTGGCTGGCAGAGTCGGCCGGGAGTGAGGGGTGCGGGCTTGGTCCACTGGCAGCGGTGATGCGCGCCGCTGAGCTGATGGGTGCGAACCGGGTGACAGCGATCGACTATGCCACTTCGGGAGATGTCCCGCACGGCTCACGTGATTCGGTTGTCGGCTATCTTGCGGCTGCGTTTATACGCGAGGCGGAGCAGTGACGGCCCCTTCAAGCAAGACTCCCACTGACGACCAGACAGACAATGCCCCACCTCTCACCACCCTGCAGCAAAGGTTCCTGCTCCGTATCGCAAGGGAGGCTGTTCGCGCTGCAGCGGAGGATCTCCCGCCTGCCCAGTATGAGTCCGATGATCCCGCGTTACGCAGGCCAACGGGTGTGTTTGTCACGCTTCGCCATCCCGATGGCGAGCTGCGCGGCTGCATCGGCTACGTGCAGTCACACCGTCCCCTGATTCAGACTGTCGCCCTCGCCGCCGCCTCCGCCGCGAGTCGTGATCCCCGTTTCCTGCCGGTCCAGCCGGAAGAGGTCGATTCTCTGCATATCGAAATCAGCCTGCTCTCGACCCCGGTCACCGTCAATGGGCCGGAGCAGGTGGAGGTGGGGATTCACGGGCTGATTGTCAGCGAAGGGATGACACGCGGGCTGCTCCTGCCTCAGGTCGCGGTCGAACATGGTTGGGACGCGGGACAATTTCTCACGGAAACCTGCCGGAAAGCAAACCTTCCTGGGGACGCATGGCGCAAGGGCAAGGTGCGGATCGAAGCGTTCAAGGCCGATGTTTTTCGTTCGGATGACATCAAGTAACCCTGCGAACGAAACAAAGAGAAGTGCGGAAATCTCTCCTTGATTGCTGCTGGCGTCCTCGCAAGAATTTGTGCGGCTATCTTCAGCTGATCTGGGTGTCAAGATCGCCTGGAGGCCGCAGGTCTCCGCTTCGCAGAAGAGCTGCCGCAATGCTGTGTGTCCAATCCGCAGCGACTTTCGGAAATGGAAAGATTTGCCGGGTCTCTTGTTGCACACTCTCGCCGACCGCTATATTGCATCCGGCGAACTTATGCGCTGCCGAACCCACACCTAACCCGGGACAGCATGAGCGATGTAACCGATGGCAGGAAAGAGATGGCGCCGGTTGACGAGAGTCAGTTACTCGAACTGGTGAAGCTGTTCGAGGGATTCACTCAGGCATCCTCCACTTTTGCACAGAGTTACCGTGCACTTGAACAGCGAATTGCCAAGCTCTCCAGCCAACTCGAAGAGCAGTCTCGTCTGCTCGAACAGACCGAAGGATTCTTATCCTCGGTCCTCGCCCATGTGCCTGTCGGAATCGTTGTGCTGGACATGGATGGTTGCATAAGCCTCTTCAACGAGGAGGCCGAACGTCTCACCGGCCACCACGCGGAAGATGTAGTGGGCCGTCCCTATGGCGATATCTTCCCCTGCGATGTAAACGAGCCCGATTCAGCCCTTTACACCCTGACCAACGGCGCGGTGATCGACCCACGCGAAAAGCAACTCGACACCGAATCCGGGCAGTATCTCCCGGTTCGCTTTTCCACATCCTGGATTTACGGTGATGATGGCACAGCGATTGGCGTGCTGGAGGTTTTCGAGGACTTGACGCCGTTACGCGACTTGCAGGCGAGAATGCAGCAGAGTGCCAGTCTTGCCGCCCTCGGCGAGATGGCGGCGCATGTTGCCCACGAGTTGCGTAATCCCCTCGCCGGTGTGCAGGGGTTCGCGCAGTTCCTGCAAGAGGATCTCGGCGAGGGGCATCCCGCGAAAAAAATCGCGGACAAGATCATCTCCGGTGTGCATGACATCGACCATATCGCCAGCAGGTTGCTCGAGTTCACACGTCCCATGACTCCGCAGGTCGCTCCGGTGGACCTTGTTGCCGTCCTCGGATCCGAGGTCGATCTCGCACGGTCGGAAGCGGAGCGCAGCGGCAAAGAGATTACCGTTGAACTTGTGTTGCCCGAGGAGCATATCAAGGTGGCCTGCGATGGCTCCCTCATCAAACAGGCCGTACTCAACCTGCTGAAGAACAGTATTCATGCTGTGACTGTCAGCGGAACGATCCGCATACTGCTCCGCTGGGACCTGTTGCGCAACCGGGTTCGGATTTCGGTCGAGGATAACGGGAGCGGGATCAGCGAGGAGAACCTGCCAAAAATTTTCAATCCCTTCTTCACCACCCGCACCAAGGGGACCGGGCTCGGCCTGGCGATGGTGAAGAAAATTGTCGACGCCCATCACGGATCGATAACCGTTAATTCCACGACTGGTGGCGGCACCACCTTCACGCTTGAGCTGCCGATTACGAGGAGTCAATGATTTCTGGTCGCCTTTTAGTTGTTGATGATGAACAGCTTGTCCGGGAGTTCCTCACTCAAGCCCTGGAACGGATCGGGCATGATGTCGACGTGGTCGACTCCGGCGAAGCAGCGGTAGAACGGATCGGTGTGCGCGAGTACGACGCCATCATCAGCGATTTGAAGATGACCGGAATGTCCGGTCTGGAAGTTCTCGCCTACGCTGTCCGAAAAACCCCCGAAACCCCTGTTATCATTCTCACGGCGTTCGGCACGGTCGAGAATGCTGTCGAAGCGATGAAACGCGGTGCCTATGACTACCTGTCCAAACCAATCGACAATGACCTCTTGAAGATGACGGTGGATCGGGCGCTGCAGAAACGCAACCTGGTCCGTGAGAATCGTGCGTTACGTTTCCAGGTCGAGGCGGAGCAGGGAATCAGTGCCCTGGTCGGCGACAGCGACAGCTTGCGGAGGATTGTCTCCCTCCTTGAAGTGATTGCGCCCCAACCGGTCGATGTGATGGTGAGCGGCCCCTCCGGAACAGGCAAGGAGCTTGTGGCACGTGCGCTGCACTGGTCGAGCCCGCGGGCACGGGCAGCGTTTATCAAGATGAACTGCGCTGCACTGCCTGAAGGACTGATCGAAAGTGAGCTCTTCGGCCATGAAAAGGGCGCCTTCACCGGCGCAATCAAAACTCGTAAAGGGAAATTTGAGGCGGCGAACGGCGGGACCATCCTGCTGGATGAAATCAGCGAAATGCCGCTTCCCTTGCAGGCCAAGCTGCTGCGTGTTCTCCAGGAACGCGAATTTGAACGTGTCGGCTCAAATGAGACCGTGAAGGTCGATGTTCGTGTCGTTGCGACCACCAACCGGAATCTTGCAGAGGAGGTGCGGGAGGGGCGTTTCAGGGAGGATCTCTATTTTCGGCTCAACGTCGTGCCGATTGTACTGCCGCCGTTGGCTTCACGTCCCGATGATATTCCGCCCCTGGTCCAGCATTTTGTCGAGAAGTACGGGGTGCGTTACGGGCGGCAGTTCGAGGGGGTCGACGAGGACGCAATCACCTACCTGCGCACTCAGCCCTGGCCGGGTAATGTGCGTGAACTGGAAAACCGGATCGAGCGCGCCGTGGTGCTCGCCAGGGATATGATCATCCACCGCGACGATGTCATGCTGGACAGCGAAGAGTTGGGCAGCATCAGCAGCGGTGCGGTTTCGTTCGGGCCAGTCACTGTGGCGGAGCTCGAAAAGAAGCACATCCTTCAGACTCTGAAGGAGCTGAGTTTCAATCGGACACGCGCCGCGGACCTGCTGGGCATTTCGATCCGGACCCTGAGGAACAAACTGAATGAATACCGTGACGAAGGCGAGGATATTCCGAAGGGGTAGGGTCGTACAGACGAGTCAGAGTGTGTCGTTGCGGCAGGTCATCCGACCTGCCGCATCCCTTTCAAGCCAGGTGAGCTGACCGAACACCGATCGCACCTGGAGAATGTGCGTACTTGCGTTTCGCTCCAGGAGTGGCGAGTTACAGGGCAGTGTGGGCTACTGTCCCGAAATCCCAAACGTCACTTCGAACACGAACAAAACATCGTCCCAGTCCGAGTTGACTGCCACACTGTCCGTACTCGTTCCCTCAGGCACCTGCTCCGGCACCGCCGGGAGCCCCGCCCGAGGCAGCTTTCGACCGTTCGATCGACTGCAACGCAAGGTACTTGTCGCCGAAACGTGCCATGTTCTCGAGCTCGTCGTCAAACTGGTTGTAGTGACGTTCCTCGTCATCCACCAGCGCCTCGAAAATCTTTTTCGAATTGTTGTCGGCATGGGCGCCGCACTCGTTGGCCCACTTGTTGTAGTCCAGTGCGCTCTGCTCTTCCATTTTCGAGGCCATCTCGAGCATTTTCTGCACATCGTGGACCTTCACCACATCCGCCGACTCCTTCAATTCCACTTCACCTTTGAGGAAGAGGATGCGTTCAGCGAGCAGCTCGATGTGCATCATCTCTTCAATGGCGGTCTTGCGGAAAAGTGCGGCGAGCAGGTCAAACCCCTGGTCATCGCAGAGAAAGTGGAAATACATGTATTGATGAACCGCGGTCAGCTCGTCGGCGACCGCTTTGTTCAGCAGAACAACACTTTTCTCATGCATGGTTTCCTCCGGTATAGCTCCACGTAATTGTCTGTTCAGCAAGAGGAAAGTATTGAGAAAAGTATCACAAAGCAAGAACTCGGGAGGTGCGGTTTGGGCTGTCAGATCAGGGAGCTGCTCCGATGGTTGGCCCGGCATTGCATCATTGCGAGCCGATTTTGCTGCGCAAAATCGGCTCGCAATGACAGCTAACAAACATTAATCCGTCAGATCGGTCGGAAACAGCCGCACTAATCATTAGACCCAGGTTTGTCGACTTGACCTGATTGTTCAATCCTGCGATGTTTTCACGAAAGCTCGCTCATTCCTGCCGTAAAAACGCCTTCAAATCCCGCAGCAGGTCATCGTAATTACGATAAACGATCGGGGTGACTGGCAGGGAGTTGATGATCACCTTCCCCCATCGGCTGCCGATAATCCGTGGGTCGCAGATGACCGCGGCGCCAACATCGCTGGTGGTGCGGATCAGCCGTCCGATTCCCTGCCGCAGTTTGAGGGCCGCTTCCGGCAGGGTGTATTGCATGAAGGGATTGCCCCCGGCCTGCTGGATGGCCTCGCCACGCGCCTCGATCAATGGCTCGGTGGGCACGTCGAAGGGGAGCCGTGCAATGATCGCCAATTCCAGCGACTCGCCAGGAACATCGATCCCCTCCCAGAAGGAGTCGACCCCGAAGAGGACGGACTTCCGTTCGCGTCTGAACTTTTCCAGCATCTCCGCCTGGCTGCCGCCGATTCCCTGCGCGAGGGTCAGCCAGCCATCCCTTTCCAGAAGGGGCGAGGCATAGCCGTAGGCTTCCTGCAGCATTCGCTGGCTGGTGAACAGGACCAGGGTCCCGGCATCGAGCTCCTCGGGGAGACGGTAGGCGAGCCGACCGACCGCCTGGGTAAAACGTGCGATGTCCTGTTTTGGGTTGCCCATGAAATCGGCGATGCCGATGAAGAGCTGCCCACGCATATCGAAGGGTGAGGGATAAATCCGCCCCTCGGCATCGGGCAGCCCCAGCCTGCCCGCGATGTACCCGAACTTCTCGTTGACGGTCATCGTCGCGCTTGTCATCACGGCGGCTTCGAGACGTGGGTACAACTTCTCCTGCAGCACTTTGCTGACATCCAACGGCGCGCCCATCAGGCGGATCGGCTGACGACTACCTGCCGCAGGCGACTCGTACCAGAGGACCATGTTCTCTTCGGGATCGCCGAGCAACCTGCGGAAAGAGTCAGCCAGCCCCTTCACCTCGCTGACAAGCCGACGAAACTCACCGATCGTATCATCACCCGTCTCCGCGGGCTCGAGGTCCAGCGATTCAAATTCCTTGTTCAAGCCGGTCAGACACCCGACAAGGTCATCGATCGACGCCTGGTGACGGCGGAAAAACACCGCGAGATCGGGGAAGGAATCATTGCCGCTGATATAACGGTTCTTTCGCGAGTAGCCGTTGCTATCGGCATTGTTCCCGTGCGAGGTTTCCTCTTCAAGCCGTGTGGCGAAGGTCTCCGCAGATTCCAGCGCTTCCGCGACTCGGCTGATCGCCTCGTCGATACGGCTGATTTCACGTTCCCTGTGTCCTGGACTATTTTCAAGCATCGCTTCAAAAGCCCGTAACCCCGTCAGCACACCCCGTTTGCTCGCTGAATCATAAAGCTGGCCCAGCACACTGTTTACGATGGAAATGCTCCAGGCGATGCCGAGATGGTTTGCCGCGATCTTCTCGAGATGGTGCGCTTCGTCGAAGATGACACGGTTGTATTCTCCAAGCACGCCGCCCGAGCTGGCGAGGTCGCTGAAAAGCAAGGCATGGTTGACGAGCACAACATGGGCGCGAAGGGCGCTGCTGCGGATTTTGTGCAGGAAACAGCCGGAGCTGGAACGGCAGACTTTGCTCGAACAATAACCGGAATCAGCGGAGATCCGAGGCCAGAGGCTGCGAACCCCGAACTGACGGAACGCTGTCGCTTCCTGGATGTCGCCGGTTCGGGTGCGCAGGATCCAGCGTACGAGGGGCAACAGGGCGATCCGTTCCTCAGGTTTGAGGGCTTCCGGGTCGGCGACAAGCGCCTCGTAACGGCGTTTGCAGATGTAGTTGCCGCGTCCCTTCAACAGCACAGCGCGCAATCCCACCCCGAGGGAGTCGAAAAGGGTGGGGAGGTCCTTGTCGAAAAGCTGGTTCTGCAGGTGGCGTGTGTGGGTCGACACGATCACTCGCTGCCCCTCGTTCCTCGCGTGGAGCAGCGCGGGCAGGAGGTAGGCGAAGCTCTTGCCGGTTCCGGTGCTTCCTTCGGCGAGAAGTGCGCCTCCTCCTTCGAGCGTGGAGTAGACATTTTTCGCCATCTGCACCTGGCCGTCACGTTTCAAATACCCGGAAACCCGTGCCGCCAGAGGGCCAGATTCGCTGTCGAAGAAGTGGTCAAACCAGGAGTCGTCCACTTCGAGGCCCTCCGGCTCGAGGAAGGCGCCATCCTGCTCCCACTCGCCGACACGGTTGTCTTTCTCCTCTTCGCGTTCCTCGGTACCGAGTGCGCCAGGTCCTATGGCAATCAGGGAGTCGATGAGTGCGCCGAAGGTGAACGATGCACCGCCGAGGAGACGGCTGAGTTCGCCCAGCTGGCCAAAGGGGATACGTCTCGCTCGTTGCATCAGGTTGACCAACACCCTGCCGGTTGCGGCGGCATCCTCGACAGCGCGATGCGCCTGGGCCAGCCCGGTGCCGAGCTGACGCGCGAGGGCGCCGAGGCCATACGATGGAAGGGTGGGGAAAAACGCCCGGGCGTAGGGGAGGGTGTCATGGATCGGGGCGCGGGCGAGACGGACCCGGCTGCCGGTCGGAAGCCGTTTCAGCTCCTCTTCGATGAAGCCGATGTCAAAATTGACATTCTGGCCAACGAGTGGACTGTCGCTGAGAAAGTCCACAAATTCCCGGGCAACCTCGGCGAAACGTGGCTGCCCGGAGAGATCCTGGTTGGTAATGCCGGTTAAGCGTGTGATAAAAGGGTCGAGGTCCTGGTCAATCGAGAGCAGCTGCGAATAACGCGCGACCTCCATGCCCCCCTCGAATCGGACCGCGCCCAGCTCGATGACATTTCCCTTCGCGGGATCGATCCCGGTCGTCTCAACATCGATGGCGACAAAACGGGCGAGAGCAAGCCGTGCCAGCTCTTCAGGTGTAATTGGCGAGGGTGCGGGCAGCTTCACAGAAGGATTGACCTTTGGCTTGTTGACATGGGAGAATATAGGACAGGGAAAGGAGAGATGACGGTCTCTCCTTTCCCCGTATCGTTCACGGTGAACGCTTCTGAAGCCGCCTTAACCCTCCCAGCGATTCACTTGAAAACTCAAATCGCGCTCCGCAAGGATGTCTGCGAGGATGCGCATCACCTTCGGGCCGATTCCGTTCAGGTTTTTCAGCAGAGGATCAGGCCCGGTTGTCATACGCCTTCTGCAGGGTAGCGAGGTCCAGCTTCTGCATGGGCATGAAGGCCGCGGTGACACGCTTCGCGGCTTCGGCATCTCCGCTGGAGAACCACTGCCCCATCTGCACAGGGACCACCTGCCAGGATACTCCGAACTTGTCCTTGAGCCAACCACACTGCTGCGCTTTCGGATCTCCACCCTCGCTGAGTCGATCCCAGTAGTGGTCAATCTCCGCCTGGTCCCTGCACTCAACCATGAATGAGACCGCTTCGGTGAAATTGAACAGTGGTCCGCCATTCAGCGCGAGGAAGCTGTGACCCTGGATGCTGAATTCGATTGCGAGGACCTTGCCCGCCATGGGACCATCGGGGTGTCGACTGACTGCGCCGACAGCAAAGTCCTTGAAGATCGACTTGTAATGGTCGATCGCTTCCTCGGCTTGATCATCGTACCAGAGACAGGTTTTGAACTGCTGCATGAGTCGACCTTCCTCCCCCCATTCGGGTTGATGGTACCAGCTGTGAGGGACAAACTAATCAAATGTTCAGTATCCTCCAAATACTTTTCCAGAGTTACGGCAGGTCTTCAGCGAAGCGGAGACCTGCTGTCAGCTGAAAAGACGAAAACCTCCAAGAACCACATTAGTCAAATATTCAGTATCCTCCAGGCCCGCTTTCAAACAGGTCCGTTTCTCTCCTGAGCCATTACTGAACGATGCGATTCGCGGATCATCCGCAGTAGACCAACCCGCCGTGAAGTATATTTGGGATATTTTGTGTTCGAGGTGTAACATCAGCCGTCGGCAGTCCAATGGGCGACTGTATTCCCGACTGCATCCCGAAAAGAAATGATCTGCGACTGGACGCTCTCATGTCGATTTTCAAGAAGTTCTCCACCCTGTTCACTTCTTCCAAACGGAACGAGGCACGACCTGCTGAACCGCCCGGGACCAGGGTGGTCCCCCGCTCGACCGTACAGCTCCAGCCACCTGTTGAGCGAGCCCCACTCCCGGATGCGGTGATGACGCCGAAACGGGAACGGATACTGACCCTGATCGACGAATTGGATGATATTCCGACTCTTCCGGCGGTGGCACAGCAGGTGATTTCGATGGCGCATGACCTGGAGGTGAATTACCGCGAGCTGAAGAAACTGGTGATGACCGATCCTCCGCTCGCAGCCAAACTGATCAAAGTGGCGAACTCAGCCATCATGGGCCGCCGTGAGCCGACCACGGACATCGAGCAGGCGCTGGTCACGCTTGGGCTTGAGAATATCCTCTACGTCTGCAACACGATGGGCGTGCTCGGGTCGATTACGAGCTGGGGATCCGCCGTGATTGATCGCAAGAAGCTCTGGCGTCACTCCCTGGCGACAGGGTTCCTCGCCAAGAGCTTCCAGATGCGTAAAACCGATGCGAGCCGTGGCCCGGACCTCTACCTCTGCGGACTGCTGCATCACATCGGTTGGATTTTGCTGGATCATCTGGATTCGGGGATGGTTGCAGAGGTGCATCGCATTTCGGAGGAACTACCGGAAGGGGAGAAGTGGAGCATTGAGTTCGAACGCGAACTGATGGGGATCGATCACAGTGAGGCGGGTGGTCATTTTCTGCGCAAGTGGGGCTTGCCGACCGATGTCGCAACCGTGGTCGAAGGGCACCATTATCCGTCGAAGGCGGGTGATCTCTCCAGCCAGGCGGGGATCATTGAGCTTGCGACCGCGTTGTCACCCCACAAATATGAACCGGATGTGCCCTTCGAGGTGGTCGAAAAGACAGTACCGCACCGTCTCCAGCACCCGGCGGGTATGGCGGCTTTGCGTGAAATGCATGAGCGTTACAAGCCGAACATCGAGCAGTCCGGCAAGATGGCAGATGTGATGCTGGCGTGGGTGTGAGAGAGGGGTGTCAACAATTTTCCAGTGTTGAGGCAGTGTTGCGGCAGGTCTTTAGCGAAGCGGAGCCCTGCCGCCCGTCGAAAAGCCCAAAACATTCGAGAACACCCATCGTTCCTCTCTGAACCCATCCGGCACATTTGTTTTCAATAAAACGAGGGTCGCTTCAGCTTTATGTCCTGTGGTTGTCAAGTCGCGCCGAGAGACCACGCTGCGCTTGCTTCTCAGCGAACCTGACGCTGAGTTCATGCACCCATTCTCAGGAGGAGCAAAAATGAGTAGGCCCAAGCATTGGGATGCCCGGGCCAGAACTCTCGACAATCTCGGTCGTGCGTAAGTAGTCGAAAAGCGGTGTTATCCTCTTTTATACCGCAAGTTCGGGTTACGTGCCGCTGCGGCTTCATCCAGGCGACGGACAGGTGTGGTCGTGGGCGCTTCGTGCAGCAGTTCCGGGTTCTCGGCCGCTTCACGTGCGATCTGTTTCATCACTGCGATGAACTCGTCCAGGGTTTCCCGGCTCTCGGTTTCGGTCGGTTCGATCATCATCGCTTCGTGGACAATCAACGGGAAGTATACCGTGGGGGCGTGCATTCCGAAATCGAGCAGACGTTTGGCGATGTCGAGGGCACGTACGCCATGCGCTGCCTGACGGTCCGCGCTGAACACCACCTCATGCAGGCAGCGATCAGCACGTGGCAGCAGGTAATCCTCCTTCAGTGAGGCACGGATGTAGTTGGCGTTCAGGATCGCCATTTGGCTGATCTCTTCCAGCCCTTCCTTGCCGTTGCTGAGGATGTAAGTCAGCGCGCGAACGTGCATCCCGAAATTGCCGTAAAACCCGTGCATCTTGCCGATGCTCATCGGTCGCTCCCAGTCGAGGTAGCATGCGCCATCCTTCATCGTGGCGACCGGGGTGGGGAGGAAAGGTTCGAGCGCCGCTGTACAGCAGACTGGTCCGCTGCCTGGGCCACCGCCACCATGCGGTGTGGAAAAGGTTTTGTGCAGGTTGATGTGCATGACATCGAACCCGAGGGCGGCGGGGGTGGTGATGCCGAGCAGCGCGTTCAGATTCGCGCCATCCATGTACATCAGCCCGCCCGCATTGTGTACGATCTGCGCCACCTCACGGATCCGAGTTTCGAAGATGCCGAGGGTGTTGGGATTGGTGACCATGAGGCCAACGAGACGATCATCGACGGCATCACGAATCGCCTCCGGGTCGAGGGTACCATCCTCCTTGGACGGTATTTCGACCACTTCGCAACCGGCGAAAGCGATGGTCGCCGGATTGGTGCCGTGCGCCGAGTCGGGGATGATAACACGATAACGGCCCGTATCACCGCGTTCGTTGTGATACTTGCGCATCATCATCAGGCCGGTCAGCTCACCGCTGGCGCCTGCCGGGGGCTGCAGGGAGCAGGCGGCAAAGCCGGAAATCTCCTTCAGGGCATCGCTGAGTTCCACCATGACCCGGATCGCACCCTGGGCGAAACGAGTCGGAGTGAAAGGGTGAATCTCCGCAAAGGTCTTCAGGGAAACGACCGCCTCATTCACTTTCGGATTGTATTTCATTGTGCAGGAGCCGAGGGGGTAGAACCCCTTGTCCACGTGATGATTCAGGGTCGAGAGGCGGACAAAGTGACGAACCGCTTCATTCTCGGACACCTCCGGCAAGGGTGCCGCTTCGCTCCGGCGCAATGTCGCAGGAAGCTCAGGAGCGCTGGGAACATCCGATTTTGGAAGGGAAACACCACGGCGTCCTTCAACAGATAGCTCGTACAACAGTTTTTCCGACATGATCCATGCCCTGGGTTTTGGTTCGCCCGGGAGGGGCGACAGCCACATGATACCGGGATCGAGGTCCCGGCGATCCTCACCGGAAGGTGAATATAAGGGTCAGTGACAGCAGGGTGAGTGGTACTGCGAGACGGTTGAGGGACTCTGTTTCCTCTCTTTCTGCGAGTGGTCCCGGCGTACCGAGAGCGTGACACACTTTCGGTTGACTCATCAGGGGACCTCGTGTATATTCAATGGTTCGATTTGCACCGGTTCCCAGATGGGACCGGTTTTTCACGCAAGCGAGTCTGATAGAGACGGTTTCATGTCGGGCGATGGTCCTGGCGGATCTTTTAGATCCGTAAGGGCGAGGATCGAATTTCCCATGCCCGGCATGAAAGCACAAGAAACCCTCCGCCCGCCCGGCGGACAACATCACCGTCAAGCCTCATGGGACGTTCAAAACTCTTTCGTGCCTTACTCATCCTTGCGCTGGTCGTCCTGGCGCTGGTTTACCTCTACCCCACCTACCATGCTACCGCGCTCAACAACAAGTTGAACACGCGTCTCGAGTGGGTCAGCGAGCAGACCGGCATCAGCAGACAAGTGCTGCGTGAGGACATCTTCCGTTTTGATATAGACCTGCCGCACCAGGTGCGCAGCGACACAAGCCTGTCCGTGGAGTTGCGCGAACAGGTGGTCGCGGAACTCAACGATCTGCGTGGGGATTTTTACCACGCTTTCGATGATGCGCAGAACGGCGCGATCAAGCTCGGCCTCGACTTGCAGGGGGGAATGCACCTCGTCCTGGAGGTCAATCTTGTCGAATTGATGAAGAGCACGGCGAAGAATGTGGACGCCACCTTCAATCATATCGCCGAGGAGGTCAGTGGATCGCTGGTAGCCGACCCGGATCAGGATTTCGAAGCTGCGATGCTGCAATCCTTCTCCAGCCGTGGGATTCCGATGGCTCGATATTTCGGCGATCCCCGACAGAGCGACCGCGAGATCCTGCGCACCCTAAGGAAGCAGGCGGAAGAAGCGGTTGACCTGACCCTGACAAAACTGCGGAACCGTATCGACGAGTTCGGCGTCAGCGAACCCTCGATCACGAAGCAGGGCACACGGCGTATAGTCGTCGAGCTGCCTGGTGTCCAGGATCCGACTCGTGCTCGGAACCTGATCGGACGGACCGCTCTGCTCGAGTTTCAGCTGGTTGCCGATGCGGAAGTAACTGCGCAGGTGATCAAGGATATCGACCAGCTTCTCGTCAAGAAGCTGCGCGAAGAGGGGGCGAGCGGCGCAAATGGTGCCGCCACGTCTCAACCCTCCAGCCCTTCTGCTGAGAGTGTCGGCGAAGATGCCTCCGCATCCAGCACCCAGGCGCTCTTCGGGGAGCAGACAATCACCCCGCGTGACACGGCCGATGCCGGGTCTCGTCTGGATGAAGAACGTCCCTTCAGCAGTATGATGAACCTCTACCGGAACCAGGTGATGGTCTTGAGTCGTGACCGTACCCAGGTGGAGCGTTTCCTCGGCAGGACGGATGTCCAGGCATTGATCCCCCCGGACTATGTTTTTCGCTGGAGTCACAAGCAGGAAACGGCGAGTGATGGCCAGTCATTCTGGTATCTCTACATGCTGCGGTCCCGTGCCGAGTTGACCGGTTCCGCGCTTTCGGATGCCCAGGTGACCATCGGCTCGGGCGCGAGCGACCCGACCCAGGCAGGCGCGGCGATTGTCAACCTGACGATGAAACGTGACGGTGCCCGCCGTTTCTCCCGGATCACCGAGAACAACGTCGGCAAACATCTCGCCATCGTGCTGGACAACAAGGTCCACATGGCGCCGGTGATCCGGACACGAATCCCGGACGGCCGTGCGATCATCGAGGGCAGCGAGTCGGTGGAAGAGGCCAATGACCTCGCCATCGTGCTGCGTGCGGGTGCCTTGCCTGCGCCGGTGGAGATCATTGAAGAACGGACTGTCGGTCCGAGCCTCGGTGCCGACTCCATCCGTGCCGGCACACTCAGCGCGGTTGTCGGTCTCGGGCTTGTCATGCTCTTCATGATCCTCTACTACCGGGGAAGTGGCCTGGTTGCCGACCTCGCACTGTTGCTGAACATTGTCTTCCTGATGTCGGTGCTCGGTGGTTTCGGATTTACCCTGACTCTGCCCGGTATCGCTGGCATCATCCTCACCATCGGTATGGCGGTCGATGCCAACATACTGATTTTTGAGCGTATCCGTGAGGAACTGAACGCTGGCAAGACTGTCTGGAACGCCATCAAGAACGGTTTCGACCGTGCGTTCATTACCATCATGGATGCCAATGTCACCACCCTGATCGCGGGTGTGGTGCTCTATCAGTTCGGCACGGGTCCGATCCGTGGGTTTGCCCTTACCCTGATGATCGGTATCATCGCTTCCATGTTCACTGCCCTCGTTGTCAGCAGGGCCATTTTCGACTGGATCACCGCCACCTGGTCGGTGAAAAAACTGAGCATCTGACGCCATGTTGCAGATTTTCAAGGATACCCATTACGAGTTTCAGGGCAACCGCCGAATAGCATTTATCATCAGCGGCGCTCTGATTGTCCTCGGATTGCTGGCAACGGTCCTGCGTGGCGGACCGAACTACTCCATCGACTTCACCGGTGGTATCTCATTGGTGCTTCGCTTCGAGCAGCATGTCGAGGAGTCGCCTGTTCGTGCAGCCATGGCAGGGATTGGCTTCCCCGATGCCGAGGTGAAGGTGATCATCGGTCGTGGGCAGGAGGATCTGATGGTCCGAATCCCGGAGGCTTCCGATGCTGACGAGCAGGTCGATAAAGTCATCACCGGGTTGCAGGAGGCTTTTCCAGGCAACCCGCTGACCGTGCGAAGTGTCGAGGCGGTTGGCCCGAAGATCGGCCATGAGCTGCGCAATGCTGCGATCCTCGCTATCCTGGCATCGTTGCTCTTCATCGTGATTTACATTACCTGGCGCTTCCAGTACCGATTTGCAATCGCATCCATCGCAGCACTCACGCACGACGTGCTGATTGTCTTCGGGTTGTTCAGCATCCTCAACCTGCAGATCAGTTTGGTTGTGGTTGCGGCGTTTCTCACCATTGTCGGTTACTCGCTGAACGACACGATCGTGGTGCTTGACCGTATCCGAGAGAACGTGAAGAAGTTGCGCAGCAAGTCCTTCGAGGAGCAGGTCAACATTTCGATCAACGAGACGCTGTCCAGGACCGTGCTGACCTCCGGCACCACCATTCTTGTGGTGTTTATCCTTTATTTCTTCGGCGGAGCGGTGATCCATGATTTCGCGTTTGCGTTGCTGGCAGGTGTGATCGTGGGTACCTACTCCTCGATCTTTGTCGCCAGTCCGATTTTGGTCGAGTGGAACCTTCGCAAACCGGAAAAACGGACAAAGAAGTAGCTCCTGTGAGGATGGATTCATCCGCCCGGGGGCATGTTCTCCGGGCTTTGTTATGCCCATGCCGGGCACTATTTTGCCAGCAGGCCGGAACGGTTGACGGTTGGGTTGCCGTGACTGGGGGCCGGTCGAGCCAAGGGGAGGTTGCATGGCGGTAACTGTTGTCGTCGGGTGCCAGTGGGGAGACGAGGGCAAAGGCAAAATCGTCGACCTGCTCAGCGAAAAGGCCGATGTCGTCGCGCGTTACCAGGGGGGGCCGAATGCCGGACACACCGTGGTCCACCAGGGCGAGCAAACCATCCTGCATCAGATTCCCAGTGGGATCCTGCATCCCGACACTGTCTGCTGCCTCGGCAATGGCTGTGTGATCGACCCACGCATCCTCTTCCAGGAGATCGAGACGCTTGAAACGAAAGGCGTCAGCGTGCGTGACCGCCTCTTCATCTCCCAGAAGGCTCACCTGATCATGCCGTATCACCGCGCTATCGACGAGGCCGCCGAGGCGCAGGCGGGCAGCAGGAAGATCGGGACCACCGGCCGCGGAATGGGGCCATCCTACACCGACAAGTACGCACGGAGCGGTATTCGGATTGTCGACCTGCTCAACCGTACCTGCCTTGAGGAAAAGCTGCGTGCCAACCTCGAGGACAAAAACCGGCTGCTGAAGGACTACTACCACGGTCCCGAGCTGGATGTGGATCGGATTGTTGAGGAGTACCTCGATTTCGACAAACGGGTCGATCCCTTCATCAAGGATGTCTCCGTGCTGCTCGCCGACGCGATCCGTCAGGGCAAGGATGTCCTGCTCGAGGGTGCGCAGGGGACACTGCTGGATGTCGACCACGGCACCTATCCCTTTGTCACCAGCTCGAACCCGACTGCGGGCTCCGCAGCTACAGGAGTGGGGATCGGGCCACGCTCCATCACGGAGGTGGTCGGTGTGATGAAGGCCTACACGACCCGTGTAGGCAATGGACCCTTCCCGACCGAACTCGAGGAACCACTTCAGAGCGAATTCCGCAAGTGGGGAGGGGAGTTTGGCGCGACAACAGGCCGTGCACGCCGTTGCGGCTGGCTGGACCTGGTCATCGCCCGGTACGCGGCACGTGTCAATGGCATCGACTCCTGGGCGATCACCAAGCTCGACGTACTGAGCAATGTGAAGAAGATCGAGGTCTGCACCCATTACTCCCACAAGGGTAAAAGGATCGATCATTTCCCCGCGGAACCCTGGATTCTCGATGAGGTACAGGTGGAAACGGTGACCCTCGACGGCTGGAATCAGGACATCTCGGATGTCCGCCGTTTTGCGCAGTTGCCCAAGGCGTGCAGGGACTACCTCGACTTTATCCAGGACCAGACACGGGTGCCGATCAGCCTCGTCAGTGTTGGTCCGGAACGGGAAGCGGTTATCTCGCTGCGGTAGGTCGGAACGCAGAAAAGCCATACCAGGTCTTGCGGTGCAGTCGGGTCTCCCGGTGACCTGAATCAAGCCTGCATCGGCAGTGTGAAACGATTAGATTTGCGTTTCCGCGCAGGGGAGTGTCGACGCTTCAGATGATTGCCCCCCACTCATCGGGCGCATCGCCTTCCCGCGCGGGGATTTTTATACGCAGTCTGTCCTTCGGACATCCTGCGTCGGTCGAGTCGGTAGCTCAGGCGGTAGAGCAGGGGCCTTTTAAGCCCAAGGTCGTGGGTTCGAGTCCCACCCGACTCACCAAAAGTGGCGACCCAATAAGGTCGCCACTTTTGTTTAATACCCCACCCATTTCAGGAGTCCCCAATCCCCCCGATAACCCTTCTATTCCTAAAGATCTACCTCTTCGCTTTTCGCCAGTTTCCTTTTAATCCCCACCCCACAGAATCCCATAGAGGTTTGATCCACCACTCTTTCCTCTTCAAAACTCCCGATCCACAACTCGACTCTCTCCCCTCTATCGATTAAACCAATCCTTATTTAAATGCCCAAATCGACCTCGGTCACCCAAAACTCCACTTCTAAAACCTCACAACCGCTAGAAACAGCAACTCAATGTTGAGCTTCTAAGAAGTATGCATCTGTGCCCTATTTCCACCCAGATGTGTAGCCAACAACTTTTACTCTGCGTGAATTACCTTTAGTGTTCTCGCTACATAAGTAGACAGTTCTCTCGCGTCCGGCTTAGCAGCTTGTTCTCCTGATGAGCCGTGGTGGAAACGTTTGCTATACGTATTAATGTTGCTTAGTTCATCGACAAGCGACTGACTATGGACGAGTGGATCATCCGCCTGGGCTTCCCGAATTTTGCGAATCATATCCCCCAACCAATCATTTTCCTCCCAACTTCTGGGAAACTTATATCGCAAGTACTCCTCAAGTATCACTCTGAGAGTAACCGCAATTTCTCTTAAATGCTGAAGGTGTCCCCCCTGATTCTCGAGATAATCACTTAGGAGATTATAGTCTTCCTCGTAGGCTTGGCTGGGCTTGAGGGGTAATGCATTGGCAGCCAGAGTAGCCGGATTAGTTAACGGCTGAAGTTCAAATGTCTTTGGCTGCGTCCCTGGTTTCTTTGCAACAGTCTGAGCGAATTCCAAATCGTGGGACAGAACAAAACATTGTTGTGCGATATCTGCAATGCGATGAATCTGCTCTATGGCTACCTGTTGGCGGCTACGATCTTGATGACTATATGGGTCATCAAATACAACTAGCTCCTCCCCTATCATTGGCTCAGATTCAACACGTGCTAGGAAGAAGGCAAGCGCAAGAGCACTTCGATCTCCACCGCTAAGTGTATTAGCAAGTGATATTTGAGATGGATCAAGGGCTGATTCAGGGGTGGATGAAATCGGGGCACCATGAAGTTCCAAAGCCAGCGTTCCCGATGGTTGCATGCCTCTAAAATCAACTCCTCTGCTTACAACTTTAAACTCTACATTAAACAACATTAAAAGCTCATTAATTCGCGCCCCATAACGCTCAAGTACCTCATTCGAGTACTCGCGCAGGTTTTCATTAGCTATACGTTTGGCTTCTTGAGCCTTTTTCTTCTCTTCCTCCGCTGCATCATATTTCTCGAATGCATGAACCACACTTTGATCATACCGTTTCTTCCTGATCTCGAGGTGGGCCAACTTAGTCTGGAGGGGAATAAGGTTTATCGACTGTGCCGTTAATTTATACCCCTCCAGATCACTGTTTATTCTATCCATTTGATCGTTGTATACCTGCAGACTTTGAGTGATTCTACCCCATTTTGCAAGTGCAGTCTCCTCGCTTTCCGTTAGATGAACTGTCGAACCTGGATTTGCCTTTTTCCGATCAAGTGAATCTTGAAGAACTCTATGCGTGTCCTCCATGATCAGAATTATTTCTTCTTGGCTTAACTTCTTATTTACTGAATCATCATCCACTGAATTTTGGCTGTCTATCTCAGGCAAATCAAATTCATGGCCAGCAGCATCTTTCCACCACCCCTGTTCCGTTTTGTGTGACTCAAAGGTCTGTCTAAGTCGATTCCGCGCCGATTCTCCAAAAGACTTCTCAACGATTGCTTCGAGCTCCTCTCGATTCTTTTCATACTCTTGCAAAGCACCTGAGAAATAAGAATTGTAGGCATCCAAGATTTCAAGGCCCCGCATGTCTTGCCCACAGTGCGGACATGCATCTCCTGTCTTAGCTTCATGTCCCTGCTTCACCCAGCTAATTGAAAGCCCCTCAGAAGTCAAAGCCAGATGTTCTAAAATTTTCTGCTGTGCATTTAACGCCGCAGATTTTAAGGTGGATTCCAAAACCGAGTAGTATTTCTCCGGTACTTTAGCTATAGGAAGTGAAACTAGAGATTTTCTGGCTTTAATTGCATCGGCCTTGGATTTTGTTTGCTCAGATGACTTTAGGTCTTTTGTCGCAGCCCTAATCTGATCATCAATATCATCTATCTGCTGCAAAGACTTAAAGGAAGGAATCGTATAGTGTTCCGGGATCAATGGAAGAAGCGCTCCCCTAGCTGTATTGAATAAACCAGTTGCAGTAGTTAACCGTTCCTCACCAGCCTCAACAGCAGATTTAAGTGCCAGTCCTTGGTCACCAATAACCAATCCATACAGATTTCTACGTTGATCTACACTTACATGGTGGCCAATGATGACATTATCCGCAATGAAACGGTCGTCAAACACATGTATCTTTGGGCAATTTTCTCTCCCCTGCCATTCAAGATTCTGAAGCCGAACAGTCTTTCCGTTGTCGCTCGTAAAGATGATCTCCTGAGTTTCTGGATATCCGATTCGCCTTCTCCCAATCACATAGGCTGGATCACCCACTGACGCTGAGCGAAAGACATCACAGAGAGTGCTTTTCCCACACGCATTTTTCGCGTAGATGATATTGAAATCAGCGAAATCGCCTTCAGTTCCTTTTGAAGGGTTGAGTGTTGAAAATTTTCCGACACCCTTGAGAACATCTAGCCTTTTAATCATTTTGGTCAATCCCCTGTAACTGCCCTCCACCCCCGAGTGTGGATGCCCTGAGAAATCCCAGATCTTCACTGAATATGGCTCGATTCCCCTACCATTTCACCCTTTAAATATCCAAGATAGGGAAGGCCATATGTATCTGCTACCTAAATTAGTTTTCCGACCATTTCCGTTTTCCCAAAAATTCGTCATATCAAACTCCTTTCCGGTATGTATCTCTTAGACGGATGTGTACTACGCCTAAGAGGACTCGATGACGAAGAACCCGACCAAGATGACACCGGACGAGCGTATGCGGGAAATCGCCTGCATTTTCGCACAAGGAATCGTGCGAATGCAGGATGCGAACATCCTCCTTTCTCCCCCTTCCAAACCTGCCGAACAAAGCCTCTCCAAGCCTCCAGAATCAATTAAGCCGCGGGTCAGTGGATAGTGGCCGAAACACATCGGTCATTACGAACACTTGATCGCGACTGAACAATGGAGGTTTCTGGATGACGAAGAGGACCACGGTGGCGGTGCAGCAGCTACACGCCATGACGGTTACCGAGCTGAAGCGTAAATACGCAGAGGTGTTTGGTGAGGCTACACGTTCCAACAACAAGACGCACCTTCGCAGGAAGATCGCCTGGCGTCTGCAGGAGCTGGACGAAGGGGGCCTGAGCGAACGGGCACGGCTGCGGGCCGATGAGCTGGCCAACGATGCGGACCTGCGGGTGCGTGCCCCGAAGGTGAAGGAAGCATCGAGCGGTTCGACGATGCAGGCCGCCTTATCCTTTCAGAAGTCCGGCAAACAGGTGGACCTGTTGCCTGGCACCACCCTGAAGCGGATCTACAAGGGTCAGACACTTCTGGTGACTGTGATCCAGGATGGCTTCCTGTTCAAGGACAAGGTCTACCGTTCCCTGTCCGCCATCGCCAAGGAGGTCACCGGTTCCCTGTGGAATGGCCGCCTCTTCTTTGGACTCACCAAGCATTCGAGAGAGCAGAATGTCGCAACAACCGAGTGACCGCGGGGCAGAAACCCGCTGTGCGATCTACACACGGAAGAGCACGGAGAACGGCCTCGAAAAAGAGTTCAACTCCCTCGATGCCCAGCGTGAAGCCGGCGAAGCCTACATCGCGAGCCAGAAGCATGAGGGATGGATCTGCCTTCCGGACCAGTACAATGATGGCGGTTTCTCGGGCGGGAACATGGAAAGACCGGCCCTCGAACGGTTGCTGAATGATGTCAGGGATGGCAAGGTCGACTGTGTTGTGGTCTACAAAATCGATCGGTTGAGCCGCTCGTTGATGGACTTCGCGAAGATCGTAGAGGTCCTCGACCAGCACAACGCATCCTTCGTTTCAGTGACCCAGCAGTTCAACACAAAGGATTCCATGGGTCGCCTGACCCTGAACATCCTCCTCTCCTTCGCTCAGTTCGAGCGCGAGATCATCTCGGAACGAATCCGTGACAAGGTCGCGGCTTCCCGCAAGAAAGGGAAATGGACCGGAGGGATGCCCACCCTTGGGTATGACATCGACCATACCACAGGACGGTTGGTCGTCAACGAAGAAGAAGCGGATCAGGTTCGCCAGTTGTTCAACCTCTACCTCGAGTTGAAATCCCTGCGGCGAGTGGTGGTCGAGGCGAGCGAACGTGGGTGGACAACCAAGACCTGGATGACCAAGCGCGGGACTTTGCACCAGGGCTTGTCTTTTACCAATCAGCGACTTTCATACCTGCTGCGGAACACGATCTACATCGGGAAGATCCGGCACAAGGACCAGCTCTACGAGGGTGAACACCAGGCGATCATCGATGAGGACACATGGAACGAGGTCCAGGCCCAACTCAAACTCGGCAGCCAGATCCCGGACCAGCCCCGTAACCGCTATCAATCGCTGCTGCAAGGCATGCTTCATTGCACGGCCTGCAACACATCCATGGTTCACCTGCCGGTCACCAAGAAGGGCAACAAGCTCTACCGCTACTACGTCTGCCGCAATGCCCAGGCAAACGGCTTCGACAAGTGCCCCAATCCAACCTTGCCGGCAGATGAGGTCGAACGCTTCGTGCTGGAGCGGCTTGTTGATCTGGGATCGAACGAGCACCTACTGGACGAGGTCGTGAAGCAGGTTCAGATCCTTCAAGATGAGCGAATCGAGAACCTGCAGCGCGAGGCTCGACGAATTCAGCTTCGCATCGAGACCCTGCAGCAGGGGGATGAGCCCGAGGACAAGCGTCAACGCCGATCCCTCGAAGCCCAATTGCGAAGCCTGAACGAGCGGGTCGAGGAGTTGAAGACACATTCGATCAAACCCGAGCAATGCGAGAACGCCCTGGGACAATTCGAGACCCTGCTGGCCAACCTGACCGTGGACGAGAAATCCTGGCTCATCAAATTGGTGTTCGAGCGGATTGACTTCGACAGCGAGAGTGGCACACTGAAGTTCCACTTGCACGACAAGGAGCTGCTGACAACCTCAGCGGAATAGGATCACAGGAGAAAACGTGAATCAGCAAAGCACTGGCACCCTGGAATACGCCATCCATTTCAACAAAGGCCACAATGGCCGCAAGCAACTGCGTCAAGGCAAGGCGCCGGAACCTGAGACCTTGCCGGTTGGCAGCATCCAGCGGGTTTCGAAGGTGATGGCATTGGCGATCAAGATGGGGAGGATGATCGAAGAAGGGATCGTCAAGGATTACACCGAACTTGCGACCTTGGGTCGCGTGACCTGCGCCCGCATCACCCAGATCATGAACCTCCTCTACCTCGCCCCCGACATCCAAGAGGAGATCCTCTTCCTGGGTCGAGTGACCAAAGGCAAGGACCCAATCGTGGAGAAGCAGCTCGCCAAAGTTGCCATGCTCGACGACTGGGAGCTGCAGCGGCGTAGCTGGATCGAGTACAACCAAGGCATAAGGAACTGAGGGAAAATCGTGCGAGTCACTTCCAACATGTGTGCAAACGACTGTTCAATTCCTGATTTACGGACATCCCCCGGAAGCGCCCAACAAGAACCCCATCCGAACAACTAAGCACCATCCCCGCTAATATTCAGCAGATAGAAAAACTGTGAACTCCGGAGACATTTCTTCCTTGCGGCTGTTGCCCCGATTACTTCGTGTTGCGATATTACTAAACATAAACGGCGGCAAGGACGCGACGAGATGAACACACATACAAGATTCGACATAGGCTTCCGATTGGGCACACAGACGTGGAAGGGGTGCCTACAAGAGAGAAACAACCATGAGTGGAAACAAGCAATTCGGGGCGCTGGTTCGAAGGCTGCGCCAAAATAAGCAGAAGAGTGACCCAAGCTATTCCCTGCGGCAGTTCGCAGAAAAAGTCGGCTTGAGTCCCACGTTTATCAGCAAGATGGAGACGGGTGACTTCGACCCACCCAAGGCAGAGAATATCAAGAAAATTGCGGAGCTACTCGACTACGATGCGGATGAGCTTTTAGCCCTGGCCAATAAAATCGATCCCAACCTGAAGGACATCATCAACAAGAAGCGCTCGGTTTCCATGGCGGATTTCCTTCGCACCGCCAATGGGCTAAGTGAAGAGCAGTTGCAGAAAGTCACCGAACAGATGAATGAGATAAAGAGAAAGGACGAGGCGTAGTGAACCATGGATCATTCCGCGTAGGCTTTCTTCATGACACAACTATTGAACGTGCTGCCTACGGCGTTATCGCAAGCTACACCAGCCAATTCGGCCTGAACGAAAACGACCCCATTCCAGTCGACAGCATTCTGGAATCCCATCTCGAACTCACCCTCGAGTTCGAGGATCTTCAAGCCCAGTTCGAAAGCAGCGAAGTCCTTGGTGCCACCTGGATCGAGGACAGGACAGTCGTCATCGACCAGTCTCTCGACCCCTTCAACTACCCGACCATGGCGGGCCGCTACGCGTTCACAGTGGCCCATGAGATCGGCCACTGGCAGTTGCACCGCCCTCTGTTCGAAGCGGCCGAAGCACAAACCACTTTCTTTGAGGATGATCGCCGTCCTCCCTCTTTTGTCTGCAGGTCCAGCGCCGACAAGGATCCCATGGAATACCAGGCGGACAAGTTCGCGAGCTTCCTCCTGATGCCACGGGATCGCGTGATCCGTGTGTGGGAATCCACCTTCGGCAACCGGAACCCCTATGTCATTCAGGATGTCCGCGGCGGGATCAAACCGCTCTGGTCAGTGATCCATCCGGTTACCGATGTTGCCCGGCAGATGGCGCAGCATTTCAAGGTCTCCGGCCAGGCCATGGAGTATCGCCTCGAGAAGCTCGGGCTGATCCTGCAGGATGCTCCAGTCGTCGCACCTCTGTTCTAAACCCATACAGCAAAGGGATGATGGAAGATCCCTTCTTTTCCTGAGATACCGTTTACCGTTTACTGTACTACCACCGCCCACCTCAATCAGAAAGGACAGTACCTTGCCGGACGAAGAGCTTTCCCCTCGCTTCAAGGAGTTGTTCCGAAAAATGCGGAACATGAACTACGGCAGCATCGCCAACCTGGAGCTGCAGGATGGCGAACCACTCTTCACCGATGCGACCCGCATCACCCGCGAGGTCGCCTTCCAGAAGCAACCACCACGTTCACCTCAACCTTCCACCTACCGGCATAAGCCCCAAGTGGATGCGCTGGTTCGTCAGTTCCAGCAGTTGCGGAACGGGACCATCAAGCTGATCCGGGTCCAGGAAGGATTGCCCTTCCGGATGCAGATCGAAGAGTAACAGCAACCACATACATCTGATTCTTCACATCGACTGACCGACGAACGGAGGTCGTTGTGGGTGTCGCCAAATCGGCGTCCTCACAGCACCTCCGTTTCTCGTGCTGGCACTACCGGTTTGCCCGGCCCCCACCCGGCCTCCTCCAACGAGGAGACCCACCATGGGTTCGAAAAACCGGTACGAAGGCATTGACAAGTACGCCGTGGAAGTAGTCAGGTACAGGGCGCAAAAGCTTGTGGGAAAGGCAGGATACAGGGACTGCGATGTCGAGGACATCGAGCAGGACCTGATGCTGGATCTGGTCGAGCGTCTGGCAAAGTTCGATGAAGCGAAGGCGCAATTGACGACGTTCGTCGACCGCATCGTGGACCACAAAATCGCCAACCTGCTCGAACAGCGACTGGCCGCAAAGCGTGACTACAGACAAGCCCGAATCTTTCTGGATGAAGCGTTCGAGAAAGAGGATGGGCACCCCTCTTCCCTTCTCGAGATCACCAGCATGGATGACTACCTGGATCGGATGGGATTTCAGGACCGAACCATCCACGACCACCACATCCTCCGGATCGACCTCGAAGCAGCCTTTCACCACCTCGATGATGATGAACAGCGATTGCTGGGCCTTCTGCGTGAGATGACGCTCGCGGAAGCCGCCCGTGAATTGGGTGTGGCCCGGACCACGCTGGCCTATCAACTCCGGAAGATTGGCAAGAAGCTGGAAAACATGGGATTGGATGAGGGCTGGAGAAGGTGATCGTCACTTCGCACCCTTTTCCGGTATGTATCCAGTAGAGGCAAAAGGACTCATTTCAGAGGAGAACATGATTCGGTATCACTTCCAATTCAAACCTACGGTGCCGTTCGAGGAGATCGACGGCAACCTGATGCTGTTCACCCTCGCCGCGGAATGCATCCACGGTCGCACCAAGGTCCGTCTGGAAGCACGGTTCGAGGCGTCACGGAAGGACAACACCTGCTGGATCGACGCCGGTACGGAGGTGGGTGAACACATCGCGCTCATGTTCTCCGGGATCATGGCGTATCTGTTCGGCGAACGATCCTTCAAGGTCGAACGCGAAGTCATCGATGATGTGGCGGTCTCTTCCGGGGAAGGAGTGGCCGCATGAGCATCTCGCTGGCAACCCTGAAGAAGTCAAGCTCCCTGCCGCCGCGTGATCTGTGGTACGGCACCCAGGGGATCGGCAAGTCGACCCTGGGCTCGCTCTTGCCCTCGCCGGTCTTTCTAGCGACCGAGGATGGTTTGTCTGGCCTGCCGGGCATCGATCACTGGGAGGTTCGCAGCCATCAGGACATCCTCGACGCGATTACTGCACTGCATGAGGATCACCCCTTCCAGTCGGTGGTGCTGGACACCGTGACAGCTTTCGAACCAATGCTGCACCGTCACCTGCTCGAGCTGTGGCACACTGATTCCATCGACAAGGTGGGCACCAATGGCGGCGGTTTCTACAAATGGCGCAACGAGGCCCTTCCCCTGTGGCAGGAGATCCTCGACGGGTTCGACAGCCTGCGGATCAACCGTGGGTTACGGATCACCCTGATCGGCCACTCCATCGACAAGGAGATCAAGCCGCCGGAAGCCGACCCCTACCGCAAGTACACCATCGACCTGCTGAACGACAAGGCGGCAGCGATGATCTACAGATGGGCAGATGTGGTGGGCTTCTGCAACTACCGGATCTCGGTGACGGGTGCAACGCGTGACAAACGTGGCCAGGTCACCAAGGCGGGCCGCGCGATCGGCAGCGGGGAACGTGTGATGTTCCTCTCGGAACGGCCGGCCTTTTACGCCAAGAACCGTTTCGACCTGCCCGACGAGATTCCCCTCAACGGACACGACTACCTGAACGCATTCAACCATTCGAACGAGGAACAGAACCATGGCTGAGCTTGGACAGAGCGGCTTTGACTCCACCCAGGTCGAGCCGAGTACGGATTTCGAAGCGTTGCCGGCGGGTCGCTATGTCGCGGAGATCAGCGACAGCGACATGCGCCCTAACAACAAGGGGACGGGCGAATACCTCTGGCTGGAGTTCACGATCCTTGATGGCCCGTTCGCCGGCCGGAAACTGTGGACGCAGTTGAACCTGGTGAATCCTTCTCCCCAGGCGGTGGAGATCGCCCAGCGCGACCTCAGCGCGATCTGCCGTGCGGTCGGCAAGCTGCGGATCCAGGACAGCATCGAGCTGCACAACATCCCGCTCGAGATCAACGTCAAGGTGAAGAACAGTCCGGAGTACGGGCAGCAGAACAACATCCGCGGATTCAAGGCGATTGAAGGGAACGGTCCTGCATCGGCACCCGCCCAGGCAACCGCGGCGACCTCGAAGCCCTCGAATGGGACCGCTTCTTCTGTGCCACCCTGGAAGAGGAAGTGATGGCGGTTGTTCCCAACCAGACATCGCCAACGATCGAGGCGATCTACCAGGCGTACGAGAGCGGGCGGGATAGCTTCCGCCCGCATCTCGGCGCTTCGCTGATCGGTCGAGAGTGCGAACGGGAGCTGTGGTACGGCTTCCGCTGGTGCAGTCCTCTGCGCCACAGTGGACGTCTGCTGCGCCTGTTCGAGACTGGCCAGAAGGAGGAAGCTAGGTTCGTAACTGACCTGCGGTCGATTGGGATCGAAGTCCATGACCGGGACGAAGTAACCGGCGAGCAGTTCCGATTCAGCGACTTCGGCGGGCACTTCGGCGGCTCCGCCGATGGGGTTGCCCTGGGCCTTCTAGAAGCGCCCAGGACATGGCATCTGCTTGAGTTCAAGACTTACAACGACAAGCGGTTCGCCTTGCTAAAGAAGCACGGGGTCCAGCAGACATCCCCCGAGCACTACGCCCAGATGGTGATCTACATGGACTACCTGGGGCTGAAACGCGCCCTCTACTTGGCGGTCAACAAAAACACGGACGAGCTGTATGGCGAGCGGATCAAGCCCGATCCACAGTACGCAGAATTGCTGAAGATGAAAGCGAAGAGGATCGTTTTCGCCGCACGCCCACCGGAGAAGTTGAGCGATGATCCCGAACTGTGGAAGTGTCGGTTCTGCGACCACCGTTCTGTCTGTCATGAGGGCCGTCCTGCCGAGGTGAACTGCCGCACCTGCCTGCACAGCACCCCCGTCGAAGGCGGATGGCAGTGCGCCCGTCTCGACTGTCAACTCAGTGACGAAGAACAGCGGCGTGGCTGCGAGGACCACCTCTACATCCCGGATCTCCTGCCTGGAGAGGTGTCCGACGCGGGCGATGATTACGTGGACTACCTCCTTCAGGACGGCACTACTCTTCGCAACGGCAACGGCGGACTGAGCAGCAAACAGATTCTGGAACGCCATGCAACTGCGTGACTACCAACGCGAAGCGGTGGATGCCATCTACCGCTACTTCGAAACGGAAGACGGCAACCCGCTCATCGTGATGCCGACAGCCAGTGGGAAGTCGTTCGTCATGGCGGCATTCATCCGCGAGGTGCTGGAGGCTTGGCCCGATCAACGCATCCTGATCCTGACACATGTCAAGGAATTGATCCAGCAGGATTACAGCGAGCTTGTCGGCCACTGGCCTCTGGCCCCCGCGGGGGTCTATTCCGCGGGGTTAAGGAAACGAGATACGGATGCACAGGTTCTCTTCGCCGGCATCCAGAGTGTTCACAGCCGTGCGGAAGAACTGGGAGCGTTCGATTTGATCCTGATCGACGAGTGCCATCTGGTGCCGCGCAATTCGGACACCATGTACCGCCGTTTCCTCGATGACATGCTTGTGCTCAACGAAGCCGTGAAGATTATCGGGTTCACGGCGACCCACTACCGTCTGGACAGTGGTCTGCTGACCCAGGGAAAAGACAGGATCTTCACCGATGTCGCTTTTGAAGTCCCTGTAAAACGATTGATCGACGAGAGCTTCCTCGCCCCGCTCATCACAAAAGACCCCGATACCACACTGGATATCTCCGGCGTCCATACCCGTGGCTTCGACTTCATCAACAGCGAGCTGCAGGCTGCGGTGAATACCGATGAGACCAACGAAGCTGCGGTTCGGGAGATCATCCGTTACGGGCAGGGCCGTAAATCCTGGCTGGTGTTCTGTTCGGGGATCGCTCATGCGGAAAAGATCCGGGATGTTCTGCGCAAGTATGACATCGTTGCGGAAACCGTAACCGGATCGACCAACGCCATGGAGAGGGAGTTCATTCTGCAGGGATTCAAGAACGGCGAGGTCCAGGCGGTCACCAACTGCGACATCCTGACCACCGGGTTCAACCATCCCGGCATCGACCTGATGGCCATCCTGCGCCCTACGCAGTCGACCGGCCTTTACGTCCAGATGGCGGGGCGCGGCATGCGCCTGGCCCCGGACAAGGCGGACTGCCTGGTGCTTGATTTTGCCGGGAACATCGAACGGCATGGCCCGATCGATCGTGTGCAGCCCACCGGCACTTCGGGCAAGGGCAGTGGTGACGCGCCCGTGAAGACCTGCCCCAATTGCAAATCAGTCATCTTCGCAGGGTTCAAGGAATGTCCGGACTGCCATTTCGAGTTCCCGCCGCCAAAATCTGAACTGCAGAACACAGCTTCTACCAAGGCGATCATCAGCAAGAACGAACCCTTCTGGGGGAAGCTGCAGAAAGTTCACTATTCGCGCCATTCCAAGCCCGGCAAGCCGGATTCGCTGAAGGTGGATTACTACGAGGGATTCTACACCCGCTACTCCGAATGGATCTGCCTCGAGCATGAAGGATTCGCCGAGAAAAAGGCCAGGCAGTGGTGGAGAAAGATGGGCGGCGATCCGAGGGTCACAACCGTCCATGAGGCGCTGAACACTGCGCACACACTGAAAGTCCCGACCAGCATCCAGGTCCGTCAGGATGGCAAGTACTGGCGTGTGCTGCGGCACCGGTTCGACGAATCCGACCCGCCGCGGGTTGCCATAGATGACGAGCCTATGGAAGAAGCGACCACCCATTACGAATACGAGGAGGCGCCGTTCTGATGGAAGAGATGGTCACGGTCACACGCGAGCACTATGAGAAGCTGAAGAGTCAGCGGCTGGTGCTGTTCGCGGCGAACAACGGCAAGTGGACCGACGCCGAACTGGAAGATCACGCCCTCGATGCGGCGATTGGCAGGGCGGGCGAACTGGTCGAAGAAGAACATCTGACCGATCGCCCCTTGTCCCAATTGACCCAGGAACAGTTCCGGCGGATCCTGCAGCAGGCCGCCTGGGCATACATGCAGGTCTATGTCGACTATGTCCCCTTCTGAGATGCTCGATGCCGCACTGATCTACGCTTCCTACGGATGGGCGGTCTTTCCCACACACAGCATCCGGGAAGGCCGCTGCACCTGCGGCAAGGCGAACTGCACCAGCCCCGGAAAGCACCCGTTGACACGCCATGGGTTCAAGGATGCCAGTACGGATCCGGAGGTGATTAGGCAATGGTGGCAGAAGCATCCCTGGGCGAACGTAGCTATCGCCACCGGCCAAATCTCGGGCCACCTGCTTGTGGTCGACATCGACAACAAGGCAGAGAACGGCTTTCTCGGCGACGACACCTGGCAGGGGATCAATCAGGGGCATCCGGACACTCTCGAGGTGCTGACCGGCAGCGGGGGGCGCCATCTCTACTTCCACTACCCAGAAGGGGTCACGATCAAATCCGGCGTGGCATCACTCGGGAATGGTGTGGATGTCCGTGCGGATGGTGGTTATGTCCTCGCGCCGCCAAGCCTGCATGCATCGGGGCAGCGCTACGAATGGGAGGCATCCAGCGACCCGGCGGAGGGGGCTGCCATCGCGCCCGCCCCGGACTGGCTGTTGAAGCTGTGTGTCACACCGAAGGCTGTGACACCGCCTCAGGCCATCGACCTGCTTCCCTCGGACAAGGTTCGGGAGATCCGGTCAGCTCTAGTGTTCATTCCTGCGGAGGACTACCAGACCTGGCTGCAGGTCGGAATGGCGCTGCAATCCACTCAGGCCGGCACACAAGCTTACGGATTATGGACCGAGTGGTCGATGCAGTCGGCCAAGTACGATCCCCGCAGCCAACAACGGGTCTGGCAAAGCATGAAGGGTGATGGTGGAGTAACGCTGTCCACCCTCTTCTGGATGGCGAAGCAGAACGGCTGGGAGGAACTGCCACCGGCGATCACGACGCACTCAGTTCCTGTCAGTAAATCGTTGCCAGAAACTGACCCGACCGGGCTAACCGAACCGCCGGGCATTCTGGGGGACATCACCCGGTTCATGATCGATACCGCCCTCCGACCCCAGCCGGAGTTTGCCGTGAACGGTGCCCTGACCCTGGCCGCCGCGGTACTCGGCAGGAAGTACGTGCACGAATCCGGCATGCGCACAAACCTCTACCTGATCACAATCGGATCGACGGGCATGGGGAAAGACCATCCGCGCAAGGTGATCAAGGACATTCTGACCACCTCCGGTCTGGTGGATTTCCACGGCGGTGAGACCATCGCCAGCGGGCAGGGGCTGCTGGCACGGGTCAAACGCACCCCGAATGTGCTGTTTCAGCTGGACGAGTTCGGCCTGTTGCTGCAGACCGTGCAGGCAAAGAACGCGATGCGGTACAACAAGGAGATCATGATCAACATCATCCGCCTGTTCAGTTCTGCGGACACGGTGTTCTTCGGCACAGAATACGCCGACCAGGCTACCCGACCCACGGTCAGCATTGAGTACCCCTGCGTCTCCATCAATGCGACAACCACCCAGGACGCGTTTTTCTCGTCACTGGAATCGAAGAATGTGGTCGATGGCTTCCTCAACCGGTTCATCGTCGTCGACCTGTCGCACCAAAAGCGACCACCGCTGCGACGAGGAAGAGCGTTTCGAGAGATCCCTCCGAACATCCTGGAGTGGGTTGACATGGCGCAACATCCTGATGAGACCCAAGGAAATCTGGAACGTGTCTTTCCGCCATCGGTGCCAGCCGCGGTGCTGGTCACCGAATCGCCCGAAGCGCAGGCACTGCTGGAGGAGTTCAGGCTGGATGTCGAGGCAAAGGCGGATGCCGCCATGAACACCGGTATCGACGCTTTGTGGAGCCGTGCCGTGGAACACACGGTCAAGATCGCCATGATCTGCGCCTGCGCGGACAACATCCGTGAGCCGGTCATCCAGTACGAACATGCCCTCTGGGCGATGCGCTTTGTCGGTTACCACACGGAGGTGCTCGCTCAAGAAGTGAAGAAGCGGATCGCGGACACTGGCTTCGAACGGATGGTCAACGATTTCTACAACGCGATCTTGCTGGCTGGTGAGCAGGGGCTGACCGAGCGGGACATGAACCGCCGTAAGCCATTCCGATCCTTCCCCCAGAGGGATCGCAAAACCGCCATGGAGACCCTGCTGAAAGGTGGCCAGGTCGCTTTGGTCAAGCTGGAGCACTCTGGCAGTGGACGCCCACGTCTCGCGTATGTGGCGGTGGAAGGGTGAATATGGAATTCTGGCACTTTTTCGCACACCTCGTGTGCCAGAAAGATTCCCAGTGCTGATGCGGGTTTAGGCCTATTCTGGCATTTCGCACTCGCGTAGGGAATAACCCCGTAGGGAGAATACCTATGCGTGCGGAATGACGAAAAGAGTATATCATATATTTATACTTAATAATATCAACATTTTAGAGACTAATCTTTCTGGCATGGACAGTGTGCCAGAAATGTGACAGAAAAGGATTTCGACGTGAACGGCGCATTTTACAGGGCAAAAGGTCGTACCGCGGTCAAAGAAGGCATGAACAAGCTGGAAGCCAAGTATGCCGCGCACCTTCAGCTCCTTCAGCAGGCAGGCGAGATCCACAGCTTCTGTTTTGAACGGCACAACCTGAAATTGGCAGATCGGACCTACTACAAACCGGATTTCGAAGTGATGTTGCCGGATGGCACCATCGAATTCCATGAGGTCAAGGGCTTCATGCGCGATGACGCCAATGTAAAGCTGAAGGTCGCGGCCAACCAGTTCCCGCAGTACGTGTTTCGTCTGGTGCAGTGGGATCGCAAAACCGGATGGAAAACCACCACCTATCCCCCGCATGACAAGTGATCGCAGCAGCATTCAGTTGTCAAGGAATCCTTGACGACTGGCCACCATCACCCGTGGTTCATCGTTTCGCAGCTTCCTTCGCAAGAGCGCACTAAGGTTAACCCACAGTTAATCTTTCTGCATTCCCTACGCAGGCTCGGCTCGGTCGAATTCGTCAGATCCAGGCGTTTTCCGGTAAGTATCCAGAAAGGAGTCTTGTCGCCACAAAGAAGAAACCGGAACGACAAAATGAGTTCTGACCGCGAAAACGCCCCTTCCCCCGCTCCTGCAAATGGGGATTCAGCCCCGGTGTCGCAACCCAAACACCTTGAAGCAGCCAAGCGGTGCAATGCCCGCTCAAAGCGACACGGTGGGCCGTGTGGCGCACCCGCGATGGCCAATGGCAAATGCTACCACCATGGCGGCAAGAGCGCCTCACACCCAAACCAGGCGCACGCCGGCAACAAGCACGGCATGACCCATGGTGCCTTTGTCGCGGCGCTGCAAACTGTTGAGGAGAAGGAGCTGTTCCAGGGCTTCATCGATGAGATGTACGCCTCATTCCCCGACATGAACCGGGCAAACGACCTCGCCTACCTGCAGATCGCCGCCATGACTTACATCCAGTTGATCCGTGGGATCCGCGGTGGGGCAGCAGGTTCAACCCTGGACGAGCTTTCCAGGGTGATGAACCGCCATTTGACTGCCCTGAAGGTCAATCGTGAGCAACGGGATGCGGGACTGCTGGGGCCCAATGGGCCAAAATCGCCTTCCGAATTGGCCATCCTCCTGATCCAGAAGGTCGAACAGCGGGAGATTCATCACATCGCTGGTGGTCAGGAGGCGAAAGAACTGCCCGATCCGACCTCCGGGCACATCGCTGGGCGGATTGCCAGGGCGATGCAGACGGGGGAATTCCCCATGATCGACGGGGATTCCGACGAGATTCCATCGCATACCATGACTGGCGACGAACCAGAAAACAAAGAGTTAGACCCGGACGAGGACCGCTGAACCTCGCATACTGGTTCGTATGCGATGAAAGGA
>Ga0068714_10000319_pt1 | contig 102256 bp, 77 predicted proteins | sample MTBNYHSulfiMetaG_FD_62988 | JGI IMG/M metagenome (GOLD analysis project Ga0068714, IMG submission 62988) | Enrichment culture microbial communities from rom New York Harbor, USA that are MTBE-degrading - MTBE-NYH (New York Harbor Sulfidogenic)... | ecosystem: Environmental > Aquatic > Marine >...
AGAAACCTGGAGCATGTAGCTCACATCTCCGCCTTCCGGATCGCTGGAGGCTTCCCAGCTGAAAGTGATGGGACCGTCAGGCAGGAGCATTGACCCATCCTCCGGTGAAAGCAGAGCGAATGAGGTGGGCGAGAAGTTAAAATCAGTCACGAGGATGCCATCCACATTGGTGGCTTCGGTCCCCATGAAGTTGAAGATGTAAACTCCGCAGGAACCTGTCGGCAGGTAGTCATCGCCTGAAACCGTCAGCGGCATGCCATCGAGCAGAACACCGTCATAGTAGGCGTAGAGCTGGTCTCCGAAGCAGTCGAGACGCAGTTCATGCCAGGAATCCTCCGTGGGAATGCCGCCGGGGACCTCGTCACCTGTCCATTCGGCAAGGATAACCGAGCCGCCCGAGTACTTGATGAGCTGGAGACGCTGGTTGTCATCGAAATCAGAGCGGAATGAGTAAAAGCTTGGCAATCCTTCGGAGACAGTGACTCGTGCCACAATCCCGTTGTAGGAACCGAAGGTCCCGGTGGTGACTGTTGTCTTGACCCAGGCGGTGTAAGAATAATCCTCCATCTCTTCCGTGCCGAAGCAGGCCGTGCCCACCCCGCCGCCACTGCCTTCATTGGTCAAATGACCGATCCAGCCATCGCCATCGGGAGCACCATCATCGGGCGAGGAAATGATGTTCTCCCCACCTTCCCAGACACTGAACCAATCCAGTTCCAGGCTGCCATCGGCAAAATGCTCTTCATACAAAACTGTTTGAGCTGAGGTGGCGCCGATCAGGGCCAGCGCCAGGGTAAAACTGAGTGCAACGCGCATGGCAACATCCTCCTTTTGTGGCATCTCCCCCTCAAAATGCCCTGGCTGCACAGGAACGGTGATCCGTTGTGACAGCCGCCTCCGACTCCTCTCGACGCTCGCGGGTTCAAAATGTGGGGGCTGAACCCCTTACGCAACGAAGAAAGTAGCCGTTCATTCAAGTGTGAATCAATCGAAAATGAAAACAAATCCAAGTTGATGCTGGAGCATCATCGAAATCACTGCCAAATAACGAGGTTGCAAGGTTCAGGATTGTCATGGAATCCTTTGCCGGCGGGTTTGCTCCTCAGGGAAAAGAATACTCGCAAAAACCTGTACGTCTGGCTCCGGTCGGACTGGTGGTCAAGATCGCTTGGAAACGGCAGGTCTCCACTTTGCTAAAGACCTGCCGTAACGATGGAAGTTTTTATTACGGCTGTCACCGGCCAGTCAGGCTGTCAAGTCGTGCCCGGAAACGTCGCTTCGTTTCGCCTCCGGCCGAGCTTGACAGCCAACTCCTTACACACAAAGAACAGCGAGGAACCCACTTCGTTCCGCCTCCTGGTGGACTTGACCACTGTAATCCTGTACGAATTATCAGGAGGATCCCGATTCGGCATGACTTCCATCATCCCGCCTCGGCCCGAAAGACTGCACAATCCCACAGCGTTAAACCATTCCCCCTCGCGAGTCGTCCAATCATCGAAAAGGATAACCACATGGAAAGGAGATCGACGATGTTGCGTTTTCGCTGGATTGCACTGGTTGCCCTGCTGATTGGAATGGGACTCGCCACAACCGCTTCCGCCCGCTCACCAAAGCCACCCAGGGCACCACGCGCCGAGTGGGGGATGCATCAAGGCGGGCACTGGATGGTGTCACGTCTCATTGACCTGGGACTTACCGACAAGCAGATACTGAAGCTTGAGGACATCCGCAAAGAGCATCTCAAGCAGGTGCTGCCACTGATTCGTGAGTTGAACACCCTGCACCAGGAACGGGATGGGTTGAAATCCGAGAAGTCCGCCAACAAGGACCGTCTGGTCGCCATCACCAAACGTCTCGGCGAATTGCGTGGCGATCTTGAAGGAAAGCAGATCGAGCTGCAGGATGCCGCCAAAAAGGTGTTGACAGCCGAACAGCTTGAGAAACTCGGCGATGATGATCTCTTCGGCATTTGCGGACAGTATCGTAAATCCGGACCCCGTCCCAACCGTGGCGAGGGCTTCGGACGATCCTCCGCCCGCGGAGCAGGTTACCCCGACTCCCTGGACGACTGACCCGCGGAACAGATCCCCGCATCTCGAGCCCGGCAGAGTATCGCCGGGCTTTTTGGGTCTTCGCAAGAATTTGTGCGACTTTCTCTGGCTCAGCAGGTTGTCAAGATCGCCTGGAGGCCGCAGGTCTCCAGGCGATCTTGACCGCTGAATTCATGCACTAATTCTCAGGAGCTGTCTCTTTTTTATCCTGATTAATTGCATTCAGCCTGCCGCTGATCACACCCCGAGCATCATCTCTTGAGAGGTTCCGATTTGACCCACACAGGTCAGTGAGATATCTTTCCGCACAAAATGTGGGGAACTCACTTGCACAATCTGCAGGCCGAATCGGGACGGGAACGATGATCAGGAGCGCCGGACAGGAACCAGCGACCCCACTCAGGTCGGATGATGTCTTCTGGGTTCACGACCTCGGGTGGGATGGACGTGGTGTCGCACGGCGCTCGGACGGACGCATTGTCTTCATCTCCGGAGCCGTGCCCGGTGATTCGGTCCGTGCAGAAATCCTCGAAGAACCCGCAAAAGGCCCGGTTTCCGCAGACCTCCAGGAAGTGCTCGATCCCTCCCCCCAGCGTGTCGCCCACCCCTGCCCACACTATTACGAAGGCTGCCCCGCCTCCATGCTGGGTGCTGTGCGACGTGAGTTCTCGCTCAATTGGAAACGTGAGCACCTGATCGAGACCTTCCGACGGATCGGTGGGTTCGAGGGTCTGATTGTGGAAGAGGTCATTCCCTCGCCGAGGCAATGGCGTTATCGCGAGAGGCTCGAGTTCACCATCAAACGGGAAGGTGAGCTGTTACGGATGGGCTACCTGACACCGGAAGGCTTGCTGCCGATCCAGGATTGCCGGCTCGGCAGTGAACCCCTTGAGGATGCCTACGCCGGCTTGCGTCGAGCCCTGCCGGTTCTCGACTCGGAGCCCACTCTTCACAGCACACTCCAAATGCGTCTCCTGCTCCGTGAAAATGGTGCTGAGAAAGCGGTTGCTGTGCTCTTCCTGCTCGGCCGTGACCTGCCGGACCTGCCCCCGCTTGAGCATTGGCTGAACAGTGCCGGACTCGCGGGTTGGGAAATCCGCCAGGCGAAAACAATCAACCGCCGGTTCTTCGACAGCGACCTGCTTTCGAGCAGGGGAGACCCCCACATCCTTCGCCCGGTAGCGGGAAAGATGCTGAAACTCGCACCGACCGCCTTCGCCCAGGCCAACGCCCGTGCTGGAAGGATTCTCATTCAACTCGCGCTCGAGCAGGTTCCATCGGACAGCCGCCTGTTAGATCTCTATGGCGGTTTCGGAGCGTTCGCTCTGGAACATGCCGCACGGGGAGGAAGCGCCTCGGTGGTCGATTCTGCCCCGGCTGCGCTGGAGTCCGGCAGGATGTTCGCCGATGAGCACGGCTTAACAGTCAGCTTTGTGCATTATGACCTGGGCCAGACGGATCAATCGAACCTCGATCTGTCCAGCTACGATGTTATTCTGCTTGATCCACCCCGTTCCGGCGCCACTTCCGCGCTGCTTGAGAAGCTGGATGCCGAAGGACCTTCACGGATGATCTACATCTCCTGCCATCCCGCCGCGTTGGCGCGTGACCTGAGAAAACTCAGCCACTACACCACCACTCTGGTCATTCCGGTAGACATGTTCCCATCGACCAGCGACCTTGAGTGCATCGCAGTACTGGACCGTATGGAGTCGTGAGCGATTCACCGTGTCGACAACGCTCAGTCAGGCCCTTTGGAAGCAGCCGGTGCGATCCCGTGCCGCCGTGATCCCGCATTCTGTCCTGCCACTGGAGGCATGCACTCTGCCCAAGCTCTCGCGTACTCCCCCACCCCCCTGGTGCGGAGCGGATGCCGCTCGCTGGTGCTATCTTCTCACATTCCGGTGAAGGTTCCCCATCCCTGACCCACCTCTCACCGGTGAGAGTGCGCTGTCACGCACCCTTTCAGAGAGGAACCCATGAAACATGATTGCGAAGACCCCCGTTCTCTGCTTTCGCCCGGTTCGAAAGAGGGGGACCTGGATCTCTATTTCGAGTTTTTCTTCGGGGCGCATCGTCCACCACTGATGCATGCCGAACGTGGCTGGCATCCACCTGCCGACGTTTTTGAGACGAACGGCAGCGTGATCATCCGGGTGGATATCGCCGGGATCGATCCGAAGAAAGTGAACCTTGTCCTCGAAAAAGAGACGCTGACCCTCACTGGGTGTCGCATTGAGCCGGAGGGGGCGGAAAAGCGGCAATACCACAAGATGGAGGTGCCCTACGGTCCGTTTGTCCGAATCTTCCGTATGCCCAGTCCGGTCTGTGCGGAAGACGCCCGCGCGGAATACTCCGATGGATTCCTTGTCATCGAGCTGAAGAAGCGTGACAAACCACTCACTCGCAAGTCAACGATCAAAATTCGATAAGGGGGCATGACCTATGGCTGCGAAATCGTCTTCCGATCCTGTCGCAAGTCAGCCTGAAGCCAGTTCCATTCCCGATATCCTTCCTTTGCTGCTGCCAAAGGATCTTGTCGTATTCCCCGGATTGATTGTCCCCCTCTCCATCGCGGATGATGATGTTATCCGTATGATCGACGACGTCATGCAGAAGGGCTCGCGGATGATCGGCGCCTTCCTGCGCAAGTCTGAGAGCAAGGAACCCGACCTGAAGGGGATTAACCGAATCGGTTGCGCCCTCACCATCCACCGGATGTTGCGTGTCGGTGATGGATCCATCCGTATGATCGTGCAGGGGCTTGAAAGGATCGAGCTGCAGGAGATTGTGACACGCAAACCCTATCCGATGGGGATTGTCGAGGTGCGGAGTGTCAAGCTGCGAAAAACCGTACGGCTCGAAGCGATGCACCGTGCTCTGCTGGATGATTTCGACAAAATGGCGGATCTCACCCCGGACATGCCGGAGGAGTTCAAGCTGGCAGCGCACAACATGGATGATCCCGGTTCACTGGTCGACCTGATCGCCTCCAACCTGGAACTCGATCCACCTGTGCGTCAGCAGGTTCTCGCAACGGTCGCCGTACCCGATCGGATTCGCCTGATGCGTCAGCTTATCGACCGAGAGCTGCAAATCCTCCAGCTTGGCAACAAAATCCAGAGCGCCACACGGGGAGAGATTGAAAAATCGCAGCGCGAGTACTTCCTGCGTGCCCAGTTGCGGCAAATCCAGAAGGAACTCGGCGAGGGGGATGAGGATGGCGACATCCGCGAGTGGCGGGACAAAGTCGAATCCGCAAACCTGCCGGAACGAGTGCTCGAGGTGGCAAACAAGGAGTTGGAACGCCTTGAACGCATGAATCCAGCGTCCGCGGAGTATTCGGTTGTTGTGACCTACCTCGATTGGCTCGTTGCCCTGCCCTGGGAGCGGCTCTCCGAAGACAACCTCGACCTGGAGCACGCTTTCCAGGTCCTCGAGGCGGATCATTACGGACTGAAGGACATCAAGGATCGCATCCTCGAAGTGCTTGCAGTGCGAAAGCTGAAACCGGATGCGCAGGGTCCGATCCTCTGCCTCGCCGGCCCCCCTGGCGTGGGAAAAACCTCACTCGGCCAGTCGATCGCACGCGCCATGAACCGTGAGTTTGTCCGGATAAGCCTCGGCGGAGTGCGCGATGAAGCGGAAATCCGTGGACATCGGAGGACCTATGTCGGTGCCCTGCCCGGGCGGATCGTCCAGGCGCTGAAACGTGCCAAGACACGCAATCCTGTCTTTATGCTCGACGAGATCGACAAACTGGTCAGTGATTTTCGCGGCGACCCCTCATCCGCCCTCCTCGAAGTTCTGGACCCGGCGCAAAACTCAACCTTCTCGGACCACTACATCGAGATCGATTTTGATCTCTCCTCGGTTTTCTTCATCACCACGGCGAACTACCTGGAAAATGTCCCCCCGCCATTGCGGGACCGCATGGAGATTATCCGTCTGCCCGGGTACATCACCGATGAAAAGGTACAGATCGCGCGGAACTACCTGGTCCCAAGGCAGATCGACCAGAACGGTCTCAAAAGGCGTCAGATCAGTTTCCACAAATCCGCGCTCGAGGACATCGTCATCTACTACACACGTGAGGCGGGAGTACGCAATCTGGAGCGTGCCATCGGGCAGGTTTGCCGGAAGGTCGCCCGAAAAGTCGCCTCTGAGGAGACTCCCGCAAAGGTGACGATCAACCGGAAAAACCTGCACGAGTACCTTGGCCCGCGGAAGATCACTCCCTCCTGGACCACACGCAAAGCATCTGTCGGTGTCACCAATGGGCTCGCCTACACGCCCTATGGTGGCGATGTGCTGAAAATCGAAGCGCAGCTCATGCCAGGCAAGGGGGGTATGAGGATTACGGGGCAGCTCGGTGATGTGATGAAGGAGTCCGCGCAGATCGCCCTCTCCTGGATTCGTGCGAACCAGAAAAAGCTCGGTATTCGTGAGGAACTGTTCCAGAAAAGGGACCTGCACATCCATGTGCCCGAGGGCGCGACACCCAAGGATGGACCCTCGGCAGGAGTGTCGATGACCACAAGCCTCGCTTCCATCTACACGGGCAGAAAAGTCCGCTCCGATGTCGCCATGACCGGCGAAATCACCCTGTACGGCCATGTCCTTCCCATCGGCGGACTCCGGGAGAAAACTGTCGCGGCAAACCGTGCACGCATCTCACATGTGATCATCCCGGCCGACAACCTCAAGGACCTCGAGAATGTCCCCGAGGATGTACGCCAGGTGATCGAGTTTCATCCCGTCCGCGAGATAGAGGAAGTCCTCCAGATCGCGCTCGATCTGCCGAATGGTGGCGGGAACAGCGACAAAGGCTCCCCGAATGGGAAGGTGGGCAAGCCAACCCCATCCGCTCAGAAGAAGAAACCAGCTGGCAAATCCAGAGCAACGAAGGAGACTCTCCCCGGATGATTCTTGGCGCACATGTCAGCACACAGGGGGGTGTGGACAAAGCTCCTGCCAATGGCAGGGAGCTTGGTGTCACTGCAATCCAGATCTTTTCGAAGAACCAGCGTCAGTGGACAGCGAAGCCACTCGATGAGGAAACCGTCCAACGCTGGCATGAGGGTATCGCTGAACACGGCATCACCCATCGTGTGTCGCACACTTCTTACCTGATCAACCTCTGTGCGCCGGATGAGACAAACCGACAAAAATCCATCGAATCCCTGGTCGATGAGCTGGAACGTGCCGAGTTGCTCGGCCTGACACATGTCGTCCAGCATCCCGGCAGCCATCTGAAACAGGGCGAGGAGTGGGGGGTAAGCGAAATTGCACGCTCGCTGGACACCATCCACGAACGGACTGCAGGTTTTCGTGCGAAGATCGCCCTCGAAAACACCGCCGGGCAGGGGACAAATCTCGGCTTTCGATTCGAGCAGCTCGCATCGATCATCGAACGGACGAAGCAACCGGAACGCCTGGCGGTCTGTTACGACACCTGCCACGGCTTTTCGGCGGGTTATGACATTAAAACCCGATCAGCCTATGAAGCGACTTTCCAGGAGTTCGACCGTCTGATCGGCCTCGATCGGCTGCAACTTTTTCACTTTAACGACACAAAAAAGCCGCTTGGCAGCAGAGTGGACCGTCACGACCACATCGGCGAAGGTGAGCTCGGCCTCGATCCCTTCCGGTTCCTCCTTGCCGACCCGCGTTTCAGCCAGATCCCCGCTTACCTCGAAACCCCCGAGGATGATCTCGGTGGATACGCCTACGACCTGGGGGTTCTGCGGGGATTGTAAAGCCTGTTCGGGGGTCGTAAACGGAAGATTGCGTCGTTGCAGCAGCCTTCGGACCTGCCCGAACACCCTTCGCACCTCAAACAGATGCGTCATTGCGAGCCGTTTTCGCGCGAGCGAAAACGAGCGTGGCCATCTGTAGTTGTCCTGTAAGCACCTCGAGCCACCCCGCTCTGAGTGACAGTCAAGATGCCGCGCGCAATGCAGATTGCCACCATCCGCTACTTCCCACCGAAGCCCCATCCTTCGATCGATCGCACTGGCCAGCCCGCCACGAGGCTTCCCGAGTTGAGGCCTCCCGATTGTCCCCTCCTCCCTGCCAAAGTACCTTATCCTCCCAGTCCCCATCGCTGAGGTGCCACCCATGAATGATCGTGACCGTTACGACCACCTGTTGAACGAAATCCGCCGTCACAACCGGCTCTATTACGAGCAGGCGAGCCCGGAGATCAGCGACAGCCAGTATGACGAACTCTATCAGGAACTGGTCCGGCTGGAGAATGCCCACCCTGAATGGGTGACGCCCGACAGCCCCACCCGCCGTATCGGTGGCCGGGTGTCCGGTGGTTTCGCGACAGTCATCCACCAGCGACCCATGATGTCCCTCGCCAACACCTATTCCGAAGGCGACGTTCGAGAGTGGCATGAGCGTCTCGTGCGCGAAGTGGCGGGTAGCGCAACTCTGCGTTACACGTGCGAGCCAAAGATTGACGGTATCGCTGTCACATTGCATTACAAAGGGGGAGAATTATCCATTGGAGCGACTCGTGGCGACGGCCGCGAGGGCGAGGAGATCACCGCGAACCTGAAAACAATTCGAGATCTGCCACATTCCCTGCCCCACGGTCCCTGGTCGGAAGAGACAATCGAAATCCGAGGAGAAGCGTACATGGCGGTGGAGGGATTCAACCGGTTGAACCGTGAACGTGAAGAATCGGGTCTCGAGCCCTTCGCCAACCCCCGCAATGCGACCGCAGGGTCACTGAAACTGCTTGATTCAGCAGAGGTTGCGAAACGTCCCATCCACTTTTTTGCTTACGAGCTGCACGGGGATCCATCCTGGGCTGGCGACCGACATGCGAAACGGCTTGACCTGCTCACAAAAATGGGATTCCAGGTGGTCGAATGGACGATTGCCAATGATGCCGAGGGCATTCAGCGCTACTGGCAGGAGTTGGAACAGCGACGATCCTCAATGCCCTGCGAGATCGACGGAATCGTTGTAAAAGTGGATGACCTGGCGCTCCGTGCGGAGCTGGGCGCGACCGCGAAAGCGCCAAGATGGGCGATGGCCTACAAGTTCCGGGCGCAACGTGCCGTGACAAGGTTGAATGCCATCACGCACCAGGTCGGGCGGACCGGTGCAGTGACACCCGTTGCCGAGCTGGAACCGGTCAAACTCGCCGGATCAACGATACGGCGCGCCACCTTGCACAATGCCGACGAGATCAGGCGCCTCGGACTGGGTCCGGGGATGATGGTGGTGCTTGAAAAAGCAGGGGATGTCATCCCAAAAGTGATCGCACGTGCGGAAGGCGAGCCTGTGGGCAACTACACCCCACCCGACAACTGCCCTGCCTGCGGTGAACCGCTTGTGCAGCCCGATGAGGAAGTAGTCCGCCGATGTGTGAATATTTCCTGCCCCGCAATGCTGCGTGGCCGATTGATTCATTTCGCCAGTCGAGGCGCAATGGACATCGAAGGATTTGGCGAGAAAACGGTTGACCTGCTGCTCCAACATATTGTAGTCGAGAAAGACGGCCAGAGTACCCTGATGCTGGACCAATCCACTGGCGGACAAATCACCGATCCCGGTGATATTTACTCCCTTCGCTACGAGCAAGTTGTTGAACTGCCCGGCTTTGCGGAACTTTCGGCACGAAACCTCCTGCAGGCTGTTGAACAATCCAAGTCGCGAAGCCTCGAACGATTACTCTTCGCCCTCGGGATCAGGATGGTTGGAGCCGGAGTGGCGAGAACCCTGGCACATTATTTCGGACACCTGGATCGTTTAATAGAAGCGTCGAGAAACCCCGATTCGCTCACTTCGATCAACGAGGTGGGAAAGAAGATTGCGGTGAGCATTTACGAATTCTTTTCCCTCGAGAGAAATCTTCGCTTCATCGATAAACTTCGTGCCGCAGGGGTCTCTTTCGGGGATGAAAGTGCCCCTCGGACTGCTACGGGCGCCTTGGAGGGAAAGACGATTGTCATCACCGGCTCATTGACTACATGGACACGTGACGAACTCTCAGCGATGTTGCGTGACCTCGGCGCCAGAGTGACCAGTTCTGTCTCGAAGAATACGAGTTTCCTGATTGCAGGCGACTCTCCGGGCAGTAAACTGGACAAGGCGCTCCAGCTCGAAGTACCGGTTATTAACGAGAGCGAACTGGAAAAGCGTCTCCTCGAATGGCAGGGGAAAGCATAATCTTCGCTCACACGGATAGACACTAAGGGTCCTCACATGAAGAGTTGTGCGTGGATTCCGCGGTCAAGTTCGCTGAGGGGCAAGCCCAGAGCGGCCTCCAGGCGATCTTGACAACCTGATTAACCAGAGATAGCCGCGCAAATTTTTGTGAGGACCCGTTAAGGGCGAAAGACGAGAGGAGTTGTTGTGCCACAAGGACTAAAACCGGACACGCGTGTCCGAAAAGAAATTCCCGAGGAATACCACTGGAATCCCAACCACATTTTCCCTACATGGGAGAAGTGGGAAAGTGCCTGTGCTGAGTTGGATGCACTGATCGAGAAGCTTGCCTCATTCAAGGGCACCATGAACCAGGGTTCACAGCATCTCTATACCTACCTCCAGCTTCAAGACCGGGCTGGCGAGCTGTCGCATCGTGTCTGGTACTACCCTGCACTTCAGTTCGACACTGACCAACGACGCAACGAGCTGGATGCAAAGCGTCAAAAGGTCCAGGCGATGTTCGTTCGCTTCGCCACGGCAACCTCATGGTACTCGCCGGAGGTGCTGGGTCTCGGATGGGGGACGGTCGAAAAATGGCTGGCAGAGGATCGCGAACTTGCTCTTTACCGCTTCACCCTGAGTGAGCTTTTCCGTTTGCAGGAGCATGTCCTGGACGAAAAAGGCGAACGGATCATGGCGCTTTCCGGACGGTTCGCCTCGACCCCACCCTCGATCTATTCCATGCTGACCACTGCTGATGCCAAACATCCCGACGTGACCTTGTCAACCGGGGAAACGGTGAAGGTTTCACACGCTGCCTATGGTTCCATGCTTCGCACCCTGCGTAACCAGGAGGATCGTGAGAAGGTCTTTCGCGCACACTACGGGACCTTTGAAGGGCTTGCGAACACCTGTGCCGCGATTTACAACAGTGTGCTGCAGAGAGGCTGGTTCCATGCCCAGGCTCGCAGCTACACCAGTGTCCTCGAAGCACGGCTGGAAGGAAATGCGATCCCTGCATCCGTGGTCAACACCCTGGTGAGTACAGCGAAAGCGGGCACAGGACCACTGAGACGATACCATCAGCTGCGCAAGAAGTTCCTCAGGTTGGAGAAATATCACCTGTACGATGGATTTGTCGGACTCTTCGAAGAGCAGAAAAAGTACCCGTTTCGCGATGTGCAGCAAATCATCCTTGAATCGGTACAGCCATTAGGCGACACCTATGTCCGAAAAATGGAAGCTGCTTTCCATGAGAGGTGGATCGACGTTTACGAGAACGAGGGTAAACGTAGCGGGGCCTACTCGGCGGGTGTTTACGGTGTTCATCCCTACATGCTGCTGAATTACCAGGATACACTCGATGATGTCTTCACCCTCGCTCATGAGTTGGGGCACTCGATGCACACCATTCTCGCGGATGAAAGCCAGCCTTATGTGTACTCCGATTACACCATCTTTGTTGCGGAAGTCGCCAGCACGCTGAATGAGGCGCTTCTGCTGGACACGATGCTGGAGAAGAGCGAGAGCCCGCGCGAACGGGCGATCCTGCTGCAACACGCGATCGACAGCATAGCTGGCACCTTCTTCACACAGGCGCTTTTTGCTGCCTATGAGCTGGAAGCGCACCGTCTCGCCGAGGCGGGTGAACCCATCACTGCGGATGTCCTGAACCAGCTCTACTATGGGTTGTTGCAGGAGTTTTACGGTGACTCGATCGATCATGACGAGCTCTATCGGGTCACCTGGGCACGCATCCCGCATTTCTTCAACAGTCCCTATTATGTCTACCAGTACGCCACCTGCTATGCTTCCTCGGCGTTGCTGATGCGTGACATCCAGTCATCGGACCAGGCGGTAAGGCAAGCGGCTGTGGACCGTTACCTGAACCTGCTGCGCGCCGGGGGCAGCGACCATCCCACGAGCCTCCTGAAGGCAGCAGGCGTGGACCTCGAACAACCCGAAACGGTTCTGGCTGTGGTCGATCAGCTCGATACGCTGGTCACGCAGCTCGAGCAGGAGATCGATCGCTTGGCGCATTGAGTAGTTTTTTTGGGCTCCTCAATGTGTTTGTTGTTGGGTTGTCAAGACACTCCTGGAGACCTTCGGCATCCAGGTGATCTTGACAACCTGGCGGGCCAGAGACAGCTATAGAACCCTTGTCAGGAACCAGTTTTAATCCATCGGAAATGGCAGGGAGACACGATGGCCGCATTTAAACCCGTAACACGATCAACGATCGATCATTTTCGAAGTCGCATTCAGAAGATCGATCCCACCTTGCCTCCTCTGTGGGGAAAAATGTCGGCAGCTCAGATGTTTGGGCATGTACGTGCCTATACCGAATGCGCCCTGGGGATACGGACCATGACCTACCGAGGCAATCCCCTGGTGCGATGGTTCGCAAGACGTTGGTTCTCGTCGTCCGTTGGCTTTCCCAAGGGAATGCCATCTTTCAGGATTCTTTTCCCGGACAATCTCGGAGATGCAGAACAAGAACGTCAATTGCTGTTCGACAGGCTGGTGGAGTTCGTTGCTGCCCTGGAAGCAAACCCGGAACGTATGGAGATGAATGAAATGATGGGCGAGCTGCCACTGAGCGAATGGGCAGTTTACAACGGAAAACACCTCGATCACCATTTACGGCAATTCGGTGTCTGAATAAAAGACAACCATGTCCGAATTACTGCGCGGCCTGCCAGCGAAGCACCCTGGCAATCTCCTCCACATGATGCTCGTCCGTACCACAGCATCCACCGAGGATACACATCGGGAATGCCGTGACCAGCTCGAGCACTGCCCCGCCAAAGATATGTGGTTCTTCTGACTCCAGGTGGTCGAGGTTGTCCAGCTCTTCCGGACGCAGGGTCGAAGTGTTCGCCTGCAAGCCTCCGAGACGTTCAATCAAAATGTGCCCCAGGCTTGCTTCGTGGCTGAGTGCTCGTTGCAGCACCGCAGGATGAACACAATTCACAAGGTGCAGCAGCGGAGCGGGGTCGCATTCCCGGTCGATTTGCTCAATCGCTTCATGCAGGGCTGTGCCATCGAGTAATGTGCCTTCCGCATGAATCACATAGCTGACAAAGTAGGGAAGTGCTGTGGAAGCCATTGCATGAGATATCCCCAATGCCTCATCGAAGGTCGGCAGGGTTGAAGCAATCAGAAAATCCACCCCGGCATCTGCAAGCCCTTCCGCCTGAGCCAGATGAAATGACCGGGCTTCCTCGGGGGTGATGCGCGCCACGGGGTCATAGGCATCACCCTGCGGACCCATCAGGCCGCCTACAGAAATATAAGATCCGTATTCACCAGCCTCATCTCGAAGTTCATGCAGGTACTCAACAGCCAGGTGGTTCACATTGATCTCAGGTGCAATCCCAGCCAGACGGACACGTTCCGAATTGACACGCCAGGTGGGCGTGAGCAGGAGCAGGGGCAGGTCATACTTCCGGCCGACATCGATATATGCCTTGTGCAGCGATGCCATGTGTGCACGATTCACCGGGTCGAGCAGCAGCGCTGCATTTAAAATGTGCGAATCGAGGGGAACACCGAATTCCCTGCTGAGTCGCTCGATCAGCGACCCTTCCATGAGGATAGGCTGACGATTCTGAATCAACCGAATCAGTGAATTGGCTGTCATACGTGAATTTACTCCAGCAATCCAGCAGCTCGTACTTTCGGTTCCAGTTCACGATAGGCTACCGGAATCTGACGCCCGGCGGCGAATTCATCCTCGAACTCTTTGCTGATGGCGAGGCTGCGCGGGTCATCGCTGACAAAACTCTTACCCGGGTTGTTGCGGTGCATCAGGTGCAGCAATCCAGCGTGACCGGAAAGGGGAGTCAGAAGCGGTGCAGGGCTGACACCGAAGCGTTTCGGATCTCTGCCATAAAATCGTGCGGCCTTTTCCTCGAGTGCCTCCGGTGTGGTGTCGGCAGGCAGCTCCCAGGAATTGTCGTCAAACAGCGGGAAACGGGGAGGAGTCGCAGGGGCAGATGGCTGGATGACCTCCGCACATTCCCTGACTTCACGCAGGTCACAACCGCTCGCCAGATGATGTAGAATCTGTTCTGTTGCCGCCCAACCTGCGCCCATCCCCAAACCGAACAGGCTCCCGACAGGTGCTGCGCCTGCCGCAGCACCAGCAAGTGTATTCGCCAGTGCCAGGCCGCCGAATTGAGACACCTGCACTGCGATACGTTCGGGCTCGATCTCGAGCGTTCGATCCAACAGTCGTACCCATCCGGCAAGGGATGCGGGCGGACGACCTCCTGAAAATGGTGCAGCCAGCCCGTTGGGGTCAACCAAACGGTATCCCGGCAGCGTCCCACGCGCCCTCGCCACCCTTTCACACGCCTGAATCAGTTGCAGCACATCCGCTTTCGCAGCGCGTGCGATATCCACCAGCGCCACCTCGCTGCGAATGCCGTGCAGGGCAGCGTCGCGGACCCCGTCCGTGGCAATCACAATCGCACGCTCGATGCCCGCTGGCAGGTACCTTTCCGAGGCAAGGATGCGTGACACCGGCACCTCGAACACAACCTGGCGCACTCCCATCGCAGCCAGCGATCGCAGGCGGTCGGTCCGAGGTTCGAGCCGCACAATCGGCTGAAGCTGGCACGACTCATCAGCAATTCCCAGCAGCAGATCCAGCGCAGCCTCGTCCCGTTTCCACTCGCTGTACACTTCGACAAATACATCGATGTTATTCTGCCTGGCAAATCGATCGAGAGCTTCGACAAGCGCCTTCATGCCACCGGATTCGAGGGGTGTACGTCCCCAGTTGCCAAGTGTCAGAGCCAGTTCTACCAGCCTCATCGATGCTCCCGGTATTCGTTTGGTGCGAGCTGCCCATCGGGCGGTTGAATCGTTGTACCTTTGCATCAAACCCTCCCGGATGGGAAGTCCGTCTAACTTTCAGATGACAGGAACGATGACACGTTACCACATCGATCCCGCGATCGCTACTGCCCTGTTGAAGCGCGCCTGGTTTGAGACGATTGGGAATGGAATCCCCCTGAAACGCCTTGCCTCCAGCGGCGATAAAATCGATGTCGCCCTTGCCAGGACCGTATCACGAACACGATCCACGCAACTCAGTCGTGAGGAACGTGCCGAGTTTGACCGACTCGTGAAGATACGATCCGCAATGCGCCGGTCCGACAAGATGATGCGCTACATGGACTACGGTGCGGGAACCAACATTGACGCTCTTTCGATGGATGGCCGGGATGATGGAGTCCGCAGTGAGAAACGGCTTGGCGACCTCGCACGTGTCGCCTCAGGTCCCTTGCGGCAAATGCTCTTCGAGTTCCTCCTCGTCCGGGAGCTCAAGCCGGCGCGTGTGCTGGAACTCGGAACCTTCATCGGCCTTTCGGGAATGGCGATCGGGATGGCACTGCGTCTCAACAACAGCGGCGGGATCCTGACCACCCTCGAGGGGGCGGAACCCTTCGCCGATCAGGCTCTTGAAAATTTCCGGCAGTGCAGGCTGGAGAATATCGTGTTGCATCGGGGACGGTTCATCGATTTACTCGACACGGTTCTGCCTGGCGAGAGAAAAATCGACGTCGCTCTGATCGACGGTCACCATAAAAAGGAGCCCACCCTCCTTTATTTCGAGAGAATCCTGCCCCACATGGCGGAAAATGGCGTGATGCTCTTCGATGACGTGGTCTGGAACGAAGGAATGAGAGAGGCCTGGCGGACGATTTGTCATGATCCACGCTGCCGAACCAGTGTTGATCTGCTGAGGATGGGGATTGTAGTGATCGGCGCGAATCCACCGAAACGTAAACCGATCACCCTCTTTGCCGCCTGACAATCACGCGATGAATGTCGCGTTTGATTTTCAGCGAAGCGGAGACCTGAGGCAACGCCATTACGGTATTCACCATCGCTCGGGCATGTCTGAAAACCTGCCCGATTTTCCGCCAGATCTGTAGATCTGACGGAAAGGTACAGACGGCAGGTCTCCACTTCGCTAAAGATCTGCTTCAACGTGGGGTCCGCCCCTGTCACTTTCACTTGCGATACATCACATCACTGCGATGCCAACCGCTTCTTCGTATAGGGGATGAGGCCGCCAGCCTCCATGATCCCGAACACAAAATCACTGAATGCCGGGAAGGACCACTCGCCCTTCGCGCCCCGGATAACACCCCTGTCGAAATCTATTTCGATCTCGTCGCCCGTCTCGAACTGATCCTGCACCTGCTTGGAAGTGATGAGCGGCAAACCGGTGTTAACTCCGTTACGGAAATAGATTCGGCTGAACGAGGGGGCGATCACCGCACCGACCCCCTTCACTTTCAGGCAGACTGCCGCCTGCTCACGACTTGACCCACAGCCGAAATTTTTCCCCGCGATGATCACATCACCCGGCTGAACCTTTTTCGCGAACTCCGGATCAAGGTCCTCCATCGCGTGCTCACCCATCTCAGCGGGGTCATTCACCGTGTATGTGTACTTTCCCGGAAAGACGACATCCGTGTTGACATCATCCCCGTATTTCCAAACCCTGCCCTTGACAACTTTTTCCATCATCCGCCTCGTGTTCATGCGACTTCAGGGAAGATACGACCCGGCAGCGCACGGTAGAAAGAAGCCCCGAGAGGAAGCAATGTGCGCCCGGTCGACTCGATCTGCCAGGCACATCTCAAAGGGCCTCCCCACCCCCGAAGTAGTAGGCGAGTCCGCCGCCAGGGGTGAATCCGAGGTCAAAGCTGAAAACCAACTCCGGCGGGAGGATGATGCGAAAACTGATCCCATATCCCTGCCGGGTTCTGCGCCATCCTCCCCAGTCGGGATCGGCGGCCGCGCCAATATCGGCGAAGGGCGCTGTCTCCAGTTCAAAACGCCAGGTAGGGAAGGAGGGCAGCACGGTCTGAACGACTCGACTTGGCAGGGTAAAATCGCGTGCTACGGTGATATGATACTGAAATCTACCCGCGAGGAGACGGCGGCCGTAATCACGGCTGTAAGGTTGCCCACGAACAGTGTTCTCTCCGCCGAGCGCGTTCCGGACTGAGGGCACCGCTTCATCCTGGAAACGGAACCATCCCCGCAGGTACAGCTTGCTGTTCCGTGTCAACGGTCGAGCTGTTGCAAGCCAGAGGTCGGATGCAGTGGTGAAGCGTGGCGAGTTGAAATAGTGCCCGTCTGCACGTCCCGCACGAAGTGCGAGGTCGATGATGACCCCATCCATCGGACGAATCGCGCTGGTGGTCCGGTATCGTCCCCTCAAACCGAACAACGCGAGTGAACCGCTTTGAAAACGGGGGAAGGATTGCAGATTAATTGGTATATCGTTCGCATCGACAGGATTGATCCCCTGTGCGAAATCAGTCCAGATTTCAGGCCCCGCTTCGAATGCCCTGTCCCACTTGTGCAACCAGGCGATCTGCAGCTCGCTGTGTTGAAAAGTCGCGGTAGCCGTGGGGTCGGGCTGTGAACCAACCTCCGGGTAAAGCCCGATTGGCAAGAGCCAGGCACGTGTTACAACCAGGGCTCTCCAGCTTTCCCCGCCGGTCTCCCCCCGCCAGGTTCCACCCGAGAGACCGTTGGTGGAAATCGAACCATGAATGATATATGCCGTGTGCGGGGGGTGAGCCACGCCCGAGGCAATCCCGAATGCGACACCCTGGTCGCTGTCTGCGCTGATGTAGGGTGCGCCGAGGAACTGCCAGCCAGCGGATTCAGGTTCATCCGCAAGCAGTGGCGCGGCTATCAGCAGTAAGGTCAAAATCGCTGCGTGTGAGAATAAACTGCGGATCGACATGAGTTTCCCGTGTTTCCCTCGAGAGCGCAATGTACGATAGCGGACAACTGCTCCACAGGATTGGGTGGGCAAGTCTGAATCTATGCACTTCTCTCCCCGATCGGTGAGCCACGCCTGACTGCAATTGTCGTTTGACAGAGAATGTCTTACTTTGATGTCACAATTATCTGGGGGTCGCGGCAAGATGCGTAGAATTCACAGTTGGTTGAGGTTGGCATGGGTGCATTGATTCGTTTACTTCGACCTCGTCAATGGTCTAAAAACACTCTTGTCTTCGCGGGGATCATCTTTTCTCAGCATTATGGCATCCTGCATGATTGGCTTCTCACTCTCCAGGTGTTTGCGATATTCTCGATTGCCGCCAGCGGAATCTACATCATCAATGACCTGTTCGATGTGGAGAAAGACCGTCTCCATCCCTCGAAGCGGAATCGTCCCATTGCATCGGGCGAGGTGCTGCCTCTGCCCGCTCTCCTGCTGGCTCTGATCCTGATTGCAGTAGCGGTCACCTGGTCCTGGACGATTAACACCTGGGTGCTGAGCATTGTGGCAGGCTACATCGCAGTCATGATCCTGTACAGCGCATGGCTGAAGCACATCCTGCTTGTGGACGTCTTTCTGATCGCTACAGGCTTCACCGCTCGTGCGGTGGTGGGCGCCGCGGCAATTGAAGTGATGATCAGCAAATGGCTCACTGTCTGTGCCTTTTTTATCGGGCTCAGCCTCGCTCTCGTAAAAAGAAGGCAGGAAATCGCTCGGCTGAATGGTGAGGTGGAACTGGGCAGACGCAGTCTGCACGCCGCCCCCCCCCTGCATGTCTGGGATCTCTGGATTATGATGATCTCGGCGATCACCATCCTTGCCTACACTCTCTATACCTTCGATCCGGTGACGGTTGCGAAAGTCGGGTCGCAACGTCTCATGTACACAACCCCCATTGTTGTTTTTGCGTTACTTCGTTACCAGGTAGGGGTCTACACGGCCAACCGCGGGGAGGACCCCACCGAGGCGGTGCTCACCGATCCCTGGATTCTGCTGGCCATCGCCGGTTGGATTCTGCTCGTTCTGCTGATCCTCCTGGGAGTGATGTAACACCTTCTTCGGGAATCGAGCTTCATGAATGCACGTAAACTGATCGATGCCGGCCTGCAGGGATGGGGCAGGCATCGAACCGCCTGGGGCTTGTCGGCCTACCCGGAATCCATAGAGCAGGTGATCGATCTGGTCACCGGTGAGAATCCTGGCGTGCTGCCACGCGGAATGGGACGCAGTTACGGCGATGCCTCGCTGAATGCGGGCCGTTTGACCATACACACCCAACGATTGGATCATGCACTTGATTTCGACCCGGAGCGCGGCGAGCTGACCTGCGAAGCGGGCTTGACCCTCGGTGCCCTGCTGCGAGCCTTTGTTCCCCGTGGCTGGACCCTGCCCGTCACACCCGGCACAAGCCATCCCACCATTGGTGGAAGTGTCGCCTGCGATGTCCACGGCAAGAACCACCATGTCGCAGGTACACTCAGCCGCCATGTCCGTTGGATTGACCTCATCACTGCGGATGGCAGAGTACGTCGGATCGGCCCCGATCGCGAGCCGGAACTCTTTCACGCCACCTGCGGCGGGATGGGGCTGACAGGGGTGATTGTCCGTCTCTGCCTGCAGTTACGGCGAATCGAAACCGCCTATATCGACGAAGTTACGGTCCGGGTTGAGAGTCTGCATGAAATGATGGATCAATTGACCCTCGCAGACCGGAGTTACGCCTACTCAGCCGCTTGGATGGACTGCGCAGTCTCCGGTTCACGTCTGGGACGGGGCCATGTGCTGCTCGGGCGAGACGCGCGCCCGGATCAGCTTCGGAATGGGCAGGACCACGAGCCACTGAGTGTCGCTGGCCTTCGGGCAGTACCTGTGCCCATTGTGCCACCCCTTTCCCTTGTTAATAATCTGACCGTGCGGATTTTTAATGGTTTGCGTCTGCCCACCGTCCCACGCCGAACGACGAACCGGGTAATCCCCTTCTGGCCCTTCTATTATCCCCTCGATGTCGCTTCAGACTGGAATCGCCTGTATGGTCCCCGGGGGTTCGTGCAATACCAGTTTGTCGTACCCTTCAGTGATGGGGAACGGGTCATTCGGGAGATCGTGGTTCGTTGCCAAAGCAGGGATCAGCTCCCCGCGTTGGTTGTACTGAAACGGATGGGCGATGCGGCGCCGGGGCACCTCTCCTTCCCCATCCCCGGCTGGACACTGGCGATGGACCTGCCGGTGAAACCCGACCTCTGGCCATTGCTGGAGGAGTTTGATCGAATTGTCCAACAAGCCGGCGGGCGTGTTTACCTGGTGAAGGATACACGTCTGAGCCCGGAGATGTTCAGGGCAATGTACCCGCGTTTTGGCGAGTGGTCGAAGATCAAGCAGACGGTCGATCCCGAGTGGCGGTTGGAATCGGGATTGGCGCGGAGGCTTCGCATGAGGGAGGGAGCATGAGTGCCTGGCTGATTCTTGGCGCAGCGGGCGGAATCGCGACAGCGGTCGGACGCGAACTCGGGAGCCGTGCCCATACGCTCATCCTGGCGGATCGTGAGGAGATGGCGGATCGGCTGACACGCAACGCCGACGATCTGCGTGCGCGATTTGGTATCTCCGTCCACACCCTGCAGTTCGATGCTCTCGACTTCGCCGGACATGCTGCCTTGCTTGACAAAGCGGAACAGCTCGCCGGTCCGCTCGATGGAGTTCTCTTCGCGGTAGGGGTAATGTGGGATCAGGAGCTGCTTCAAGGGAACGCGAGCAAAGCAAAACAGCATCACGACATCAATTACACCTCCGCCACGAGCCTGCTCGGGCTGGTCGCGGATCGTTTCGAGAAGCGCGAACGGGGCCAGATTGTCGCCATCGGCAGTCCCGCCGGAGACAGGGGGCGACAATCCAACTACCTTTATGGCGCAGACAAGGCAGCCCTGCACCTATTCATGCAGGGGTTGCGGCAAAGGTTGGCTCGCTGTGGCGTCAGCGTTCTGACAGTCAAGCCAGGCCCGACACGCACTCCCATGACCGATGGCATGAAAAACCTTCCCCTTCCCTCGACACCCGACAGGGTCGCCTCGGACATCGCCAGGGCGATCGACAGGCGAAGCGAGGTGGTTTACACCCCCTGGTTCTGGCGTTACATCATGATCATCCTGCGGCACATTCCCGAGAGAATCTTCAAACGTCTCTCCATGTAAGTTGCGCAGAGATGAAATCAGCAGGCATGACCGGTATCATGGGGAGATGGATCTTGTGTGGATTCACCTGGTGCTGCGATGAGGGATGAACGATTGACGGTAACCGTTGTGGGCTATGGCAGGGTGGGGCGTGCCTTGACCCTCGCTCTCTACCACGCTGGTGCACGGATCGCGAACATCGCCGAACAGGTCGACAGCGAGCGACTGCGACTCGCCCAGGATGACGGTTTCACCGTGCTCCCTCTCGAGATGGTCCGCACAGATGTCGATCTTCTGGTACTCGCTGTCGCGGACAGCCAGATCGAGTCGGCCGCGACAATCGCTGCGAGGAGCCTGCAGCAGACCCAGGCAAGGAACAGTCGTGAAAGTGGTGCGGTACCAGATGCGGAGCAATCTCGGCCCCCGGTCGCGATGCACCTCGCGGGCAGCATGGGGCTTGCGCCACTCGAACCGCTCGCACAACTCGGCTGCCCGAGGCTCGCATGGCACCCGATCCAGAGTTTCCCCGCGGATGCTGACGCGCGCCGCTTCGCAGGCATTACGGTGGGAATCACCGGGGATGACGCAGGAGTTGCGATGGGGAAAAGGCTCGCTGACCTGCTGCAGACGAACTCCCTGGACATTCCCGAGGGGGAGCGGGCGAGGTACCATCTGGCCTCGGTCCTGGCGTCCAACTTCCTGCCCCTGTTGCTCGACCTCGGCACGGAAAGGCTGGCGCCCTTCGCCCGAACTCGCGAGGAGGCCTGCAAGGCTTTGCTCCCACTCGTGCAGGGCATGTTGAACAATCTGCAGAACGGCAACCCTGCCGAGGCGATGACCGGTCCGGTGGCACGTGACGACCTCGACACCGTTCTGGCACATCTTGCAACGTTTTCACGACCCGAAGAGGAGGAGCTCTATCGTACCATGATCACGGGGTTACTCACCCTTGCGGTGCAGTCAGGCAGAATGAGCGATAAACGTGCTCAACAGTGGGTTGAGTCGATGACACCGCACAGTGGACGGAATTAAGGAGTAATGTGTCCGATTTACGGAGAACGATCATGGCTGAACGAAGAATTCTCTGGGCTGATGACGAAATCGAGATGCTTCGCCCCCACATTCTCTTCCTGACTGAACGCGGGTACAGTGTCGACGCGGTGACCTCCGGCGAGGATGCCGTCCGTGCTGTTGCACGGGGGGACTACGATGTGGTGCTCCTGGATGAACAGATGGCGGGGCTCGACGGAATCGCCACGCTGCAACGTGTCAAGCGACTCAAACCCGCCCTGCCAGTGGTGATGATCACCAAGAGCGAAGAAGAATCGCTGATGGAGGAAGCCATCGGCAGACGAATCGACGACTACCTCACCAAGCCGGTCAATCCGAGCCAGATCCTCAGCGTTTTGAAAAGGTTGCTCGAATCACGCAGCATCAGCCAGGATCGGCTGAATCGGGATTATGTCACCGAATTCAGCCGAATCAACGACGAGCTGGATTCGGGGCTCGACTGGGATGACTGGCTGGACCTGGGGGTGCGTCTGCAGCGCTGGGCGATCGACATCGGAACCCTGCGCAACAGCAGCCTGCAGGAGTTGCTCGATCAGCAGATTCAGTCAGCCAATGGCATATTCAGCCGTTATGTCGAACAGCACTACCCACGTTGGATGAAGTCGTCCCGTGAGGATCGGCCGCCACTGAGCCACGATGTGGTGCGTGAATGGGTGGTGCCGCGCCTTGCGAAGGGCGAGCAGGTGCTTTTCCTCGTCCTCGATTGCCTGCGCCTGGACCACTGGCTCGCCGTTGAGCCGCTCTTGCGGGACAGCTTCCAGATCGAGCTGGACACCTATTTCTCCCTGCTGCCGAGTGCGACTCCCTACTCACGAAACAGCATTTTCTCCGGAAGCCTGCCATCGGAGTACCCGAAGCTGCACCCGGACCTCTACCGAGGGCTCAAGTGGGATTCCGAAGTCAACGTCAACCGTTTCGAAAGACAGCTGCTCGACCGTCAGCTCCTCGGACTCGGCGCCATGCCGAATCCCGAACCCCGTTACGCCAAGATTCTCGACCCGGAGGAGGCGCAGCGCACACTGCGCAAAGCCGCCGACTACTTCGACCTGCCCCTTGTGAGTATGGTCTTCAATTTCGTTGACATCGTCGCCCACCATCGCAGCACGGAAGAGGTGATCCAGACGCTGATTCCGGACGAGGCCGCCTACCGCAGCGTGGTCCGTTCCTGGTTCGAGCATTCTCCCCTGTATGAGCTGATGCGAACCTTTGCCGCCCGGGGAGTGACCATCGTGCTGACCAGCGATCACGGTTCCATCCGTGTCCGACGTCCGGCGAAAGTGATCGGCGATCGTGAGGCATCCAGCAGCCTTCGCTACAAAACGGGTCGGAACCTGAAAGTGGATGAGAAACAGGCCGTACGCATCCGTGAACCGGAGAAATGGGGAATCGCTTCGCGAGGGATAAACGAAGACCTGCTGCTGACCCGCGAAGATTTCTATTTCGTTTATCCCACGGATTTTAACAAGTATGCCGATCGATTCCGTGACTCCTTCCTGCATGGCGGTATCTCCCTCGAGGAGATGGTGCTGCCTGTCGCGACCTTGCGGGGCAAATCTGGATGAGTGAACGAGCAGGCAAAGGAGAGGTGCATCTCCAGCGAGCCGAGTCGCTGGATCATCAGGCCGTCTGGCGGCTGCACCAGGAATCCACCAGCTCTGGTCCTGAAGGAACGGAGGCAGTTGGCGAGGGGTTCGCCCGCCACCTGAAGTCCGGTGAGGCTGTTGCGCTGATCGGGGAGCTGGGGGCGGGCAAAACGACCTTCGTGCGCGGCTTGATGCGCGGACTGGGGTATCGTGGCAGGGTCCGGAGCCCCTCTTTCACTTTGATCAACCAGTACCCCTCAGACCCCGTTGTCTTTCACGCCGACCTTTACCGTCTTGTGGAAAGCAGCGAATTGATCGCCCTCGACCTGGATGAAGCGCGCGAGGAGGGAATCACCATAGTCGAGTGGGGTGACCGCTTCCCCAGCGAATGGGGCATCCCCGACTGGCGGGTGGCGATTGAGACAGTCGGCTCCGGCCAGGAACGGCTGATTCGAATCGAAAAGCGGGATGCGACGTCCGTATGACACGGACCCCTTCAGGAAACGAATGAGTGTGCGGATGAGGCTGTTGGCAATTGACACATCGGAAAGTGTGGCACGTTGGGTCGGAGTGAACCAGCACGGTCTCCTCGACCCCACCGAGGTTGTCGCCGGCAAACGTCATGACGCTGTCCTCGCCAGCGGCGTGCGTGAGTTTCTGCGCACAAATGCTTGGCCGTCTGTCGATGCGGTTGCAGTGGTGACAGGTCCGGGTGGATTCACCGGTCTGCGGGTTGGAGTGGCGTTCGCCACTGGACTGGCAAAGGCCTGGGGAGTGCCAGTCGTTCCCCTGAGTCTTTACGAGCGGCTCGCAGCAATGGCGTCGGGCGGCGTTGTCTGGGCTATCGTCTATGCCGGACGGGGGGAAGTACGCTATCGCCTGATGCGCGGCGGAATCCCGCCGGTGGCGATCGGGGAGGTGGAATCCTGCCCTGTTCACGATCTGACCCCGCCCGAGGGCACAGAAAGCGTGCTTCCTCTGGGGGAAGGCTTCGTTAAGCATCGTCAAACCATCGAGACGTTACTCGGTGGACGACTCGACACTGCTGCGAAGCGGATCACCCCCTCGGAGGCGTTGGGTTGGGCGGCAAAATCGGCATACGAAGCAGGTCGGCTTGTCGCCCCTGAAGAGGTTGATGTGGATTATGGCGCAGACTTCCAGCCGACACCGAAGAAGAGTGGCTGACGCTGCACCACATACCTCAGCGGTTACGACTTCGCCACGCGCTGACAGTCGCACAGCAGGAGGAGTTGGCCGGACAACCTGACGAAGCTTGCACCTTGCCCTGTTCCGGGGGCGTTCGATGCCTTACCTTTCGTCGATCCTGATTTATCCTTGATGCCGGAGAGATGCCGTGGAGCTGTTCCGCGTCGGTTTCATCACCTTTACCCTGATCGACCTGATCGACATCGTGCTGGTGACGATTGTTTTCTACCGCCTGTACGACATCATGCGCGGCACACGCGGTTCGCAGATGTTTGTCGGACTGCTCCTGCTGCTGGTCGTCAGCCTTGTCGTCGGTTCCCTGGGCATGAAGGGAATGACCTGGCTTGTTCAGTCGGTCGCGCAGGTCTGGGTGATTGCCTTCGTCATCCTTTTCCAACCGGAACTGCGCAGGTTGCTGATCCAGATCGGCCAGGCAAGAATCGTCCGCAGGCTGTTCCGTGTCAGGACCACCCGTGTCATCGACCAGATCACACGTGCGGCGGTGGAGCTTTCACAGAAGCGGTATGGCGGGCTGTTTGTCATCCAGCGTGACATGGGTCTGCGTTCGATCATCGAAACGGGCACACGACTCCAGGCGGAAGCAACAAGCGAACTGATCGTCTCGATCTTCTACCCTCGAACTCCGCTCCATGACGGCGCCATCGTAATCAATGGCAACCTGATTGAAGCGGCGGGCTGCATCCTCCCCCTCACAGAAAGCCTCAACATCGACAGCTCCCTCGGGACTCGTCACCGCGCTGCACTGGGACTTTCAGAAGAGACCGATGCGGCGGTGGTTGTGGTCAGCGAAGAGACCGGTCAGATCTCCCTGGCCTACCGGGGTGAGTTTCTTGCACGCGGCATGACGGACGAGGAGCTGCGCAAACACCTGGAACAGATCTTTGAGCGTGTCGGCGGTGTGTACAACGACGAGGAGTGACCGCACCGGCGTGGGAGGCAGACGGTAACTCTTTCCAGCTTGCGGCCGGTCTCTGCTGAAGCGGAGACCTGCTGCCTGTACCGCTCCGCCAGATCCGCAGAACTGGCGGAAAGTCGGGCAGCTCTTCGGATCTGCCCGAACAAGAGTCAGTCACGATCCAGCGTTGTGGCAGGTCCCCATCCGCTCAACCAACGATTGGCATCCTCATGAGCAAGCCCGCAGTAAAAGGCAGTCGAATCCAGGCAGCACCCCAGACAAATCCCGGTTCGGAAAAGCCAGTCGGTTCCTTCTGGCATCGTTACCGCGCTGACATTGCGGCGATCGCCGCGATCTACCTGGTGACATTAATCCTGTTCTGGCCTTTCGTTTCGGAGAACACCCGTTTCAGCGCAGGTGGGGATGCCGCCGCGGCACGTGCCTGGAACGCAGTCGGTGAATCGATCGCTACCGAAGAGGGCAGGATGCCCATCTGGAATCCGTATGTCTTCCTCGGCTTCCCGACCTTCGGCTCCCTCTCTTATCATCCCCACATCGTACAGAATGTTGTTGACGACATAGCCGTTGTCGGCAAATACATCTTCGGTGTCCAACCGCTGAACCGGCAGGTCTTCTATTATTTCATAAGCGGTGTGGCCATGTTCCTCTTCGTTCGCGGTGTCGGTCTGCCCGTGTGGGGCGCGTTGCTGGCTGGGCTGGTTTTCCTGCTGAATCCTTACAACATATCCCTCGCTGAGGCGGGTCATGGTTCAAAACATTGGACCATCGCACTGATGCCACTGGTGATGCTGCTGACTCATCGTGTCATCAGTCGGCAACGGTTGTTGGATGTCGCCTTCTTCGCCCTGGCGCTCGCAGCGCAATTCCTTTCGCTCCATGTTCAGATTGTCTACTACACGTTGCTTGTGGCCGGTGTGTATGTCCTGGTCTGGTTCGTCACCGGCGTGATCCGCAGGCAGGTTGAGGCCTGGAAAGGCATTGCAGGATTTGCCGCCGGCGGGCTGCTCGGCCTGGGCCTGGCCGCCTGCCTCTACTGGCCGGTCTATGTCTTCCAGAAGTTCTCGATACGCGGAACCCCGCCCCTGCGTGCGGATGCCTCAGCCACCGGCGGGCTCGACTGGATGTATGCCACCAACTGGTCGCTGCATCCCCTTGAACTCCTGCAACTCCTGGTGCCCGGACTTTATGGACTCGGCGGCTCCAAAGCGCTTCAATCGCTTGCCCCGAACCAGAATCTCCTCGATTTTAATCTTTACTGGGGGTGGATGCCCTTCACGCAAAGCTCACTTTACATGGGGATCATCCCGCTCATCCTTGCGATCTTCGCGACCAGTCTGCTCTGGAAACGTGATCGGATCGTGCGCTGGATGGCCATCTCCGTGCTGCTTGCCACAATCCTATCCTTCGGCAGGTTTCTACCGGTACTCTATGGCCCGATGTACCACCTTCTCCCCTTCTTCGCCAAGTTTCGTGTCCCGTCGATGGCAATGGTTGTGACCGCTGCAGGGGTGGCGGTACTGGCAGCGTATGGGTTGCGTGACCTGCTGACCTCGATCCGGACCGCCCGCGACAACAAAACTCTCGCTGCGAAACGGGCAAACCTTTTCTACGTGCTCACTGGAATTGGGACGGTGGGCCTGTTGACCGGATTGTTCGGCGAAGGGACAGGTCCCTGGTTCGACGGTTTCATCAAGGAAGGCGACCTGCAACGGTACGGTTCGGATGTCGTGACCGCCCTGGTGAGTTTCCGTTGGACGATCTTCGTCAAAAGCCTTCTGGCGACATCCCTTTTCCTGCTCGGTTTCTCGCTACTCGGCCTCGCTGCCTTCAAGGCGAAGGCATCGGTCCGCACCCTGGCACTCGCCCTCGGGTTGGGCACGGTTCTGCTGACCACCTGGGACCTGATGGTCCTGGACAGCCGTTTCCTGCACCCGGTGAAAGTGCGCGACTTTGAGCGCACCCTGACCAAAACAGCGACCCAATCTTTCCTGGCGAAGGACCTTCAGGGAGCCGCAGAACCCTACCGCATTTTCCCCCTCGGTGGAGAATTTGAGAACAACAGCTGGATGTACCACCGTATCCCCTCGATCGGTGGTTATGTCGCGGCGAAACTGAGAGTGTACCAGGATCTGCTCGACTATGGATTGCGGGTCAACCAGCCCAACGCCATCCCCAATCTGCAGATCGCAGGCATGATGAACGCCCGATACCTGATCGTTCCGGGCAGGCTGCCTTCCGAATTTAACCTGGTTTTCGACGATCCCACCGGCAAACAACTTGTCTACGAAAACCCGGCCGCGCTCCCGCGTGCCTGGTTTGTCGATGAAGTGCTGCACGAGCCCGACCTGGACCTTTTGATGGACCATGTTGCCGGGCCGGACTTCAACCCCACCATGCAAGCCTGGGTGGTGGAACCGATCGATCTCCCCTCTCCTGATCCGGAAGCACGGCGTTCTGCAATCGTGCCAAGCCGGAGCTACACGGCGCACGGATTTGAGATTCACACGACTACAGACGATTCCGCTTTCCTTGTTGTCAGCGAAATCTGGTATCCACAGGGCTGGACGGCGACCCTGGACGGCCAGCCGCTGCAGATCTACCGGACCAATTACGCGCTGCGCGGGGTGGTCGTTCCGCCTGGCGAGCATGTAATCCGCATGAGCTATGACCCACCCGAATTGAAGGCGGGAGCGGCTGTCTCCTACATTTCGTTGCTTGTGATCCTGCTGATGATTGGCGGCCATTTCTGGCTGAGTCGACGTCGCGGCGTGGTCGACGCTACCCCACAGGCCGATGAATGAACGGTGCTTTGCGCGAGAGGATCGATGGCAGAGCCCGCTGAACGGCCAGCCCTGCACGAAAGGCTGATCCTCGCCCTGTTGAATCGGGTCGGTGCGGGTGATCGCGGAAGACGTCTCGCCGGGGGGGCGGCAGGGGCTTTCGTGATGAAGCTCGCCTCCCTGCTCGGCGCGTTCGTGATCAGTGTCCTGCTGTCGCGCACGCTTGGCGCGACCGGGTTCGGTGCTTACGCTTTCGCCATCGCCTGGATTCAGCTCCTGCTGGTTGTCGCGCTGCTGGGCACAGACCGTCTCCTGGTCAGGGAGGTTGCAGCGCGGGTTCAGTTGCTGGAGTGGGGACTGTTGCGAGGCTTGTTGAGACGCTCCCAGCAGGGCGTGTTGCTCGCCTCCCTCCTCCTCGCCCTGCTGCTCGGCTGGATTCTTTCCCGTGGCGAACCAGGCAGCGACACGATCGATCGCTCCATGCTCGTGGCTGTCTGGATTGCCCTGCCTCTGCTGCCGCTTTTCGCCTGGACACGGGTGCGTCAGACGATTCTCCTGGGCCTTGATCGTGTCACCGTCAGCCAGGCACCGGACCAGCTGATCCAGCCCTGGCTTTTTATCCTTTTTGCCCTGCTGCTACTCCTGATTGCACCCGCCTCCCTGAGTGTCAACTCTGCCCTGTTGCTGCAAATTGCCGCGGCGGTCCTTGCTTTTGCCTATGCTTTTCACCTCTCGAGACGTCACCTGCCTGTTCAGGTTCGCAAGGCTAAGGTGATGTACCAGACACCCGTCTGGCTTCGCGCGACCTTGCCCATGCTTGCGGTTGCCGGCATCCAGGTGATCAACATGCGTGTCGATATCCTGATGGTGGGCGGGATGATGGGGGCGGAAGCTGCGGGTCTTTACACGGTAGCCAACCGGGGCGCTCAGCTTGTCCTGCTGGTCTATTTTGCTGTCAATGCCGCCCTGGCTCCGACTGTCGCAGCACTCCATTCGCAGCGGGACCGGGCGAGAATGCAGGATGTTGTCCGCAAGGCGACAAGGATCACCTTTCTCGGTTCCCTCCCCATCGCACTGGCCCTCATCATTGGCGGGCGATGGTTTCTGCAGATATTCGGAAGCGAGTTTGTTGCCGGGTACACCGCCCTTGTGATCCTTTCGACCGGGCAAATGATTGTCGTTTTCTTCGGCGCGGTGGGCACTGTCCTGCTGATGACCAATCATGAACGACAGGCTGCCATCGGTGCGGCGAGTAGTGCGGTTCTGAACATTGTGCTGAACCTGCTGCTGATCCCGCATTACGGAATGACCGGGGCTGCCTGGGCTTTCTTTGCCGGACAGGGCAGCGCGGCACTGCTGATGGCCATCCTGGTGCGGAAAAAAGTGGGCATCACACCATCGGCGCTGTAGGAGAGGCAATCCCTTTCCGCTTGAAGCCATGCGCGAACTGATCTATCTTCCAAAAAACGGAGTAGGATGTTGCCCCCGAGAGGGGCGGGGACGGGGGCGTATGACGCCGCTCAGGATTTTGCATGTAGTCCACCAGTTTTTCCCTCACCATCGCCACGGGGTCGAGCTTTCAACCCTCGAGCTGGCAGAGGCACAGCAGAGGGAAGGCCACCATGTTACGATCCTTGCGGGGGAATTTGGCAGGTTCGGCAGCGAAGTAGCCCTCCGCAAAGAACGCGTTGACAACCTGAGGGTGCTCCGTCTTTTCTTCAATCCGCGTAGCGAAAATGGCTTCCTGCAGCATAAGGGTTTCTCCGAAGTCTTCAGCAGTACCCTGATGAACCTCATGCCTGATGTGCTGCACATCCAGCACCTGAACAACCTCTCGCTCGAGATCATCCACTCAGCGCACCGACTCGACATCCCCGTCATCTATTCCCTCCGCGACTTCGCAAGTTTCTGCCAGAGGGTCAATCTAATACGTGGCGATGGTTCACTCTGCGAGCAGAGCGACCTGGTGGCGGACTGTCACCGATGTTTACAGAGTGTGGAACCCTTCCCGGTGATCGAGCGTGTCGCAGCCACCCTGCAGGCGGCGCGTCACAACCTGGCGAAGCCACGTTCCTGGCAGCTCGGAGCGGGCAGACTCCTCGCATCACGTTCGAACATTCAGCCGCCCGTACAGCGGGAAACCCCGGCCGACTTTGCGAAACGGAAAGCAGCAGTCCTCCAGGCCCTCGGAAGGGTGGATGTGCTGCTGGCGATCAGTGAAGATGTGGCTGCACGGACCCGCGCATTTCTCGGCAGCGATCTGCCAATCCGTGTGCTCCACCAGGCACCCGATGTCCGACGGCTTTCCTGGCGTGAACGGCTCACAGGCGGTGCACCGCTGCGCGTGGGGTATATCGGGAAGTTCGCCCGCATCAAGGGGCTGGAAGTCCTGATCGATGCCTTCCGTCATTTGCCGGTGGGGACCGCGGAACTGCACATCAAGGGTTCACCCACATGGACCGATCTGCGAGACATCGCGTTCTATAGAAGGATGCGCAAATTAGCGGACAGGCCGGATATCCACTTCCACACCCAGCCGACTCCATCTTCGCAGATCGGGGACTTCTACAATCGGATTGACGTGCTCGTCGTTCCGAGCATCTGGTTCGAGGCCTTCGGGCGTATCGTAATCGAAGCGCAGGCCTGCGGAGTACCAGTGATTTGCAGCGACAGGGGCGGGGTGGCGGAGCTGGTGCGGGACGGATTGGACGGCTTGCACTTCCCGCTCGGTGATGCCGAGGCGCTCGCCGACATTCTGCGCAGACTGATCAAGCAACCGGAGGCGGTCAATTACCTGAGCCGTCACTGCCGCGTCAGCAAGACCATTCAGAAGTATAACGGTGAAATGGAAGCGATATACCGCGGTGCAATCGCAGATCACGGCAGACGAAAAGTGGAATTGGATGGGGGTGGTGATGAACAGTGAAGCTGGCTCCGCCCGTCCGCTCAAAAGCGGAATCCCGCGGAAGTTACGCCGCGCAGGCTTGTTCAAGGGCTTCCTCTTCATCGGCGCGGTGATCCTCGCAGGCTCTCTTTTCCTCGCGACCAATCTGCTGGTTCGCCAGGTGCGCGATTCGGCACGCTCCTACCTCAGCCTTTCGGTCCAGTACTACCGGAGCCTGCTGCTGAGTGATAACCCTGACCTCGCCTACGAAGCGGTGCTCGGCATTGATTTCCCCATTGTCCTGGCGGATTCGGCGGGCAGTCCGAAGTTCTGGCGTAACCTGGATGTCGACCCCGGCGACACTCGGCCGGAAGCGATGGAACGGGTCCGCAAATTCATCGAGCAATCCCTTGAGGAGGGCAATCAGCCTCTCGCTCTTGAAGTCGTTCCCGGCCAGGTCGATTATTTTCATTACGGTGACCCTGAGCTGGTCCGTCTGCTGAGGGTCGTCTCCATCGCCAGCGCGCTCGCCGTCGCGCTGTACATCCTTGTGGGATATGTCGGATTCCGTACTATCCGCAAGGCTGAGGAACGATCTGTGTGGGTCGGCATGGCACGCGAAACCGCCCACCAGCTCGGCACCCCGATCTCGTCGCTGATGGGCTGGATCGAGGTGCTGGGTGACCAGGGTGAAATCACCGCCGCGATGAAGCAGGATGTCGCTCGTCTCGAGAAGATCGCGGTACGTTTCTCGAAGATCGGCGCACGCGAGAAATTGCAGCGGCTGCCTGTGAAGGAGGTCGTTGGGCAGGCGGTTGAGTACATGCGGGGACGTGTGGGCACCACCATGTCTCTTGAGCTCGTGGATCACGACAGCGGAGAAGCGAGGATGCAGCCGGAACTGATCGGCTGGGTGCTGGAAAACCTGCTGCGAAATGCAACCCAGGCCATGGAGGGCGTGGGTAGAATAGTGGTGGAAACCGGCCCTATCGGCCGTGAGGTCTTCATCGACGTGATCGATCAGGGAATCGGTATTGCTGCCCGGGACGTGGATGCGATTTTCCGCCCCGGGTTCACGACAAGAGAACGTGGTTGGGGGTTGGGCCTTTCGCTGGGCAGACGGATTGTGGAAGAGATGCACCGAGGACGACTCTTCGTTAAAAGCACACGACCCGGTGAGGGGACAACTATACGCATGGTGCTGCCAAGGTGAGCAAACAGGAAGTTGACATTCTGGTGATCGGGTCCGGCATCGCCGGCCTGACCTTCGCCCTCGAGATGGCGAAATCCGCCCGTGTCATGGTGGTGACAAAGAAGGATAAGGCAGAATCCGCCACCAACTACGCCCAGGGCGGGATCGCCGCGGCGATCGGTGAGGATGACTCGGTCGAACTGCACATCCAGGACACCCTCGAAACAGGTGCCGGACTTTGCCGCGAAGAAGTTGTGCGGATTGTCGCGACCGAAGGACCGGACAGGATTCGACGACTCCGTGAATGGGGTGCAGAATTCTCGGTCGAGCAAGGGAGACTTTCCCTCGGCAGGGAGGGCGGCCACAGCGCCAGCCGGATTGTTCACAAGGCGGACTCCACAGGCCGTGAGGTCGAGCATGCCTTGCTCGAACAGCTGAAAAGCCACCCGCAGGTTCAACTGTATGAAAATGCCCTTGCCGTCGACCTGGTCACTGACCGTCACCTGCTCTCGGCAAGCCGTCCAAAGAGCAGGCATGCGTACGGCGCCTATGTGTTCAACCAGGACACCGAACGGGTCGACCTGATCACCGCGCACATCACCCTGCTGGCGAGCGGCGGCATGGGATGTGTCTGGATGAATACGACCAACCCCTCCATTGCAACGGGTGATGGTGTAGCAATGGCCTGGCGGGCGGGAGCACGTATCGCCAATCTCGAATTCATGCAATTCCATCCCACAGCCTTCTTTGACGCACGCCGTCAGTTCGACGGTCGTGCATTTCTGATCACCGAAGCGGTACGCGGATTCGGCGGCATCCTGCTCAACCACAGGCAGGAGCGCTTCATGGAGGATATCCACCCGCGGAAAGAACTGGCGCCGCGTGACATCGTGGCCCGCGCGATCGACGCCGAGCGTAAAAAATGGGGTCTGGAACATGTCTGGCTCGATGTCACTCACCTCGACTCCGCAGCCGTCCGCGCACGATTCCCGATGATTCACCAGACCCTGATCGAGGAACATGACATCGACATCACCTGCCAGCAGATCCCGGTCGTCCCGGCCGCGCATTACCAGTGTGGCGGGGTGGTGACCGACATGTACGCGCGGACTAGCCTGGACCGTCTTTTCGCCGCCGGGGAGGTGGCACACACCGGTCTGCATGGCGCCAATCGGCTTGCGTCCAACTCGCTCCTCGAAGCGGTAGTCTTCGCCTCACGTGCTGCTGAGGCGGCAAATTCGCTGCTCGAGGAATGTCGAAACGAAACTCTGCCCGACATCCCGGAGTGGAACGACAGCGGCACCTACGATCCTGATGAATGGGTGCTCATTCGTCATGATCGACGCGAAATCCAGGTGCTGATGGAGGATTATGTCGGTATTGTGCGCAGCGATTTACGTCTGCAGCGGGCTGCACGCCGTCTCGCAACCATCGCGGCGGAGGTGGAGGATTACTGGAGACGGACCACGGTCAGCCCCGATCTGGTCGAACTGCGCAACCTGGCCCAGGTTGCACGGTTGATTGTGAAGTGCGCCCGGCAAAGGAAAGAAAGCCGTGGACTGCATTTCACCACAGACTATCCTGCCCTCGACAACATCATTGGGGCACGAGATACGGTTATTTAACGGCTCTTCCTGCGACCTGGTGCGGGGATTCCGCCGCCAGGTTCGCCAGAAACAGCCGCACCATTTATCGTGAAGATCCGATCCAGGCACGAGGTGATTCCATGCGCTCCACCCTGTCAATTGCAGTCGTTGTAGTGTTTTTGATCCTGCATTCCGCTGCCACTGTGGCGGCAGAATCTGACGCTCCGCTACCGGCAGTTCTGGATTCCATCGAAGCCAATCTCTGGCGTGTAGACACCAATGCAAACCTCGTCAGCTTCCGTATGCGGACCATCGCGCAAATAGAACGTGGGGATGGTGAGGTCGAGGAAGTCGAAACCATCTGGCAGAAGGTGGAAATCCGTGAGGACGGGGAACGTCTCACATGGAGGACCGACGAAGAGGGCAACCTGCTGCCCGACGAGGAGCCGGAAATCCAGGATGCCGAAAACGAGGATGCGAAGGGAAAGAAGAAGAGTGAATTGAAGGTGAGCCTCGGCCCCCTCGACCCGGTGAAGCAGGAGAATCGCGCCAATCACCATTACACACTGCTCCCCGAACCCGAACCAGGTCAGGTTGCCTTTCGTACCGAAACCATTGACACGAAAAAAGGCGGGTTTAACGCCGAGTATATCATTGAAACTGCAACCTGGACCCCTCTCCGTATCACCGGATCACCCGTTCCCATGCCGGACAAGAAGGTGAAAGAGATGGAAATGCAGATCGAATACGCCCCCTTCGGCGACGGATACAGGGTGCCTGCGAAGATCTCCACACGGACGGTCGTCAAGTGGCTCCTGCTCACCTTCCGCATGAGGATGGATCAGGAGTTTTTCGACCACCAGCCCCGCGAGTGACTGTCACGATACCCACCCATGTGCGGAAAGTGTTGCTTCTCCAATATCGCCACTTCAGAGCATAAAAAACCGCCAGATAAGGTATTCCCTTTCCTGGCGGCTTCCCCTGGCCTACCGACCGAAGACGGAGCCCTTGCTCACATTCCACGCTTTGGGGTCAACTTCATCCCGTGCCGCTTTATGAGCATCGCCTTACTTGTGCGGTACCTCCGCAGACTGAAGACTTCGGTCATAAGTTGTCACGGTTGTGGTCATGCCTTCAGGAACCGCTTTCGGTAATCAGGGTCAGTCACCGCGCACCACCCGTCATAGTACGTTGACTCTGTCCATCCGGACACCCTGTCCTTCGTCCCGTTTCCGGGTCATGTCCACAACCAATTCATCGGTTTCTTGTTCGCCAAACTTTAGCCGGTCGAATAGCCTGAACTCCGCGTCAACTCTAACTTTTTCGGGTATTCTTAAAGTGATTTTCAAGAAACGGATGCCATCTGAAAGAATCCTTTTCTCACCCCTCGAGGATTGCTGAAAGTGTCACTTGAGGTTTACGAGAGCCCGCGAGGAGAGCTCTGGCTCTCATGGAAGGTTCTGCGGACGATTTCCGGGGAGGATAATCGAGATACGGGGAGCTGGCGCAGGTATTTCGATCCTCCGGCTCCTCCAAAGAATCGGTGCATGAATTCAGCAGTCAATTTCGCCGAGAGGCAAGCGCAGCGTCGTCTCTCGGCGCGACTTGACAGCCAGAAAATCTGCATCTTGAATCAACCCTCGTTTCATTGAAAACAAATGTGCTGGTTGGGTTCATAGAGGAACTGTCGAAAATTCTCAGGACGCACCTATCATTATCGTCCCGTAACATTTGTTTTCAACAAAACAAGGGCTTACCAAAACGTGTCTACTGCCTGGTTGTCAAGACACCCCTGGAGACCAGCGGCCTCCAGGCGATCTCGACAACCTGAATTGCCAGTGAAAATCGCCTTAGCGCTACCGTCCTGTCCTGATCCCCGCCCGAATCAGGTCATGGAGACGGATCATGCCGACACACACACCGTCTCCGTTCACAACCGGAAGCACGGTGATCTGGCTCGGACGGTTCTCCATCAGCAGCAGCGCGTCGATCGCCTTGTCCGTGTCATGCACGACCGTCGGATTGACCGTCATGATCTCCAGCGCCCGGGCCGTCAGGAGGCCGCCCCCGAGTTTCTGGATGCCGCGTCTCACGTCGCCATCGGTCACAATGCCCAGTAGCAGGCCGTCGCCGTCGGTCACATTCACACCGCCCAGTGCGCGTCTCGTGAGCTGCACCAACACATCGGACATGGGTGTGTCGGGCGAGCAGACGGGATTATTCTCACCCCCGTGCATCATGTCACTCACGTCGAGCAACAACCGTTTACCCAGCGATCCGCCGGGGTGGTTCTTGGCGAAGTCTTCGGAGGATATCCCCCGCAACTGGGTGAGTACCGCCGAGAGGGCATCCCCCATCAGCATAGTGACCGTGGTGCTGCTGGTCGGCGCCAGACCGATCGGGCAGGCTTCACGTTCAACACCCACATCCAGCCAGATATCTGCAGCCTGCGCAATTCGTGAAGATTCCTCACCGACCATCGCGATCAGCAGGGTTTTCTTACGGCGAAGCGCGGGGATAAGGTCACGCAGCTCTTCGGTTTCCCCCGATTTGCTGATGAGAATCACCACATCCCCCTCGGTCACCATCCCAAGGTCGCCGTGTGCGGCATCCCCCGGATGGAGAAAAAGTGCGACCATGCCGGTTGAACGAAGCGTGGCGGCCACTTTCTGCGCGATCAGCCCGCTTTTGCCGGCACCGATCAGGATGATCTTGCCCCGCGCCTCAAGGATCGCCTGCACGGCCTCGACAAATCGACCGTTCAGACGGTCCCTGACCGCACACGAGGCTTCGATCTCCAGGTTGAAGATTTCCCTGGCGCGCTCGAGAATATCCTTTGTCCTGTCGTCCATCTCTCCATCTCCCGCCAACCCGGCGCTCATGGCGTTCGAATCCACAAGCCGACCTCCTCCTCCCGGGGCAGCAATCTACCCGGGTGAACCGCGCCTAATGTAACACGGTGTGGAGACAAATACCCTGATCGGGCGTCGCCTCCACGCTTCCATCTGCAATCAGGCTTGCAGCCCGGTCCAGTGAGGTTGTACTATGTTTTCCGCGTGACGTACGGCGGACTCGTCGTTCAAACAGTCCGCCTTTCTTCTCTTCCAGGCAACAGGGTACGGTGAATCGAGGATGAAACAGGCAAAGGTCATGTTGACCAACAAGCTGGGACTGCACGCTCGGCCCGCGTCTCATCTTGTAAAAATCGCCGCAAAATTCAAGGACACCACCGTGGAACTGGTCCGTGGCGGGGAAATAGTCAATGGTAAGAGTATCCTCGGCGTGATGATGCTCGCCGCCGGTCCGGGCACCGAACTGGAAATCCGGGTGGACGGCCCCTCGGAGGATGACTGCCTGTCGGAGCTGACTGAATTGGTACGCAACAAGTTCTATGAGGACTGACCCCCCTCCCCCCTCGTGGTTTTCTCTGCTCAAGTCCCTATATTCCCATCCAAAGCGTTGAAAGGCCTGGCGTAGCGATGGTTCGGCAACTGACACTTCTCGGTCAACCGGTGGCGCCGGGGATTGCCCTCGGCCCGGCATTTCTGTTGAGACGAGAACGAAAAAACATTCTACCAGCCTCCATTGAAGATGGCCAGGTGGAAGCCGAATTGGAACGTCTTGATCTGGCCATGGAGCGCACCCGTCTGGACTTGCGCTACAACCGCCGGAAAGCGACCCGCACCCTCGGCGACATTGTCGCACGCATCTTCGATGCTCATCTGATGATCATGGATGACGAGCCGACCTTCGACTCGATCCGCGACATGATTCGCAGCGAACGAATCACCGCCGAATACGCCCTCTATCGCACTTTTGAAGCAATCGCGCGAAGTTTCGACGCTCAGAAGGAAGACCTTTTCCGTGACCGCGCCCAGGATGTTCGCGATGTAGGCCGCCGTCTCCTCGCCCACCTCACCGGTGCAGTAACCGATACCATCGGCGACATCGACAAGCCTTCCATCCTGATCGCTGCGGAGTTGAACCCGTCCGACATCCTGCAGATGGACCCGGAGATGATCCTCGGTGTCGCCACCGATGCCGGGGGGGCCACCAGCCACACTGCCATCCTCACTCGCACCCTCGGTGTGCCGAGCGTGGTCGGGCTGCATGAGATCACAACTGCGGCGGAAGTCGGTGACCTCGTTGTTATCAACGGCAATTCCGGCAAGGTGATGCTGCGCCCAACCCCGAAGCAGGAAGCGAAGTATCGGGAAAAGGAGACACATTACCGCGCTTACCAGGCCACACTTCGTGACATACGATCACGTCAAGCTGTCACACTTGACGGTCACCGGATCGAGCTTGCCGCCAATATCGAATTGCCGGATGAAGCCCGGCGTGTGCTCGAGGTGGGTGGCGATGGTGTCGGTCTGTTCCGCACAGAATACCTTGTCATGGCCCATGGCGGCCTGCCCTCAGAGGATGTGCAGGAAACAGAATACCGGAGAGTTGCGAAAACCCTGCAGGATCGCCCGGTCATCATACGCACCTTTGATCTTGGCGGGGACAAGGCTTTTCCGGGAATCGGCCTGAAGCCGGAGAGCAACCCGAATCTCGGTTGGCGCGCGATCCGTGTCGCGCTGGATCGGCCGGAAATGATGATCCCCCAGCTCCGCGCGATCCTGAAGGCAAGCACGTCTGGCAAGTTTCGCCTGATGTTCCCGATGATCGGCTGTCTGGAGGAGCTGTTTGCGGCAAAAAAGATGCTTGACCAGGCGAAGCAGGAGCTCGACAGCCAGGGCATAGCGTACAGCGCCGACATCCAGGTCGGGATGATGATCGAGGTGCCGTCCGCCGCCCTGCTCGCACATCTCTATGCCCCGCATGTCGACTTCTTCTCCATCGGCACCAATGATCTCGTGCAGTTCACCCTCGCGGTCGACCGGAGCAACGAGCAGGTTGCCATGCTGCACCAGCCCTTCCATCCCGCAGTGTTGCGTTTGATTCGGACCACGGTTGAGGCGGGTCACCAGGCCGGCATCTGGGTTGGTCTGTGCGGTGAATTCGGCGGAAATCCCCTTGCGACACTGCTGCTTGTCGGGCTGGGACTGGATGAGCTTTCTCTCACTCCGGCGATGATTCCGGAGATCAAAAAGTTGATTCTCTCCTCCACTCGTGCAGAGGCGGTGGCCATCGCGGAGGAAGCCCTCGCTTGCAGCACCGCCTCCGAGGTGAGAAACCTGCTCCTCGGCAGGATGAAAAAACGATTCAAGGATATGCCCATCTGGTTTGGAGATTACTGAGATGGCAGGTTTCGACCGCTCCCCCGATCAATCGGACATGTTCAGCAAAATCCTCTCCTGGCCGGACCAGGTGGAACGCTCTTTTCAGGCAGGTTTTACGGTAGGCCAGGCGGATGAACAGCCCAGCCCTCGAGCGCTCCTATTCGCCGGGATGGGCGGCAGCGCGATCGGCGGTGACCTGGTCGCGGCGATTGCTGCGGGCAGTGCTGCATTTCCGGTAATCGTGCACCGGGGAGGCCACCTGCCGAAATGGGTCTCACCGGAAGACCGTCTCTTCCTCGTCAGTTACTCAGGGAACACCGCAGAAACGCTCGATGCTGCTCGCGAAGCAGCTCGACGAGGTGTCCCTCTCGATCTGCTCAGCAGCGGGGGCAAGCTGGCGGAGTGGGGTGAGGCACGCGGGATTCCGCTCCTGCGTGTCAAGGGTGGTTGGCCGCCACGATCCGCACTCGGCGATCTCTTCAGCTCCGCCATTGGCCGGCTCGCAGGACGTGGCTGGGTTTCCCTCGGCAGGGAAGATGCCGTGGAAACAGTTTCCGCGTTGCGGGAGGTCTCCAGTGTGATCAGCCATCCTCCCAGCGACAGCGCACACCCCTGCTCTCCCTTCCTCTCCCTCTTCCGCGACAAATTGCCGATGATTTACGGCACCGGGTCGCTCATTCCTGTGGCGAGACGCTGGGCGAACCAGTTGAATGAGAACGCCAAACGTCCCGCCCATTGGGGCGAACTGCCCGAGATGAACCACAACGAAGTTGTGGCCTATCTCAAGGGCACACCCCATGCCCGGCATGCGGCACTGCTTTTCCTTGTCGACCCGGAGAGTCCCGAAGATGTCAAACACCGCGTATCGGTTACCTTGCAACTCGCAGAAGAGGCGGGTTGGGAGGGCCTCAGCTACTCACCTTCGGGCAGAAGTCCCCTCGCCAGGATGTTGAACGCAACCGCCCTCGGGGACTGGTTGAGCTACTGGGATGCGATCGGCAACAGGATCGACCCGACACCCATTCCCACAATCGATGCGCTGAAAGCCGCATTGGAAGCATGACCCTTAGAGGTCCGGCGGTGTGATCCCCTCCACATCACCTCCGTCGGCATGAACCTATATTGGCGCCGTTTCGAGTGGTAAACGCGCCGAAACGTCACAAGGAAGAAGGCAGAAACGATGAAGAATTTCCTGTTCACAAGCGAGTCGGTGACCGAGGGTCATCCGGACAAAGTGTCCGATCAAATCAGCGACGCCGTGCTTGATGCGATCCTGAGAGATGATCCACTTGGCCGAGTTGCCTGCGAAACGTTTGTGACCACTGGTCTTGTGCTTGTCGGCGGTGAAATCACCACATCGACCTACGCGGATATCGCGAACATCGCACGGGATGTGATTCGTGACATCGGCTACGTTCATTCCGACATCGGATTTGACGCAAACACTTGCAGCGTGCTCACCTCGATCGGCCAGCAGGCATCGGACATCGCCATGGGCGTGGACCGTGCCGGAGCGGGCGACCAGGGGATGATGTTCGGGTTCGCCTGCCGTGAAACCGATGTCCTCATGCCCCTGCCAATCACCCTTGCACACAAGATCACCCGTCGCCTCGCCGAAGTTCGCAAATCCGGTCATCTTCCCTTCCTGCGGCCGGATGGCAAAGCGCAGGTGACAGTCCGTTATGTCGATGGCCAACCCGAACAGATTACAACCGTTGTGCTTTCCACACAGCACGCACCCGACATCTCGCAGGGCGAGTTGGCCGAAAAGGTGCGCACTGAGGTGATCTACCCCATGCTTCCCGAGGGGATGTACGACCCGGAGAAGCTGATCCTGCATATCAACCCGACCGGTCGTTTTGTGCAGGGCGGGCCGAAGGCGGATGCGGGCCTGACCGGCCGGAAGATCATTGTCGACACCTATGGCGGGTATGCCCCGCATGGCGGCGGAGCTTTCAGCGGCAAGGATGCCACCAAGGTGGATCGCAGTGGCGCTTATATGGCTCGTTTCGCGGCGAAGAACGTTGTCGCCGCAGGGCTCGCGGATCGCTGCCAGATCCAGGTTGCCTACGCCATCGGCGTTGCGGAACCGGTCAGCCTGCTGGTCGACACGCAGGATACTGCAAAGGTTCCCGAGGAGAGGATAGAGGAACTGCTCCGCAGCGAGCTGAACTGGACACCCGGCGGCATCATCGACACGTTGAACCTGCGTCAGCCCATCTTCAGAAGAACCGCTGCCTACGGGCATTTCGGACGCGAGGAAGCCGGGTTCCCCTGGGAGAAAACCGACGAACTGGCGAAACGACTCGCCGATAAAGCCTGATACGACGACCTGGCCGTCCGATTCACGGCACGGCCTTTGACTTACGCTACGAAGGGAATGGTTGTGAAACCCTCTGATTGTGACATCAAAAACATCAAACTGGCGGACGAAGGACTTCGCCGTATTCGCTGGGCGGACAATGACATGCCCGTCCTGCGCCAGATCCGTGACCGATTCCGCAAAGAGCAGCCGTTGCAGGGATTGCGCCTGAGCGCCTGCCTGCATGTGACCGCCGAGACGGCAAACCTGGTTCGTGCACTTCAAGCGGGTGGTGCGGAAATTGTCCTGTGCGCCTCCAATCCCCTTTCGACTCAAGATGATGTAGCGGCAAGCCTGGTGCGTGATTTCGACATCCGTGTCTATGCCATCCGCGCCATCGACAATGCCGGATATTACCGTCACCTGAAAGCGGCAGCCGAACACAAGCCGCACATCACCATGGACGACGGTTGCGACCTGGTTACCCTGATCCACGAGAAATACACCAACCATCTCCCTGAGATGACCGGCTCGATGGAAGAGACCACCACGGGGGTGATTCGTCTCCGCGCGATGGAAAAAAGCGGCGCACTCAAGCTGCCTGTCATCGCGGTGAACGACGCCAAGACCAAGAACATGTTCGACAATCGTTACGGCACAGGGCAATCCACCGTGGATGGAATCATCCGCGCCACCGATGTCCTGATCGCGGGTAAAACGGTTGTTGTGGCTGGTTACGGCTGGTGCGGGCGTGGCTTCGCAAGCCGCTGCCGGGGCATGGGCGCGAATGTTGTTGTCACCGAGATCGATCCGATCAAGGCGCTGGAAGCGGCCATGGATGGATTCCGCGTGATGAAAATGGAAGACGCCGCAGCGGTCGGCGATGTCTTCTGCACACTCACAGGCAACAAGCATGTCCTGCGTGCCGAGCATTTCCTGAAGATGAAGGATGGCGCAATCGTTGCCAACAGCGGGCATTTTGATGTCGAAATCGACATCCCCGCCCTCGCAGCTTCCGCCAAACTCGTCAACCGGGGTGTGCGGAACAATGTCGACGAGTACACCATGCCCAACAACCACCGTGTCTTCCTGCTCGCGGAAGGTCGCCTCATTAACCTCGCCGCAGCGGAAGGGCACCCCGCATCGGTGATGGACATGAGTTTCGCCACCCAGGCGATGGCATCCGCCTACATGGCGCAGAATGGCAAGACACTCGGAAACAAAGTGTACGACCCGCCGATTGAAATCGAGGATGAGATCAGCCGACTGAAACTCGAATCGATGGGACTGGAGATCGACGAGCTGACTGAAGAGCAGATCTCCTACCTTTCCGATTGGCATGAGGGTACCTGATTCAGCATCGCGCACCTGATTCTGTCCACTCTGGACCGCCGGGCAGTTTTTGACGGCGGTCCGTCTATTTCAGGTGTCGCGCCAACTGAGTGGAGGGACAAGGATGAGAGTTGTGAAACCGAAGTCATCACCCCGCCTCTGGATGACAGGCCTCGCAGCCGCGCTTGCGCTGCTGACGATCCGGTGTGCCATCCCGACCAATCCGGGACTGCCAAGCTGGGATATCCCCATGATGATACCCTTCAGCGAGCAACGTTACGGACTGGACAGCCTCGTTTCCAGGCCGGGGGAGATCGATTCCATCGGCAGTGGGATCGACCTCATCGAGGGGAACACGCTGAGATTTATCTACCGTGACGACATCCCCTATCAGCAGGTCGACCAGGAGGACCTGAGGTTCCAGCCCGAACTGGAGCACACCTTCATCACCCCCACCGACACCCTGGTCATCGATCCCTCCGAAATCCGGGAAGCGGGGATCGGGATGCGGCAGATCGTCAGCGGTATCCCCTGGAATGACGGGGACATGGTTGACCTTCAGGATGGCACCATCCCCACCGATGCCCAGGAAGTCAGTTTCAGCAATTTTGACTCCATGGCGGTCGTTCATGTCGTCGAACCGAATGGCGGCGGCATGAACCTGACCCTGCGGAACAATACAGATATTGTCTGGGATGAAATCACTGTCACCATCACCCTCAATGAGCCCGGTCGACCCGTGCTGGACATGCTCACCTGGAGCAATTTCCAGCCGGATGCGGTGCAGACACAGTTTGCTGACCTCTCCGGAGACAGTCTGAAGGCGAGTGTCCTGCTGATTGTCGACGGAAACTGGTCCGCTCAGAATGGTGTGCAGCTTTTCGAGGGTGACGGCCTCGAGTTCACCCTTGAGGTGCTCGAACTCCGTGTTGACTGGGCGGAAGCCATCGTCAACAAACAGGAGCCCAGGACAAGCAGCTCCGTCAACTCGCTCAACCAGGATGACTGGATCGAACGTGCAGTCATCAATGATGGCGCCCTGATCTTCGAGGTGGAAAACCAGACCGACGTGCGCGACTCGATTTATATCGTTTTCCCGAATTTCCTCGAAACCGAAACAGGCGACACCCTCAGACGCGCCTTCGAGGTGGGACGGAGCGCAGACCCGGATATCCCGAACATCTCTTCCTTCACCATTCCACTCACCGGGTATGAGCTTAGCCTGCCCCTCCCGTCAAGCGAGGACGAGGTCCAGGGCTTCGAGGCCCGCACGACAGTCGTTGTGCTCAGTTCCCGTGACAGCGATGGCAACCCCCGTTTCGCACGGGTCACTGCCCGAGATTCGGTCATCACACGGTTCTACACCACCGAACTGAATTTCGATTCCTTCAGCGGCCTCGCGAAGGACATTTCCATCGATGTGGATGAGCAGGTCCAGGAGTTGGACATCTTCCGGGAGCAACCCGACATCCAGAATGACCTGGCAGGTTCCTTCTTCATCGAACGTGCCCGCATGAACTTCGAGATGCAGAACGGTTTCGATTTCCCCATGCGTCTCATTCTCAATTTCTTCGCTGAGAACGAACAGAAGGACACGACTCTCACCAGGGAATACTCGATCGACATCGACGCGAGCCAGGATACCTTCAGCATCGACAATGTCGAAGACCTGATCAACATTCTGCCCAACCGGATCACCTTCACCACGGCGGTTCGCATGGGACGTGACCATTTTCCGCAGGTTCCGCCCTATGAGTCACGCTCCCTCGCCCTCGGGGACAGCCTGCAGGGGTTGCTCTCAATCGTATCCCCCTTCATGCTGAAGATCACCGAGACGACTGCGGTCAGGCCTGCGCCGGTACCCATGCGGAAGAAATTCGACCAGCCGATCACACGAGTTCAGTTGATCACACGTGTGACCAACACCGTCCCGCTCGGCGGTACGATCTTCCTGATGGCAGGTGCCTTTGAGCCGACAGGCACCGAAACCGCCCTCGAGGTGGCGAGACGAGAACTCACCCGTGCGAACTACCATCTGTACGGTCTCATGACACCACTCCCGGTCAATGTCGCCCCCGTCGATTCGGAAACCGGGCGAGTGATCGAGCCGATGCTCGACAGCACCATCACCGAAATCCCCGGGGAAGCGATTGACATCTTCAACCAGGATAATGTCTTCGTCCGGCAGGTGCTGGTGCTCAACCCTACCCTGGGTGAGGATGGGCTGACTACTTACACGGTGGCGATGAACGAGGAGGATTACATCGGAGTCACTGTGTTGGGCGAGGTCACCTACCGAGTCAATGAACAGACAGAGGGGGGGGAGTGACATGAAACGCATCATCCTTCTACTGACCCTGCTGCTCCTGACCCTGCATCCGGTTGCCCTGCATGCCTTCAACCAGGTGAACGCTCGCGCGCTCGCCATGGGCGGCGCCCATACCACCCTGTCGCGAGGGGTCGAAGTCATTGGGTGGAATCCAGCCTTCATGGCTTTCGATGACAACCCGGATGTTTCCGTTTACACACCCCTGCTAAATTTCGGCTTCCGACTCTCGAACGATTTCATTTCGATGAGGACCGTCGGTGATTATTTCCAGGATGGCCTCTACTGGACGGATGAGATCAAAGAGAGTTTCCTCTCCGAAATCGAGGGTGACGCCTGGGACTTTTACACTGATTTCTACCTGCCGCTTGTCGCATTCAGTTTCCCGACGCAGTTCATCAAGATGGCTGTCTCTTACGATCTTGGCTTCTCCTCGGACTGGCGCTTTTCCAGGGAGTTTGTTGAGCTTGCAATCAAGGGGAATGGACAGGAATACCTGGGGCAGCGACGCGACTTCAGCGACACCAGCAGCCGTTACCAGCTCTCCTCACGGCTGGGTCTCACATTCGCTAAGTCCTTCAACGAGTTGCCTGATCTGGACTGGATGAGTCAGCTTACTGCCGGATTTACCTTCACCTACTACATCGGGCATGCGTTCGCGGAGGTGGTGGATGCCGAGGGAAGTATGCTAATGGATGTCGGCGTCTTCGAGGGTAGCGGAAAGGTTGAGTCCATCAATGCCGGGATCACCGGGGCGGGCGGCAACAAGATCGAAGCCGATCCCTTTGCCGGAAATGGCGTGGGGTTGGACCTCGGCGTCGGCGCCAGGTTGTTCGATGATCGGCTGACACTGGGACTCAGTGTCATCAACTTGATTCAGTCCATGGAGTGGACAGGCGCACAGCGCAGGATCAACAGCTACGAACTGTTTGAGGCGCCCACGTTCAGCGGATTGACCTCCCCGGATGAGTGGTTTGAGAAGAACATGACCCTCGTCGATTCGCTTGTCGAAAGCAACACTTCGGTACGCACGGAACTGCCGCAATCTGTTCACATTGACGGCGGATACGAACTGGGTGAAGACCTGCACGTCTCAGCGAGTGTCCGTTACGGCATGAACGATGCCACTGGTGGCAGCTCGAAAGCCCGCTTTGGCGCAGGGTTGGAATGGCACACGCTTAGGTCATTCCCGATCCGTGTCGGAGCCAGTGTGGGAGGACGAAGCGCGCTCTCGTACGGTATGGGATTCGGGCTGTACCAGGGGTTCTGGCATACAGATTTCGGGTGGGCCTGGGAACGTGGTTTCCTCGACTCGGCGACCGGTCTGCACCTGGCGATTCGCACCACCTTCTTCTTCTAAGTCGGCTGGTGACGCCTTTAGTGACTGTCACCAAGACCTTGAGTTTTGGAGTGACTGCACCGAGAGCGGGGCGACGTGGCAATCTGTAGTATGCCGTTCCGACAGATCAGCAGGTCTGGCGGAAAATCGGGCAGGTCTTCAGCGAAGCGGAGACCTGCCGCGCGAGCGACAGCCCCGCAAGTGACAGTCACCAAGACCTTGAGTTTTGGAGTGACTGTCACCGAGAGCGGGCGGCGTGGCAATCTGATGTACCCCGTTGCGGCGGTTCTCTGCTGAAGCGGAGACCTGCCGCGCGAGCGCCGCGCGAGTGATTGTCACTCAGAGCAGGTAGCCGTCATATACGGGCGAGCCATGGCGGCTTCTCCCGAGAATGTGCGCGTGCAAGAAGAGGGAAAACCCGCTGAGAGTCAGGGGTGGCATCAAGGAAATGAGTTCCCTGCTTACCCATCACTGGTTTTGTACCTTGTCACTCCCGACCGCACTTTGCTGCCGGGAGTTTTATTGCCTGAAAGAACTGCGAGGAGATCCATGGCCTACAAGGGTGTGGACTATTACCATATCGATGAGCTGTTAAGCGAGGAAGAAAAGCTGGTCCGGGATAGCGTCCGCGACTGGGTGAGTGACCGTTTCCTTCCCGTGGTCGACCAGCATTTCCGGGACTCCTCCTTCCCGATGTCTCTTGTGCCCGAAATGGCCGAACTGGGCTTGTTTGGCCCGACTCTGCCGGAAGAGTATGGCGGCGCGGGGATCGGCGATGTCGCCTACGGTCTCGCCATGCAGGAACTGGAACGCGGCGACAGCGGGGTGCGTTCCTTCGCCTCTGTGCAGTCGGCGCTGGTGATGTATCCCATCTACACCTGGGGCAGCGAGGAGCAGAAACGCACCCTGCTGCCGAAGCTGGCGCGTGCCGAGCTGATCGGCGCTTTCGGCCTGACCGAGCCGGATTACGGTTCCGACCCAGGCTCGATGATTACCACCGCAAAAAAGGTGGATGGTGGTTACCTGCTCAACGGCGCTAAGATGTGGATCACAAATTCCACAATCGCCGACATCCTTGTTGTCTGGGCGAAGCTGGATGGTCGAGTCGAAGGCTTCCTTGTCGAGAAAGGCGCGAAGGGGTTGTCCGCCCCGGAGACAAAAGGCAAGTGGTCGTTACGTGCCTCAATCACCGGCGAGATCATCCTGCAGGATGTCTTCGTCCCCGAGGAGATGCGTCTGCCGGAGGCGCATGGTCTCGTCTGCCCCCTCATGTGCCTGAACCAGGCTCGTTACGGCATCGCCTGGGGGGTGATCGGCGCGGCGCAAGCCTGCTACGACAGCGCCCTGAACTACTCCCTGACACGTATCCAGTGGGGCGGCCCGATCGCACGGCACCAGCTTGTGCAGGACAAACTGGTCGAGATGGTCAACCAGATCACCCAGGCGCAGTTGCTGGTCTGGCGTCTCGGCAGGATGAAGGAGGCGGGCACAAGCACTTTCCGTCATGTGTCGCTCGCCAAACGGAACAACTGCCGGATGGCGCTGGAGATCGCACGTGTCGCCCGCGACATCCACGGAGCCAACGGCATTGCAGACGAATACCCGATCATGCGTCACATGATGAACCTCGAATCGGTCTACACCTACGAGGGGACACATACGATGCACACATTGATCGTGGGCAGCGACATCACGGGCATCGAAGCGTACGATTGAGCTGCAACTTCCTGTGTGAGCAGTGAGCACAGGGATAGAGTGCGTGTGGGGGAGCCGGACAACCGTATAAACGGATCCTCACATGAATTTGTGCGGCTGTCTCTGGCCATCCAGGTTGTCAAGATCGCCTCGAGGCTGCAGGTCTCCAGGGGTGTTTTGACAACCAATCAACATCCACTTTGTTGAAAGCCCTTGTTTTATTGAAAACAAATGTTCCGGGACGATTCCAGGGTTTCGGCAGGTCTTTAGCGAAACGGAGACCTGCCGCCATCCCGCTATGAACCCATCCAGCACATTTGTTTTCAATAAAACGAGGGTCGCTTCAAGTTGTTTGCTGTGTGGCGGTCAAGTCGCGCCATGAAACGTCACTTCGTTCCGCCTCCTGGCGAACTTAACCGCTGAGTTCATGCACCAATTCTCATGAGGAGCCGGATTAACTATGGCGAAACTGGGCGTCTATTCGGAGGTCGGACCGTTACGGCTTGTGCTGGTCCATCAGCCAGGCTGGGAACACAAGCGGATGGTGCCATGGAATCGTGAAGCCTGGCTTTTCGATGACATCCTCGACATCGAATCCGCCCGACCCGAGCACAAGAACTTCGTGCTCAAGATGCACCATAGCGGTGTGCAGGTGCTCTACTTCCTCGATCTGCTGAAGGAAGTTTGCAAGGACCCGGACCAGCACCGCGCCATTGTCGCGGAAATCACGCCCTGCCTGCCCGGTGGCGAGCTGCCCGCTAACCTCGACCCGATCGACATTCAGCCTTCGCACCTGGTGATGGGCTATCCGGAGTACTTCACCCTCGGCGAACAGCTTGTCATCGAACCGATTCCGAACCTCTACTTCATGCGTGACCCGGCCTTCATGGTTGGCGACAAACTGATCATCAGCCACCCTGCACGTCCCATCCGGCTGCGGGAGTCCCACCTGATGCGTGCGGTCGTGAAACGTCACCCGCTTTTTGCCGAAACCACCGTATATGACGGCATCCTGCTCGAAGAGGGGGCCTTCATCGAGGGGGGAGATGTCCTCGTTCCAGATGCGTCCAATGTGATCGTGGGGCTTGGGGAACGGACGAACGACCTCGGTGCCGAGCACCTCGCCAGTTACCTTTTCGCCCATACAGACGTCCAACGTGTGATCAAGGTGAGCTACCCGAAGCGACACGAATTTATGCACCTGGACACACTGCTCACCTTTGTCGATCACCAGCAGATTGTCACCATGCCCTACTTCTGGGACCACCCGGAACTCTATGCGGAAATTGCGGAACGGACATCGCGGCTTGTTGCGGCGCACGGTGCACATTACACCGGACCCTCCCCCGAAGAGTTGGCAATCGGTCCCCGCATGGAAGTGGTGAACCGTGACGGCAGCCGCTACGAACGCAAGAATGTCCTCGACGGACTGGTTGAGCTGGGTCTGGTCGTGCCGGAGATTGTTGTCAATGTCGCAGGCTCCCCTATCATGTACCGCAGCCCGGAGGAACATATCCTGGAAGCCTTGCGGGAACAGTGGAATGATGGGGCCAACACGGTTGCGCTCAAACCGGGCCATGTGATGAGCTATGCACGGAACGACAAGACCATCCGTGCGCTGGAGCATGTCATGGTCGAAGTCACCACCTTCTCGGGGGGTGAACTGGTGCGGGGACGTGGCGGGGCACGCTGTATGACCATGCCCCTCCTGCGAGATTCTGTCTGAGATGCGTCATTGGGTTCACAACTCCATCCTGGAGAAGAGGTAAGGTGTGAACACTCTCCCTTTTCTGGTGATTTTCCTCTGGCTGCTGGTAACAGTCTCGGCGCAAAGCGGAGTGGACCTCTATTTCTCCCGCCCCTACCTGCCCGGGACGACAAAACACCGCTTCTGGGTTCTGCAGGTAGCAAATGCTGCCGCCGTCCTGGTCACCCTCCTTCTCTTCCGTCTCAGCCTGCCGATGAGTGACGCTTTCCTCATCGCCAGCCGTGATCAAGGGTCGATGGCGGTCGCGGTCCTCGTGATGATCCTCGCCTACTTCCTCTGGCTTGCCCCTGTAATCGGGATTCGTGGATATGTGGTGCAGGAATGGCTGCTCCGGGATGCCATACGCGAAAAGAAGCAGGCATGGTGGGGATATGCCGCTGTGGGAACTCTCGCAAGCGCCCTGCTCCTCGGGGCACTCTACATCGCGGTCACGATCGTCCCCCCGCTGATGCTCGGCGTGGAGTGATCGGGAGAAGTGACAAACGATCATCGCATCTCCTGAACGTGCGTCATTCTGAGTTGCGGAAGGTCTTAAGCGCAGCGGAGACCTGCCGCCTGTATCGTTCCGCCATATCCGCAGATCTGGCGGAAAATCGGGCAAATCCTCGGACTTGCCCGGACACCCTTCGCACCTCGAATGCACGTGACAGTTACTCAGCGAGTTCAATCTGTTCGCAATCGTGCTGAGTAACTGTCACAAGTCCGCGCGAGCGAAAACGAGCGTAGCAATCTGTCGTTATACTGCAAACGCAAGCAGGTCGTCATCCGAACTCGCCTTTTTACACCCTGAGCTGTCATGCAGACTTCGGTGGCGGAGCACCCAAGCCACACGTCAAGAATCGCACCCTTACCGATTCAGCGAGAGAACACCCTCCTGCCGAAGTTGAACCCCCTTTCCCTTCCTGCCTATATTGGCGCGCTTGCCGGGGTGGCGGAACTGGTAGACGCAGCGGACTCAAAATCCGCCGGGCCCTGCGCCCTTGGGGGTTCGAGTCCCCCCCTCGGTACCAGTAAAAACAGTGGGTTACGGCGCGAACCGTAACCCACTGTTTTTGTTTTTCCCTTTCATGGTACACTCGTGGTACCTGTGGCGATCAGACAGGGCTGAGCCAAGTCATTGTGTGACCCCTTCATCCCGTCGCAGTAGCGCCTCCCGCAACATCATCAACCTTCGAGCGGCCCAATCATGCGGTCAAACCTTTGTCCAACCCATCGCTTCAACAAGCACGAGAGCACACCAAATCCCTTTTGACATATGTCAAAAGACATTATATGACAAGGAGTTACGTTGGCAGTGTTCAATTGGGGGTACCTCTACTCAAAGGAGATCGCCACATGGCATACACCACTGTCAACCCGAACCTGACCATCGGTCAGATTGCAGCAACTTATCCGGCAACCGTAAACGTTTTCCTCGATTACGACCTCGATTTCTGCTGCGGTGGAAATCGCAAACTGAGCGAAGTTTGCGACGATTCCGGTTTCGCAGCCGAGGAACTGCTCGACCGTTTGGGCGCCGCACTCGAGAAATCCGGCGCACTTCCTACCGCGAGCTGGATGGAACGTCCGCCGCTCGAACTGATCGACCACATCATCGAAACCTACCATGAACCTCTCCGCGCACAGCTGCCACAGATCATGATCCTTGCGCAGCGTGTGGAGAACGCGCACGGTGAAAGCCATGGCCCGTCCCTGACAACCCTGCGTGAAACCGCGGACGAGCTTCGGAAGGACCTGCTCGAGCACCTCGATGACGAGGAGCAGAGATTGTTTCCATTGATCCGCAGCGGGCTCACGGATCAGATCCCTGAGACGGTCGTACAACTCCAGGAAGACCACCGCAATGTGGCAAAGGTTCTCGAATCGATTCGGGAACTGACGTCCAACTTCACCCTTCCGGAGTACGCCTGCAACACCTGGCGCGCCCTCTGGTGGAACCTTCAGTCACTCGAAAAAGAGCTGAAGGAACACATCCACCTCGAGAACAACGTGCTGTTCCCGCGGGTCCTGTAGTCTGGATAATCGCTCACGGTCCTAAAATCCGATGAGATGCCCGTCCGTAAAAGTTGCCCGGAAACGTTTCGGAACACGTTTCCGGGCAAGCTCTCAAAAACCCGGCCGTTTATCCCTACTATTTCACGAGTGCGCTCACAGGGTTGTTTCCTGAGTGCGCTTTTGACAGGTATCGATTCAGGGGGTATCCCTGTCGTTTTAGGGATGGATTTTCCGGTGTATTGTAGCCCTTTTGGCGTGGATATATGCCTGTCCTGGAGGCTAATAGATCCTTTTTTCAGGATTTGGACGTTCCGTTCCCTTTCCGACCCTGAAGGTTCGGTTCGCCTGACGAAAGTTGACGTCAATGGTTTCGGTCAGCCGCCCTGGATCTGCAGGCAGACCTGCCTGAAATCGGCGGCCGTGGTCTGCAGACGATTGTTCATTGCCAGTCCGACGATGTACCCCACCTGGTTGCGTTCGCACCAGTCGAACACCTTGTGACGGCAGAACCCGCTGTCGGCGCGGAAGATCATGCGTACATCCGGCCAGACGTTGCGCAGGGCACGGACCAGGAGTCGGAGGATCGCAATTGTGGCGTTAACACCAACAATCTAAGGAGTTTAAAGAGGTTCGTCGTGCTCGCTCGTGAAATATTCGGGGTAACCCTCACTCTTCGATTCCGCATCGAGGATGGCCCATCCAACAATCTGACCTCACCGACCTCTAATCCCGGTCGGTTCCTCATGTTGTGGGGTGCCAACCGCAGCAGCCCGGTCCCTGCTCCACCAATACCGAGTCTCACCGGGCGTGCGGTAAATCCCTCCCATCCCGACAGCGGATGTCCTACATTGCTGTCATGGTTCGGACGCAACTGAGTGGTGTGTGATGGAAGCCTTTCCCCTGCAAAGCAATCTGAGGAAACTCAGGCCGAGTGTCGGCAAGGGCATTTCAAGCCTGGCGATTCTCCTGATCTTCGGTTTTGATCAGATCCGCAATCATTGGGACAAGATTTTTCGTGACCCGAACATTCTTATTGTGGCCGGTATCGGACTCGCCGTACTCCTTTTCCTCATGCTTGATTTATACCTGCGCCAGATCTTTTACAACGAGCAGGGCATTGGCATCCGGATGCGTTTCGGTGGGAGCGAAACCTGGTATTCCTTCCTCGAGCTGAAGCAGGTAAGGCAACAGAAACGGATGTTCGGACGTGGGATGGCTCGCAGCTCACGGCTTGTGTTGGAATTCTATACGGGCACGGTGAAGATTCGCACACGTCTTTATGACAGCAAAGGTGTGGACGAATTGAGCAGAATTATCAGCGGAATAGCCATGCGTTCACAGGTGCTGCAGAGCGAACTCCATCCGAGCAGTCAGCGGCAGAAACCCATGGAATCCTGGAGTCCACCCGAGCCCACACCCGCATCACCGAAATCAAGGCAGCAACAGCCTGCAGCTCCCTCTTACCCCACCCCGGGAAAAGAAAAGACTCCTTCCGTCCGCCAGACGATCAAACAGATGAAACGGGAGCAGGCAAAGGGGAGTAAACCCTGAGTGAGGCGCTGCCTCAGGGTCGATCGACTTTCACCCGCAGCAACAAACCATGACCGGCGAATCGATGCATCATTCTTTTCCATTCCTGACCACCCCGAAGAATTCCATGACCCGGACGAACCGAATCACATCGTTCCTGGGTAGCGTCTTCTTCCTCCTGATACTCCCATTCGTTGCACAAGCCGACCGTCTCCTGATCCCCATGGACCTGGTTCAGGCGGACCATCTCCGCGCGTACGGAATCGCCTTTCATGCTGTCAAAGCCGGTGCGGAAACCGAGTGGCTGCTGAACTGGCGGGGCGGGGCGTTTCTCGTCGAGTACCACCAGGAGATCGAACGTGCCGCGCGGTTGAAGGGTGTGACGATCGAACGCATCAGCGACTCGTCAGTTGGATCCATCTATGCCCAGATAGATGAAGGCAACCGTGAACGTGTCCGTCTCGACAAAGCCCCGAGAATTGCCGTCTATGTCCCACCGGACAATGAACCCTGGGATGACGCGGTCACCCTGGTCCTCACTTATGCCGAGATCCCCTACGACGAGGTGTATGATCCCGATGTGCTGGCGGGAAAGCTGCAGGAGTATGACTGGCTGCACCTGCATCATGAGGATTTCACCGGTCAGTACGGCAAGTTTTACGCTACCTATCGCAATGCCTCCTGGTACCAGGCGAAACAGCAGGCCGAGGAAGCGCGTGCCCGTCAGCTTGGGTTCACAAAAGTTTCGCAGTTGAAGGCTGCAGTGGTCCGTTCGATCCGCCGTTATGTGGACAGCGGAGGTTTCCTCTTCGCCATGTGCAGCGCCACAGACACGTTTGACATCACCCAGGCGGCAATGGGTGTCGACATCTGCGAGTCGCCCTTCGACGGCGACCCTTCCGACCCACAGGCTCAGCAGAAACTCGACTTCAGCCACACCTGGGCTTTCCGTGATTTTACGCTGATCAAAGACCCGATGGTCTACGCTTTCAGCGACATCGACACAACCCCGCAAACGGGCGTCAGTCCACGTGGAGACGAGGGCGACTACTTCACTCTCTTCGAGTTCAGTGCGAAGTACGATCCGGTGCCCACGATGCTCACTCAGTGCCACACGAGTGTTGTGAAGGGCTTCATGGGCCAGACAACCGCCTATGCGGAGAGTGTCGTTCGGCCTGAGGTCATCATCATGGGCCGATTGGTCGGGTTGGATGCGGTGAAGTACATCCACGGCAATTCGGGCAAGGGGACCTGGACCTTTTATGGCGGACATGATCCGGAAGATTACCGTCACCTGATCGGCGATCCGCCAACCGACCTGCGTCTCCACAAAAACAGCCCGGGATACCGTCTCATCCTCAATAACATCCTCTTCCCCGCCGCGCGGAAAAAAGAGCTGAAGACCTGAGCCGATCCCGCGGTTGCACCAGCGTTGTGGCAGGTCTCATCAAAGTTGCGGCAGGTCTTTAGCGAAGCGGAGACCTGCCCGATTATCCAAGCGATTCTATCCCAGAGCCAGCCCCCACACATTCTCGCGAAGTCCCTTCCCTCTTGCTGACAGGGGGAAGCAATCCCTACCATCGGGAGGGGATCTCACAGGGATGTTGCATGACCGATCTACCGCCCTTCGCAAGACAACTCCAGGAACGACTCCAGCAGGTGCTGCCCGGGCCGGCTGCGCAACTCCTGCTCGCCCCCGGCGGACGTGACCTGCCCTCCGACCCGCTCGACCACCTCGCCGCAGTGCTTGTCGCGCTGGTCTATCACCAGGGAGAGTGGCACTTCCCCCTGATCCGCCGTGTAGAGGATGGGTATGTTCATGGAGGTCAGGTGGGCTTTCCCGGTGGACGCAAGGAAGGGGATGAATCCCCCGAGGAGACAGCACTGCGTGAAGCCTGGGAGGAAGTTCGTATGCCTTCGGACAGGGTCCATCTGCTGGGCAGGCTATCGCCCCTGCCGATTCCCGTTTCTCGCACACGTGTGATGCCGGTCGTTGGAATGGTCGATCATCTGCCCGACCTCATCCCGGACCCCTGTGAGGTGCAGAGCATCTTCTTTGTGCCTGTCGAGGAGCTGACGGCGGAGGACATTGTCACCCGGGAGATCTGGAACCTCCGTGGCAACGAGTACGACATCCCCTTCTTCACATTCAACGGCCACAAGGTGTGGGGCGCTACAGCGATGATTCTGAGTGAATTGCGCGCGGTGCTGAAGTCCTGACACTCTGTCAGCGCAGACCGCAGCACCGCACCTGCCTGTTCTCGGGCTCTCCCAGGAATTTGTGCAGCATAGCTCGACGGATGGAGCTGTCAAGCTCGCCTGGGACTCCCTTGTAACGTGAGCCTCCTCCGAGCCGTCTCATCGAGTGAACAGCAGAACAGCTGTCGAGTGAGTGCCGCCTGTGGACAGTGTGTACCTTTGGGTTGTCCACACACGGAGGAAAGATGAGATTCCTGATCAAATGGTTGGTGATGACTGTTGCAGTGCTGGCCTCGGCCTACATCATTCCCGGCATCGAAGTCGCAGGATTCGGGGCAGCGTTGATCACTGCCCTCATGCTTGGGCTGGTCAACATCTTCATCCGACCGTTGCTGGTGATCCTGACACTGCCAGCCACCATCATGACACTCGGGTTGTTCCTGCTGATCCTGAATGCCCTGCTGCTGCACCTGGTGGCATGGCTTGTCACAGGGTTCACTGTCAACGGCTTTTTCCCGGCGCTGATCGGGTCGATCTTTATTTCAATCGTCTCGACCACGCTGAGTCATCTGTTGAAGAAATAAGCCGGCAACCTGAAGGATTTCTACAATGCGTTACCAGAAAATTCGCCCGATCGTGCTGCTCGCCTGCCTGCTGGCTCTTCCCTACCTGACAGGCTGCGGCCTGACTTCCCCTGATGATGGGGATGACACACTTCCCACCAAACCGGACAATTTCTCCATCTATGTCCCGGAGTCGGATTTCGGCGGGGCACATCTGACCCTCGCCTCCACCGAATTGAACATGTATAACATCGCGGTACCCGGCAAAACCTGGTCGCCCTGGGATAACTGGACGAGAATCCATCTGGTTCGTTCTGATCGGGTTGTCCCTTTCTCAGTCCTTGGCTATGTGGAGGACTCCCACAACCGCCGCTATGTTGCGGTCAGCGCGGTTACAGATGAGTCCCTCGAGATTGAAACCAGCGGACCGGTGATCTGGACACGGGACGAATCGCTCGAGTTGACCATACCGGTCCGTGCGCAGGTTACCGGGGAGATTCGTGACGCTATCCTGACTTATCTGCAGACGCTTGATTCCACCCCCGACTCCCTCGAAATCGCGATCCGTTCCCTTGGGATGAACTCCTCCCTCGGCCTGTTCCTCGCCACTGCGGTACCGAGCGGGACTGTTTTCGAGTACAATCCAAATGCCCCGGAGTTGCCCGCCTGGATTCTGCTGCTGGACACTTCACTCACGGTCCACCTGCAGGCTACCTTGTACGCGCCCGGCGGCTATGGCCCCAACAAGCTGCTCTGCACAGACATGAATCAGGATGGCATCGCCGACCTGGTGATTATCGGTCTGCACGCACCCGCTGCGCCCACACGCGCCTACCTGTTCGATTCCAACTCGCGCTGGCGTTGGGTAGGGGTCTACGACTCCCTGTAGACGTCTCGAGAGCCCGGTTGCTCCCCTTCTGCTCAATGTCAGGAGATAGTCGACACAGAAGCCTGAACATTTGTATATTCCCCTCGTGGTTACGAGTACCCTCACCACGTTGCGGGGACAGGCATGACTGTCGAAATCATTGTCATTGGCGATGAAATCCTGCTCGGTCAGGTTGTGGACACCAATTCAGGCTGGATCGCACGGCTACTCGCAGCAGAAGGAACGACGGCCCAGAGGATCAGTGTGGTTGGCGATGATGAAAAAGCGATCATCGAGCTGTTCCACAAAGCCTTCCACCGATCGGATGTCGTGCTGATCACCGGCGGTCTTGGCCCTACACACGATGACCTCACCAAGGAGCTGGTCGCACGATTCTTCGACCTCCCGATCGTCTTCCGCAACGATCTACTGGAACAGGTCCGGGAATCCTACAAACGGCGTCAGCTCACTTTTATCGAAACCAGCCGTTCCCAGGCGGAATTTCCCGAAGGAGCGATCCCCATGCCGAACCCGCATGGCACAGCTCCTGGGATTTGGGTGGAACGTCAGGGTCGCATCTTCGCCGCCATGCCCGGCGTGCCGGTCGAGATGCGAAGCATGATGACAGACTTTGTGCTGCCACGGCTGAGGAAACGTCACAAGGGCACTGTGGTCCGCTTCCGTACTCTCCACACCTACGGAATCCGGGAGGCTTCCCTCTATGAAAAGCTGGACGACCGCCAGCAGGTGCTCGATGTCGCCCGACTGGCATTTCTACCTTCACTCTACGGTGTGCGTCTGCGGCTGACGGTGGAAGCTGCGAGCGATCTTGAGGCTGAGGGCGCGCTGAACGAAGCCGAGACCTTGGTTCGAGACAAAATCGGCTCCTGGATCTATGGCGTGGGTGAGGAAGTGAGCCTCGAAAGGGGTGTCGGGGAGCGTCTCAAAGCCCGGGGCTGGAAAATCGCTGTGGCGGAGTCCTGTTCGGGGGGATTGCTGGCGAAACGGCTGACTGACATTCCCGGCAGTAGTGCCTGGTTTGAGCGGGGCTGGATAACGTACAGCAACGAGGCGAAACGAGAGCTGTTGGGTGTGCCGGGTGAGCTGATCGAGGAACACGGGGCCGTCTCCGCGGAAGTGGCGGTGGCAATGGCCGAAGGAGCGCTCAGACGCAGCAGGGCGAATCTCGCGGTTTCCATCACCGGGATCGCCGGGCCATCGGGCGGAACGGAAGGTAAGCCGGTGGGGCTCGTTTTTATCGGCATCGCGGACGCTCGCGGTGGAGAGCATCACCGTTTTATCTTCGACAAAGACCGTGCGGTGAACCGTGAACGCAGTGTCGCCACCGCCCTCACCCTGCTGATGGACCGCCTCTTCACGAGGGGCGAGAACAAGGGCGACCCGGTGTTGATTTAGGGGTGATGGGGGTGCCGCGCCTTTCGACCTGGCCTGTGGATCAGCGGCCTACTCCGCCGCGGCGTAATCAAGGTGAGACTGTGCGCGCCTTCATAGCACTCGAACTGCCGAAAAATTTGCGCGATCGTATGGGCGAGGTCGTCAATGCCCTCGATGTCGGCGGGGCGAAGGTCCGTTGGGTGCCGACAGACCAGATGCACCTGACCCTGCGTTTCCTCGGCGACATCGACAACCAGCAGCTCGAGCAGATACGCTCCGCCCTCCATGAAGCGGCTGATGCGCAAAAGACTCCGGTCAACCTGGGGGTGGGCGGGCTGGGTGCCTTCCCGAACCGACGAAACCCACGTGTAATCTGGGTTGGCGTAACCCATCACCCCGGATTGAGCGAGGTCCAGGGCTTGCTGGACCGAAGTGCGGTAGACAGCGGGATCGAGCCAGAGGCCCGTACCTGGTCGCCGCACCTGACACTCGGGCGTGTGAAATATGTCGCTACGGACAGTCCGTTGCTGAAACGATTGAAGTCGGTCCGTGTTGAGACCTACTACTACACCTGCGACAGGGTGACCCTCTTCGAGAGCACCCTGACCAGTGAAGGAGCGTTGTACAGACCGCTTGAAACGGTCACATTCGGAGCTGACAAGGCCCGGTAGCCGCACCACCACCCTGGCGCGAGAGGGGACTTGCGCTTACGTTCACACTATATTCGGAAGATAGACAGCCTGCCGTAATCAGGCATGATCAAGGAGCAAGGAAAGGGGTACGATGAGCGCGAAAAACGAGAATCCACGTGGGCAGGCAATCGACCTGGCGATTTCCCAGATCGAGAAACAATTTGGCAAAGGCAGCATCATGCGTCTCGGCGAGGAGGGGGCGAAGGTAAAGGTGGACACCATCCCCACCGGTTCGATCGCCCTCGATGCCGCCCTCGGGATCGGCGGAGTGCCGCGGGGGCGTGTGACCGAGATCTACGGACCCGAAGCTTCCGGCAAAACGACCCTCACCCTCCACTTGATCGCCGAAGCGCAGAAGCTGGGCGGCTATGCCGCATTCATCGATGCTGAACACGCCCTCGACCCGAACTATGCGCGCAACCTCGGGGTGGACATCGAGAACCTGCTTATCAGCCAGCCGGACACCGGCGAGCAGGCCCTCGAAATCGCCGAGACCCTGGTCCGTTCGGGCGCGCTGGATATTGTGGTTGTCGACTCTGTCGCCGCTCTTGTCCCCCGTGCCGAAATCGAAGGTGAGATGGGTGACAGCCATGTCGGCCTGCAGGCACGTCTCATGAGCCAGGCGCTGCGTAAACTCACAGGAACGGTGGCGAAAAGCCGCACAGCTTTCATCTTCATCAACCAGATCCGCATGAAGATCGGCGTGATGTTCGGCAACCCGGAAACCACGACCGGCGGCAACGCTCTCAAGTTCTATTCGTCGGTACGTCTCGACATTCGCCGTATCGCCTCCATCAAGGAGGGCACCGACGTGGTCGGCAACCGAACCCGTGTGAAGATTGTGAAGAACAAGCTGGCGCCCCCCTTCAGGGAAGCGGAATTTGACGTTTTTTACGGCAAGGGCATCAGCAGGTCCGGTGACCTGATTGACCTCGCGGTGGAGCATGGGATCTTTACACGCAGCGGCACCTGGTTCAGCTATGGCGACGAGCGGCTTGGGCAGGGCAGGGAAAGGGTGCGCATCTTCCTCGAGGAGAACCCGGAGCTGATGGCGGAAGTCGAGCTGAAGGTGCGTGAAATCATAGGCTTGATCCCCTCCTCGAAAAAAGAAGAAGCCAAGAGCGAGACTGCAGAAAAAGAGTGATTCGAAGCGTACCTTGAAAAATGGGAGAAGGAACCGAGCGGAACCCCTTCGATCGGGCGGTGCATCTGCTCGCCGCGAGACGACACACCTCCTGGGAGCTGCGCAACAAGCTGAAGCAGCGCGGGTTTGGCGTGGAGGAGATCGACTCCGCACTCAGCCGTTTGCGTGAATTGAACTACCTCGACGACGATGCCGCGCTCAAGATCTGGACGGAAGAACTGGCCTTGAACAGCACCCTGTCAAGGATCAAAGCGGTGACGAGGCTGATGGGGCGTTCGGTTCCGCACGCTGAGGCTGAGGCAGCTGTGCGGGAGGCCTGGAGTGACGAGATCGAACGATCTCACGCACAGGCGACTCTCACGAAAATGCTGCGGTCCGAGCCGACTCTTCCCGAGACCGGAAAGGGACGTGCGCGGCTTTTCCGACGGTTGCGCGGGCAGGGGTTCGATACGGAAGCCGTGCAGGACACCCTTCGAAGTCTCCGGGGAACCGAATCGGACGAGCACGGGTATTGGGAATAGTACCTTGATGGATTGTGCAACCGCCAATCCGGGAGTGAGACATGTTCGGAGTAAAACCGGGAGTGCGTGCATGGTGGATTGGTCCGGTCACCGGCCTGGCGCGTATCCTTGCCACCTGGGCCGCGGTGACCTATGTTCTGGAACGCATTCGCGGGCAGGTGAAAGACATTGGTGAGGAGACCCGTTCTGAGGCGCAGCGTGTCGCGCGTGAAGCCCGCCAGCTGTTCCGCTCCACTGAGAAATCAGGTGTCTCAGACCTGCGGCAGGAAGTGTTGAAAAAAGCCCCCGTTTCCGTGCAACGAATCATCGAGCAAAGCGGAGAAGATTTCATGGAAAAGAAAAAGAGCTGGTCCCTGTTCAAGGTCATCCTTGTGCTTGGGATGATCATCGCCGTCGCAGTTTTTCTGCTGGATCGCCTGCTGCCGAAGCCCTACCGTGACGAAGAACTCGAGGATGATTGGACACCGGCCAAAGCGGATGAAAAACCGACGGGTGACACCGCTCGGCCGATGGCGGCCGAAGGGGTAGCCGAAGCTGTCGAGGATGAGGAAATTGCGGACACCTCAGGCGGGAATGGCAAACTGGATGACAGCGAGAAGAAGTCAACCACCCGTAAACGCAATGTCAGGAAGGATTCCGACTCCTGACGGGGGGAGGTGAAGCGTGGGCGGAACACTTGGACTGATCGGCGGATTTGTCGGGCTGGTCGGTCTTGGCGCGATGATTGCCAACTTGAAAACCACCGCATTTGATCCAGTCGGTGGGATCATATTTGGCATTTTCCTGCTGAACGGCCTGGTCGCAGTCTACCGGCGTGTCACAGGACGAGAGGCGCCGCGTTCCAGTGGCCCGCTCACCACCCGAGGTCGGAAAAAGTGAGTAGAGGTTGTTTCTGAATCTGCCCGGTTTGTCTCGCAAGCCGGGTTTTTTGGTCCAGTCATCTCATTTTTACTCGCGTGACGGTCACGGTTGCAGGTTTCGGCAGGTTGCGGAAGGTTGCGGCAGGTCTTTAGCGTAGCGGAGACCTGCCGCTTTTCTTCACACCTTAGAAAGGCGGGTTACTGCTGTAGCTGTCCATTGGCGTTCCGCCAGATCCACCAACCCGTCACACACTCCTATCCTTCTCCACCTCCTCCAGCATCAGATCGAGCAGACGGCTCACCTCTTCCGCATCGATTCCATCGGTCTTCCGCGCTTCCTGGTCCAGGAGTCGCCCAAGCCGTGACAGTTCGGCGAACCCGAATGTCCCCCCACTACCGGCGATACGGTGCCCGTGCAGTCGCAGCTCCTCCGCATTTGGCTCGCTTTCTTTCAGGTGACGCAGGGTATCCGCAAGGCCTTCCAGGTACTCCACACGCAACTCCTCGATCTCCAGGTCACTCTCGCTGATCACGGCCTTGTTTTGTGTGCCGCGTCCCAACTGTTCGATCCGCTGCGCGAGTTTCCCCGGATCAAAGGGTTTCGGGAAGTAGTCATCAGCGCCCGCTGCAATCGACCGCTCACGGTCGCCACGCATCGCATAGGCGGTCAGGGTTAGAATGGGAATGCGATCACCGCCCGGTGAAGCGCGAATGTGTCGAATCGCCTGGTATCCGTCCATGTGTGGCATCTGAACGTCCAGCACAACCACATCGAAAATCTCGCGTTCAAAAGCATCCAGCGCCTCGAGACCATTCGTGGCGAGCACCACCTCATGGCCGCGCGTGGTAAGGATGTGACGGATCAACGTCCGGTTGGGAGCGTGGTCGTCGGCCACCAGGATCTTCAACCCTTGCACCGGCTCCCCGTGCGGAGCGGGCTGGATGTCGACGGGGACACGGAGCGGTTTCCTGAGGAATTCGCAGGGCGCTTCAACAATAAAACAGGAACCTTTTCCAAGTTCGCTGACCACATCAATCCTGCCCTTCATCGCCTGGATAATTCGCGCGGTGATGGTCAAACCGAGGCCTGCCCCTTCGTGCAGAGTGAGGTTCGCATCCTGGGCCTGGTAGAAAGGTTCGAATATCCGCTCCTTCTGCTCCGGTGGGATGCCCGGCCCGGAATCCTCCACCTCCACTCGAACCCCCTCTTCCTTCTTGAGCGGGTCGACTCGGACCACGATCTCGCCATCCAGCGAAAATTTGATCGCATTGGCGATCAGATTGGTCAGCACCTGGCGGAACCTGCTGATGTCGATCGACACCGCCGGAGGCAGTTTGCCAAGCGTCAACCGCAGTTTCATCCCCTTCTCTTCTGCTCGGGGACGATACATTTCGACCACCTCCGCGACAAGCCTCGACAGGTCTACCGGTTCCGGTGCGATCGAGAGACGGCCCGCTTCGATCCGGCTCAGGTCGAGGATGTCGTTGATCAGGCTTAGGAGGTGCTCGCTCGCGGAGAGGATCTGCGAAATGAAGCCCCTCGACTCCTCATCCTCGGTGTGTTCGGCCATCAGGCGTGCGAAACCGATTATAGCAGTGAGGGGTGTGCGGATTTCATGGCTCATGCTGGCGAGGAACTGCGACTTGGCCTCGTTTGCCTCCTCCGCCGTTTTCCGTGCGCTTGCGGCATCGTCATACGCCTGTCTCAATTCAGCCGCTGCTTGTTCCACCGCGGCGCGTGCCTTCTCCGCCTCTTTGCGGGCGGTTTCAAGCTGCGTGTTCCGTCGTGCCAGCTCCTCCGCAGTATTCTGCAACTTCTCTTCCGCACGCTTCCTGGATGTGATATCACGCTGAATCGATACATAGTGTGTGATTCGTCCACTGACATCGTAAACAGGAGATATCCGCCACTCAACACTGTAAGCGCTGCCATCCTTCCGATAGTTGATGTTTTCACCTGAGAAGGACTTGCCCACTGCGATGTCGCGTTTCATCTGTGCGAGCAGTTTTCGATCTGTTTTCTCCCCCTGCAGGATGCGCGGTGTTTTACCAAGCACTTCGCGTGGGGCATAGCCGCTGATCCTGCTGAACCCCTCATTGACAAACAGGATACGTGGCCCCGGGAGATCCAGTTCTGCATCGGTGATCACCACGGCCTCCTCCGCCGTGCCGATCGCGGTCGCAAGCAGACGGAGCTGTTCTTCGCTGCGCCGACGTTCTGTGATATCCCGTGAGGTGAGCACGACCCCGTGGATGTCCGGATCTTCTATCCGATTACTTGCGATTGTCTCGAGGAAGACCCAGTGGCCATCCTTGCGACGAATCCGAAATTCGATGGGGATATTCGCATCCCGGGTGCGCTGTGTCTCCTGGAAACGGTTGACGAAATCGTCCAGGTCCTCGGGGTGGATCAGGTCGAAAATGCTCTTTCCCAAAAGATCCTCTACAGCATAGCCGAGAATCCTCTCCACCGCCGAGGTTTGAAAGAGCAGCTTCGCATCTTCGGAAAAAATGGTGATCATGTCCGAGCTGTTCTGGACGAGGGAGCGGAAACGCTGTTCACTTCGCTCCACCGCCTGCTGGGCCAGCTTGCGGTCGTTGATGTCGATGGTTGTCAATAACCCGCCGACAACATCACCATACTTGTCGTGCACAGGAATCAACTGGATCTCGAACCAACGCAACTCACCCGTACGGAAGACCGTGTGACTCTCGTACTTGACTGTCTCCCCGTTCAGCACACGCCTGATCCCATCCTGAAAACGAGGCAGCTCATCAGGCAGGGCGTAGTCAATGATCGACCGCCCCTCTTGCATCAGCTCGCCAACCGTCAGGTCACGGTCCCACTGGGCGACACGGTTCAGGGCAAGGATATTCGTGTCGGCATCGAACAACACAAAGGCTTGCAGGGTATTGTTGAGAATCGCTCTCAGCTTCGCTTCAGAGGCTTCGAGCGCGTGATGCACCAGCCTTTGACTGGTGACATCCCTGCAGACGCCCTGGATTTCGATCACCGCCCCGGCATCATTGAGAATCGACGAGTTCTCCCACGCGAACCACCGCCACTCACCATCGATACGGACCCTGTGCTCCACAGAGACCCGGTAGGGCGGTTTCCGGACACGCACAAGTGCGCGCAAGGTCGAGGAGTAGTCCTCGGGATGGACTTCGGGAACAAAACGCTGCCCGATCAGTGCTTCGCGCCGTTGCCCGAACTTGTTACAATAAGCATCGTTGGCGAAGGTGTAGTAGCCATTGGTATCAATGCGAACAACCATGTCCTCCTGCGAGTCGACCACCCCCTGCAGGTACTGGTTTGTACGACGGTGGCGTTCATCCGCGCGAATCCGTTCAAGGCTGCTTGCCAGCATCGAGGCGAGTGCGCCGAGAGCGCCGAACTGATCCTCCTGCACCTCATGCAGTGGAATCCCGCTGAGTACGATAAAAGCGGACGCTTCGCCCGCTCCCTTTACAGGCACCATCACGGCATCGGGCAGACAAAGCGGCTTGAGAGCGTCCGGACAGGTGGGTTTGTCCACGGCTCGAAGAATTCCCCCTTCGGTGAGCATATTCTGAAGCTCATCACTCTCCGGCACAACTTCCGGGGCGGCAGGCAGGGCGACACGTTCGACCAGGTGAAACCCGGGTGAGTCATTTCGATAGAACACCGCCCCGCTCGAACACTGCACAACTGTCATCGCGGTGTGTACTGCAGCGGACAAAGCGCCAGCGGCGTTATCGGCAGCGGCGAGTTGGCGGCTGAGGTCAAGCTGGAGTGCAGTCAACGAAGAGGCGCGTGACACAGTGGTGATGTCCCGGGCGACAAACACGACCTCCTGGAGTTGGCCACGTGCCGTAAACCGTGGTGAAAAGCTGATCTCGAAGCGCCTTTCCGGACTTGTCAGGGTAAGCTGATGAGTTACACCACCGGCCTCAGCCCGCTTGAATCGCCTGCGCAACCCCGCCCAGGAGACACCCGGCAGCAGTGCCTTCAAGGGCACACCGATCCACTCGGACGCCGGTGAACCTGCGATGCGGGCAATCGAGGCATTGACATAACGGATCAGGCCATCTGGCCCGATGATACCGACACCATCGTCCAGGCTGCCGACGATCCTACGATAAGATGCCTGATCTTCCCTGCTCACCTCTGTTTCACGAAACCTCTGGTGGTGCGCCAGCAGCAGGGCGGGGCACTCGGGTTTGGTCAGGTCGGAGGTATGCAGAGTCGCTACGCCGTGACGAGCGGCAAGCGCACGGCGTTCAAGATTGTCGTGCTCAAGGATGAGTAGAAGGTTCGACCTGCCCGTCGCGAACTCGAGCAGGAGGCTTTCGAGCGGTTTACGTGAGAAGGATTCGGAGAGCAGGAGCATCTCATAGCGGCCTCTGCGCAGCTCCTCACGCAGGGCAGCGAGAGTCTGTACCGTAGAGATCGAGGAGCTGATGTCTGCAGCCTGCCTGAACCGCTTTTTCAGGGCTGCGAGTTCCGCAGATGGCTTGCAGGCTGCGAGAATACGGAAGACTGCGCCGTTCATGTCGGTCTCCCTCGCTCTGATTCCACGATGCAGAGGGTTGGTTGCATCTCCTGACAGGGAAGCAACAGCCCACCCTGCCTGAAGGTAGCGGTATCAAGCCGTATACGCTACTCACCCACCCCTCCCAAAGCGTCTCCACGCCGCCTCGAAGCCTCCCCCCCTCTGTTTTCCTCTCACGCGGAGGTTGGTACTTTTCATTGTGCCCCCAGAACCGCCGTAACGGTTGTTGCCGAACGGCCATAAAGAAGGGAGACAGCGCTGAAATGGCGCAGTTGAACGCAAAGCAGATCGAAGACCTGCTCAAGCAGGTCAAGTACCCCGGCTTCAGCCGCGACATCGTCTCCTTCGGGATTGTGCGCGGGATTGAAGCGGAAGGTTCGCAGGTCCGTCTGAAACTCGAGTTTTCCACGAGCGACACCTCGATCTCGGACAAAGTCGCCGCCGACATCCGAGAACTGCTTGGTGGGAACGGCATCGCACAGGTTGAGGTCGATGTTCATCACAAGAATCCGCAACAGGCGCGTGAAGAAAAACCTGAAGCGGAGAACCTTGTCCCGAGTGTCAAGCACATTGTGGCAGTTGCCTCAGGCAAGGGCGGAGTGGGCAAATCGACAGTCGCCGCCAACCTCGCCATCGCACTGGGCAAGCAGGGATTGCGTGTCGGCCTGCTGGATGCCGACATCTACGGTCCCTCGGTGGCCATGCTGCTGGGGCTTTCGGACGAACCCGAACCCGCCGAAGGGATGAACAAACTTAAGCCGATGGAAGCCTTTGGTGTCCGCGCCATGTCGATGGGCGTGCTGGTGGATTCCGATACGCCGCTTGTCTGGCGTGGCCCGATGGTCTCCAGCGCCGTCGAGCAATTGCTGCGGGACGTGGTCTGGGGCGACCTGGATGTGCTGGTGCTGGACATGCCACCCGGAACGGGTGACATTCAGCTCACGGTGGCTCAGAAGGTGAAACTGGCGGGCGCGGTGATTGTGACCACCCCCCAGGAGTTGGCGTTGATCGACGCTCGCAAGGGCATTGCCATGTTCCAGAAGGTGGAAGTTCCTGTACTGGGGCTGGTCGAGAATATGAGCTACTTCCTGGCGCCGGACACGGGCAAACGGTACGAGATTTTCTCGAGTGGCGGTGCGAGACGTGAAGCTCTGCGTCAGCGTGTGCCCTTCCTCGGTGAAATCCCCTTGCAGGGCGACATCCGAGAGGGCAGCGATGCCGGCAAGCCGGTAGCAGCCACAGACAGCCCGGCTGCGGATATTTTCGCGCAGATCGCGCAGAGTGTCTGGACCGGGATTCAAAACCGAGCCAAGAACGGATAGGACCAAACATGAGCCTATTGAACGACGATCGGGTGATGGACGCCCTCACGACGGTCATCGACCCCGAACTCCATTTGAACATCGTGGATCTTGGCTTGATCTACGATGTGCAGATTAACGACGACAACGAAGTGCATGTCCTGATGACGCTCACCTCGATGGGTTGCCCGATGGGCGAATCCATCGCCCGTGACGCGGAGCAGGCGGTGATGGGTCTCGAAGGCGTGAAAGATGTGCTGATCGAGATCACCTTCGAGCCGCCCTGGGGAATTAACATGATGTCCGACTACGCGAAGGACTCCCTCGGGCTTGGGTGATCGATGAGCGATTCACTTGACAGGGTGCTTGGGCCGGAAGATGATCCCTACGGGGGTTCTCCGGCCCTCACTATTTTGCATCAACTGTTCCGTAATGCGACCCCCGAAGCCCTCGCCGTGGTCGCCGAATCCTACCTCCAGCGTATTGTCCTGCTTGAGATGATCCTCGAAGAAGACCTCGGTGTTGAAATCGACCAGGAGAAAATGGAGTCCTTCCTGGCGGATCATTACAGGGAGGTACAGGAGGAGACGGCCAAACTCGCGCAGCTTTTTTACGGTCGCATCGCTGGCAGAGAGGGGTGATCAGGTTCCCTTGCCGTCACGGCAGGCAGGTGGCCCGACTTGCTTGTCAAGTCGGGTTTATTCGCACCATAGCGGCAGGTCTCCCGACCTGCCCCGCGAGTGACTGTCACTCAGAGCGGGCGGATCCAACCTTGCGACAAGTCAGGCAGGCTTTCCGCCAGGTCTGCGCACCTGACCGAACCCAGGACTGAACCCCGGACCGAGCCCCAGACAAAACACCCCCGAAAGGCGGACGCCTTCCGGGGGTGTGTACTTCCGGACGGATTGTCGATTAACGAACCAGTACCACCTTACGAACCTGGTTCAGCTTGCCCGGCACATTGGCGCGGACAAAGTAGACACCGCTCGCCATATTCGCCGCATCGAAGACCAGGTTGTGGTATCCTGCCGAATAATGACCATTCGCAAGACGCGCCACCTGCTCACCGAGAACGTTGAACACGGTCACTTCCATCTTCGAGGCAGCCGGGAGGCCGACACGAATTACTGTGGAAGGGTTGAAGGGGTTCGGATAGGCCGCCGCGATCGAGTAGACACTCGGCAGACTGACCTCGTCACCCACACCCAGGGTGCTCAGCGAAGCCTCTATCACGACCGGAACCATCCCACCCTCGTAGTTGAAGGCGATGGTCTGGCTTTCCAGCAGATCGAAGGTCTGGTCGTTGACCCGTGCAACCGCTGTGAACCCTTCCGGCACGTTGTACTCTTCGAGGGTGGAGACATCGAAGGTCATCGTGACGACACCCTGCTCCGATGAATAGACCTTGAAGGTCCAGGAGGCGAAGGTCGTCGTGGGATCGAAGGGGGCACGGATATCAGTCACGAAATAGCGACCGAAGGGCGAATTCCAGGACTGACCGTCCACCACTGCCCGGACATAGTGTCCGGAGGGCGGAATCGGCGGATTGGTCGCATCCATTCCGGCATCCCAACCATCAGATGCGCCGGGACGGCAACCAAACCCGGACTGATCGTTGAAGTAATCGCCAATGGCGGTACGGATCGGGATGAACCACTCGCCATCGAAATCATCGATGTCATCCAGGTGACGGCCTTCGCCGCCATCATCCGGATTCGCGATGTCCCCTTCTACTTCGCTGCGGACGGTACGCATCGCAAGCTGACCGGCAGTGACGGTTCCCACGCTGAGTGTGTACCCGACACCCGGATCGAGATCATCGTCATCGTTGATCGTATCGGTGTAATCATTCCCTGCGGTGTTGTAGGTCCTGAGGGAAGTCGCGTCGATCCAGACATTGGAGTCGCCACCCTTGTCAGCGGCAGTCGTTGCCTCGGTCCAGGTGTAGCTGCTCACAAAATCGTCATCCGAGAAGCGCCACTCCTCCGCCTGAATTGCGCCGCCGCCATCGAGGTCCTCGGTACGGACGCTGATGCCCACCAGGTTGTAGGCGTTCACATCAAGCTCGAGGTCCACATCCTCGTCAAGACCGGCTACAGTGCCGTACACCGTGCCGAGGCCGGCATTCGATTCTCCAGCACTGTTTTCCTCGTCAAGGATAATCCAGTATCCCTTGGCAATCTGCAGGTTTGTCGGCTGCTCATAGCCCTCCGCGACCGAGTACTCGAACATCGTGAAGTCACCCGCAATACCGGCATCATCCCCCTCGGCGGAAATGAAGAAGTCCGTGGGTAGCGCTTCATCCGGATGCAGCGGGATCGAGATCAGGTGCCAACCGGCAAGGTAGTCACCCTCATAGGGGAACTCGTCCGGGGTGATCTCGAAATCGACAAAGACCGTGTCAAGGTTGCCTGCCCAGTCTTCCGTGATGAACATCAACTGCGCATCGGGGAAGACATCGTTCGCGGTTTCGAAGAGGCCGACATCATCGACATAGGGCATCCAGGGCAGGGTCAGGTTGCTGTTTGTAATGCCGTCCGTCGGATTGTCCGGTGCGTCGTTGATGTCACCGTCGTAAATCATCGGGTTGTTAGTCAGCGGGGTGAAGTTATCGCGCGGCGATTCTTCGTCGTCCTCGGGCGAGAAGTAGACAGTGACCTGGCGGATAGGATTGGAGTTGTCGAAACTCACCTCGAGGGTCGCGGTCGATGAGTTACGCGCGATCTTGGAGGTGCCTGCCGGGACCGGGAAGACCGCGGTAACATCCGGCGGAGTTGTGTCGCCAAACAGCAGGGCGAAGGTGCTTGTCTCGGGTGCCGGGTCACCATCAGCGGTGTAGCTGAAGGTGTTGTCGGCGTCATCTGCTCCCAGCATGTTCTGGAAGTCAGTGCCGTCCCACCAGATAACGGGGTAGTTGTCCGGATTGCCGGTGGTCACGTCAACCGTGAAGGTGACTTCGCCGTCCTGGTCGGTTGTCGTCTCCACGATAAACAGGTATGTTGTTGTTTCGAAGTCCTTGTCATCCAGCGCACGGTAGTTCTCGGTCAGCTCGTCGAAAGGCGCTGAGTTACCCTCCTCAAGCAGGTAGGTCCGAATGTAGTTCGCACTCAGTGCGGGGGGCTCCGGTGTGTCGTAGGAGTCGTAACCGTCATCCGCCAGCTCGTTGAAGCCCGCGATGTTGTTGTTGTCGTAGTAATTGCCGTCATTGCCGTCAACGTTGGAGTTGATCTTCACATACACCGTGTTCGGCAGGAGCTGGGAGGTGAAGGAACGGATCGCCGAGGCGTTTACGTCGCCGTCGGCGTCACGCGCCACGACATACCAGTAGTAGGTCGTTGCCAGATCGAGGGCGCCGGTCTCGTACTCAGACTCATCCGCGTCGTCGATAACCTTCACAGTTGGCGGATTGGCCGCTTCAAAGTAGACATCGAAAGCAACCGTCTCATCGCCATCACCTTCACCCGCGGTCCAGGTGAGCGTGACACCACCGAGAGGCTGCTCGGCAGCTTCGTCAGCGGGAGTGAGGAGGTCAGGTACCTCGGGCGGCATCACCGTTGTAAAGCTCTGAACCTCGCCGGATGAGGTATGCCCATCGGCGTCACGTGCGACAACGTACCAATAGTAGATTGTTTCGGCATCAAGACCACCGGTTTCGTAGGTCGTTGTCCCCACCGCTACATCGTCCACAACCTTCACTGTCGGCGGGTTGGCATCCTCGAAGAAGACATCCCATCCGACAATCGCATCGAAGGTACCGCCGTCATCGCCGGGATCCGACCATGTAAGAGTGGCACCGGCCACCTGGATGTCATCCGCTTCGTCTGCCGGGGAAACATAGGTCGGTGTGTTGGGAGGCAGAAGCGTTGTGAAGCTCCAGACCTCACCAGCGGTCTCGTCTCCTTCAGCATCGATACCGACAACATACCAGTAGTAGGTGGTGTTCCCCGAAAGTGCGCCGGTTTCGTAGGTTACTTCTCCCACGTCCGCGCCATCGACCACTTTCACCGTAGGCGGATTGGCGTCCTCGAGGTAGACATCCCATGCCACGATCTCGTCATAGGTGCCGCCGTCATCGCCCGGGTCCGACCAGGTGAGGGTTACGCCGTTGTTGTCCTGGTCTTCGGCTTCATCGGCCGGGCTGGTGTATGTGACAGTATTGGGATAGACCGCAAGCTGCGGTTGATCGAAGAGCCAGAAAACGGCATTTGTCGAACCGTTGCCGTCATCGGCCGCACCCGCCACAAGGATGCTGTTGTCCGCCTGCTCTGCAACCCAGTAGCCAACATCGCCGTCCGCGCCGGAGTCGTACGTGCGGCTCCAGTCAACGACAAATGCAGATTCGTCATCCTGGATTTCGATCAGGAAGAGGTCATCACCCTGGCGTCCGACAATGACGATGTGGCCATCATCCATCAGGTCGCCCTTGTAGAACTCGACATCCGTCTGGGTGGTGACAAACTCGTACCCTTCAACCAGCTCGCCGGAGGTGGGATCGAGTTTGGCGACATACCCCTGTGTCGTGCCGTCATCCCCGGTGGTACCGATGATGATGATGTCACCATTGCCATCGATCAGGATGTCACGGATCACATCGGAATCGCCATCTTCGGTGGTTCCGGAGAAGGTGAAGGCTTCCACTTCGCTCAAGTCGCTGAAAAGGTGCTTGGAAACGAAGAAGTTGTAGTCGTCGACACCGTCATGTTCGCGACCGGCCACGATAAACGACGTTTCATCCAACTGGGCGACCGCGAAGGCTTCTTCCTCGTTGGCGCCACCGACAAAGGCGGATGCCAGCGAGGTTCCTGAACCGGTGCCAGATGGGGCATTGACACGATAAAGACGAACATCACCTTCGCCCGCCTCGCCTGTCGCAGTCGAGAAACCAGCCACCACGAGCTGATCAGCGTAGGTGCCACCACTCACCTGCAGGGCAGCGTTAAAACGAGTGAAGCTGGTTGCCGCTCCAAAGGTGTGGTCATACCCGACATGAGCACCGGCATTGGTGCGGACGAAGATCGAACCACGCGATTCAGACCCGGAGACAACCTTCCGGCCGAACCAGGCATAGTTACCGTTTGCCAATGGGAGCAGGCCCGCAAAGACGTCAAGACTGGTTGCCGCACCACCATTGAATGTAACCGTGCTGACGATGCCTGTCGAAGGAACAAGCGAAAAGAGCACCGGTTGGCGCTGCCCGGTCGCGACCGTCTGTCCCGCGAAATCGTAATCATTCGCGCCGACAAAACGGCCAAAGACCGCTGAATTGTTCTGACCTGCCACTCCATGAGTGAAGGGCCAGGTGTCGTCCGTGTTCACTACAGGCGCACTCCGGTCATCCGCCAGGGCAACTCCCGTGACGACAACCAGGGCCAGCAGGAACACAAGAACCTGGGTAAAAACCTGCTTTCTCTTCATGGCTCTCTCCCGTTGTATGGGTTCCTAATCCTACTCTTCTTCTACAATCCCAGCCCGAGGTGCAGCGAAACACAAAGCAAGTCAGACCCGGGTACCGGTAGCCGAACGATTACAAAGGGGACGCCCGGCTTCCCACTCGTACCGAGCAATCGAGGAGTGGCAACCGGATGGTTCCCTGAATGCAAAATTCTGTTATCTAACGAAATAACTGCGGCTTGTAGGAAGAGCCCTTGCGTACTGCAAGCTATCCAGACTTGCCCGGCCCAACAAGTGACCTGGCACACACGCCGCCGTTATTTTTGGATTTTTAGCATTTTCAATCATTGCATTCGAACTGCATTCTGCGTGCTTCTCGATGCACGCAATGCCGTCATCGAATGCCTGGCAAACCAACCTCCTGGAGACAGAACCGCCTTCCTACAGGGTTTGGCTTATCTCTCTCATCGGCTGCGAGTTCGAAAACCTTAAGTGCCTACTCGAGATTTTCTGTCTTCCAGAAAGCGAGGTCTCTCCCGTCTCCAGCTGCCTCACACCTAAGCCACACCTGTGGGGAGCTGTTTAAACCCGCAGGATAGTGTGATGGTGGGACTTTCAGCCGCTTGATCATCAGTTCTTTGCAGGTATCGACTGGTGAGGGGTTGGAAGGGATTTTGGGTTAATGCGGCGCAAGAGCGAGCAAAACAATGCGACGCGGCCCCGACCGCCGACCATGTCGCACGGAAAATTGCAGGATGGATCGAAGCGGGCAAGCAGTGGATCGGGACCTTTAAGGAGCCCTACTCGTTCAAGCTGTTTAAATACCTTTTCGCTCTCGCGCCAGATTTTTTTATCGATTGCAACTGTTTGGCTGGAAGAAAGGAAGCAAATTTGTGAAGTTGGCCGAGGAGTGAATCCCTGTAGTGCGCACCGGAGATAGATGCAATGTTCAGCACCCGCAACCGGACATTTCGCGGTCTGGACGAAGCCTACGCAGCTTCGCCGCAGATCCCTTTTGACCCGGCGAAGGATAAAATCATCATCTTCAGCGATGTCCACATGGGTGGGAAAGAAAAACATGTCGATGATTTCGCCCGAAACGAAATGATCTACTGCCATGCGTTGCAACACTATTACGACAATGGCTTCAGCCTTGTGCTCAATGGAGATGTGGAAGAGGGGTGGCAGGCCAAGTTCGGCGCGATCTACCGCGCCTACAACGACACCGCTTATGCCACCGAGCGTCTCTTCTCGAAGGAAGGTTTCCCGCGTCATGTCCGCATTCGCGGCAATCATGATGATCTCTGGCGCAAGGAACGGAAGGTGCGGAAGCATTTATGGCGTGCGATCGGGGAGGTACAGGTGCACCAGGGATTGCGTCTCGGCGACTCGATCTTTATCACCCATGGTCACCAGGGCGAGTGGTTTGGAGACGAGATCGCCTGGCTCTCAGCCTGGACGGTTCGTCACGGTTGGCGTTGGTTCCAGCGTTTTCTGGCGCTTACCACTGTCCGTGCCGCGACAAACCACCTGGTCCGCCGTCAGCGGGATGAGCTGCTCTACAGTTGGTCAAGGAAACACAGGCAGATTGTGATTGCGGGGCATACGCACCGCAGCATGTTCGGCGACCTGCCGGAGAGCAACCAGTTGATCGCGGCGATGAAGAGGCTTGAGGAGGAGCTGCCCAACCATCCATCCCCCTTTCAGGCGCAGGCGACTATCCAGCATTTGCGCAATGTGATCCAGAAAGCGCAAAACCGTGAAATGGCAGAACCGGCTGTCCCCAGCTACTTTAATGGCGGAAGCTGTGTCAACTTGAATGGCATTACCGGTATCGAAATAGATCAAGGGGAAATCCGTTTGATCCGCTGGGAATTGGCCGATGCTGTCCGCCCGGAGATGTTCGAGGCGAGACGGGACGCCGGGCTACTGTTCACGATCGAACGCAAACTCTACCGGACAGCAGATTTGCAGCGTGTGATCGAACGGGTCAAACACCCTCCCATGCTGGAAGGAGAAGGGCAAGCGGTTGCCCCTCCTGCGGAGATGGAAGAAGTCCGGAAAGGAAAACCCGAGGACGACACCCAGGAGACCACCGCCGCTTAGCAAGATAGATCGGGCGAGTCGAAACCGTCTGACAGTACTTTCCACAGCCCCACTTTCGTCCTACCTTTGCCTTCTGATTTACCATGCAACGACAGGAACCCATGGCCCGACCTGACCATATTCGCAACTTCTGCATCATTGCGCACATCGACCACGGCAAGTCCACCCTCGCGGACCGTCTGCTGGAAGCGACCTCGACGCTGACCACGAAGCAGATGCACGCCCAGGTCCTCGACTCAATGGACCTCGAGCAAGAGCGCGGGATTACGATCAAGGCGCATGCGATCACAATGAAATACAAGGCTCTGGATGGTGAGGAGTACATCCTGAACCTTGTGGATACTCCGGGCCATGTGGACTTCAGTTACGAGGTCAGCCGCAGCCTGGCCGCGGCGGAAGGTGCGCTGCTGGTTGTCGATGCGGCGCAAGGGGTCGAGGCCCAGACCCTCGCCAACCTCTACCTGGCGATCGATGCCGGGCTTGAACTGATCCCGGTGATCAACAAGATCGATCTCCCCTCGGCGCAAGTGGACCATGTCGTTCAGCAGCTTGTCGACCTGATCGGCTGCACTCCCGATGACATCATTAAAGTCTCCGCAAAGATGGGGACCGGCGTTCCTGAACTTCTCGAGAAAGTCGTTAAGGTTGTTCCGCCGCCACGGGGACGGTCCGATGCGCCGTTCCGTGCCCTGATCTTCGATTCGGTGTACGACAATTACCGTGGTGTCATCGCATATATCCGTGTCGTGGATGGCAGCATCACCACCGGGACAGAGCTTTTCCTCAAAAAAACGGCGAAACGGTACTCGGCGGAAGACATCGGTGTGCTTCAGCTCGAACGCTTCCCCCGCAAATCGCTCTCGGTCGGCGAAGTCGGCTACCTGATCACCGGGTGCAAGGACATCCGCGATATGCGTGTCGGCGATACGGTTGTCGAGTACGCCAAACGTGAGAGCGCCGATCCGCTTCCCGGCTACCAGGAGCCGAAGCCGATGGTCTTCTCCGGCCTTTTCCCGGTGGACCATGACAAGTACGAGGACCTGAAGGACGCGCTCGACAAGCTGGCCCTCAACGACGCCAGTTTGCGTTACGAGCCCGAATCCTCCACCGCGCTGGGCTTCGGATTCCGTTGCGGATTCCTCGGGCTGCTGCACATGGAGATCATTCAGGAAAGGTTGGAACGCGAGTTTGACCTCGACCTGATCACCACTGTGCCGAGCGTCCGTTTCAAGGTGGTCACTACTCGCGGTGAAGAGAGCTGGCTTTCCAATCCGGTCGATTTTCCCGAGGCAGGGAGCATCAGCCACATCGAAGAGCCGGTGGTGCGCGGCCAGATCATCACCCCCACCGATTACATCGGTGCGATCATGACCCTCGCACGCGAAAGACGTGGCGTCTTCGTCAGCCAATCCTACCTTGAAACGACACGTGTCGATTTGACCTACGATTTCCCGCTGTCGGAAGTGGTGTTCGATTTTTACGATCGACTCAAAAGCCAGACACGGGGTTACGCCAGCTTCGATTACGAGTTTGTCGGGTATCAGCAGTCGAAGATGGAACGTCTCGACATCCTCATCAACGGCGACCCGGTCGATGCTTTGTCGATGATCGTCCACACCGACAAGGCCTATGACTGGGGCCGAAAAGTGGTCGACAAACTGAAGGACCTGATCCCGCGCCAGCTTTTCGAAGTGGCCATCCAGGCGGCCGTGGGAAGCAAAATCATCGCACGCAGCACAGTCAAAGCGCTGCGTAAAAATGTGACCGCGAAATGCTACGGCGGCGACATCACACGGAAACGGAAACTCCTCGAGAAGCAGAAAGAGGGGAAGAAACGCATGAAGCAGATCGGTTCCGTGGAAGTCCCGCAAGAGGCGTTTCTCGCTGTACTGAAGGTGGATTCGTGAACACGAGCAAAGATGAAAAGCTGAAGGACGGGAAGAGCGGAGGCGAGGAGACCAACGCCTCAACCGCCCCGGAAAAGAAGCCTTCGATTCTGACACGTATCCGGTGGTTCTTTTTCGGACGCCCCAGGCACGCCCGGAAAGGACCGGTGCGTGACACGATCGAAACGGTCATTTCGGTGATCGTGATCGTCTTCATCCTGCGTGTCACACTTGTCGAGGCCTACCGAATCCCCACCGGCTCGATGGAAGACACCCTGCTGATCGGTGATTTTCTGCTGGTCAACAAATTCGTGTACGGCGTACGCACACCGGACTGGATCGGTATTCCCTTCACCCAGATCGGTTTTCGTGTGCCCTATTTCCGGTTTCCCGCTCCCGCCAAACCGAAGCCCGGTGATATCGTTGTCTTCCGCTACCCCCTCGACCAGCGGGTGAATTACATCAAACGGTGCATTGCGGTTGGCGGGCAGACGGTCCAGATCATCGACAAACAGGTTTATGTGGATGGGGTCGAGGTTCCGCTTCCGCCAGAGGGCAAGTTCACCGAAAGCTATATCCTGCCGCCAGAAATGAGGATGCGTCAGATTGTGCCGCGTGGTGCGGGAAACAAGGACAATTACGGTCCGATCCGAGTTCCGGAAGGCCACCTCTTCATGATGGGTGACAACCGCGACAACAGCGCAGACAGCCGTTACTGGGGATTCCTGCCCGAAAAACTGGTGCTGGGAAAAGCGGCGATCCTCTATTTCAGCTGGGACAAACGTGTTCCGCTCTATCGCCTTTTCGCAAAAGTGCGCTGGGGACGGATTTTCGGGCTGATCCGGTAGGGACACAGGGCACCCCACCGCCGCGGGAGTGACAGAGTGAAGGTGTCAGTTTCTCAGCGCGTTCGATCTTCTCGCACTTGGACAACCCTTCTCCGCGCTGAGTAACTGTCACGTTGCGAAACCCTGCCCGAACGATGACAGGGCACCTGACTGCCGCGGGAGTGACTGTCGCTGATCTGTCACTCACTCTCCTGCTCAGCCAGCTCAGCCAGCCTCAGCTTCGCCTGCACCGCCTCATCCGATTTCGGGTAGCTCCGCACCACCCGCTCAAACAGACGAACCGCGCCTTCCGGATCCTCCTGTTCCCCTTTGATGATTCCCCGTTTCAGCAGCACAGTCGGGAGACGGTTGCTGTTCGGGTAACGGTCCTCGAGCTGAATGAACCGCACCACAGCCGAGTCCGGCTGCTGTTCGCTGATCCAGCATTCCCCAACCCAGTAGAGGGCATCATCCGCCATCTCGTTGACCGGATAGAGATCCGCATACATCTCAAATCCCATCCGCGCCACCTCGAATTCACCATGCAGGTAATCGGTGTAGCTCTGCTGGAAAAGCCTCTGTGACTCCATTGCGACATTGGCGAGACTGTCCCCAACCAGGCTGGCGGCAAGTTGGTTGAAGGTGTCGAGCTGGAGCAGCAGTTGCTGAAGCTGGGCATCACTTTCCGAGACGCGGCTGGAGAGCTGCATGATCAGCCGTTCCAGCTCGCCAGAAACCGCCACCTGGTCCGCCTTCAGCGAGCGGATCAACCCCTCCTGTTCACGCATATACTCCCGGACGTTGCCACCGAGCAGCCCGATCAGGGTGTCGATCTGTGGCTCGATGGCCGTGAGGTTGGTCTGAATCGCATCGAGCCGCTGCTCCATGTCGCCGGTACGGTTCCCGAGCGCCTCGAGACGTGCACGAAATTCGCTGTGATCCGCCTGAAACTGTACAACCTCTGTGCGTGTCGCACAGCCGGTGATCAACCCAACGCTCGGAAGCAGGCTGAGAAGCAGGAGAAGTGGGGTCAATCGAGGTGAGATGATTCGCATGCCGCCATCCAGGTAGGTCGTACTGCCGAGGAGCAAATGAACGCGGGAGGCCCGCCCGTCAGAAGCGATCACCCGACTCCGCCGTGAGTGGGACCGTCTGCATCCCACCCCCGACAGAATCGGGCAACCGTCACCGCAGGGATTATTCCTGCACCACTGTCACCGCACGGCGATTCTGCGACCAGGCCTTTTCGTTATGGCCTTCGACCGCCGGACGCTCCTCGCCATAGCTGGTCATCCGGATACGATCCGCTTCAATGCCGTAATCGACATAGTATTGACGGACCGTGGCAGCACGCCGTTCCCCAAGCGCGAGGTTGTACTCCGTACTGCCGCGCTCGTCGCAATGCCCCTCAACCAGCACCTGCCAGCCGGGATAGCGGCGCAGCAACTCGGCATTCTCCTGGAGGGTATTGCGCGAATCAGTCGTCAACCCCGATTGATCAAAGGCGAAGTAAACGATCTGCAGGGCATCCTTCGCAGCCGTTTCCTCGGCAGCTTTACGTGCGGCTTCCTGACGTTCCGCTTCCAGACGCCGTTGCTCTTCCGCCTCGACCGCCGCAAGGGAGTCGGCACGTGCTTTCTCGACCTGCGCGATGGAGTCCGCGCGTGCCTGAGCCGCCTGACGAGCCGCTTCTTCCTCCTGGGCGATACGCTCAGCTTCCTGCTGCTTGGCGGCGCACCCGACAAGCAACAAGCCGGCAACCAATACAATCAATAACGTGAATACAAGGCGTGATCGCTTCATGTTCGTGCCTCATCCCTCAGAAAAATCGTTAACCCGGTATCTACCACCATGATCGTGGTTTCGCATTCTTACACGTGAAGCCACATGCCCCGGTTCCGGGGTTTGCTCCACAAGACGGAAAGTAGAACCCTCCGCCTCTTCGTGCAAATATTCCCGAGAGCTATCCAGGCCTCTGCACTCCTTGACTGCCACAGATCAAGCCGTTAACTTCATCACGCTTCCGGACGACCGTCCGGATGTGATGGGGATTGGTGTAATGGCAACACGCCTGACTCTGGATCAGGTAATCGGGGTTCGACTCCCTGATCCCCAGCCAAACGCCCGTAAGTCCTGAATTATCAGGGTTGCGGGCGTTTGATTTGCCTGTCGTATTGCCAAATTGTTGCCACGAAGGGCTCTCGACCTACGGTATTTTTTAGCACCGTAGTCGCGCAGATGTGAGCGGCCTGTTGGACCCAGGGGAGTCGCAGATCAACAGCAGATCGCCACACTTCGGGCGGCTCCCAGACAGTATACGTTTCGCACATGACTGCTGCCTGGATCGGGGAATCAATGAGAGGGGGTACCTGCTGGCGGAATCGGGCAGGGGAGAGAAATGGATACTGGCTGAAAAATCGGGGCACACACATCAACGACAGATTGCAACGCCGCCCCTTTGGATCTCGGGGACAGTATACGATCCAGGGGGAAAGGTGTTGATGGAAAGAAGCTACCCTTCCACCTGCTATTTCGTATACTGTCCCCGAAATAAAACATCTAACCTTACTCCATAAACTCATCCCCGCCACTCATATCGCCGTTGCCGTTCTGGCCGCGCCGTTTTTCCGGGTAGTGGTTAAAATTGTAACGCAGTGTCAGGCCGAAGGATGGCCCGAAGCGATCAAATTCCATCCTGCTGTACAGGTTGCTGCCTTCGGTGATGCGCGTGTGTTTCGCCGTCCCGAAAATATCCCGCACATTGAAGATGAGGGTCATGGCATCCCCGGCGAAACTCTTCTGCACGGCGCTGTTGATCATGAAGAACTCCTCGCTGCGTCCCTGCGAGGAAACCACCGGACTGTTGTAGATGCCATTCGCCTGGAAACGGTACTTCATCGGCAGTTTCCAGGTCAGGCTCAGACGGCTCGACCAGGAGAAGTCCTCTTTTTCAGCCCCGCCCGGCACTTCGATCCGGTTGTTGTAAAAGTTCCCCATCAGGTTGGCGTTCAGCTGACGGGTCAGATCGCCGGTGAACATGATCTCCGTTCCGAGCGCGTGCCCCACCCCCACATTCTCCGGCATGTTCAGGGTCACACCGGGCGAATGGGTCATACGCCGGAATTCGACAAGGTTGTCGGTACGGCGATAATAGACCTCTGCGCTGTGGTGAAATGGACCGAGGGGTGTCTGGTAGCCCAGCTCATAGCTGTCGATGTATTCCGGCAGGATGTCCGGGTTCCCCTTCCGCACGTTGTAGGCGTCCATCCAGGTTTCAAAGGGCTGCAGGAACCAGCCGCGAGGACGGTCGATGCGCCTTGAGTAGCTGGTCATCGTCTGAAACTCACCCCCCCAGTCGTAAGAGAGGTGTAGGCTCGGGAAGGCATCCATCCGGTCGATGGTGAAGGTCTCCCCGGTCTGTTTCAGCTCGACACTCCTGTCGGTGTACTCGCCACGCATCCCCGCCTGTGCGCCGAAACGCCCCCACTGGTTGCCATAGATGGCATAGATCGCGTGGATGGAGCGGTCATACAGCACGGTGTTGTAGAACTGGGGCAGATCGACATAATGCCCATCCGGCACGGAGTATTCCGACAGTTTCGTCTCCTCCTCCGAGGAGTGCATCTGCAGGTTGTAGCCGGTTTCGAACTTCCCTTTCTCGCCGAAGGGATGGACATACTCCAGCCGTGCATCCGCCCGGTTCGATGGACCGGATTCGGTGGAACGACGCCCGTCACGCAGCACACCGGTCGCGTCAATCAATTCATTTTCCGTGCTGGTTTCATCCTGCGACCAGTTTCCCTGCAATCTCGCGGTCAATTCATGCCCACGCCGTGCGCCGAACTGGTGACGATACTCGACATAAGCCGAGCTGAACCGGTCCTCACGGTCACGTAAACTTTCATTCGAGTAACGTGTCGCTGTGGGCAGGGTATCCACACCAACCGTGTAGGTCTGGTCCCACACATGCCCGCCTGTGAAGGCTCCGATCCGCCCGCCCACACTCAGCCAGTCCCGCGAGGAGAGGTTGCCGTCGATCGAGCCGCGAACACCATACGAGTCACGGTTACGGCTCATCTCACCCTCGGAGAGGGTGGTTGTGGTAACACCCTGCGAGTTGGTACGTGTGTAGGTGTGACGTCCCCCAGGCATCCGGCGCACGTTGTAATCCCCGCCGAGGGTCAGGGTGTAGCCATTCCATTTCTGCTGCATCAGGGCATCGACACCGTAACGCTGCGGATGGCCGACGTCAACATTCACCAGCCCACTGGTGCCGTCACGGCGTTCCTTTTTCAAGATCACATTCAGAATACCAGCCGTCCCCTCCGGGTCATATTTGGCCGATGGATTTGTGATGATCTCGATCGTCTCGATCGACCCCGCCGGGATCTGCTGCAGGGCGTCATTGGGATCGAGGATAGTCGGGCGTCCATCGATCAGGACTGTGAAGTTCCCGCTGCCTCGAAGCGACAGGTTGCCTTCAATGTCCACCGAAACCGAAGGCACATTCTCAAGCACATCGACCGCCGTACCAGATGCGCTTGTCGCCTGCTTGGCAACATGCACCACCTTTTTGTCGATCTGGAATTCGACCGGCGACCTTTCGATCACATAGCTCACTTCATCCATTTCGAGCGCGGCCTGACGTAATCCAACCTCGCCCAGCGACTGACGCCCTCCGCCGGGACGGATACGTAGTCCGTCACGATACACCGGTTCATACCCGATGAAGGATATTTTCGTGTAGTATTCGCCCGGAGGGATACTCGTCAGCAGAAAGGTGCCATCCTCACCACTTACCGTCCCGGTCACCTGCGTGCTGTCCTGGGCGGAAAACAGCAGGATCGTGGCGTAGGGGATCGGCTGATCGAGGTCACGATCAACCACTCGACCAAACAGCGCGTTCATGCCTCCGCCACCACCCGCACCGCCACCACCGCCGTGGGGTTGAGCATGACTTAGGGAAATGGGAAGGATGACACCGGCAACAAAGATCAGGCTGGCGAGCAGACGCAGGGGGAGTTTCACAACAGCTTCCAATCAATAATCAGGTGAACGAAAAACTCTGTCAGCGAGGTCGGCTGTCCATCAGTTGGACACTTCGAGGAGGATTCGGTTTAACCTCGCCCGGCAGGATATGCTCAGGAGCCACCCTCTCCAAAATGCGGTCAAATCCAGATCAGACCTCGACACAAAATCACGTGAATACCTCTCCTGAGATGTGCGCCCTGCTTCCCGTGTTGTGGCCTCTTCAAGAGAATCGCTGCAAGAATTCAGCAGTCAAGTTCGCCGAGAGGCAAGCGTAGCGCAGTTTCCCGGCGCGACTTGACGGCTACGAAATAAACATCTTGAACCAACCCTCGTTTTATTGAAAACATATGTCTCGGGTGGGTTTTGTGTGGAACAGTCTACAATCCCCGGACACACACACTTCATCGCCTCGGTACATTTGTTTTCAATAAAACAAGGGCTTACTTCAAAGTGTTTGCTGTTTGGTTGTCAAGACACCCCTGGAGACCTGCGGCCTCCAGGTGATCTTGACAACCTGATCGGTGTAATACGGTACACTCTTTTCTGAGAGGAGCCGAACCGTGGAACAGCCGCCACATCGTTTCCCTACTACTCATCAGGCGAGTGGTGAGTTCCCGTGAGTAATTCGCACCTCTTCATGGAAGGATCGCACGCGAGAAGCTCCAGGGAATCAGGCAGAGAAAACCGGGTGCACCTGAAGCAGTCGCTTCGATGCACCCGGCCGTATCGATCTTGAATCAGCTCCACCTGTCAGACAACCGTCAGCAGGTGAGCTCACCCACAATTACTCCACAGGAGTATCGGGGAAGGGGATGGGCTGGGGCGGTGGCTTGTAGCCATCAGGAATCTTTACCCCATCCAACCCGACAATGATGTCCTTGTCACCAACATCAACATACAAATGGGACATGTCGGTCGGGATCAGGAGGGTGTCGCCATCCTCCGCAATTGCGATCCCTGCCTCGATCGTGGGCACATCGACCGTCACACGAATCACTTCGGCGGTACCTGCCAGTGGCATCACCACCAGCAGCAGTGCTACGATCAACCATGATTTCTTCATGAGCTTTCTCCTCTCTTGTCTACCATGCTGCGATCTGTGAGCAGGCGCTACCGGATGTGATTTCATTCCGTCATCCCCGCTCTTCCTGATTAAAACCTCCGATTGGAGACCCTGCTTTCTTTATCGTCAACCTGTCGGCGTCACTGAACCCCCTGACACTGGATCAAGTATCTTCACCGATGAGAAGGGACCTTCAGCGAGATTCAGAGTCGAAAAACGCTCCCGACAACAGGTCAGCAGTCATTTCGCAACGACTATGCCAGTTTATCCGCCATGAACACACGCAACTATCTGTGTTCATTGCGTTTGGTATATTTCGGACTTTTAGGGTTCGTATGGATGCGAATCGAAAGGGGTGAAACGGACCACTTTCACCATGAGATGATGAGGTTCGGTTGGTGTCAGAAGAGGGAAGTGACGGGAATACTCCTCAATTCCGGTGTTTTTGCGTGTTGGGAGGCTCAATCAGCAGATGACAGGCTGATGCCGATCAGTTGGGATGGTTAACGGAGAGTGACTCAGCAACTGCAGGGTAGCGGAAATGGAAAGGCAGGGCACATCTCTGCCGCAAATCGGCAATCCTTGCCGCAGCAATCGGCAATTCTTGCCCCTGGGGCATGTAGAGCAGCTCTTGGCGCGGCATCGTGACAGTTACTCAGCGCTTTGAAGAGTTTTCCAAGTGCGAAAAGATGAACGCGCTGTGCAACTGTCACGGGCATTCGAGGTGCGAAGGGTGTTCGGGCAGGTCCGAAGAGCTGACCGATATCCGCCAGATCTGCAGACCTGGCGTAACAGCACACTACAGATTGCCACTTCGCCCCGCTCCCGGTGACAGTCACCCCAAAACTCAAGGCCTTGGTGACTGCCACTTGCGGGGCTGTTACTCGCGCGGCAGGTCTCCGCTACAGTAGAGACCTGCCGCAAGGTGGTAAGTTGAGCAGCACTGCTTTGGGCATCTGTCAGCAAATGACAATCCCCGACCTCACAGGTACCCCAGCTTCTCCAATCGGCGCCGAATCTCTTCGTCCTCCACCGGGGTTCCCACAGGCTCACTCTCCGGAATCCAGCCTGTCCCGGCGAGCAACGTGAGCACCCGACTGACATCGAAACGGATCTCACTCTCCCCTGACTCATCCGTGTCATGGATGCTGTCGAGACGCACGGCCGGCGTCGGTTTCGGAGCGGGCGGCGGATCGCCGTCAACCACCACATCCAACAGATGGTCTGGTCTATCCTTCCCCCAACCGAAGCCTGAGGAGGCGCCCCTGCCCGAACGAATCACCACATGGACACCGTGCCGGTTTAGTGCGGCAGCCGTGAATCCGAGGGCCAGTTGCAGACCTGCTGCGCCACCACTCTGACGATAGGCCTGTCGTGCTCGACTTACGGCGTCGATCTCCTCAACCGGCAGATTTCTCGCGCTCAACGCTTGAGCCAGGGCTTTCGCCGCAACGGCCGTGGTTTCTTCCTCCCCCCTCCCATACACCCACAGGGTGCAACCGCTATTATGTCGCTCCATCCTGACCTATTCGCTTTTTCCGGTAATCATCCTGCCAACTTCGTCGTAACGGAAAAACCCTTTTCCGGTCTTCACACCGAGGTCCCCGGCACGCACCAGCTTACGCAACAGCGGGCATGGACGGTACTTCGTGTCGCCGGTCTCACGGAACATCACCTCCAGCCAGGACATGACCTCGTCCAGCCCCATCTGGTCGGCGAGCTGCAATGGGCCATAGACAAAATCATACCCCAGCTTCACTGCGGTGTCGATACCCTCAGCGCTGGCCACCCCCTCCATCAGGGCGTACATCGCCTCGTTCAGCATGGGCAGGATCACTCTTGTCGTCACATACCCGGGGGATTCATATACCTCCACCCAGGTCTTGCCGATGCTCTCAGCGAATGCCTTGACCAGGTTGACGGTATCAACCGAGGTCTTCAACCCGCGAACAATCTCAACAAGGGGCCGCTTCGGCACCGGATGCAGGAAGTGCATCCCGATCACCTTCTCAGTGCGAATCGTCCCCTCGGCAAGCTCGGTCACGGAAAGCACCGATGTGTTGGTGACAAAGACAGCCTGCTTGGAGGCATACATATCAAGGCGGCTGAAGAGGTCCTTCTTCACTTGCAGCACGTCAGGCACCGCTTCAATGATCAGACGGTACCCCTCCACCTCCGCAAGGTCCGTGGTGCCTGTGATGCGACTCAGGACCGCGCGTTTATCAGACTCTGTCATCCCCCAACGCGCGATCTCACGATCCAAACTGTTGCCGAGGTGACCGAAGCTCGCCTTCAGACTCGCCTCATCCTTTTCCACCAGCAGCACTTCGAGGCCCTTTGCCGACACCGCGTGGGCGATCCCCAACCCCATCGTCCCAGCACCGATCACCGCGATCCGGGTGATCGAATCATCCTCCACGGGGAGAGGTGCTTCGCCCCGCAGCAGTTCCTGCAGCGTCTGTTCCGCCATTCTCCTGTCCTTGCCCTGAGCGGAAGGGCGCCACATTTGTCAGGCGTCCCTCACATTGACCTATAGAAAAAACGCCGGGGCTCGAAGCACCGGCGCGAATCGAAGCCTAACGCTGGTCGATCAACTCCGTCTCTGCGAAGAACTTGGCGATTTCAATCCGCCCGTTCTCTGCCGAATCGCTGCCGTGAACGACATTCTCGCTGATGTCCCTCCCATACAGCTTACGGATGGTTCCCGCATCCGCTTTCGCGGGATCGGTGGCACCGATCACCTGCCGCCAACGATTGACCGCATCCGCATGTTCCAATGCGATCAGCACAACAGGTCCGCTGGTCATATACTCGACCAGCTCGCCAAAGAAGGGGCGTTCGCGGTGAATCGAGTAAAAATCCTCTGCGCCCGCACGACTCAGCCGTGCGCGTTTCAGCCCGAGGATGGTGAAGCCTTCCTCCTCGATTCGTGAGATGATCTTGCCCGCCACTTTATTGCGGACACCGTCCGGTTTGATGATGCAAAGTGTTCGTTCCATCTTGTCCTGTACGTGTGAAAAGGCCCGGCCGACTGCCTCGACCGGACAAGGTTTATACGAACCCCGCGAAGCCCTTCTCGGACTGGGAGGGATCGTCCTCGATCTACCGTCAAATCACAGCGAAAGTAAGCAGGTGGTCCCTCGCAGTCCACCCCTTCCCTCCCGCCGGGGAGTCACAATCTTCCTGGCAGGAAGGGGGTCAGAAATCCCCGGTCAGGACACCCCCCGTACTGCCTGATTTCAATCCGTCCACCCGCCGCATGGCGGGAGATTGGCGCCCCTGTTTTTACATCCTGCCCTTGATCTTCCGCACGGTGGCCTGCGCGGCGAAACGGATCGCGTTATCAAGGTCCAGGGTGCCACCAGTCGACACCGAGAGATCGGTTGATTTAGCGCTGCCGTCATCGAACATCGCGCCGTCACTGAGACGTTTCACCGTGTACGTGAAACGTGCGTCGTAGCTGTTCTCCATCCCGCCACTCGTCGGCAGGAAGGTCACTTCCACGTCGATCTGCCCGAGCTGTTCCGGGGCGACACCCGAGTTTTCCCGGTCACGAACACGAACATGTCGCACGTTTTCATTGCGCAACCCCTCTTCCAGGTGCTGGAGGATCAGACGTTCCATCTCCTGCTGTTTGATCATCCCCTGTCCCTGGGTGTAGGCGATGATCTCGCCCACAACAAGGTGGGTAGGCGCATATCCCTCTTCCGTGCGCATCACATTTTTGCTGCCTGCGCATCCAGCCACCAGCAGAATCAGCATGGCGGTGAGCACGAATGGAGCCACCCGCTTCAATCGTTTCATGAATCCTCCCTGCAGTCTCGGGTCATCACGCAATTTTCCGTTGATAAGGTAGGCTCTCCGAAGGTTCAGGGCAATTCCATCTCCCACCCCGCGGCATGCCCCCGTCATCCCATTTTCGCCAGGTTCTCCACCAGGCGATCGATCACATGCGGAGGAAACACCTTGCCCGCCTCGAACAGGTCACGATACTTGACCAATTCGCTGGAAATGTCCTTGAAAGTCCTGGGGACACGCACCACGCTGTCTGCCTGCGCTGCTTCGCCGGTCACAGCAGTCTGTTCGAGACGTGCGTCGATGTCTTCCAGACCATGCCCGGCGACCATCCCCTGTGCAATTCCCGCCAGCAGCAGATGTGGATGCGCCGAGCCATCCGGGAGACGAAACTCCACGGTCGGCGGACTCACACGCCTGCCCGATTCATCGGTTGCGAGGATCGGGAGACGGATCAATGTCTTCCGGTTGAATTGCCCCCAGGTAACCGTGTTCGGGGCTTCCTTGCCCTGTGTGAGACGAACGAACGAACTCGGCTCACGGTTCCCGAAGGCCATCAACGCACCGCCCACATGTGAGAGTCCGGCGATCAGCCATTTGGCTGGCACTTCGGGCACGCCATTCTCATCGACTCCGCCATGATGCTCGCCATCGACAACCGGTGAGAGATGAAAGTGCATCCCGCTACCGGCGTGACCGGCACGGACAATCGGGTCGAAGGAGCAGCGCATTCCCTTCTGGTGAGCCAGGTTACGCAGCACCCACATGGTGAGCGCCACAGACTCTGCGGCGAGGGGGAGGGGTTGAAGCGCCAGCTCGATCTCATGCTGCTCCCAGATCGTATTGTCCTGTTCGCTCGCTTCGATATATCCCACTTCGCTGTGCGAATACTTGATAGGAACGCCCATTTCGGCGAGCAGCACCATGGCCTCGCGGCGCAGGGTTTCGCCGAACACGAAGGGGCTGGTGGCGTGGTAGCCACGGTCATCGGCACCATAAACATCCGCCGCGGCGATCGGTTTACCGAGGAAGTACTCCAGCTCGCCAAGCGCCTGCAACTCGACACCTGTCTGGCTGCGGGCGCGTTCGTAGGCGTAACGAACGATCGTATCCGGCGATTCAGGCAGCGGCATGCCGTTCGGACCAAAGTGCCCGCACAACAGCGAGAGAGTCGGCACCGGGGAGAAGGGGTTGAGGAAAGCAGAACGGACCCGGGGACGGAGCACGATATCCGATTTGCCGGTCTGGATGCCGAGCGAGCCGAACAGGCTGCTGCCATCGGCTCGTTCCCCACCCATGATCACATCACGGAGGTGCATGAAGTCGCGCGGCACGAAATCCAGAGTCTTCAGCCAGCCATCGCCACCAATGTGCATCAGGCTCACCACACGGATCCGCCGTTCACGAACAAACTCGATCAGATCATCCGCAGTCCAGTTATCGGCGGTTTTCCCGAACATCCGCTCAAGGCGTGACGCCGGCAGGAGCTGTCCTTCATCAGCAAGGATGCCTGGATGTAGCAGGGCAGAGTAACGGTTGTCCAGCTGCATGTCGTCGCTCTCAATCGTCTTAAGAGGTGAACCCATTTCACACGGCGATGCCAATTTTTCGCCGTGCTGGAAATGTAGTCTTTTTCAGCTATTGGAAGCAAAGAGAGGGGGAGTACGTGAAAGAGTGCACATAGGTACGACCACCGAGAGTCCTGTCACAACTTCGGTTCGGGAGGGTGTTATCTTTCCCTCGCGGAAACAATCAAGCCACATGGGAGAATATCCCAGCGTAGCGGCAGGTCTTCAGCGAAGCGGAGACCTGCCGTTTGCTGAAAAAGCTGGGACTTCAAATCCTCTATATCTTGCCTCTGCCGTAACGATTCACCCACTCGGGAGAAAAAACGATGCGCGCCATCCTTCGATTTATGATGATTGTCCTTTTGACCTTTGTCACGATCCTGCCGGTGCGCAGCGAAATTCCTGTGAATGACCGTATCGCTGTCGATGGCCAGATACGTCTGCGGTACGAGCTTGATGGAACCAGCTTCTCCCCCGATGCCGGGGCTTTCGACTTTACCACTGCACGCACTCTTCTCGGATTCCGTCTCCGAGCCAACCAGGCATTGATGATCCGCGCCCAATTCGGCGAGGCGCGTATCCTGGGAACCACAGGCTCCAACAGCCCCTCCTCCGCATCGGTCTCACTGCAGCAGATCTATTTTGACCTGAAGCCATACCTGCCTGTTGCTCTTCAGCTTCGCATGGGCCGCTTTGCGGTGAGGTACGGCAACAATCGTATTCTCGGCGCAGGCGACTGGAGTCTCTATGGCCCACGCACCTACGATGGTTTTCGCCTTCGTTGGCTCGGGCGTGCTATGGAGTGGGACCTTTTCCATTTTATCACGGTTGAACGCTCGTCCTGGGTTGCACCCTCCACCAATGATCCCTTCGACGAACAGGATCGCCGTCTGATGGGTGTCGCGGGCAAAATCAACGCACTACAATCACTGTTTGTCGTGGAGTGGGATGGCGCTCATTCCCCGGGCACAGCCGAGCCGGACCTGGTGGTGACCCCGGCAATCAGTTACAGTCAGACGCACGACAGGGTGAAGGTATCGATGGATGCTGCTTATCAGTTCGGACGCAGGAACAACCTCGATCTTTCCGCCTGGCTGTTCGCGGGCAAAGGCAGCTACCAGCTCCCGACTGCCTGGAAACCGACCATTGGTGGCGGCGTCGACATGACCTCGGGCAATGGCAGAACCACGCCCGATACTGAGGATCATGTCTTCTACGCGCCCTTCATGTCGCGTCATGCTTACCGTGGCTTCATGGATTATTTCGCCGATGTTCCGAACGGCCTGGTGGATTACATTGGCATGGTGAGTGTGACTCCCCGGGCAGGAATGAGTGTCGGGGTGGACTACCACTATTTCACCTACATGGAAGAAGCAGCGATCGGTGCCGGGTTCTTCACCAATCTCGGCAGCGAGGTGGACGTTCGCATCCTTTCGGAAATTGTACCGGGTTTAAGTCTGGACGCCGCTTTTTGCATGTTCTTCCCCACTGAATCCTATCAGCCCGCCGGGAGTGCCACACATCTCTTCTACCTTGCGATGGTGGCAAGGTTTTAAGCTGCTGTTTCAGTGACGAGGCAGTTACAAGAATCTGTGCGGCTGTCTCAGACCACTCAGGGCCAGCTTTGCGGCAGGTCTTCAGCGAAGCGGAGACCTGCCGCCTGTTGATAAGGCTGGCTCTTCATGGGAATTTGCGCGGGGATTCAGCGGTCAGGTTCGCCGAGAGGCGGAACGAAGTGACGTTTCCTGGCGCGACTTGACAACCTGATTCGCCACACAATCACCGTATAAAATCCAATAAAGTTCTGCCAGCACTTGCCTGAACTCGTTGTATGGCACTATCTTACACTACTTGCCTCATGTGTAGAGGCAAGTCACGCTCCGAAACGCGGGCGAAACATGCCGGAGAGCACTTTGTGTTTCGGATCTGATCTGAACGAGTTGCACAAGCGATTGTTCAAGGCAAACGAGGCCAGGCATGGGGACGGTCGACCGGCAACTTGAATTGCCCGGATTGAACCTGAGCGAGTCCCAGTGGGACCGCCTGCTGGCGCTCCGTCCAGCCCTGCGGCCGAGCCGTCGGCAGCAATTTCTGCTTGCCGTCTCAGCGCTGATTCTCATCACGCTTTTCCTCTTCCCGCCGCATATGACCCTTGTTGCGGGGCATGAGCAGTTCCTCGGTTTCTATTCCCTTTTCGGCAGTGATGCTCAACAGGCGTTGCAGGCCGGGGAAGCGCCGGTATTCCTCCATTCACGCCTGCTGGGCTTGATGGTCTTCCAAATCACCGCGATCACGTTGCTCCTGTTCGGTGCGCTCTCGATGACCCGCGAGGACTGGGCTGCAACCCTTGCGAGGTTCCTGCAGGATGCCACCTCGATCAACACCGCAGACACGATCGACCTGGTACACGCTCAACCGAATGCATCGCCCGTTCCCCCCAGCCGGAAAGCATCCGGACTCGACTGGGACCTCAGGCATCTCCCGGCATCCGAGCCTCCCGGCGTGGAACGCCCCTATGAGCTTGAGCGTGCCATCATTCGCAAGGCAATGCGACTCGCATCTCAAGGGAAGATCGTAGAGGCGGATTCCCTTCTCCGGCGTTGCCTCGAGCAGGTGGTATTCCTCCCGGGCGCCGAGTCCCCCTTCGCTGCGGAAGTCACTTTCCGTCTGGCAAATCTGTTGCGGGACAGCGGACGTTTCGCCGAGGCGGAAGACTTCTACCTGCAAAGCATCGAGTTGTACGAGCGAAGCCTTGGCGAGAACGATCCGTCACTGGTGAGTGTGCTCTGGGCGTACGGCAAGCTGCTTCGGACCATCGAACGGGTGGAGCCGGCGCAACGACTTGAAAACGAAGCAAAACGGCTCCGAGAGTTGGGTCACAACCACGTGGATGCGTTGCCCCTGCTTACCGACATACGGATCGCTCAGCCTGAGCAGGTTCTTCAGCACGAAATCCTCCCCCTCGGCGTGCAGGTGACGCTACCCTTCATTGATTCGTAACCGACAGGACTGCATTGCAGACGGGGGGCAGTCGGAAAAACAGGCAGGTGTCCCAGCGCACAAATTCTGGTGTGGACTGTAGCAACCTTACGACAGTAAAGAGAATATCGTGAACCTGTTGCGCTCGCTGGAAGCGAGTCAGTGAAGAGCGCACATGTCCTTGGGCATGTGACATTTGGGGGGGTAAAGATGAAGAAGACCTGGTTTTTCTGGCTTGTGTCGTTGCTGGCTCTGTGCATGTTGTTTCCCGCCTGTGAGGAAGAGGATCCCGTAGGTCCCGATTCCACCAGTTACAACTTTGTCGGCACATGGGTGCGTCATTCGCTCACCGTGGGCGGCCAGCCCGAGTATTTACCCGGAGTGGATGTCTTCCGCGCGGACGGTACCGGTTCCTCCTGGTTTACTTACTGGGATGGCGAAGAGGAGCATCTGAGCACGAGCACATTCACCTGGTCACTCGAGGGCGAGGTGCTGACAGCCAGTCATGATCAACAGTCCACTGTGACCATCAGCTTCAACTTCATCACCGATGATCGGGTCATCCTCACCTTTGAAGCGGATGGCGGGATATGGGTAGATGAACGTATCCGGTGGAAGTCGGAACGTGACACTCGGCTCGTGGGCGAGTGGGAGATGACCGCACAAACCCAAAATGGGACGCCCATCGAACCTGATGAGGTATTTGTCACGCTCAATGCCGATGGGACCGGCACCTATGCGGGCGAGGGCGAGTCCTCCAGCTTCAATTGGTGTACCGTCAGTACCTACATGCTCGTCCGTGAGAGCAGCGGGATCGGGTTCTCGATGACCTACTCGGTCGCTGCCGGAAACCTCATCCTGACTGAAACTCGGGATGACGGTACTTACCTGATGACCTTCTCGCCTTACGAACCTGGCGAAACCATCGACCCGGACCTCCTGGGAACATGGGTGATGGAGTATGTCACCTACGACGCTGATCTGGTGGACATGGAAGGTGTTGTGACCTTCCTGATCAATGGCACCGGCACTTCCGGGATGAGGAGTGACGGAGACATTGAGATCTTCCACTTTACCTGGTCGGTGGAGGATGACATCCTGTATCTGCAGGAAATCAACGACGAGTGGCAGGTGGAAGCGGATTACGACCTCACCGGCCTGATGCTGGAACTATTCTTCGAACAGGAGATGCATGGGGACAACTTAGCGGACGTACATCAAGTCTACTGGAAGGATGTATCGGATCGTCCCGCCTCCTATGTCGGCGTGTGGGTCCAGAGCGAGATCTTCATTGAAGAAGACATCGTGGAAACCGAAGTGGGTATCCGCATTGAAGCGGATGGTTCGATGACCATTGCTGCTCGCGGATATGAGATGGAGGGGTTGATCTGGGATGATTTCGAGGACGTGATGGAGCGTACATGGAGCGTCAGCGAGGATCGCGTCCTGATCATGGACCCGGCGACCCATGTCGGGAGAGCGGCGAAAATCACCATGATCGATGGTGCATTCGTATTGCAGCACCCAACCATCGGGACACGGACCTTCATCAAGGCGGAAGGGGACAACCCGAGCGAGGCGGTTGGCACCTACGCCATCACCATGATGCGTATGAATGGCAACCTCATGGAGCCCTTCTACATGGAGATGCGGCTCGCAGCCGATGGCACCGGCGAGGTGGCGATGAGCCACGATGACGAGGAGGAACAGGTCGAGGTCGACGAATTCGGCTGGCTGGTGGTAGGCGACCAGGTGCTGGTCTTCGAGACGCCCGGAAGCCTTTACTGCAATGTCGTGGATTACAGTCTCATCGACGGTGTGATGGAAACCAGCCAGGATTGGTTTGACACCGATCATGGGACGGTTTACGCGATGCAGTTCACCTATGTCAAAAACCCCGAGACGGTCAATCTCGATGCGGTTGGTGTCTGGGTGAAAACCGGCGAAACTCAGGATGGCGTCGAGCAGATTGATTTTGGCGAGATGGTGCTCACCTTTGTGGAGGATGGCAGCGGGAGCTGGGCCGAAGGGGACGAATCGGGCGATTTCCTCTGGGCATGGAATGACACCGGCTACCTTATTGCGATGCGCATGATCGAAGAAGAACGGGTTGCCATGGCCTACCCGATCCAGCTTGACGGCGACCAGTTGGTGATGACCGGCTACTGGGAAGTGGATGGCACCCTGCGTGTCGTTGTGGAGACCTTCACTCGGGAGTAGACGGCTCAGACAGGTGATGGTGGACATCGTTCGGGCAGGTCCGAAGACCTGCCCGATTTTCCGCCATATCTGCGGATCTGGCGGAACAGTACAGGACAACTCCTCAGCGCGTTACAGCCTCACCCACCTGGACAACCCTTCGCCGCGCTGAGAAACTGTCACCAGAGCATACGCCTTTGACTCCATCACCGAATCTTGGCGATCGCGTTCTGGGCTTCCTTCTTCAGTAAAGCGTCGGGGTCGGTGAGCATTTTCTGCAGTTCGGGCAAGGCGTCACTCGAAGCAGAGCCCAGGTTCCCGAGGACACGAGCCGCCCCGAATCGCATCGGTACACTACTGCTGTTCAACTGACGGATCATCGTCGGCACAATCGCTGGCCCCAGCGAGGTCAAAGCGTCGATCGCTGCGATCCGGACACCCGTATCACTATCCGCCATGCGCTGCACCAGCTTGTTGCGAGCGCTCTCGGTCAGGGTTTTGTAACGTCCGATCACCAGCGCCGCACCCTCGCGCACATCGGCACGACGGTCATCGAGCGCCGCGATCAAACGATCCGGCTCCATCTCCGGTCCGAGGTTGATCAAAGCCTGGATCGCATCCCGTCGCACATTTTCGTCACGGTCGCCGAGCACATCGATCAGTTGTGCGTGAACACGTGCCGCATCTTGACGCGCCTTGCCGATTGCGCGCACCGCAGCGCCACGGACCATTGGGTCTGTATCCTTGAGCATCTCCGCCAGCTTGGGCAGGTTCGTGCTCACCTGGTCTGCCTGTCCAGCATCTGCCAGCACCTTCAGCGCGCCAAGTTTCTGTTCACGGCTCCCGGTATCCAACCAGACCTGGATCGCTTCGACTGCCTTCGATCCCATTTGACCAAGAGCATCGATCGCCGCGTCACGTGTGCGCTCCCTGTTTGCCGCTTCCATGACCAGCGGGATCTGGTCTTCCGCAGCCTGGCCGATTGCCCCGAGGGCATAGAGCAGGTTCACCTGGGTGGTGGAATCGCTGGAGCGGAGCAGGCTTCCGAGACGATCCGCGGCAGGAGCTGCGGCAGTCCCTATCCCGCCCAGCGCGTACGCCGCACAGGATACCATCTGCTCGTCGAGTGAGTTCAGGGCCTTCACAAGCAGGGGCACCGCCGGAGCGGCGGCCGGACCGATCTCTTCGAATACAGTTGCCAGCCTGCACCGGATTGCCACATCATCATGCTTCTTCCACACCTTCACAAGGTAGGGTACACCCGGCTCTCCGATGGCGATCAACGCTTCCACCGACTGATCGATCGTACGATCGCTCGTGCTGGTTGTTACTCGTTGCAGGTAGAGTGAAATGGGAATGTTGTTGTGCCGTGGCTCTTCATCGGAGCAGCCCTGTACGAAAAAGGCTGTCATCAGGGCTGCGAGCAGGAGTGTGATGATGCTACTCTTCATAGTCCGGCCTGTCATCCGTTCCATCGATTTCTCCTTGTGGTGCACCGGGTGGGGATTCAAGTCAAGCTAACATACGCTGTGATCGAACGCCTTCCAAACCCATGGAGCGCCAGTTTCGAGGGCTGATCGCACTCCAGCGAGAGCAGGCTTGTTCCGATATAGAAGGAGAGGGGGTGTGCGAACAAATGCCGCCCAATCATCGAATGCCGAGTTGCCTGATCAAGGTTGGAGACGATGAACAGACTGTCCCTCTTCACACTGCTCCTGTTGATGGTCACCGCTTCTGCACCAGCGCAGGAACGGATGGGTGCATCTCTTTTCTCCACCGGGAAGGTTCAGGGGGAGACTGGTTCTGCACTTCGTCACGCAGATGACCTGTTCACCGAAGCGCGCGCCCTGGAATCGGGAGGAAAGCTCGAGGAAGCCTATACCCTGTACCGTCATGCGTGGCTCACTGACCCAAATCACTACCGCAGCCTCTACCACGGGGGCCGTCTCCTCGAATCAATCGGTCGAGTCCAGGAAGCTGAAATGGCATTTCGTGAATCGATACGTCTCGCACCCGATTTCTACCCCGCCTGCAATGCGCTCGGCATGCTATTGATCCGTCAGGATCGGTACCGCGATGCATCCGATGCCTTCACCTCTGGCACTCTGGCCGCACCCGATTATGCCCCCGCATGGCGCAACCTCGGCAGATCCCAGATCGAAATGAATGACCTTGATGCCGCAATAGCCTCCTGGTCGCGTGCCCTGCAGCTTGAGGCTGCGGACCTGGATGCCCGGACCACCCTCGGGCTTCTCCTCCTGCAGAAGGGTGACACAGGGCAAGCCGAAGCCCAGTTCCGTCAAGTACTCAGTAGAGATCCGAGCCATGCGCGGGCGTTGCATGGACTCGCCTTGTCCAGCGATTCGGCCGCGGATCGGGTTGTTGAGGAAACATCCCTGAAATACACTACTGATCCACTCCTCGAACGTGGCATGCGTCAATCCGAGGACCCGATCTGGCTGTTCGAAGCGCCCGACCTCGAGTTGGCCAATCCGGACCGGCTGAAAGAGGCGGGATACGAGCGATTGCGTCGTGGCGAGTATGCCTTGGCGGTCGATCTCCTGACACGTTCAAGGGAGCATGGCGGTCCCGACCCGGAAGCCCTCGCCGCCTTGGCCTATGCCCACTACATTCTTGACAACCTGGATCAGGCGGCGGAGGTCTATGGCGATGCGGCGCGGGCGATGGAAACCCCGCCCGGCTGGCTCTATGTCAACCGTGGCATTGCTTTGCTCGAGGCGGGAAAACTGAACGATGCGACTCGTGCCTTCGGGTATGCCGTCAAGGTCGATCCCACCTTCGCGAGGGGGTGGTATGCGCTGGGTCGGGGAAGGCTGGAACGTGGCCAGAACAGACGCGCTCTGCATGCTTTAAGGCAGGCGGCAGCGCTCGAGCCATTCCACCCTGACATCCTCGCCGCCCTTGCCCTGGCGCAGCTGCGGCTCGGCAAGGAACGTGACGCGACCGCCACCTACAGGCGCGCTGTCCTGCAAAGACCGGGCGACCCCGCACTCCTCATCAGCCTCGCGCGGCTGCTTGAGGTCCGTGGACGCCCCTTTGAATCCGCGGAATACTACTCGGCCTTCCTCGACGCCGCCGCGGATGACCCCCGTTTCGAGCCCTATCAGGGGATGGCGCAACGCAAGATCGACACCTTCGACCGGAAGTAGCCGCGACAGAAATCCTGCGAGTCCCGGCTCAGAACCGGAATCCCACATCCACCGCGAACAGCGCACGATGCAGGGAACCAGTCGCGATAGTCGCACTGATCGGCCCGACAACCGTCAATCCGCCCACAGTCACTCCTGCGCCCCAACGGTAACGTCCCAACGCGATCACCCGGTTCCAGCTTGTGAAACTGTTGCCCAGGTCACCCCGCAGCACGATAAATCGTTTGTGCCAGGGCTCGATCTGCACCCCCCACCCGGCGATTTGCATCGCTGTCCCTGCCAGTTCGCCCGGCTGGGCGGCGACATGGTCGACAAATGCCGCATTCATGAACAGTCGATGCAGGGGAGTGGCTGAACTGGCGCTGCCGAACCTGAGCCTGCTGATCAGGGTGAGCCAGTCACGGCTGCGGGTGCGGTTCTCCACCGTCAGCTCTGCACGCCGATAGGATCCACTCTCCCCGAAACTGGAATCCGCGATCTCGAATTCGGCGAACAGAGAGGAGCCTTCAGTGGCAAAATTTGCCCGATCGAAGGTGTCCCCCCAGAAAAGGATGAATGCCGAGGGGTACGTGATTTCGCGCCGTTTGAGATTCGGCACGGAAAAACGGGGACGCACCATCGCATAATCATAACGCAGCCCAAATCCGAGGACGGAACTCGAAGAGAAGATGGTTCCAAACAGAGCCTCGCTGCGTGTCGTGCGGTATTTCATCTCAATTCGATTCTCATCCCCGCCAAAGGGCAGCAGGAATTCACCCTGACGCAGGGTTGAGTAAAGGCGCATGCCGATCCGTGGACGATACCCCGTGTGGAAAAACCAGGCGGCCTCTGCCTCGGTGTAGTCCCCGAGGATCAGGTCGAAAGTCGCCATCGTGCTGTTCCAGATCAGATTGTGGGAAGTAACATTCAGCAGCACAGACGCTTTTTCGTAGCTGTCGTAACGGAACCCGAAACGGAAGAAATCCGAGTGTTTTTCCAGCACGTGCAGCGTCAGGATGGTCCCTCGCTGTGTGGCGGTGAGATGATACCCGACCCGTTCGAAGAACTGCGTGCTGAAGACACGGTCCACCGCCGCCTGTAGCTCAGCAGTGGTCATCCAGCAGGGCGGGTCGATCGCCAGGTCCGATTGCACCTGGCGATTGGTGACCTTTTTCAGGCCATGAATCTCGACCCTTGCCACATACACCGAATCGATCCGTGGTGGCAGTGGCAGGGGAGGCGGCGGACCCAACCGATTAAGCGAATCCGCGAGCGCCTGGAAACGAGGCAACAGGGGCCGTGCCGCCTGCTCGCCCAGTGCGATTATTTCAGCCGTGCTGGTAAAATCTGTGATGGAATACTCAGCGACCTTCGGCTCGATTAGAACCGAGGCAAGGGAACGCTGGAGTGAATCCGACTCCACGCCGATGAACGAAAGGGACTGATTGATGATTGAGATGATGTCGGTCAGCTTCTCGATACTGTTCAATGGCTGACCCACATCAACAGCGATCACAAGGTCCGCGCCGAGTTCGAAGGCATCCTGAACCGGCAGGTTGCGTACAAGCCCACCATCGACAAGCAGCATGTTGTCAAGCTGCACAGGGGTGAAGATGCTCGGGATCGCCATGCTGGCACGGATCGCCTCCGAAAGCTGCCCCTGCTTCAACACGACCGCCTTGCCTGTCACAAGATCTGTGGCGATACAGGCAAAAGGACGAGGCAGATTCTGAAAATCGGGAGTGTCGTGCATAAAAAGGGTGAGCCGGTTCATCAGCGCGGCGAAAGTCTGCCCCGGGATCAGCCCCGATGGCAGCGAGACCGTCCCGTCGCGCAAGGGCAAGGATGCCAGGTAACGAGCGTCGTAGAGTTTCTGCTCCATCGAGAGGGTTGGACGGCCCACCACATCGCTGAAAAAATCGGTCCACTCGATCGACCGGACGATCGAATCCAGCTCCACCGCGCTGTATCCGATGGCGTACAAACCGCCGATGATGCTGCCCATGCTGGTGCCGGTGACCACATCGATCCGTAACCCCGCCTCCTCAATCACCTTCAACACGCCGATATGCGCCAGTCCCTTCGCACCTCCTCCGCTCAGAGCGAGGCCGACAGTCAATCTGCCCGTGGGATAGCTGGTATCCGGAAGGATCGAAATCTCGTAATCTGGCAGTGGAATCAACTCAGACAGGGAGTCGGCAGGTGATTCGCTGAGATCATCGGCAGGCAACACCCGCACTGGCATAGCCAGTGCAAGGAGCACAACCAGCAGGCAAACCCTTCTCATGATCCCCTCAGCGTGGTCCGGACGAGTGATGTGAAGCTCTTTGGGGAGTATACAAAACTTCATGCCTTTCCGTCTGCATCGCTCCACTTCAAAGATGCTCACCGTTCAGCGTTGCGGCAGCGCTGGCGGAAAATACCAGGGTTACGGCAGGTCTTTGGCGTAGCGGAGACCTGCCGCTTCACGTTCCGTAAGGTCCGCAGACCTGACAGAAAATCGGGCAGCTCCTCTGGCACAATCGCTTGTGGCGCTTTACCTTTAGCTGCTTTCTACCGGGAATGGAGTGCAGGCGAAAGGCCGGACGATGCGTCACCCCCTCAACCCTGAGCAACTGCCTGCGAAGAATCGCCCCCCCTTCTTCACCCTTTCCCTTCTGATCTCCCTGTTGGCTGTCGCCTACCTGCAGTTTGCCCAGTGGCCGATGCCCCTGCTCGATTGCATTGAGCATCGCGATTGCGGTGTATTCGCCTATGGCGGATGGGTGATTGCCCAGGGTGGGGTCCCCTACCTCGATTTCTGGGACCAGAAGCCGCCCACTGTATTTCTGCTGAATGCCGTAGCCATCCGTCTCGCCGGGATGAAGCTCGTCGGCGCCTGGTGGATGTCGTTAGCTGCACTGCTCCTCTCTGTTCTCCTTGCACACGCCACCCTCCGTGCCTGGAGCCGCAACGTCCGGGTAGCCAACTGGACGCTGTTGCTGGTCTCCTTTTCCTTTGTCGGGGTCCTGCAGGCAGGAAATTCGGTGGAATTGTATGCTCTCCCTCTCCAATGGGTTCTGCTTCTGGCTGGGATGGGCTGCCTGAAACGGTCCCCGCGGAGACTGTCCCTGATCTGCGGTGTTGCATTGGGCGTGATCGGCGGGCTGCTCTTCTCGTTACGTCAAAATGAGATCCTCGTGTTTGTTGCGATGATGATCGCACTTGTGTGGCAGCGAACCGCGGTCGGCGAATCCAACGGCGTGCTCCGCCTCCTGATCGGCTCCACGACCGGAGTCCTGGCAGTCTTCACCGTTATGTTTGTCTACCTGCTTCATGAGGGCGCGCTTGGCCATTTCTGGGAGCAGGTGATGATCTACAACTTCCGCCACAAGCTGGATGCTACCCTTTTTCAACGTCTGGACGCATTCGGAGCGGCCATCGATTTCCTGCCGATCACCCTTGTCGCCCTCGGAAGCTGGCTCTTTCTCCTGGTTCGGACAGTTCGCGCAAAAATGGTGCTCGCCTTTCGGGAACGATTGCTTCTCACGCTCACCCCGATCGCATTTGTCATGGTGCTGCTCTCGGGGCAACGGTTCCCGCATTATTTCATTTCATTGCTGCCTCTATGCGGCCTGGCGCTGGCGTGGAGCCTTGAAAAGATTGAGGCGTTTCCCCCATTGTCAGCGAAACGAGTCCAGTGGACGGCTCGCCTGCTGGTCGCAGCATTTCTGTTGCTGACGATTCTCAAATTCCCGCATCGCTGGCAGCCGGAATTGGACTCCAGACAGGGTGAGGTGGTTGACTTTACCGCGGAAACCTTGCTGCAACTCGCTCACCCCGGCGATGAGCTGTTCATCTGGGGGATGGTGCCAGAACTCTATGTGGAATCACACCTTCCGGCCGCGAACCGTTTCACCCATGTCTATCCCTTCCTATCGCCGGGTTATACGGACTCATCGGTGGTGGAAGAATTGCTGCAGGATTTCCAGGCGGACCCGCCGGAATGGGTCCTCGACGCCTCTTCCCACAACGGGCGTGTCCCCTCCCTTGACGCCTGGCAGCCCGATTTCCGGGTGTATGGGCGGCCCCTCGACCCCTCTCTGAAGCGATTTTACGCACATCTCGCGGAACGGTATGCCCCGGTCGACACCCTGACAAATTGGAAGTGGGTGCTCTATCGTCCAGTCGAAGGTGATGGGGTTGCCTCACTTCGGTAGGATCGGTATCGCTACC